>Ga0180009_10000252_pt1 | contig 78276 bp, 79 predicted proteins | sample OS_PC_MetaG_FD_123537 | JGI IMG/M metagenome (GOLD analysis project Ga0180009, IMG submission 123537) | Groundwater microbial communities from the Aspo Hard Rock Laboratory (HRL) deep subsurface site, Sweden - OS_PC_MetaG | ecosystem: Environmental > Aquatic > Deep subsurface > Groundwater... | reverse complement strand
CAACAACAAAGAGAACTTGATTTGAAATAAATTATATACAGCTCCAACGGGGCTTTCCCGATGAAAACGCCCCCCTCTGGGGGGCTACCTGAGGCCACCCGCTCTGCGGGTGGAGTATCACTGAATACTTTTCCTCCTTGGGCCACTGCTTACTGATCTCGAAGATTTCCATTGCAAGCTTATAAGCTTCCCCATAAACTCTCAACTCTTCAGCAGATTTTATCAGCCGCGCCTCTCTCACATTACTCTCCGACCTCCGACTTCTGACCTCTGACTTCTGATCTCCGACCTCCGACCTTCGCCGAAGGTCCGCCAATCACTATGGCGGAACCTCCATCTTCATTTTACTTTACGACAGAACGAATGATATTCCCCCACCAGTCCCCGAACTTCAGCATTCCGGATGTGATGGACCGTTTCAATGCTCGACCGCGCTTCCTCCACGCCGAACCCCTGCTCGGCCAGGATCGCCTCATAACTTCGGGTGTGCAGATCCTTAAAACCGCCTGAGAATTCAATCTCCTCACCGTCCACGGTGATCGACCGGTAGGTGCGCATATTACCATTTATTGCCTCATTGGGCAAATATTCGGCATTCACACTAAGAAACCATCGTACCCGGGCGTGCGCCAGCTTAATATAGCCGGCAGCCGTGTCCTTGCGATGGATGTGCACGACCTGTATCTCCACCGGGCCGAAAATCCAGGTCAGCATGTCAAAAAAGTGAACCCCGATGTTCGTGGCTATCCCCCCCGATTTCTCCGGATAGCCCTTCCAGCTTACGAAATACCATCGGCCCCTGGAGGTAAGATAGGTCAAATCAATATCATACATCTTTCGGGGATCTGCAGCAATCTCCGCAGTAACCTTATCTTTCAAGGAGATGATGCTGGGATGCAGCCGGAGTTGGAGGATATTCCAGACCCGGCAGCCGTACTCGGCCTCGAGCTCGGCCAGGGCGTCCAGATTCCAGGGATTGAGTGCCAGCGGCTTTTCGCATATCGCCTCCGCCTTGATGCGCAGCGCGAACCGGATATGGGCATCGTGCAGGTAGTTGGGGGAGCAGATACTCACATAATCAATGGGTTGCTCCTTGCGACGCAGCTTTTCGGCATGGCGGTCAAAGCGCTCGAATTCGGTAAAAAAGGCTGCCTCGGGAAAATAGCTGTCGATAACGCCAACCGAGTCGTTAGGGTCTGCTGCGGCGACCAGCTTATTCCCGGTCTCCAGAATGGCTTTCATATGCTGCGGGGCGATATAGCCGGCAGCGCCTATTAATGCAAAGTGTTTGGGTTCCATTTGATTTTTCTGATTTGTCAGGTTTGTCAGTTTAATGGGGGTATGCCCCTCTATTTAAAAGTTATATTCTCAAATCTTTCTATACTGAGGCATCCTTTTCGGTTGGCAAAGCTCCGCCTCCTTCGGTTACACCGGCTTTTATCGATGTACCGAATGCGCAACCCGGTTTTGCCTGCCCTGGTATTGAAACTGCTCATTCTGACACTGTCCAACCTCAAGGTTAAGGGCATCATCACAAGGGACATAAAATAACTGCCCTGAAAAGCTAATTCCCAGATGTCGCAACGGATGTGCCATTCGATACGCTCAAAACTTTTTCGCATATTTACCAGTGCTGCCGGAAATTGGACGGAAAGGCGGATGCGGCCCAAACAGATGCTCATAAGTGAATGAAATAATAGAATTGCTTGTCTTTATTGGCCAACATTAAATTGAAGGGTTTGATTTCTTGCCGGGGTATTTGGCTGGTACAAATTTCTCTTGTGACGATGGTGAGTGTCAATTTCAGGTGGGACAAAAAAAATAAGTCAAATATTTGACAGCATGTTTTTATAAAACAGATTCATGGGTTAAGTTTTATATTCAAACTTTTATCTCTCATATTATATTGATTTCCACAGGCCGTGCAATCCAGATCTTCGGTGAGCCGTTCGCCGCATGTACATACCGTAAATATCCCAGTCGGTATTTGCCAATATGAAATCGGCCAAATGGGAACCGACCATGCCGGTAATGATTGCGGAATCCAAATCGTCATCGGCCGTATGCAACCATCGCTGTGCTTCTATTCTGTTTTTTTCAGTGCTCATAGATTGTTTTACCTTCCGACATCCGAAAATGGCTCTTAGCCGCAGAAGAAACTTCTAACGATTATAACAAAGAATACCCTTGAATCCTCATAATTTCAGAGTTGCTTTTTAAAATTACATTAGATATAGCAGCATAACATAAATGTATATTTATTATATCTGATGGCGAACAGGGTAAGAAGGGGGCTTTCCGAATGAAGTATGCGGAACTAGTTGATATTAAAAAAGCATTTTTTACTTCCGCTGATGTGGCTGAGAGTTTAAAAATAAAACCGCAATCAGCAGTAGTCCTTTGCAACCGGTACGTGAAGGCCAATCTCTTGATCCGCTTGAAACGTGATCTCTATATTCCGGCGGCAAAATGGCACTATCTCAACTCAGCGGATTTTTTTCTTATTGCCGGCCGCCTGCAGGTGCCTTCTTATTTATCACTGACCACCGCCCTGTCTTTTTATCAAATGACTACCCAGGTCCAGCAGGCTTATTTTGAATCGATTTCCCTGAAACAGAATGAGTACAATGTTCGAGGGACAATTTTCCGGTATTTTAAGGTAAAGCATGACCTTTATTTTGGGCTTGTCCGGAAGGAAGGTATTTTTATAGCCACACCTGAAAAGGCTCTTTGGGATGCTGTTTATCTTCAGTCTCTGGGCCGTTATAGTCTTGATGTGGCCGCCCTTGACTTGAAAAAAATAAACAAGGCGATTTTAGAGAGCCTGAGCCCGCGCTTCCCGGGAAAAGCGAGAAAATATATGGAGAACTTATGGAAAACTTAAAAGAGCACGAGCTTTTTGAGATTAATACATTGCAGTGGCTGAAAAACCGGCGGTTTTTGGTTCCGCTGGTCTTTGGCGGAGGGACCTTGCTTCGGTTATGCCATGAGCTGCCCCGATATTCCGCAGACCTTGATTTCTGGTTTTATAGAAAAATTGATTACGCCGTCTATTTTGATAAACTGGCCCAATCCCTGAAAGAAAATTATAACCTTACGGATGCTGCAAATAAGCGTTTTACCCTTGTCTTTGAAATCCAACCGGCAGCAGGCCGACAACGGCTTAAGATCGAAATCCGAAAAGAGGTCGCGCTACCGCAAAGCACGGAGGAAAAAATAGCCTTTTCTACTGCAGGCAGCATCCAGGTACTCCTGCGGGGCTTCACTTTATTGCAGATGGCTCAAAACAAAGTAAAAGCATTTCTGGACCGGGGAGAAATCCGTGATGTCTTCGACCTTGAGTTCCTTCTTCGCAAGGGCATCCAACCCGATCTCGAACCGGATACGATTAAGAGTTTGCTGAGTCGTCTGCAAAAACTCAAGAAACATGATTTTGATGTGAAACTGGGTAGTTTGCTGATGCCGGAGTTAAGAGATTATTACCGTGTTCATGGTTTTTCCTTCTTGACCGAGAGGTTTAGACAGGATTAACATGAAGAACAGGATTGTGCCCGCCGGCATGAGAACAGGGATCTGAAAGTCGGATATCGAATATCGGGCATCAATTATCGGCTTACGGCTTCCGGACGACAGGCAAAATCCGATTTATTCCGTAAATCCCGTCAGATAAGTTTTTGTTTTGTGGCGCCAAATTTGTCGAATTTCATCCAAGATCACCTATGTTGCACCCAAAAAAAGCGATGATCCAAAAAAAATAAATAATTTTACTAAAGTTCTATTACGTTGTTGCCGATAACAATCATGAAAGAGCTTAATGAGTTAAAACGAGAGGTGCTTTAATGGTAATTTCGGCATATCAGGTCAATAACGTTCTGAGGGTTTATCACGATCAGCTTCGCTATGGCAAAGCATCGAGCAGGCCGAAAAACAATGCAACCCGGACACCGGACCAGGTCAGCATCTCAACCGGGGGGAAGCGGAAAGCTGTTATTGATAAAATTGCGTCCAGTATTGCGGACAAAATCAACCGGTCCGACACCCGGAATGAAATCGGAAAAGAGGAACTGAAAGAACTTGCAGGTGAGTTCGGCGTTCAACTGGATGTTTCCAGAAACGATTCAAGTGATCTTGTATATAAGATGATTGATGATCAGGGTGAAACAATAAATTTGCTTACCATTGAAGATATAAAGAATTCTGAAAGTTTTGGCATATAAATTGAGTATTTTTCTGATGAAAACTTGTGTACAAATATGGTAACCGTTCAGCCACAGATTCACACAGATGAATGCGGATAGATTTAAATACAAAGAAACAATATCAGTAATGATCAGCGTAGATCGGTGGCTGAGTAGTTAACAAGTTTGAAGCGGAAATAAGGAGGTCGGGAAATGAAAATTGACAATAAGATTTTAAGTTATGAAATCAGTCAGCAGATTACAAAGCCTGCCACCAATATAAATGAGGGACAGCAGCTTCAGAATGGACAGAAAAGTCAGGAAGTAAAACCCGAAAGCCAGGATACTATAGATATTTCACAGGCTTCGAAAGAGCTTCAGCTTGCCAAAGAGACCATAGCGTCCGTTCCTGATGTAAGGGAGGATAAAATAGCTGAAATCAGGGATAAAATCGAATCCGGAACATACAGGATCGATAATCAGGCTGTTGCCGATAAGATGGTGGGTTCTTTTATAGACGAGCTTTTCTGATTCCACGTTTCATCCCAGGTGAAATAAAGTCATTACGGCCGCTGTCAGGGTATCAGACAGCGGCCGTCGGCTTTTATCATGTTTGATCTGGAAAATTCATTTATGACCCGCGCATATCCTTATATATTAAGTTCTTATCCCAATTAGTACTACTCCGACTTTTCACAAAATCCCCCTTATTCTCCCTTTGGCAAAGAGGGGCTATGAAAGATTTTCTGATCAAACCGCTCAACATATCCGTCTTGCATTGCGCCTTAAACGCTATTTGTCGGAGTAGTATTAATTGGGCTTTCCTTTCACTGGAACCCTTGAACCGAAACAGCGAGCGAATTTAAAACAGACTCTATTCACTGCGGTCGAAGATTCACCGCGGCTTGCGTCGGAGAGCTTCAATCCTGATACAAACACAAACTGATTTGGAGATGATCCACAAAAATTATTTATCTTGAGTACGTTAAAGTAATGGTTTAAAATCCTAAATGATGAGGACCCTGGCAACTGTCAATGAGCAGAAACTTTAAAAAGGAAATACACCAATAATGGAGAGAACAGGAAATAAGGAAAGCTGGTATAACAGGTTTCAATCTTTTTCCATGAACAGAATGGAATTGCCCTCGGTCATGGAGGAAGACAGTCTCACCTACTGGCGCGTTCGTATTCTGTTTTTCATGTTATTTACTGCATCAATTTTAGCCCTTGTTACATTCATACCTGTGATTATTCTTGTGATTAAAGAGAATTTATGGGGTCTGGGGCTCTCTGATACAGCTGCCTGGCTTATTATTCTCACACTTCTGCTCTCACGCAATATAGGATTTGAAACCCGGTCTGCAATTGCATTGGTTTTGACTTATTTAATCGGACTTGTCATTATTATGAATGTCGGATTATTAAGCGGTGGGACTGTGTGCCTGTTTGGTTTTGCTGTTCTTACCGGAATATTCAAGAAAACAAAAGCTGTAACCGGAGCGTTAGCCGTTAACGCGATAACGCTAACGATAATAGGCTGGCTGATTAGTACAGGCAGGTTCGGCCAGACATTCCCGTTCTTCAAAACATCAGAAGCGATGATGGCTGCCGGAGCAACCTTTATGTTCATTAATGCGGTTGTTGCGATATCTGTCACGGTATTGGTGAAAGGCATTGCAATAACTAATCAGAAGGAAAGGGCATTGCGCACCCTTTTGGAAAGAGAACAGTCTCACCTGATAAATGCAAACATAAGGCTGGAATTGGATGTAGAGGAACACAGGCAGGCAGAAAAGGCGCTAAAGGAGAGTGAAGAGCGCTATCGCGACCTGGTGGAAAGTGCCTCGGACTTGATTATTACTCACGACCTGAAAGGAACACTGCTTTCGGTCAATGCTGCAGCCGTTCGGACAAGTGGCTTCGCGGCTGAAGAACTTGTGGGGGTATGCCTTACCAACCTGCTGCCGCGTGACCGGCGTCACGAATACGGCGCTTATATTGAGGCCATTCAGCTTGAGAAGTCGGCAGCCGGTACCGCGCAGCTTGTGACCCGTAATGGAGAAGTGCGCTTCTGGGAGTATCGCAACATCCTGCGCACCGAGGGCATGCCTACGCCTGTGGTGCGAGCAATTGCCCGGGACGTGACCGAGAAGATCCTGGCTAAGCGGGCTCTCATGAAGAGTGAAAAGCGATACCGTCTGCTGTTTGAGCGAAACTTGGCCGGCGTTTATCGCACGACACTTGACGGCAGACTCCTTGATTGCAACGAAGCATTTGCAAGGATCTACGGCTACGATTCGCATGAGGAAGCTTTGAAGCATCAGGTCGTGGACTTCCATGTCAGCCCGGAGGCCCGGCAGGAGTTTATTGCCGCGCTTCAGATCGGAGGCGCTCTTATGAGTTATGAAAGTCAGGGTATCCGGAAGGACGGCAGTATGATCTGGCTATTAGAAAATGTCAGCCTTGTCCCCGACGAGAATGGTAAACTGACTGAGATCGAGGGTACGCTAGTGGATATTACAGATCGCAAGGGGGCGGAGGAAGAGAAGGCATACATGGAGGCCCAGAACCTGAAACTCCAGAAGGATGAGAGTTTAAGTCGGATGGCAGGGGCCATCGCCCACCATTTCAACAACCAGCTCGCGGTCGTGATGGGTAATCTGGAGCTGGCCATGTACAAAATGCCACGGGGAGAGGGTCCTTTCATAAACCTGACTGAAGCGATGCAGTCGGCAAGAAAGGCGGCGGATATGAGCGGGCTGATGCTGACCTACCTTGGGCAGACTAACGGCAAACATGAGCCGCTGGATCTTTCCGATGCCTTACGCCAGAGCATGCCAATGCTCCGGGCCGCCATGCCGAAAGATGTGGCTCTGAATACCGATTTGCCATCTCCCGGGCCGACCATCAGTGCCGATGGAGATCAGGTACAACAGGTTATTGCCAATCTGGTCATCAATGCATGGGAGGCCATGAGTGACAATCGGGGTGCCATTCACCTGATCGTCAAAACGGTTTCTTTATCGGATATATCCGCAGCGCACAAATTCCCCATCGACTGGAAGCCGCAGGAGAATGCCTATACCTGCATTGAAGTTGTGGATTCCGGCTGCGGGATAGCCGGCAAGGATATCGAAAAGATCTTCGACCCGTTTTTCTCCACCAAATTCACCGGCCGGGGTTTGGGCCTTGCCGTGGTACTGGGAATTATGAAATCCCATGGAGGATCCGTTACTGTGGAGAGCGAATCGGGCCGGGGTAGCATCTTCCGGGTGTTTTTTCCGGTTTCAAAACAGCTTCTGCTATTCCAGCAGCAGGAGAAAGCCGGCGAAATTCCTGTGCTGGAAGGTGGTTGTAAGGTGCTGCTGGTCGAAGACGAGGAGGCTGTGCGCAAAATGTCCAAAACAATGCTCATGCACATGGGTTATACAGTACTTGAAGCAAAGGACGGCGTCGAGGCCGTGGATGTGTTCCGGCAGCACAAGGACGATATCCGTTGCGTACTTTGCGACCTGACCATGCCGCGCCTTGATGGGTGGGGAACATTGGCCGCTCTGCGCAAACTCGCTCCCGGTATTCCGGTGATCCTGGCAAGCGGCTACGACAAGGAGAATGTGATGGCAGGAGACCATCCAGAACGGCCCCATGAATTCCTGAAAAAGCCGTATAATCTCAATGAACTTGGCGACGCGATGCGCCGCTCTGTTGCAAAGAAGGATTAAGGGCAGGGGCCGGAGATCAGAGGACAGAGATCAGTGGTCGGGGGACAGGGATCGAAGAACGAAAAGGGAATATAGAAAAGCGAATATCGGACATCGAATATCGAATGTTGAACAGGGAGCAGGGAATGCACTCGCTGTTTCAGTTTAAAATTTCAAACACCAGATGAAACATTCCGGCTTGCCTTCAGCTACCTTGGCATAATTCCTGCTTATTATTTAGTTTCCATCCGGAAATGGCCCTTTTGTGCGATCTCTGTGTCAATCTGCGGGATTTCTTGTGCGACGTACAATGCGTATGTCTCCGCACAATTCCTTGATTTCCTTGAGCTTGCCCCAAATTGCCTATTTCCGAATTGGAAACTCACATGTGTCCAAATTTGGTTTCCGGATGGACACTATTTAGATGCAGTATTGAAATTACATCAACAGCCTGTCTGAGTATGTCTATAGTGCATGGCAGGAGAAACCCATTTAATGTCTATAAACTAAACGCTGAACCGAAACAGTGAGCGTATTCCCCGCCGAAGGTTCCGCCAGAGGCACGTCCGCCAATCTTTATGGCGGATATGGCGGACGGACTTGCGGCTGGGAGCTTAAAAGGCTGTATAATATAACAAACAGGATTTATAATGATTCCGATCGATGAATTACAGGTAGCTGAATTACAGAAAACTCGAATTGCCTGCGCTTATCTGTTTTCTTCTCAACTCGCCAGATCCGATATATTTCTAAAGCAGCTGGATTTTGGGACGCTGAAAAAATCCTACCTTAAAAAGGCAAAAATGTATCACCCCGATTTGTACCGCCATGAACAGAAGGAGATAATTGATAAGAAGATTGAACGTTTCATAAAAATACGTGAGTCCTATGAAATGTTAAGTTCTTTTTTTGATGAAAAAAGTCATACCATTTCTGAAAAGACCATTCGTAAAGGAAAAATTATTGCCATAGGAGGCGCAAAAGGAGGGATAGGAAAAAGTCTGTATACGGCCAATCTCGGAGTGTTTCTCGCAAACAAGGGGTTGAGGACAGTTGTTGTTGATCTTGACCTTGGTGGCGCCAATCTGCACCTTTACCTCGGAGAAACATTTATCAAATGTAATATCAATGATTTCATAAACAATAAAGTCTCATCTTTACAAAATATCATTATACCTACGAAATACGGCCCATATTTAATCGGCGGTGATAGTTCCCAACTTGGTGCCGCTAATATTAATTATATGCGAAAACTGAAATTGCTGAATGCAATCAAAAAAATTGATGCCGATTATATCATCATCGATCTCGGCGGAGACACTTCTTATAATATCATAGACTTTTTCCTTTTAGCAGACCACGGTATCGTTATGACGACCTGTGATCCCGCATCTTATGTAGACGCCTACAATTTTATCAAAACAGCCTTATATAGAAAATTGAACAGACTGTTTGGACCGGAGTCGAAGTACAAGGGTCAGAAAGATCACGATCTTGAACAACTTATCCGTAAAGCAACTATGCCTGAAAAAGGATCGAAATTTATTAATATGGAGAATTTAGTGGAAGAAGTGAAAAGAGAGTTGCCGCAAAGCTTACCGCTATTAAGTGAGGCAATATTGACGTTTAATCCAAACCTGATTGTCAACAGAGTCCCGCCAAATTATAATGTATCTCAAATTGTTGATCGAATCCGGGAAGTCGCAACGAAAATGCTTTCTATAAATGTCAGATATCTTGGTTGTATCGGCTATCAGCAGGAAATAGAGCTTAGCGCCCGAAACCTGGTGCCTGTTGTGTCAAAATCTACAAACTGTGACCTGACAAAAAATTTGAGCCAAATTTTTGACACTTTGATGTGTAAATGATTGGGAGAAGGGGCCCATGGTCAGTGGTCGGGGACCGGGGGCCAGTTGTCAGGGGCCAGGGATTCTGCCAGGGCGGATCAGAACTTCAGAAAACAAAACACTTGAACCCTTGAATTCTGAGATCATCAACTAATTTGGAGATGATCCTAATTCTTTATAATTTCTCAGCATTGAGTGTCGATGCTTCACTTCGTCTCACTTGAACCGTTGTTCTCGTCTTCCTTGTCCCTGGTCAATAAAATGGATGTTCTTCAAGGGTCTTGTTTTGATAATGATAACGGCTTTCCTGTTTCACTTTTAGTTCAGGGCGGCCATTGTCCGGCCACGTTTTTATCAAGGATAAGGCATTTTCTCCTGTGAAAACGAACTTAATCGGGTGTTTAACCAGTGAACCCAGGTTATACCGGAACATATTCAGCCCAAAAGGCTCTATATGGCTGATGGAATCGGTGTGAATGAAAATTTTGTCGGTTTCTTTAAGACAATTGCGCATTAAACTGAGAAGCTGAAGCGCAGAAGAACCGTCAAAATCTCCTGATAGTTTGAGCTGGAGAATTTTGTTGTTCCGATAAACCGATATTCCGAAATTCGATGCCACCTTTCACCTCACATTTACTCATAAAGCGGTTATATACACAGTTATTTAACTCTAATCAGGTAATTTCCAATGTCGTGACAGCCTTAAACTTATTATCGGCTTGTAATACTAATTACTTTAGTATTTTATGATCAGGGCCTGAAGACCGATAAGTGCGTTAGTGCTGTAATGAAGCAATTTGCGTGCCAGAGAGCAGGGGGCAGGGGTCGGAGGTCAGTAGTCAGGGGTCAGGGGTCGGGAGTCAGAGGTCGGAAGTCGGGGGTCAGTAGTCAGGGGTCAGGGGTCGGAAGTCGGAGGTCGGAAGGCGAATCTTCAATCCTTGAACTGAAACAGTGAGCGCATTTACATCTGCTTGCGGCGGGGGATCTTCAATTGCTTTAAGGAGGTTTTTTTCACTTCCTCTTTTAAAAATTCCTTGACCTGGCTGAAACTTATCTTGTTATTATTCTTAAATGCAATTTTTTCTTCTTCAATATCTTCAAAAAACACCAAACTTTTTAAAATCAAGTTAGTGTCAAGATCAGGCATTTTTTTCACGCATTTCATCAACAAGTCTTCCAAACGGTTTACCCGCAGAATGAAATATAGATCAATATAATCCTTGCTTCTGGCGCGGCTTGTGATGGCTGAAAATTTCATGCAAGCGATATCAGAAATTGAGGCCAGTCGTAAATATTCCTCATTCAATGAATTTACGACCAGCTTATATTCAAAGGTAAAAAAGCTCAGCTTGATATGGTTATCGATAAAAACCGATAACGTATTTTTTTCTTCCTGAGTTTTCAATACCGCATGTTCATTAAAAACGGTTTTAATCTTTTTAAACAGTTTTTTCGTATCAATCTCATCAGTGCAAAAAAAATCAAAATCAATACTGTCCCGATGGCCGATTTGCAGGGCCAAAGCTGTGCCGCCGGCCAGATAAAAGTCTTTCCTGAACTCCTTCAGAAGAGGCAGAATATTAATTCTTTTCTTATCCAGGATATTATAAAACATAGTTACCACTCAGGTTGTTTAGGCTGTAGGCTGAAGGCTGTCAGGATCTTTTACAAAATATATATTAACTATTTATGAATCTGACGCAGCCCCCGGTCACTTAATTTTTCTTTTTTTAATTTCCGGCTCGACCCCAAATATCAGCGACCAGTAATTAAGCGATTTTTTTGACCATTCTCCCGGAGCTGGATGGACAACAAAATTCCTGATTTCTTTTTCAGGATACGTCTTAAAAAGCCAAATGGTTGCACGATGCGAACCCAAATTAAGAATATTTGTTATTATTATCTTTTTATCTTTTGCCTTGTCCAGCCGGTCCACGCCATATGACCAGAGAAAAGGTTTGATATATTTTGGCAGCATATGATCACTCATGTTTCTCCCTCTGGATTTATATCAACTGCCTGATTATCTGTCAATAACTTTAAGATGTTATGATCCTGGCCTGAAGACCGATAAGTGCGTTTGTGCTGTAATACGGCAATTTGCGTGCCAGAGAGCAGGGGGCAGGGGTCGGGGGTCAGGGGTCGGGGGTCAGTAGTCAGGGGCCAGGGGTCGAGGGTCAGGGGTCAGAGGTCGGAAGTCGGGGGTCGGAGGTAGGAGAATTGAATTTCCCCGCAAGCAAGCTACGGGGAGATTCAATTAAAATCTCATTGTAAGGCCTGTCAGCAAAGTGGCATCGGTCTCTGTGCCGGAGAGCCCGGCTTTGAAACCTAAATCGACATCCAGATCAGGAGTAATGGAATAAATCAGACCGATAAGGGCAAAGGATGGATCCGTACCGGGGTGATCAGGGAGTGGGCACCGAAGGCGGTGCCCGTCATAAAAACCACTATTACGATTACTTTTGCCAGATTGGAAATCACCATTGCACCTCATCTCAATAAATTAAAGTACGTTATTCTTATGCGGCTTTTTCCATCAGGGTCACTTCATCGCGGCTCAAGACCCGGTCTATATCGAGCAGGATCTTCACGCCTCCCTGGGCTTTGGCCATGCCAAGAATATAATCGGTTTCCAGCTTGGTGCCGAACGTCGGCGTTTCTTCAATATCACCGCCCTTTATGTTAAGAACTTCCGATACTGAATCGACTACGATACCGATCATGACTGTGCCCGACCCGCCTGATATTTCAACAACTATGATACAGGTCCGCTCCGTGTAATTGATTCTTTCCATTCCGAACCTGAGCCTTAGATCAACCACCGGAATCACCTTGCCTCGGAGGTTGATGACACCCTTTACAAATTGCGGTGTCTGGGGAATCGTGGTAATAGGCATCATTCCGATGATCTCTTTAATTTTCAGGATGCTGATGCCGTACTCTTCGCCGGCCAGGGCAAATGTCAGGTATTTTCCTTCCCTGTCCGACATAACGCCTATTGCCTGGTCAAATTTTTCCGCTAATTTTGCCATTTATATCTTACTCCTTTCGTAATTGTTTATGGTTGCCGGTTGTCAGTAGTCAGTAGTCAGTTGACTTCCGACCTCCGACCTCCGACTTCCGACTTCCGATCTCCGTTTATACTAGAAATCCTTAAATTCCTCATCACCCATCGGAATCAGCTTCTTGGGATCAACTTCCTTTGATGCAAAAGAACCCGCTTTTTTATTCTTAAGTGCTATCCTTGCAGCAGGCTTATGTGTTCTACCGGACAGGGTATGCCTGGCGGGCTTATCATGATTCTTCCCGTTGCTTTTGTTATTTGAACCTACAAGAGCGATAAGCTCTTCCACAAAACCCTTCATCTCCTGAGCCTGGGCGTTCATCTCTTCGGAAGCGCTGGCTGATTCTTCGGCATTAGCGGCATTCTGCTGAACCACCTTATCCATCTCGGCGACCGCCTTGTTGATCTGGTCGATTCCCTGGGACTGCTCGTTTGATGCCGCCGAAATTTCACCGACAAGCTGGCCCACCTTGGTCGCACTACCGGCTACTTCGCTGAACGCCTGATTGGTTTTTGCGACCAGTTCCGATCCGTCTTTTACCTTCTTGACGGTTCCTTCAATTAGATTTGCAGTGTTTTTAGCTGCATCGGCAGCACGCATCGCAAGATTTCGGACCTCATCCGCCACAACGGCAAAACCTGCTCCGGCTTCTCCCGCTCTTGCCGCCTCAACGGCTGCATTTAACGCCAGCAGATTCGTCTGGAAAGCGATCTCGTCGATTGTTTTAATGATCTTGGACGTTTCCTCGCTTGCCTTGGCAATTTCCTTCATCGACTCAGTCAGGCTGCCCATCGACTGGTTGGCTATTCCTACCATCTTATTCGCTTCGCCCATGAGGCTGTTGGCCTGTCCTGCATTTGCCGCGTTCTGTTTGGTCATTGAGGACATCTCCTCTATCGAGGAGGATGTCTCCTCTATGCCGGCAGCCTGCTCGGATGCCCCTTCAGCCAGAGACTGGCTGGAGGAAGAAACCTGGCCGGAAGCTGAAGCCACCTGCTCGGCTCCTTCGTTCAGGCCTTCGATGATCCGGCGGATAGGACCGACAATGGAACGGGTTAAGAAGATGCCGAGAGCCATGGAAAGAACCACTCCGATCAACATTACGGTCAGCGAGAAAACTCTCATGAAGTTGGCCTCTGCGTTTGCTTTCTTGGCTGCGTCGGTGGCCGCATCACGGTTGATCTGCACAAGCTTGTCCAGCAGTGCAATGGCTGCCTTCTCTTTTTCCCTCCGCAAACTCATGTCCAGTAACGCCGCATTTCCCGACATATCGATGGTTCCGCTGGCAATATTGGCATCAATCTGTTTGCTCAATTCAATGAATTTGTTGTTTTCATCCCTCCAGGCGTTCCATGCCTGCACGAACTGTTTGCAGATCTCGGCTTCCTCAGGTGTTCTGGGCAGCGGTTCGTATATCTTCCAGGCCTTTTCATACTCCTCGTGGGCTTTAGTCAGGTTGTCGTACTGCTGCATGTGAATTTCATCCGGCATGCCCTGGATAATCAGTGTACTCACCGAGCCCCGGATGTTCTCTGCGCTCTTCCTGATCACGAGCAGGCTGTCAACGCCCGGCAGCCTCACAAGCCCAATCTCCTCAACCGCCTGACCGCTCTTGACCGCCCCATAATAGCCCAGAATGCCCATCATCAGGGTAATCACCGCCACGACCGAGAATCCGAGAATCAGCTTCGTTCCCAGTTTCATGTTCTTAAACATTTTCCCATTTCTCCTTTTCTATATTTTGATCATTTCTGTGGTTGTAAATTTTCCCGGCACATTAAAAAAGAAATCGAATATCGAATATCGGACATCGAATACCCAGCTTAAAGCTTCATCCTCATTCTTATTATCGGCATGAGATCTAAATAACTTTAGGTTGCGAGGATCAGGGCTGTATGTCGATGAATGCGTTTATTCTGTAATATTGCAATTTGTGTGCCAGGGGTCGGAGGTCGGGGGTCGGAAGTCGGAGGTCGGAGGCCAGAGGTCAGAGGTCAGGGGTCGGGAGGCGTGAGACGGAAGGGGGGCACTTGAACCGCAATAGCGAGGAACCTAATAAAATGACACTGAAGTCAATAAATTGACGTTTATGTCAACAGGCCGGCCAATTGAAGCTCCCCGAAGCAAGCTGTGGGGAGCTTCAATTAAAATCTCATTGTAAGGCCCGTCAGCAAAGCTGTATCGGTCTCTGCGCCGGAGAGCCCCGCCTTGAAACCTAAATCGACATCCAGATCAGGGGTAATGGAATAAATCAGGCCGATAAGGGCAAAGGACGGATCCGTACTGGATTCCTTATCCGGATTTCTCTCAACGCCTATATTGGCAACCACCTGCAAATTATCGGAAACCTTATAAACGCCTGCCAGCGAAATATGCCACAAATCTTTTTCACTGCTTTCTTTATCTGCTTCAAGTTTATATTCATTATGAGCATAGCCAAAATTCATATGGAAGGTAAGAGGGGCACTTTTGTGGCTATAAAAGTGATTCCATAGCCTGCCTTGCCCGTTCCCAGGCCTTTGTCTTCATTCCCTGAAGGGATTGTAAAGCCGGGTTTAAGAGCGAAACTAAAACCGTTCTGCTCAAAAAAACGCCATTTCAATTCCACTCCGATATCAGATATTCCATCTTCATCAGAGACAATCGCCCCATCCTCTTTTGTCCTGTTCCATTGGTAGGGAATGCCGCATACTATATCCAGCGTATCAAGAATTCCGGCTGAAACAGCAATTCCTGCCTCGTAGCCTTTCTCTTTAACGGTAATACCGCCGGATTTTTCTTTATCCCAGGAGACTTCGCCGTTCAGCTCCAACTGAAACTTTCCTTTTCCGTTCGTACCGGTATCATCGGTAATCAGTGGGTGAGCTCCGGAGGCGGTGCCTGTCATAACAACCATTATTAAGATTACTTTTGCCAGACTGGAAATCATCATTGCACCTTATCTCAATAAATTAAAGTACGTTATTCTCAGGCGGCTTTGTCAAGCAGAGTCACTTCGTCACGGCTCAAGACCCGGTCTATATCGAGCAGGATCTTCACGCCTCCCTGGACTTTGGCCATGCCGAGAATATAATCGGTTTCCAGCTTGGTGCCGAACGTCGGCGTTTCTTCAATATCACCGCCCTTTATGTTAAGAACTTCCGATACGGAATCGACTACGATCCCGATCATGACGGTGCCTGACCCGCCCGAAATTTCAACTACTACGATGCAGGTCCGCTCCGTGTAATTGATTCTTTCCATTCCGAACCTGAGTCTTAGATCAACCACCGGAATCACCTTGCCTCGGAGGTTGATGACACCCTTTACAAATTGCGGTGTCTGGGGAATCGTGGTAATAGGCATCATTCCGATGATCTCTTTTATTTTAAGGATGCTGATACCATATTCTTCGCCGGCCAAGGCAAATGTCAGGTATTTCCCTTCCCTGTCTGACATAACGCCTATTGCCTGGTCAAATTTTTCCGCTAATTTTGCCATTTATATCGTACTCCTTTCGTAATTGTTTATGGTTGCCGGTAGTTAGAAGTCAGTAGTCAGTAGTCAGTAGTCAGTTGACTTCCGACCTCCGACCTCCGACTTCCGACTTCCGATCTCCGTTTATACTAGAAATCCTTAAATTCTTCATCACCCATAGGGATCAGCTTCTTGGGATCAACTTCCTTTGATGCAAAAGAACCCGCTTTTTTATTCTTAAGTGCTATCCTTGCAGCAGGTTTATGTGTTCTGCCGGGTAAGGATTGCATGGCGTGCTTATCATGAGTCTTCCCGTTGACATCAGCATAGCCCGTCACAAGATTGACAAGCTCATTGACAAAACCCTTCATCTCGTTTGCCTGGGCGTTCATCTCTTCGGAAGCCGAAGCAGATTCCTCGGCACTGGCCGCATTCTGCTGAACCACCTTGTCCATCTCTGAGACGGCCTTGTTGACCTGGTCGATTCCCTGGGCCTGCTCGTTGGATGCTGCGGCAATTTCACCGACAAGCTGGGCCACCTTGGCCGCACTCCCGGCCACTGCAGCAAACGCTTCATTGGTTCTTGCGACCAGTTCCGATCCGTTCTTTACCTTCCTGACGGTTCCTTCGATCAGGTTTGCCGTGTTCTTTGCAGCATCAGCAGCCCTCATGGCAAGGTTGCGGACTTCATCTGCAACCACCGCGAATCCTGCTCCTGCTTCACCCGCTCTTGCTGCCTCAACGGCCGCATTAAGGGCCAGCAGATTTGTCTGGAAAGCGATCTCGTCGATTGTTTTAATGATCTTGGACGTTTCCTCGCTTGCCTTAGCAATTTCCTTCATGGACTCCGTCAGGCTGCCCATCGACTCGTTGGCTGTTCCAACCATCAGCTTTGCCTCACCCATGAGGCTGTTGGCCTGCCCGGCATTTGCCGCGTTCTGCTTGGTCATGGAGGACATTTCTTCTATCGAGGCGGATGTCTCCTCTATGCTGGCAGCCTGCTCGGACGCCCCTTCCGCAAGAGACTGGCTGGCTGAAGATACCTGCCCGGAAGCCGAAGCCACCTGATCGGCGCCCTCGTTAAGTCCGGCCACTATTTCGTTTATGGGACGGGAAATGGACCGGGCCATAAAGTAAGCAAATAACAACCCTGCGGCGCCAATTATGACTATCCCTGAAAGGAGGAAATAAAAAATGGAATTAAGCTCTTTTTCTACATCATCGATGTAAATTCCTGAGCCGATGACCCATCCCCATTCGGGAAAACCTTTCACATAAGATATTTTAGGGACCGGCTTCGATTCTCCGGGTTTGGCCCAGTAGTAATCTACAAAACCCGCACCCTCGCTTTTGACCTTATCCACAAAGGCAACAAACAATCTCTTACCGTTCGGATCCTTATTTTCCGAAAGATCCTTCCCGTCCAGCTCGGCCTTGATGGGGTGCATGATCATCCGGGGTTCCATGTCATTGATCCAGAAATAATCATCTTTTTCATATCGCAGGTGCTTAATCGCTTGCAGAGCTTGCTTTTTACCCTCTTCCATCGGCAAGGCGTTGGACTTTACCTGTTTGGCGTAAAAGTCCAGCACTCCCCATGCAGTTTCAACTACATGCCGGGTTTTTAAGTACTTGGCGTCATACATGTTTTGCTTAACCTTTGGATATATAAAAGCAATAGTCAGCGAAAATCCGAGGATAATCAAAACCCCAAGCAATATAATCCGGGTTGATAATTTGAATTTATGTAACATAATAGCTCCCCCTTTTTTGTTTCATTGGATAGTTCATGATATCGATTCAACTCTATTCTTATTATCGGTATGAAGTCTGAATAACTTTAGATTGCGAGGATCAGGGCTGAAGACCGATGAATGTGTTTATTCTGTAATGAAGCAATTTGGGTGCCAGAGATTCCGCCAGGGCGGACATTCGGCAGGGTCAGGGATTCTCCGCCAATCAGTATGGCGGACGGACCTTCGGCAGGGAGCAGGGGTCGGGGGTCAGAGTTCAAGGATTCCGCCGCGGCGGACAAATCATCATGTTAATCCTGTAAATCCTGTCAGATAAGTTTTTGTTGTGGCACCGAGTTTGTCGTAATTGCAGCCAAAGGTAGGAGGCACCCACACGAAACAGCGAGGAACCTAATAAAATGACACTGAAGTCAATAAATCGGCGTTTATGTCAATGGGAGCAGGGGGCAGCGGCTGATTCGTTTATTTTTCATTGAATTTAAAATTAATATTGACTATTTTTCATTTGGCTGAAATATAGACATCATGCTTTCCAGGGAAACATATCTTCGCATATGGAACGAATTGGTCAAGGAAAAGGCCATGATTTTTTTTTCCGGACCCCGGCAGTCCGGAAAAACGACTCTTGCCAAGATCATCGCCGGTTCCTTCGCAAACAGCTTGTATTTCAACTGGGACATCCAGGAACACCGGACACGTTTCCTCCGGAACCATCGTTTCTTCGAAAGCGTAGAGCGCAAAGACGGCTCTATTCCGCTGATCATATTCGATGAAATCCATAAGTATCGGGATTGGAAAAATGCCCTCAAGGGAATCTACGACGAATTTAAAGACGAGTATCGATTTCTCGTATCCGGAAGCGGCAGGCTCGATCTCTATCAAAAAGGCGGGGATTCTCTTGCCGGACGCTATTATAACTTTCATCTATTTCCTTTGACGATTGCGGAACTGGGAGGCCGAAACAGGAATTTCGAAGATTTTCGCCGCGATCCCCTGCGAATAGATATGGATCGGCTGGAGGAGCTGCAGGTGATCTGGACAAGGCTCTCCGAGTTGACGGGATTTCCCGAACCCTACCTTTCCGGCAAGCAGACCGCCTACCGTCGTTGGTCAAACACCTATGCCAGCCAGTTGATCCGGGAGGATATTCGGGACGTCGTAGATATAAAGGCGGTTCAAAGCCTGGAATCGCTCTATCTGCTCCTTCCCTCCAAAGTCGGCAGCACGCTATCCGTTTCTTCCCTGGCCGAGGACGTGAGAGTTTCCTACAATTCCGTGCGCAATTGGCTCGACGTCTTCGAGCGATTTTACCTGGTCTTCGGGATCACCACCTGGACGGAAAAGATAGCTCGGGCTATTCAGAAAGAAAGAAAATTTTACCTGTGGGATTACCCGCGGATCAAGGACCCGGCGGTGCGTCTTGAAAATATGGCGGCGGCGGAGCTGTGGCGGGCGGTAACACTATGGAATGATTTGGGCTATGGGCGTTTCAGCCTCCACTTCGTCAGAGACAAGGCCAATCGGGAAGTGGATTTCCTGATCGCCGACGACAATGAGCCTTTCTTGTTGATTGAGGTGAAACAGACCGAGACCGAACCGTCGAAGCCGCTTCTCTTTTTTCAGGAACGACTGGGGACTCCGGCCGTTCAGCTTACCTCCGAAGGCACATCCTACTGGCTTTACGGCACAGGGTCACAGAAGGTTCTTGTAGCCCCTGCCGCCGCCTGGCTTTCTCAACTCCCGTAATGAAAGGCCATTGGTTGGAAGCTGTTGGGGGCGGGTGTGAGACTGCCCCTGGTTCTTCCTGGTCTTCAGGAAATCTATGTGAATACGGCGACATCAGGTTGGTGCGAACAAGGCAGAAGACCGGATAGCCTACAGCCTATCTCCCTGAGCAGTTAAAAATCTTTGAATTCTTCATCCCCCGTATGTGTGAGCTTCTTGGGATTGACTTCCTTTGCTGCAAAAGCAGCAGCCTCTTTTTTCTTATGATGGGGTATTCTTGCAGCAGGTTTGCGTGTTTCCCTGACCCCTGACCCCTTACCATTGGCATTGCCCCCGACAATAGCGACAAGTGCTTCCACAAAACCCTTCATCTCCTGCGCCTGGGCGTTCATCTCTTCGGAAGCGCTGGCAGATTCCTCGGCATTGGCAGCATTCTGCTGAACTACCTTGTCCATTTCGCTCACAGCTTTGTTGACCTGGTCGATTCCCTGGGACTGTTCGTTGGATGCGGCGGCGATTTCACCGACAAGCTGGGCCACCTTGCTCGAACTCTCGGCCACTTTAACGAATGCTTCATTGGTTCTGGTAACCAGTGCCGATCCGTCTTTCACCTTCTTGACGGTTTCTTCGATCAGGTTGGCAGTGTTTTTGGCTGCATCGGCAGCCCTCATGGCAAGATTCCGGACTTCATCGGCAACAACCGCGAATCCGGCTCCGGCTTCCCCGGCCCTTGCAGCCTCAACCGCCGCGTTCAGTGCCAGCAGATTCGTCTGGAAAGCGATCTCGTCTATTGTTTTAATGATCTTGGCCGTTTCCTCGCTTGCATTGGAGATTTCCTTCATGGACTCTGTCAGGCTGACCATGGACTCATTGGCTGTTCCAACCATCTGCTTTGCTTCTTTCATGAGATTATCGGCCTGGGTTGCATTATCAGCGTTCTGCTTGGTCATGGAGGACATCTCTTCCAGAGCCGATGCTGTTTCCTCGATGCTCGCCGCCTGCTCGGATGCCCCTTCGGCTAGAGACTGGCTGGATGATGAAACCTGAGCCGAAGCCGAAGCTACCTGATCGGCCCCTTCCGTGAGCCCTTCCACCGCACAATTAATGGGTTTGGTGATTGATCTGCTTATCATTACAGCCATGAACAATGTGATAATGAAGATCAATCCTCCAATGATCATGACTGTTCGCATCATCCCTTTGGCTGCACTGTTAAGCGATGCGACAACGCTATCCTGATTTACACCGGCTTTCGAAACCTCCTTATTGCTTTCTTCCATGTGTTTGGCGGTAATGCTGCGCATTTGCCTGTTCAGGGTCTCCAGCTCTTCGGCATTACTGATTGATGCCTTCACTATTTCCGAAACTCCCCCTTTGCCGGAGAATGCATTTTGGACTGTGGATACCGCGCTCATATAGGCATTGATTATTTGCAGTTCATGGGCAAGTTTACTATCTTTTTTGAGTAAGCCCCGCAAATTCTGACCGACATTGTTTGCTTCTTTGAAGAGGGCCCCTATGCTGGAGATATAATGATTGAAATCGCTCATATTCTTTGCATAAGCGCAATTATTGATCTGCGTCACAAGGGATGCGTTCAGCAAAGACAATCCGGATACCAACGATAAAATATTATTGGTGTTTCTGAACTCGTCGATATTATTTCCCATCGCCACAGTGTTCGTCTTTAATTCGTTATTCGCATTATTTATTTCCTTTTCTATTGTCGGCAGGATATACGATAGTGCGTACCCCGCTTCCTTTGCCATGACCTCTACTTTCTCTTTCAGCGCCTCCTCCTCATCACTGATGTATTTGAGCTGCAGAAATGCTATCCCTCCGCTCGCGGTCACCTTTTCATTCAATGCCGCAAGTTTTTGCACGATTTCATTTGCGGTCTTATCCATGCCCTTCAGATTCTTAAGCGCCTGAGTCGCCACCTTGGTGGCGCCGGCAAAATTATCCCTGAGTCCTGCTACCGAACGTTTATCATTGGTCACAGGGATTTTTGAGATGAACAAGTTCATGTCTTTCAAACCATCTCTGACCGTGATCAGGTTATTTAACTGCTGGTTAGAGGTTGTGAGATTATTTACACCCGTTAAAAGTGTGCCTGAGCCCTTTTTTTGAAGGCTCCCAACGAATTCATCGATCTTTTTGGACACATCCGACAACCTTTCCCGGATGGATTTTGAAGCGGTAAGCACTGCTCCCTGCGCAATTATTTTACGTTCGCTGATATCCAGGACATCCTTTGTTACTTTAGAAATTGCCTTGTCCTCCGAATAACGTTCACCCTTCAATGTCGCCATTTCCTCCGCGGCCTTAATAACGTTTCTGAGCGATTCATGAACGGCCGGGGCCATTTTTTTAAGCTCGTCCTGTGTTCCGGACGAGGAAAAGTTCACAAGGTTTGTCGCATGCACCTGAAGTTCTCTCTGCTGATGCAACGCCTTTAATTGGTAAGGGGAGGTTTTTTGTGTAAGTTCATTAATGTTCCGGTTTACAATCCTCACATTAATCAGGACGGAAACAAGAATAATAGATATGGCTGTTAAAATCACCCCAGCATTTAATGAGAGTTTTGCTTTTATTGACATTAGAACCTCCTCCCTTTCCAATTAACAAAGAATCCAAAAGGGCTTGTAAACTTAAGATGTTGTTATTCTTCAAGAGTGAGCGGTGCGCCGACTTTTGTCCTCACGGCTTTCCAGTCTGCAGACGTAATTGCGGCATCCTCACCTTTCATTTTGCTGAGGATTTCATAAAAGTCGAGCTGGTATTTATCTTTTTTGACTTCAGCCGCCGGTTTACACTTTACGGCATAAACTGTCTGAACAGACTGATGATCCCAGTCCCTCCAATATTGTTCATCCTTCAAACCAATATATTTATGTCCTTCCAGCGCCTTGATCAACGCCGGGGTATCGAAGGTCTTGGCCCGTTCCACCGCTTCTTTAAACTGATACATGATGACGTAAGCGGATGCGCCTGAAGTGGAAGGATACCGCTTGTATGCTGCTTCAAATTTATTTACAAAAGCGATTCCATTCGCTTGATTCAGCTCAGAAGGCAACCGCCAGTACCAGGGAGTTGCACTGATGACTCCTTCCATTGCCTCAGGGCTGGCGCCCTCAGCCATATCAATCGTCATATTCGGAACGACGATCTGCATCTTGCTTTTTAACCCCATCTCGTATGCCTGTTTTACGGCGATCTCCATATCCTTTCCAAACAATACGAGGACAAGGACGCCAGGGTCTGCCTCTTTCGCAAGACTCAGAACATTCTTAAAATCGGCTGTTCCTAATTTCGTGAGAATCCCCTTATGCCTGTCTTTGTCAACGGTATTCGTATAACGTCTGAATACATCCTCAGTTGTCCAGCCCCAGGTATAATCTGCGGTGATATAAAAATATTTTTTCCCATCAAAATACTTTGTAAGATAATCCGACAGCGCTCTGGCTGCCATTCCCGAGTCGTAACATTCCCTGAATATATACTTGTGCCCCTCTTCGCCGGTTGTTTCGGTGGAATAGGTTAAAGTCCCAAAAAAGAGTTTCTTCTTTTCTTTTGCGACTTTTCCTGATGCGATCGCAACGCCGCTGGAAGAGCCGCCAAACATCATCTGGACGCCTTCTTTATCATAAAGCTCGATGGCATTCTCTTTGGCAATTTTTGCATTGCTTTTGGTGTCCCTGTAAACCAGCTGAATCTTTTTCCCCAATATTCCTCCTGCCGCGTTGATCTCTTCCATGGCAAGTTCTGCGGCGCGGCGCTGATCCAACCCCTGCTTTGAATATGGGCCTGTCTCCGGATAATTCAGACCGATCTTCACCACTTCATCAGCCGATATGGCCGGTTGAAGACCAAACAGACAAAAACACATAAGACTTAACATAGCGATAATACAGGTTAAAGATGTTTTTCTTTTTTTCATGGACAACCCCCTTGGATTTGATGGTTTGAATTTATGTAACATAACAGCCTCTCGTTCTTATTATTCTTATTATCGGTATGAAATCAAAAAAACTTTAGTTAACGCGCTTACACCCCTCAAGGGAGTACTGGAAAGAGCACCCCTCAAGGGAGTACTGGAAAGAGCACCCCTCAAGGGGGTACTGAAATGAGTCCCGCTTATTCTGCAATGTTGCAAATTGGGTGCCAGGGGTTCCGCCAAAGTGATTGGCGGACCTTCGGCGGGGGGCAGGAGTCGGAGGTCAGTGGTCGGGGGTCAGTTGTCAGGGGTTCCGCCATGGTGATTGGCGGACCTTCGGCGGGGGTCGTGAGGCGGAGGGGGGGACTTGAGCTGAAACAGCGAGCGAAATAAAAATTGACCTTATTCCCTACGGTCGAAGATTCCCCGTAGCTTGCTGCGATGAGCTTGAATAAATTGACGCTGACGTCAACAACTTGACGTTTATGTCAATGGGAGCAGGGATTTCCGCCAACCAGTATGGAGGACGGACCTTCGGCGGGAGGCGGAAGGTTTTTTCATTCTGACTCCTGAACCGAAACAGCGAGCGCATTCCCCGCTGCTTGCGGCGGGGTTAGCGAGCAAATTAAAAACGGATTATATTCCTTACGGTCGAAGATTCCCCGCCCGCTCTGCGGCGGGGAGCTTCAATTCCGGCTCCTGGCTCCGAAGTAGTTATATTATTCTTTCCTGTAGATACTCGGCTGGATATACTTGAAAGGATGGTCAATGGTATTAAGGCTTTCGGCGCCGCCGATAATAAAATAGCCGGACGGTTTCAATGCGCCGCACAGTTTGTTTGTTATTTGTGCCCTTGTGACGTTATCAAAGTATATAAATACGTTTCTGCAAAAAATAACGTCAAATTCCCGGGATGGTATCGGATCGACGAGCAGGTTATATCGCTGAAAGGTAACCATTTGCTTTATTTCTTTTTTTAGACGGACATGGTTATCCCATTTGTCCGAACCTTTCTGGAAATATTTCTTAAGCATGTGAGGAGGCAGGCTCTTTGTTTTTTCAATGGAATAGATGCCGTTTTGTCCGATTTCCAGCATTCTGGTCGATATGTCCGATGCCAGTATGGTCGGCCTGAATCCTTTTTCAAGACAGTAGATTGCGACGGAATAAGGTTCTTCACCGCTTGATGAGGCGGCGGACCATATCTTTAAGTGGTCTGTCCTGAGATGTTCGAAATGATGACTTTCTCTGAAGAAATATGTGTGATTGGTGGATATGGCATCCAGAAAGTTCATCAGTTCCAGTGCGTCGTTTTCAAGAACTTTTAAATATTCGGCGATGGAGTCAATTCCTGTTGAGCGCAGCCGCTTTGAAAGGCGCGCCTGCAGAAGCTGCTGTTTGCCGTCATGAAGGTTAATTCCACACTCACTATATACCAGTTCGCAGAATTTCTTGAACTGTCCGGAAGTCATGTTCATTTTTTTGTTACCTTATCGTTTATCCTATCATTCACAAAGAGACTTAAAGCAATGTTTGTACCATTAGCCGCATCCGACTTGAGCGGATTCGTGACCTTCGTTGCGAAAATTCAGAGCTTTTGCTGGCCCCATCAATTCTGACAGGGAAAAACCGGGACGGCAAAGAATCACATGGGAAATTATTTCCTGTTTTCCGGTATAAAATAGGTTTGACTAAAGAAATGGCGCAGATGTCAAATAAATGACGTTTACGTTAACAGGAACAGAGGCCAGGGGTCAGGGGACAGGTTTACTGAACAAGATGAACGTATCATTTGAAAAGACGAACGTCGAACATCGAATGTGGAATAGGAAACAGGATTACTGAAGAAAATGAATGTTCATCTTTCAAAACACTCCTGGCCACTGATCCCTGTTCCATGACCACTGTTCTTTGGTACAATGTTTGCACTCATTATTTGCGGTTATTTTCCTGTCGGGTGTAACAAATCAATTATCGGAAGGGAAGAGGAGGTGCAGATGATTTCGAACGAAAGTGAATTGCGTTCGGACGTGAGGGGAGATTTTTCATATACCGTTGAATATGAAATTATCACTCCCGAAGAATTTCATTCAATCAGAGAAAAGACTTTTCGACCGCTGAACCCTGATATGGAAAAACTAAAGATTGGCCGGGCACGATCCGATAACGATAATATGGATGCAGGTTTTGTAATCAACGACAATATGGCGGAATTTTTTGTCAGAATGGATGAAAAATTGGACCGCATCTTGTTAATGTTATCAAAAAACGAGGTATTTTCAGGATGTTCGGGTCAAGGAACAGGTAATAATATCAGTGCGTCAGGAATGAATATCTGTATAGACAGACCGGTTAAGCAAGGTCAGATCGTTCATGCTAATATAGTCCTTTCTAAATTACCTTTCTTCTGTATAGACGTTTATGGCGAAATAATTCGTATTGACGCATTAAAGGAAAAAGACGCGCCCTTATGTCAGGTCGGGATAAAATTTCTAAACCTTGATGAAATCGGAAGGGAAAAAATTGTCGCTTATATTTTTCAGCAGCAGAGAGAGGCCATTCGAAAAAGTAAAAATGCGGCAGATCAATAGCGATAAAGGCTATAGGTGGACAGGCCGAAGGCTGAAGGTGAAAGCTAAAAGCCTAACAGCCTGCAAACTAAAAGCCTACAGCCTAACAACCTATCTATCTGCGGATATCGGCGAAAATCCGCGGCTTAATTAATTAAAGGGCAGAATTGATGACATCGATATTGGAAGAACTTAATCTGGAAATTGAGAACCTGTCTCTTGAAACCGTGATGCTTGATGCAGATGATATCTCAGGTCTTGGAAAAGCCATAAAATCAATCGAGTCTATCCTGGAACTGTCGAAACCATTAAAAGAGAGTGCTCTGACTTCGATCACGGAAGCTATGAAACAGTATGTTGAAGAAGCTATTTTAGGAGAAAGGAAGGATTTGGGGCCTTTTGAAAGAGGCATCTCCACGTTACAGGAAATGGTCAGGGATATTGCCAAAGGAAAAAAAATTAATGGGGATACCGCTGCTCTGATTGCCAACCCGGACAGTAACCCATCAGATTCGTCTGAATCGACCGAAGATTCCGCCACACTGATTGGCGGACCTTCGGCAGGGGCCGGGGATTCCGCAACGAAAATGAGCCAGGAGGACAGGGAAATTATTTCCGACTTTGTTGCCGAGTCCCTTGAGAACCTGGGGACGATTGAAGTCCGGCTTATTGATCTTGAGCAGGACCCCACGGATATCGAAACGATCAATGCCATATTCAGACCTTTCCATACCGTTAAAGGCGTTTCAGGCTTTCTCAATTTTAACAAGATCAATAAATTCGCTCATATAGTGGAAAATTTACTGGATAAGGCCCGAAACGGCGAATTGCGTATCGACGGTGAAATAGTTGATGTTATTTTAGAAAGTGTCGACCTGTTGAAGGGAATGATCGGAAGCGTCCGGGACTCGCTCGATACCGGCAAACCTTTTGAGGGTGATGAGGATATCAGTCAGATCAAGTTGAAAATAGAGCAACTTATTTCCTCACCGGTTCAGGGAGAGGGTAAAAGACTATTAGGGGAAATGCTGGTTGCAAGTGGAACGGTAACCGATGCGGATATAAAAGAGGCACTCGATGTCCAGCAAAAGGAGCCCGATAAGAAAATAGGCGAGATACTTGTTGAGCAGGAAAAAATAAAAACGAAGGCTGTCGTTTCCACTCTAAGAGAGCAGAAACGGACCGACAGCACCGTTGATATGCTTCAGGTGAAGGTGGACACCACAAAGCTGGATAGTATCGTTGACATGGTCGGTGAACTGGCGATTGCCCAGTCAATGCTCAGGCAGCATGAAGTGGTTGTAAACAGCAAAGACAGAAAGCTGGATCAGATAACCAACCAGTTAAATCTTATTACATCCGGCCTGCAAAATATTGCCATGTCCATGAGGATGGTGCCGATAAAAAACACCTTTCAAAAGATGCTGCGGCTTGTGCGTGACCTTGCCAAGAAAGCGGACAAGGATATACAGCTTGTCATGTCCGGTGAAGATACCGAGATAGACAGAAATATAATGGAAGAAATTTATGAGCCGATGGTTCATATGATTCGAAACTCGGTAGACCACGGTCTCGAACTTCCGGATGAAAGAGAGGCTAAAAACAAACCGCGACAGGGGACCATTCATTTAAAAGCATATCACAGGGGTGGCAATATCGTTATCGAAATAATGGATGACGGCCGTGGATTGAACAGGGAAAAAATCCTGAAGAAGGCGGTCTCCACCGGCCTGATCAAGCAGGAAGATAAATTATCGGATGCCGAAATCGACAACCTGATTTTTCATCCCGGTTTTTCGACCGCTGAAAAGGTAACGGACATATCCGGAAGAGGCGTCGGGACGGATGTTGTAAAAAGCAAAATTGAAAAGTTAAGAGGAAGGGTCGAGGTGCGGTCTGTTACGGGTAAAGGGTCTACATTTTTCATGCGGCTGCCGCTTACCCTGGCAATCGTGGATGGAATGATAGTTAAAGTGGCGAACGAAAGATATATCATTCCCACATTGAATATTCAGGAATCCTTCAGGCCAAAGGAAGATGAATATTTTACCGTAAAGGGTGAAGGTGAAATGATCAGGGTCAGGAACACCCTGATCCCCCTGGTACGTCTTGAACGGCTTTTCGGGTTAAACGGGTGCGGTTCTTCGGATCAAACCAGGGTCGCGCCGTGGGAAAAACTGGTCGTGGTTGTTGAAAACCAGGAAAAGAAAATATGCCTGCTTGTGGATGAGCTGATCGGCCAGGAGGAAATCGTCATTAAAAGTCTGGGTGGATGGCTTAAAGGGATCAAGGGTGTGGCCGGTTCGGTGATAATGGGAGATGGCAGGGTCGGACTCATCCTTGATATAGGAAGCATATTTCAGATGGTATGAGGGAATCATAATGGATCTTGTAGTCGGTGTCGGAGACATGAAAGTAAGCAATAACCCGGAAGCGGTTATAATAACATATGCCCTTGGGTCCTGTATCGGAGTGGCGATTTACGATCCGTTTGTAAAAGTGGGCGGAGTACTTCATTACATGCTGCCGGAATCGAGCCTTGATCCGGTTAAAGCCGGAAATAATCCTTTCATGTTCGGAGACACCGGCATACCGCTTCTTTTTAAAGAGAGCTACAAGTTGGGCGCCGTGAAAAACCGCCTTAAGGTCATTGTCCTTGGCGGGGCACAGATCCTCGACCAGGGCGGGCTGTTTAATATCGGTAACCGCAACCACACCGTACTCAGGAAAATGTTCTGGAAAAATAACATAACGACTGATTTTGAAGATGTTGGAGGAACTGTAAACCGGACATTAAAGCTTGGAATAAAAGAGGGCGAAGCCATTATGAGGATATCCGGCAATGAATTGAGAAAAATAAAATGGATATAGATAAAATCATACAAAAAATCGATTCTCTGAGTCCTGTTTCCTTTACGGGCAGCAGGATTATGGCTATCATCTCCAATCCCAACAGTTCTCTGTCGGAGATAGTCGATGTTATCAAGTACGATCAGGTTATGACCGCGAATCTTCTCAGGATATGCAACTCAGCTTACTTCGGTTTGAGAACAAAAGTCGTATCCGTCAGACAGGCGATCGCCTACCTCGGAATGAATAATATAGCCGGCGCCGTGATGATGGGACACTTCTCAAAAAATTTCACCGCTGCCCAGAAAGGTTATGATCTGGGTGAAGGCGAGCTGTGGAAATATTCGGTCTCTTCGGCGCTCATCGCCAAGAGTCTGGCGGAAAAACAACGTCTTAATAACATACCCTGTCTTTTCACATCGGCGCTGTTGAAAGATATAGGCAAGATAATATTAAGCACTCACATCAAAGAAGCATTTCAAAAAATTGTATTATGCGTGCAGAATGAAGGGATGACATTTCTTGATGCGGAAAAGAAGATAATTGGAATCGATCATGCCGAATTGGGCGCCAGGGTCGCTGAAAAATGGAGATTCAGTCCGGAGATGGTGTTTATTATCAGGAACCATCATGATCCCCTGAAGATTCTGCTCGAGGATGATCTTTCAATTCCGATCATTTATCTGGCCGATACAATATGCATGATGGTCGGAATCGGTGGAGGGGCGGACGGGCTCGCATACAGGTATTATCAGGAAGTAATGAGCCGGTTGAATTTTACGGATATCGATTTGCAGAAAACAATTGCCGATTTCTGGGGACAGATTAAGGCGGTTGAGGAAATGGTTAATATGTCGGGAGGGAATTAAAATGTCATTTAATGTTCTGATAGTTGATGATTCTTCGTCAATGCGGGCGGTAATAAAAAGGACAATCAAGTTATCCGGATTTGATGTCGGTGAGTACTTTGAGGCGGAAGATGGCAGGGAAGCTTTGGAACTGCTTTCAAATAAATGGGTCGATATCGTTTTATCCGATATAAATATGCCCAATATGACCGGCATGGAACTTATAGCAGAGATGAAAAAAAACGAACTGCTCAGTTCGATTCCCGTGATACTGGTAACAACTGAAGGAAGTGAAAAAAAAATACAGGAATCGATCCGGCTGGGAGCAAACAAATATATCAAAAAACCGTTTTTCCCGGAAGAAATAATAAAAGCATTGCGCAGTTTAATGGGAGAGGAGGTCTGTGATGTCAGAGGAGATGATGAAAGCAATGCATCAGGCGATTTCTGATGTGATGAATAAGATGTTCTTTCTGTCGCTGCAGATCAATGAAAAGGCTCTTGCCCTTAGTGAATGGTTTTCAGGCAAACATCCTCTGGTCGGAGCAACCATAAATTTTACAGGCCCTTCGTCAGGTTATTCATACCTGTTGATACCGGCAGAAGTTGCTAGGGAGATAACCGCCAACTTTTTGGGTGTTTCTGAAAAAGCCATAAGCGAAAAACAGGAAAAAGATACCGTTAAAGAGGCCCTGAACATGATTGCCGGCCGCATGTTTTCACAATTCGACGCGAAAGGGGCCTTCCAGACAGGCATCCCCGAATTGATCAATGAAAGCGGGCTCGTGGCCGGTCAGCTTGACAGCTTTAATAACGGAGCCATTTTCATTGAGACGGAGCATAGCCATATGGCGGCCGGAATAGTTATGAAACAGGTGGATAGGCTATAGACTGATAGGCTGAAGGCGGATAGGTTGTAGGGTGATAAGCTGTAGACTGTAGACTAATAGCCTACAGCCTAACAGCCTAACAGCCTACAACCTAAAATAAAAGGAAGGTTGCTGGATGGGGAAAAAAATAAAAGTATTGATTGTTGATGATTCGGCCGTGGTCAGAAAAGTATTTACAGAGGAGCTTTCCAGGGAAGCGGATATTGAAGTAGTCGGCACGGCGCCCGATCCTTATGTGGCCAGGGATAAAATAGCGAAATTGAATCCCGACGTGATAACGCTTGATATAGAAATGCCGAGAATGGATGGAATCACTTTCTTAAGAAAGTTAATGCGCTATTATCCGCTTCCTGTCATCATCGTCAGTTCATTGACACAAAAGGGTGGAAAAATGGCCATGGAGGCTTTAGCCATTGGAGCGCTTGAAGTGATGTCGAAACCTTCAAGCGCGTATTCCGTAGGCGAGATGAGCGTGCAGTTGATCGACAAGATCAGGGCCGTCGCGGGAATCAAGGTAAAATCCACGGGTTCGGCCAATGCCGAAGGGAACATACAGGAGAATAAGATGCCGAAAGCCCTGGGTGAAACGACCAACAAGATAATTGCAATCGGCGCTTCGACAGGGGGAACGGAAGCATTGAAAGTTGTGCTTACGGGAATGCCGCCGAATGCCCCCGGAATTCTTGCAGTCCAGCATATGCCGGCACATTTTACTACGGCATTTGCTGAAAGGTTGAACCAACTAAGCGCAATTACCGTCAGGGAGGCCTGTGACGGTGATTCTCTTGTAAACGGAACGGCGCTTATTGCGCCGGGGAATTATCATATGCTGTTGAGAAAGAGCGGCGCCAGGTATTATGTTCAGGTTAAAACCGGTCCGCTGGTGCATCATCAGCGCCCGTCCGCCGATGTTCTGTTCTCTTCCGTTGCCGAATATGCCGGCACCAATGCAGCCGGCGTTATCCTGACGGGGATGGGAGCGGACGGCGCCAAAGGGTTGTTGAAAATGAGGGAAGCCGGAGCGCGAACCGTGGCACAGGATGAAAAGAGTTGTGTTGTTTTCGGCATGCCGAAGGAAGCCATCAAACTCGGTGCGGCTGAAAAGGTGGTTCCATTGAATAATATCGGGGTGACGGTACTGGGTATGATTGCCGGAGAGCGGTGACGACTTCGTAACTACTAAGGTAGTTAGACTGTAGGCTGTAGACTGTTAGTCTGAAGAAAGATAGGCTGAAGGCTATAGACTGTTAGACTGTAGGAATTATCCCTAACTCCGATAAACGGGATAAGTAAGTTTACAAGATTATTTCTTGCCACTCTTTTAAGTACCCCCTTGAGGAGTAGAAAAACGCAGGAAATAATCTCTTACTTACTAAAAGCCTACAGACTAACAGTCTACAGCCTAAATACCTTCGGCCTACAGTCTAAACAACCTGAGTAGTAACGGAGAGCAAAGGAGAAGATGATAAAATGTCAGAACGGTTGAAAAAGAAAATTTTAAATGTTGTTAACGGAAAGCTTTCAGAAGCTGAGATAGTGGAAGTAGTCCGTTTTATTAAACAAGTGGCATCGAGCAATCTGTATGAAGACGAGCAATTTTTCAAGGAGATTGCTTATGAAATGACCGGGGCAGTCAAGGAACTGGCTCTGCTGGTGATTGATTTCAGGCGGGATTTAAAGAATAAAGTTCATCCCGAATTGAATGATCTGGCAACAAAATATATTCCCGAAGCAGCCGACCAGCTTGAGGGTATTATTGAAACTACCGAAAAAGCCGCCAACAAGATCATGGATAATCTCGATTTGCTGCAGGAACAGACCACGAAAATGGAAGGTATTGTTGCCTCTTTCAAATCCGGAAAGATGAGAGTGCCGGGGAAGAATATGGAATCTATTGAGGTTGATATTGATCCTCAACTTGTTGAAAAGATAACGCCTCTGCTTGATCACATTGAAATAACTGAACAAAATAACACGGCATTGATAACGGATATGTTTGTTCAAATGAGCTTTCAGGACCTGACCGGTCAACGCATTAAAAAGATTATGACTCTTGTACATCAGATGGAGGAAAAGCTGAAAAAAATGGTTGTCTGTTTCGGGGTAAAACTTTCAGCAAAGGAGAAGAATCCTGATATTTCCTCTGAGGAATTACAGCGGGTAGTTGATGAAAAGGTGTTTGCGCTGTCAGGCCCACAGAAGGCAGGGCAGGGGCTTGACCAGGGGGATATCGACAGTCTCCTGGCAAGTTTATAATTGGTAACTGAACCGGTGGGTAGACTGAAGGCTGCAGGCTGTTAGGTAAAACTAAAAAACTAATAGCTTAAGGCCTAATAGACTAATTGTATGATATGTAAAGGATGATGGATGATGGATTTAAACATGAAGGTTCTTATTGTTGACGATTTTGCCACGATGAGAAGAATCATAAAAAACATCTTAAAGCAGACCGGGTTTACCAATATTTTTGAAGCCGAAGATGGTAAAAGCGCTTTAAAGATGCTTCAGAACGATAAATTCGATCTGATATTGTGTGACTGGAATATGCCCGAAATGCCGGGAATAGAGTTGCTGGGCAAGGTACGGGCTGATGAACAATTGAAGGGCATACCCTTTGTGATGGTTACGGCCGAGGCTCAGAAGGAGAATATTATCGCGGCGGTCAAAGCCGGCGTAAACAGCTATATCGTAAAACCGTTTACTGCTGAAATCGTTGAACAAAAACTGAAAAAACTTTTCGTCTGATTTTTTTCTTTATTTTAAACAACGAATTAAGTATGATTATTCACGTCGGGCTCGGTGAAAAACATGAAGTCCGGGGACGAAGATAAAGGAGGGTCAATTATGGATATAAAAAAAATAAATCAGGTGGGACAACTGCGGCCGTCAGCTTTTGACGGGATAACTAACGATAAGGGTTTTAAGCAGATCTTTGACCGGAAGCTTTCCGAAGTCAACAGTATTGCTAGCCCGACTTCTGCTGATCCTAAGACCGATTTGCTTGACCATAGTGATAAAGTGCTTGATCTTTTAGATGATTACGCAAAAGAATTGGGTAATCCGCTAAAGACATTAAAAGAGATTGAACCGATAGTTTCCCGTATCGAAAAAGAGGTTGACCTTATCGAATCGAAGGCAGCAGGAATTGTTCATCAAGACAGGGAATTTGAACGATTCGTCAGAGACCTGTCAGTTACCGCACAAGTTGCCGTATTGAAGTTTCAGCGGGGAGATTATTTATAGGGTAACCATTCCGCCTTTGCCTCCTTGAACCTTGGAAGTTGCAAAAAAGGTAAAATGATATGGAAAAAATTCTGGTCGTAGAAGACAATCTTTTTGAGGCAAAAATAATCGTGAGTGTCTTAAAAGGAAAAGGCTATGAAGCGTCGTTAGCTTCAGACGGGGTGACCGGAATAAGGGAACTGGAGAACAATTCATATGATCTGGTGCTCACCGATCTCATAATGCCCGATCTGGACGGAATGGGTGTACTCAACCATGTTGTTAACAAGTGCCCTAAGACCAAGTGCATCATCCTCACCGGCCATGCAACCATAAAGAGTTCCGTTGAGGCGATTAAACAGGGGGCCTTTGATTATATTACAAAGCCCATTGCGTCAACCGAACTTCTCCTGGTCGTAGAGAAAGCCCTTCAATTTAAGAATCTTGAAGAAGAAAATATCCGGCTTAAAAGAGAGTTGAAAAAAAGGTATTCGCGTACCAATATTATCGGTACCAGCAAGGCTATGGAGAATGTATTCGGCCTGATTGAAAAAGTGGCCGATACGGACATTACGGTACTCATTCAGGGTCCAAGCGGTACAGGCAAGGAATTGATTGCAAGGGCTATTCATTATGACAGCGACCGGGGGGAGAAGCCTCTGGTGGTTATCAATTGTGGCGCGATTCCCGAAGCCTTGCTGGAGAGTGAGCTGTTCGGACATGAAAAAGGATCGTTTACCGGAGCCCACAAGAGCCGGGTTGGCAGGTTTGAAATGGCAAACGGAGGCACCATATTTCTGGATGAGATAGGGGAGATGAGCCCGGCATTGCAGGTAAAACTGCTAAGAGTGCTTCAGGATCAGCGGTTTGAAAGGGTCGGCGGAACCAAAACCATTCATGTTGACGTACGCATTATCGCGGCTACCAACAAAAACTTAACGGTTGCAATTAACAACAACACATTCCGGGAGGACCTTTATTACAGGTTGAATGTGATCATGATCAAGGCTCCTCCATTGAAACAGCGTAAATCCGATATCCCTTTACTCGTCAACTATTTTATGAAGAAATTTCAAAAAAAAGACAAAGAAACAATCACGGGGTTCAGCCCCGATGCTATGAATGCCATGCTTGAGTTCGTCTGGCCCGGGAACGTCAGAGAGCTTGAAAATGTTATAAGGCAATTAGTTGTCCTTTGTGAGAACCCGATCGTAGAGTTTGAAGATCTTCCGGAACATATTCAGCAAACGGAAATATCAGTTACCAGGAGCGAAGCTGCACAATTCCTTGAAGAGGGCCTTTCCCTTGATAATGCGGTTAAAGTCTACGAAAGAAAGCTCATAATTGAAGCCATGGAAAAGAGTAATGGAATTAAAGCAAAGGCTGCAAAGCTGCTCAATATTAAAAGAACCACGCTTGTCGAGAAGATGAAAAAGCAGAACTTTTCCAAATCAGTCTGCGCATGATCAGGGGACGAAGAGCGAATATAGAATGTCGAATATCGATGTTCGAGGTACGAGAAAGGCTTAAAGTGTGAAGCGAAAGCCGTGAATCGTAAATCGTGAATCGATCAACGAACCACGAACGACGAAGTCCGATGTCCGAAATTCGATGTACGAAGTCCGATATTCGATTCATGGCCACTGACCACCGATAAGTTTTATCGTCAAAGTAATGACATCCCACCATATACTATCTCGTCACAGATCCAATATTCAACATCTTATAATAATTATAAATAGCAGATAATATGTGCTTTGTCTGGGGCTTTATCCCATTGGCATAGTAATTGCTCGTTACCTCTGATATATGCGAAACCATCGTTGTCATACCCTATACATTCTCACAGTGACGTTTATGCTTATGGGGCTGCCGAATTTATCGGCTGCTGCCGCCGGCCCTTTTATCTCCGTTACAGGTGAAGACCTGATGGAAATTATTTCAATTTCTTCGGCAGAGAGCAACCGGGGAGCAATCCTCACCGTAAAAAGTGTCGGAAAAATGACGGTAGAAAAGGCCATGTTTCTGGAAGCGCCGCCCAGAATCATATATGACCTTTTTTATGACGGCATGCCGTTCTCATCTGTAGCCCGATCTGTAAATAATTTGTATCTGGAAAATATCCGGGTCGGATATCACCCCAATAAAATAAGGCTGGTATTGGATATGAAGGGGCTTGATATTCCTGTGTCAAGATATCAGCAGGGCAATAACGAACTGATTATCAGACTTGGGGAAGAGAGCCAGGGGGCAGAGTCCGGTGCAAAGATTAAAAACGTTAAGGAAACGAATCCGACTGTTTACACGCCATCTGTCTCCGAAGAAAATAATGGTCCGCGTGAAACGGAGAATAATAGTGCCGGTTATGTAAAAGAAGCAACGTCCGGAATTTCAGACGCATCAGTATCGAAGTACCTGTCACAGTCGAACCCGGACTTACTGCTTGAAAAAATGACACAGGTCGAAACAAACGACACAAGCGAAGAGACGGCGCTGTTTTTGAAAGGAGTAGAGGCTTACAAGCACCAGCGCTGGCCGGAAGCTGAAAAAAGCTTACAAAATCTCATCAAGACTTATTCTAAAGGGCGATATTCTGAGAAAGCATATTTTTTACTGGCAAAATCGATAGATCAATTATATTCGCAAACAACTTCCGAACATTTTTCTGTGATAAAAAGTCATTACGAGGATGCCATTTACAGGTTCCCTGCGTCCATCTTTGTCCCTGATACCCTGCTGTCCATGGGAAACCTCCGCCTGAAAGTCAAAAACTTCGATGAGGCGATAGTATATTTTAACCTCGTTATTGAAAAAAATACCGGCGATGCCACCTTTGTGAAGGCAATGATTCAAAAGGGTAATCTGTTGTTTCAAAAGGGCAAATACACGGAAGCGCTTTCCGTTTATGAGCATATCATTAAAAATTATGGCGGCACTTTTGCGGAAACGGAAGCAAAAATAGGCGCGGCAAAAGCGCTTTTTGAGATAAACAGTTTTGATAAATCAATCAACCTGCTTACCCGGTTGGCGCAGAGCCCTGAAAATATATACCGCTATCCGGAGATCTATCTCTACCTTGGATATAATTATTACCAGAAAAAAGATTATGCCATGACGAGGGAAAGCCTGTTCAGATATTATAATGTAAATCCCGACAGCGAAACAGGTTCACTGGTATTAAGCAAGATCGGAGATTCATACCGGGCGGAAGGATTTGCGAATGCGGCGACAAAAATATATCAATTGGTTCTTTTCCGGTACCCACAAACAGAAGGAGCTCTTATCAGCCTGACACGTCTCGCGGAAGAGCAGGAAAGCGGAGAACTGAAAATAACGGAAGGAGCCCCGGTCCCTTTTAAAATTATCGATGAAGTGATTGCTTCACCCAATGAGATATATGAGGAACTGATTAGTGGATCAATCAGTAATAACAATAATAGCCCCATGGCTGAGTACGCGTTGCTTAAACTCGCCATTATTCATAGAAAAATGAAAAGCTATAGGAAAAGCCTCGATATATTTATAGAATTATTGGAAAAATATCCTAAGTCAAAATTGCTTCCGGAAACCATATACGCTTTGAGCGATACGGTTGAGGCAGTTCTTAAGGATGAAGGAGAAGAGGAATACACCAAGATTCTAAACATATATCAGAAACAAAAAGAGTCTATTCAACGGCTTGCACCTCCGAGGACATTTTTAGCTGTTGCCATAGCTTCGCAGCGTCTGGGGCTTCAGGATATGGCTGCTGAATTATTCCGGAAGGCTGATGCCCTTTTGCCGGAAGAAAAAAAACCCGAAGAGCTTCTTTTTTATCTTGGAAAATATTTTTTAGAAAATGGACAACCTGAAAATGGATTGGAAAAACTGGAATCCCTCATTAAAAAATACCCATCCGGAAGATATTCTGCAAAAGCTTACCATTTAAAGGGCGGTGTTTTTCAAAAAAATAAAGAATACGCGAAGGCGGTTGAAATGTTCTCGAAAGCCTTGAAAAGCCGTCCGGGATTAGATGAAGGAATATATATCATGGCGGATAAGGCGCGGGCCTTAACGGAATCCGGTTTCAAGGAGGAGGGTCTGGCTGTAGCGCGTTACGCGGAACAATCTCTGGCGGAAAGCCAGGAACAGAGTCAGCCGCTTTATCAGGAGGTTGGAGACCTCTATCTTCAAATCGGCCGTCCTGCAGATGCCCTGTTACTGCTCAATAATGCCTTGTCATTTGAAAAAGAGGAAAAAAAGAGCATTAAACTTAAGCTTTCTATTGCGCGATGCTATGAGGCGCTTAATAAGAAAAGCGATTATATCGCTCTCTATAACCAGATTATCGGACTCAATGATCCGTTATGGAGCCTTGTTGCCAAAGAAAGGATGGAAGCGATAGATTTTGAGGAGACGCTCAGGAAAGCGGACAAAAGTAAAAACAGGAGATAGACAGCGGATATGCAGGGAAAACGCGTGTTGCTTGTTGAAGACGATAAAAACGAATCGGTTGCCATGGCCGATCTCTTTATTGGGGCCGGTCACCGGTTGTGTGTCGTCAGTGACGGATATGCGGCCCTCGGCAAGCTATCGGACGGTCAATACGACATGGTTGTTTCGGAACTCAATTTGCCCCGGATGAGCGGTATTGACCTGTTGATAAAGATAAAGGAAGTTAATACAGCTCTTCCGGTAATTCTCATCGCGTCCGGCATTTGCGTAAAGGAAGCGGTTGAAGCCATGAAAAAGGGTGCGAATGATTTTATTTTGAAACCACTCTCACCTGAAACGATTGAATCTATTACTTCAGGATTCCCTCGTGCCTCCTCAGTTGAGGCTGCAACTGCAACAAACGGCAAATACGCAATCGTCACAATAAACGGGGAAATGAACCGCCTTTTAAATGATGCCAGAGAAATTGCAAACAGCCGTGCGTCCGTATTCATCCATGGAGAATCAGGTACGGGTAAAGAACTGTTTGCGAGACATATTCACCAGTGCAGTGATCGTAAGGATAAACCCTTTCTGGCTGTTAACTGCGCCGCTCTTCCGGAAACGCTGATGGAGAGCGAGCTTTTCGGTTATGAAAAAGGTGCGTTTACCGGGGCAAGCGCCCGAAAGAAAGGAAAGTTCGAAGCGGCCGATAAAGGAACCATCCTGCTGGACGAGATCAGTGAGTTGGATTACCAGCTTCAATCAAAATTATTAAGAGTGCTGCAGGAAAAGGAAATCGACAGGGTCGGAGGGACTGTATCTATACCGGTCGATGTGCGGATTATCGCGACAACCAACAGGGATATTGAAAAACAGATAGAAGAAGAAAAATTCAGGGAAGACCTTTATTATCGTTTAAACACTATTCCTATCCATTTGCCCCCATTGAGAGAAAGGAAGGACGACATACCCTTGCTGGCCGATTATTTTCTCAAAAAATATAACAATATTGAGAGTAAGGTCGTCAAAGGATTGGCGGAAGATGCGATCCTGGCGCTTATGGAAAAGCCGTGGAGGGGTAATGTCAGGGAATTGGAGAACATAATCGAAAGAGCCGTTCTGATGTCTAAGGGAAATATAATCGACGAAGAAGGTCTGTTGTTAAACGGACGGATCAGGCCGGCTGCTCCTGCGGGATATCCAATAATGCCTGTAATGCCGGAGGGTTCCTTGAGAGAACTGGAGAAAAAGGTCATTTTCCAGACTCTTAACCGAACAAATGGCAACAGGACACACGCGGCTGATATCCTGGGTATCAGTGTCCGAACCCTGAGGAATAAGCTGAATGAGTACAGAGAAAAAATGACGACCTCGTAAAAAGGCATGCAATTTGCAATAGTTGATATTCAGGAGAATAGAGCAAAAAGGAGGAATTTTATGCCGGATAAATTGTCATTACGGAACATGTCTAGTGCCCTTGAGAGCGCAATCAGTATAGCGCAACAGCGGCATAACATTATATCCAGCAATATCAGCAATTTGGAAACACCCGGATACAAGGCGAAGGATATTGATTTTAAAACTGCAATGGCACAGGCCCTTGGTTCCGAATCAACGACTGCTTTGGCCAGAACGAATGCGGGGCATATCGGGCAGAATACCGGATCTGAACCTGAAATTGAACCATTCGAGGAAGACGGAGAATGGAACGGGTTCAACTGGATGAGTATCGATAAAGTAATGAATAAGATGACGGAAAACAATCTTATTTACAGAACCGCAACAGAAACATTGTTGAGAAAAATTGCAATAATGAAGGAAGTCATAAGAGAGGGAGGACGTTAGTATGAATTTTTTAGATTCGCTGAAAATAAGCGCATCAGGTCTCTTTGCCCAGAGAAAAAGAATGGATGTTATTGCCGGGAACCTTTCAAACATCGAAACCACCCGAACAGAAAAGGGCGGGCCTTACAGGAGAAAAATGATTTCCGTGGTTGCTGAACCGATCGATGACTTCGGTGATATGCTCGGATCGCAAATCGAAGGAGTTCGGGTTGACTCAGTCGTGGAGGATAACACGCCTTTTAAAATAGTCCATAATCCCGGCCATCCCGATGCTGATAAGGACGGAAACCTGCAAAAACCCAATGTGGATCTTGTTGTGGAAATGACGAACATGCTGATGGCACGAAACGTCTATGCAGCCAATGTGCAAGCTCTAAAATCGACACGGCAGATGGTTATGAAAGCGCTGGAAATAGGGAAAACTTAATTATTCGGGAGCCAGAATCCAGAATTCAGGAGCCAGAATGAAAAGGATGCCAGCTAAAGACCCTGGTTATGGTGATATCTTAAAGTTAATGTCCCAACTTGAAGAAGTGAGTAAATTTCTGAAGGCATATACTGCTTCTATTCTGGATTCTGGATTCTGGATTCTATCTTCTAAGGAGTTATAATATGAATAACATAAAAATTGACGGCTTGTCCCCGGCCAGCCTCCAAAGGAGCGAACGGATAAATTCAAACGACCCCACAGGCTTTGGAAATGTTATAAAAAGTGCCATCGATAATGTGAACGGCTTGGAAAAGGATGCGGATAAGTCCATCCTGAATCTCCTTCAGGGAAAGGATGAGGTCCATACAACAATGATTGCGCTTCAAAAGGCCGATATATCCATGCGTATGCTTCTATCGGTTAGAAATAAGGTTATTGAAGCCTATAGGGAAATAATGCGAATGCAGTTTTGACGGCTTCGTAAAAAGTCATTCTGCTGTGTTGCGCTTCGTCCCCGCCCCGTTGAATTCTCGCTGCGCGAGACGGCAGGGCCGATTCAACAGGGTGAATCGTTGCAGCGTACCAAAAAGTACGCTTCATTCCTCAAGATTCGCGCGCCTTGCATAATAAGCTTTTTACTTTGCCGTCCGAAAATGAATTTTTTACGAATCCATCAGTTTTAACCGGCTTTTCAGAAGGCCCAAAGAAAAAGAGCGAATGAAATGAATGATTCTATAGTTCAATTTATAAATTTTATCAGATCGTTGCCGCCGTCAAAAAAAGTCACCATTGCTTTTACGGTGTTACTTCTGGTTGCAGCTTTCACGGGCATGTTTTTACTGGCGAACCAGGTTGAATACAGAGTTCTGTTCAACAATCTGTCCGCCCAGGATGCTTCCTCCGTAATAACCAAGTTAAAAGAAAAAAATGTTCCTTACAAAATTGAAGGAAACGGCGCACTGATTCTGGTACCTGCAGAGCAGGTGTACGAGTTGCGCCTCGGGCTTGCAGGAGAGGGGTTCCCAAAAGATGGTCAGGTCGGTTTTGAAATATTCGACAGGACTGACTATAAAACAACCCAATTCGTTCAGGGGCTCAATTACCAGAGAGCCCTGCAGGGTGAACTGGCCAGAACTATAAGCAGTTTCAAGGAGATAAACAGCGCCAGGGTATTTATTGTTCTTCCGAAAGAGTCGCTTTTTGTCGAAGACGCAAAGCCTGCTTCGGCCTCAATCCTGCTCGATCTGAAGTCAAACCTGCCCCCGGAAAGACTTACCGCTATTATTCATCTTGTCGCCAGCGCAGTCGAAGGACTCGATCCGGAACAGGTAACAGTTGCCGATACAAAAGGCCGGGTGATTTTTAAAGGGGGAAATAAAAACGAAACTAACGCGATGCTGAGCAATTCTCAACTGGACTTTAAGTCGAAGGTTGAAAGCGAAACCAGCAGAAATGTTCAAAGCATGCTGGAGGGGATCATCGGGGCCGGGAACGCAATTGTCCGGGTAACAGCCGATATAGATTTTAACAAAGTCAACCTGAACGAAGAGGAATATGATCCGTCGTCAACCAGCGTGAGGAGCAAGAGAGATATTGAAGAGTCCGCCCAGGCCGGAAATGCATCTCCGGAGGCGGCTTTAACAACGATTAATCAAAGAGCAGGCGTCGTTCCTTCCGAGTCGGTTTCACAAAACGGAAAGAAGAAAAAAGATACCCTTACCAATTACGAGATTAATAAAGTTACAAGAGTGATCTTCAAGCCGGCCGGAACCGTTAAGCGACTGTCGATTGCCGCCGTTATTGACGGAAGATATGAAGTGGAAAAGCTGAAGGATGGAACTGTAAAAAGAAACTATATCCAGAGAACCGACGAAGAATTAAAAAAGTTTGAAGATATCGTTAAAAGCGCGATGGGTTACAGTGAAGACCGCGAAGACCGGATTTCAGTGACCTCCATACCTTTTTCTGAAAGCGTTTCCGCTGAAAGCCGGATGGAAACTAAAGCTGATGGTTTTGATTTTATAGCTCTGTTAAAGGATTACAGAAAAACGATTATAAATCTGTTTTTACTGGTTGCCGTCTTTTTTGTTCTGGTTAGACCATTGTTAAAAGGTTTGAAAAATATGCCGAGAGAGGCGGGTGTCAGCTATGCGGAACTTCCTGCAAACATTCGGGCAAATGTGCAACTTCCCGCGGGAGGCACACATGGCAAGAGAGAAAAGATCATCGAAATGGGCAGAACCGATCCGGAAAAGGCGGAGCAGCTTATTAAAGGGTGGATAAGTGAGTAGAAAATGAACGCAGACATGAATGATACCAAAAGAATGACAGGACTCCAGAAATCGGCGATTCTGCTGATGGCGATGGGCGAAGAGTTTACGGCTTCATTTTTCAAAAAAGTTGATGAAAATACCATCAAGAAGATCGGCAGGTACATGTCAAAAATATCCTCTGTCCCTCCGGATCTTTTGAATTCAGTGGTTGATGAGATGGCTCAAAGCTATGAAAAAGGCAGGTCTCTTAACGTGTCCGGCAAATCGTTTCTGAAGCAGGTTGTGGATAAATCTTCGGGTGAGTCTGCGGTCAGGGTGGCTTTCAAGTCTATAGAAAGAGAAAGTGAAAATACTCCTTTCAGCGAGCTTTCCTATCTCCCGGCGAAAAGTGTGATGAATGTGTTTAAGAATGAGCATCCCCAAACGGTTGCGCTGGTCCTCTCCAACCTCCCGCAGGACAAGGCCGCTGAAATATTTTGTTTGTTCCCGGATGAAATCAAGGCTGACCTGGCATTAAGAATATTGCAGATCGGGGAAGTACAGAACGATGTCATCAGGGACCTTGACGAGATAATCAAGAATGAGATCAACAGCCTCGGAACAAGTTCGACAAAAAAGTTCAACGGAGTTGATGCGCTGGCCAGCATTTTAAACGAGGTCGACGGCAAAACCGAAAAAAGTATCATGTCGTATATAGAAAAAGAGGATGGTGAGCTGGCTGAAAAGATACGTCAGAAGATGTTCCTGTTTGAGGATTTGTTAAAGGTTGACGACAAGGGTTTCAGGGAAATTATGAAAAACATTAATAATGACATAATTATAAAGGCTTTAAAAACCGCATCTGACGATATGAAACAAAAAATATTTAAAAATTTATCTGAAAGGGCTGCCGAAATGCTTAAGGAGGAGCTGGAAGTACTTGGTCCTGTCCGGCTGAAAGAGGTTGAAGAAAATCAGCAGTTGATTATCAAAGCCGCCAAGAAGCTGGAAGCTGAAGGCAAAATAGTTATTTCAGGAAAAGGGAAAGAAGATGTATTTGTCTAAGATACAGGCTGAAGTCTGAAGGTGAAAGCTAAAAACCTAACAGCCTACAGGCTAAACACCTAAGAAGGGTGATAACTTGAAACAATATGAAATAAAGCCTTTTGATTCATTCCCTCCCACGGTAAAAGGCGAAAACAGACTTTTTACGGCAATTCAAACCGCAGGAGTGAAAAAAGCGGTCTTTCAGCAACTGGACGGCAAGGGTAACTACAGGAAAAATGAAAGCCCGGATACTATCATGGCGAAAGCCCGTGAAAAAGCCGCCGTGCTGGAACGGGAGGCATATGAGAAAGGATTTGCACAGGGTGAAAAAGACGGTCTCGAATTAGGGACCGTGAAGGCGCTGAAAATCGTTGAGAACATAGAAAGTCTTCTGGATGAAATCAGCGTTTTACAAACCGATATCGTTAAACGTTATGAAAAGGATATACTGGGGCTTATCTGTTCGGTTGCGGAAAAAGTCGTTCACCACCATGTCTCGCTGAACGAGCCTGCAATAAGGGAAACGGTCATCAAGGCGATTCAACTGTCAACGGAAAAGAGATCCGTCCTCCTGAAGATTAATCCCGAGGAATTTGATTATATCGACCGGTTGAAGCCGGAATTTTTCCAGCGGTTCAATGAACTGGCATCCCTGGAGATCGTTTCCAATCCATCCGTCAGCAGGGGAGGATGTTTCCTTGAAACTCCCTGCGGGGATGTCGATGCGCGGGTGGAAACGCAACTGGAGATGATCCGCCGGCGCCTTGAAGAAGCATACACGGGAAACGGAGATGAGTGACCTGAACGGACAGATCAATTGGAGCAAATATACCGAGTCGCTGGATTCCTGCCGTTCCCTCCGGTTACAGGGCAGGATCACAAAACTGGCGGGAATTGTAGCTGAAGCAAACGGGCCAGGACTCAGTGTCGGGAGCCTTTGCGAGATCGAAGCCGCTCCGGGGCATAATATAAGAGCGGAGGTTGTAGGATTCAAAGACCAGCGACTGTTACTGATGCCGTTTGGAGAAATGAGGGGCATAAAGCCGGGCAGCAGAATTGTCGGAATAAACAACAGGCCGACCGTACCTGTGGGGAAGGCATATCTCGGCAGGGTGATTGACGGACTTGGCCTGCCGATAGACGGCAAAGGAGCCATAAGGCCGGATTGCGAGTATCCTACTTATGGGGATCTCCTTAACCCGTTGCAAAGAGGGATCATCACGGAAGTTATGGATGTGGGCATCAGAGCGGTTAACGCCCTGATAACCGTGGGCAAAGGACAGAGAATGGCGATCATGTCCGGATCGGGAGTCGGAAAGAGCGTGTTGATGGGCATGATGGCAAGAAATACAGCGGCAGATGTTGCAATAATAGCGTTGATCGGTGAACGTGGCAGGGAGGTCAGGGATTTTGTTGAAAAAGATCTGGGTGAGATCGGGATACAAAAGTCGATTGTTGTTGCGTCAACATCAGATTCGCCAGCCCTGGTCAGGATAAGAGCGGCGTATCTCGCTACTGCTCTGGCAGAGTATTTCAGGGATAATGGGTCGGATGTTCTTCTTCTCATGGATTCAATAACCAGGGTGGCAATGTCATTGAGAGAGGTTGGTCTTGCGGCCGGAGAGCCTCCGACAGCAAAAGGATATACGCCAAGCGTTTTCAGCCAGTTGCCGAAACTCCTCGAACGGGCCGGCAATATTGAGAAGAAGGGAAGTATCACGGGTATATACAACGTGCTGGTGGAAGGGGATGATATGAGCGAGCCGATAGCCGATAGCGTTCGTTCCATAGTGGATGGGCATATCGTGCTGTCTAGAGCGCTTGCGCACCGTGGTCACTATCCGGCGATAGATGTAATGGCGAGTATCAGCAGAGTAATGAAAGATATCGTTTCAGCCGGCCATCAGAGCAGCGCAAATAAAATGGTCAAAACCCTTTCCACCTACAGAGATGCCGAGGATTTGATTAACATAGGAGCCTATGCCGACGGCAGTGATCCCGATATCGATTTTGCAAAAAAAATGATCGGGAAGATCAATGCGTTCCTCCAGCAGGATATTCATCAAAAGATGAGTTTTGATGAAAGCGTTTCGCGACTGAATCTTTTGCTCGAGGGGAATTGAAATGAAAAAATTTTCCTTCAGGCTTGAAAAAGTATTACGCTATCGAAAATATCTGGAAACAAAAGCCCAGATCAAATTAGTCAGCACAATAAACGAGTATAACATTATAGAGAATTCGATTAAAATGATCGTTGTGAAACGCAAAGAACTTTCGGGCGAATGCAGCGAGGAGAAGCGGAAAGGGATGGATGTTGCCCGTTACCGGCTCTATTATCACTTTAACCGGAAATTGAATGACGACTTGGAAGCGGGCGATCTCGCCCTGAAAAAATCAGAGGCAACAGTTATTCTGCACAGAACGTTGCTGAAAAAGGAATCAGTAAAGAAAAAAACATTAGATACATTAAAGGAAGTTCAGAGTTGCCGGTATCGGGATATATCCGAAAAAGAGGAACAAAAGGAAATGGATGAAACAGCCATCATCAGAAGAATAAGGATAACAAAATGAAATCATTAACCTATATTTCTTTCGCGGCTTTGCTCGTCCTGAAAATAATACTGGTGTCATTGTATATCTTTCGGGCGGAACTTAATCCGGTATTCTGGGGCACAAATGCCATTGCCGCGGAACAGAAGACAACCGCAGAAGTGAAAACAGAACAGCCGGTGGCCGTCCGGGAAGATAGAACAGTCGATCTTGAAGTACTTTTACAAAAAAAAGCCGAACTTAAAGTGCAGGAAGAGGATCTAAAATCCATCAGAGATGATATCGACATTAAAATTGGAAAGCTGACGAAGCTCAGGGCAGAGATAAAAAACGATTTGGCCAGAAAAGAAACAATTGAAGGACAGAGTCTCAAACACCTGATAAAAGCTTATTCGGCAATGAAGCCTCAAAGCGCGGCGGAAGTGATAGGAAAACTTGACAAGAGTTTTGCCGTTGAGCTCCTTTCACAGATGAAAGGGGAAAGCGTTGGAGCTATTCTCTCTTTTATGGATAGAGAAAAAGCTGCAAGAATTGTTGAAGGACTTGCCCAAAGGTAAAACACTCAGGCAGGCAGACTGAAGGCTTTCAGGTATAAATATCTATAAATACTCCCTTTTCCCAGAAATAGACTGATTTGTGCCGGACCTTGTTTTCAAAGGCAATGGAATCCTTACGGCGTTCCGAAGAAAACTTAGCGGCAGAATCCTTTCGCAGAATGGTAACATCCGGAGTGTACACCGGCACTAACGGCCAATTGTTATTAACCTCATTAACCATAACAGCCCCACCTGAATCGAATATCGTACTTCGCGCTTCTATTCTCGGAGTACGATATAATCACACAGCAGAATGACGGCTTCGTAAAAAGTCATTCAAAGAATAATCCCTGCGTCTTTTGGGTTCCGTGTGAGAACAATTGAACGAGATCCGATCGGAAAATTATTCTGACAATCGCTATATCCGTTTATAGAACACAATCAGGAATGAATATCAAGACGTTTTCAAAAGGGGAAATATTTTCCCCTCCCCCCTTTACCATGAGGAAAATATTATCTCTTTTTCTGCCTGCCGTTTTTCAGTCTCCGGTTTGCAATTCTATAACATATTGTATTTGCGGCATATAAACTTTGATTCAAATGTTGGTATGCCCTTTGCTATATGTATTATCAAACTTCTAAATAAAGGCTTAACGAGATGATTATGAATATGATGATTGCAGGCTCAATAATTAATTCCCTTCTTGGCGGATTGATGGGTGAATCAAAACCTTCAGTGGGGGAAGACGGGGCCAAAAATTTTGACTCGTTGATTAAAAAGTTACTTTTAAACATAAAAGAAGCAAACAGCGCCTCGAATGGCCTGACGTCGAAGACACCTGAAACGAGTGGGCTCAGGACAGGCATTTACCTGAAAGCTTTTAATACCGGCCTTGCAGCAAAAGGCAAATCATCGGATAATGCTTATCTGAAAAGCAATGATATTAATATGTTGACGGAGTTTCTTCTCCAATGCGGATACACGGAAGCTGATGCGCGGCAATATATCGGGAAACTGCTTGAGAAGCATCCGGATGGAATGATTCCGCTTTCCGAATTTTTTTCTCAGATAGCAGCTCCGGAGACAACCGGGGGAAAGCCATATTCATCCATAATCATTGACCCTTCGATAACTCCAAAGTTTGATTCTCTTTTAAAAGATTTCGGACTGACCCTTGAGGAGACGGACCGTACTCTCAATGCCGCCCGTGCCGCCGATGGCGGGCTGGATCTGGATAAACTGATTGCTCAATTGAAAGCGACCAGGAACAGGATGAGGGGAGAAAAACGCGGGGCAGCTCAAGATATTCCGTCGGCCAGGGTTTTAACAAAGCTCGAAGAACTGGGGATTCAGGTCCAACCGGATCCGGCAGCGGGCCGTGTCCCAATGGATGATCTTATCACGGGGCTGGAACAGTTGAAAGGCCGGGTAAATGCAGGAGGACATGGGATAGATAACGGTTTTCCGAAAGACCATCATTTGCCTGGCGTTGATACCACCGGCAGAGGACACGACGGCAGGTTAACGTGGAAGATTGTTCAAACGGGACAGGAAAATTCGGCAGAAGTAAAAAATAGTGCCGGCCAATTGCCTCTTGATGTGAAATCATCCATGGACCGGATCGTCGAAAGATCCGTTGCAGACGGTGAAAAACTTGAACTGCGCTTAGCCGGGCCATCCGTTTTACAGCTCAAATCGGCATCTTCAGCCGGAAACAATAAAACCGGCGAAAGCGGTCATGACGCTGAAGATGGCCTTATGAAGGGACCGTTCCAAAAAAACGGAAAGCCGCCGGTTAATGAGGGAAGCCGGATTTTGGAAGCCGAACTGCAGGAGAAATTGGGCCGGATTTCCGATATTAATGGCGGCTCCGGATATAAAAAGGAGACGACCGTAGAGACAAACCGCTACGACTCAAAGACCAAAGCAGTTGAAATTCTTCAGGAAGGAGGCGCTTCCGTTCGGTTTGAAACGCTTACGTCAATGCCCCGTAACAGGCAGGCTGACAATAGCTTCTTTCCGGAACACATTGTTGATCAGCTCGGAAAGCAGATTTCAAGGTCTGTTTTGAAGGGAGACAGGATTATCAACCTGCAGTTGTATCCACCGGAACTGGGAACAGTGAAGCTGTCCATGGAGATTAAAGGCAACACATTGCATCTTGGAATGGTTACCGAAAGCAGTTCGGTAAAAGAAGTCATGCTTGCCGGCGCTCACGAACTTAAGGCAGCCCTGTTGGGTCAGGGCATCAAACTTGAAAGTCTGGATGTTCAGGTCAGACAGAGTTTCGGACAGTCTTTAATGAATTTAAATGAAGGCTCGGGACAGGAGCACCAGCAGTATCAGAAAACGAACGGGGATCTGTTACCGGGCAATGACATTCAGGAAGAAGTATTGCCGGATTCCCGAAGTATGGCAGGAAGAGTCTATTTACTGAATTTGGAGGCATAATTTAAATAGGCTATAGGCTTCAGGCTATAGGCTGTTAGCTAAAAGCCTACAGCCTAAAAGCCTACGGACTAATAGCCTACAGCCTAAAAACCTACAGCCTAAAGCGCTACAGACTAAAAGCCTGCAGACTATTCACCTTAAAGGAGATGTGAGGCATGTACACAAACACAATAGGAACTGATTACCAGCAGTCATCCGTCATCGGTTCGGATTCATCCGTAAAAGCAAAAAAAGATCTCGGCAAGGATGATTTTCTGAAGCTGCTGGTTACTCAACTTAAGTATCAGGACCCGATGAACCCGATGGCAAGCCAGGAATTTTCCGCTCAACTGGCACAATTCAGCAGTCTTGAACAGCTATTCGGCATGAACAAAACGCTTATGGACATACAGAAAAGTCTGTCGGCAAATGAAAATGAAAATATTCTCGACTATATCGGCAAGATGGTTAAAACCAGCGGCAGCGGGGTGTCAGTAACGGGTGGAATTATTGATCCGAGCGTATATTCCTTAAATTCTTCTGCCGATGTAAACATCTCCATTTATGATGCTCTGGGCTCAAAGATTCGAAGCATCAAGGTCGGGTTGAAGGCGCCGGGTGAATATTCCATAGGCTGGGATGGTCGGGATAACCGGGGAAGCATGGTGGGTGACGGCGTATATACGATTAAAATCAATGCGACAGATCAAACCGGAGCGTCCGTTTCAGCGGATGTTTACCGCACAGGAGAAGTTACCGGGGTTACCAATCAAAGCGGCATTCCTTACCTGATGGTCGGGAAAAGGCTGGTGTTACCTGATGAGGTTATCGAGATTACAAAAATGACGGCTTCGTAAAAAGTCATTCTGCTGTGTTGCGCTTCATCCCCGCCCTGTTGAATTCTCGCTGCGCGAGACGGCAGGGCCGATTCAACAGGGTGAGTCATTGCAGCGTACCAAAAAGTACGCTTCATTCCTCAAGAATCGCGCGCCTTGCATAATGAGCTTTTTACATTGCCGTCTGAATTCAGACTTTTTATGAGATAATCAAAAATAAACAGTTAACAAAAAGGAGAACAGAATATGTCACTAACAAGCGGACTTTTTTCCGGGATCAGCGGCCTGAGCGCCCTGGGAAATTCAATGACAGTCATCGGCGATAATATCGCCAACGTGAACACGGTCGGATTTAAAGAAAGCCGGGTCACCTTTCAGGACGTTCTGAGCCAGACTGTTGCGACAACTGGCGGTTCGGCGCAGGTGGGGCGCGGTACCTCCCTGGCTGAAATTTCAAGCAGTTTCGCCCAGGGATCTTTTGAATCCACCAATTCAAGTACGGATCTCGCCATCGGCGGCTCCGGCTTTTTTATTGTGCGGGACCCCGGCAGCGTTAATAATGAGTTTTATTCCCGGGCCGGCGAATTCCGGTTCGATAAAGACGGTAATTTCGTAAACCCTTCAGGCTACATTGTCCGGGGCTGGAAACTGGATGAGACAACCGGTCAGGATCAGGGAACAATAACCGATATCACCATGTCTTCGTTCACTTCATCTCCATCAGAAACCAGTTTGATGACAATGATCATGAATCTTGATTCCGGCGCAATCGACAGCTCGACCAGCGGGACGACCACAGTCATAACCGGAGCGGCGGCTAGCCCCACGGTTCCTCTTATCCGGATTACTGCAGCAGCACATGGTTATGCCGACGGCGATACAGTCAATATATCAGGGGTTCTTGGAACAACAGAAGCAAACGGAACCTGGGTTGTAACAGGCGCAACTGCGACTACTTTCGATTTAGTGGGAAGTACATTTGCAACCACATATGTATCAGGCGGAGTTGCAAACTTACCCAATACAGCCCTTTCTTCGGCATGGGACGGGGCCGATGTTAACAACCTTTTCCTTGCCGATGCCGCCTCTGTTTACCAGACAACCCTTAAGGTATACGACTCTCTTGGGAGTACCCATGATGTCACGGTCTTTTTTGACAAAGGCGTGACCACCGCTACGAATCCTGTGTGGGAATATATCGTCACGGTCAATCCATCTGAAGATGCAAGAACGGTAACCCAGGCCGACCAAAAGGGATTGCTTGCTCGTGGTACCATTGAGTTCAACGCTGCCTCCGGAGATATGACCAATATTACCTGCTCATTGAATGATGGAGATGGTACCTGGACGGTTCTGGCCAATACCGATGCCACAGCCAACGGCGGATATTTTGGCGTTCCGGCCGAATTCATTGCAGGGAGCCCTGCGACCATCGGTCTTAATTTCGGAACCCGTTTCAACGGTACCACCTGGGCAAACAACGCGTTATCAACATCACAGTATGCGTCGGCTTCAACGACCGTATTCCAGTCGGCCGACGGCTACGGGGCCGGCGATCTTCAGTCGGTCAGCGTTGCTACGGATGGTGTTATTACCGGTCAATACTCGAACGGGCAGGTGCTTCCGCTTTACAGGGTGGCATTGGCAAAATTTCAGAACGAACAGGGGTTGTATAAGGTCGGAGGAAATCTTTTCAGAGAAACGCGGCTGAGCGGCGACCCGATTACAGGAAAACCCGGGAGTAACGGCCTTGGAAGTCTCTCTCCCAACTCCCTGGAACAATCGAATGTGGATCTTGCTACGGAATTCGTGAAAATGATTACCACCCAGCGCGGTTATCAGGCAAATTCCAAAATCATTACCACGATCGACCAGATGCTGGCGGAAGTTATTCAATTGAAGCGTTAGTAATTGCTCAGGTGGATAGTCTGTAGTTAGATAGGCTGTAGGCTGTAGGGAAATAGGCTGAAGGTGAAAGCTAAAAGTCTAACAGCCTACAGCCTACAGCCTAATAGCCTAAAGCCTAAAGCCTAATAGTCTATCCGCCTTCAGGGGACGGATGTCAAAATCCTGACATCCGTCTTTAATCTTTGACGAAACGCTCCTTTCAAAAATCTCTCCAAACAGTTCATCGTATCTAACATTTTGTAATCTAAGCAATATAATAATCATTCAAGTATAATGGCATCATCTTTTTAGATTGGCACAAAGGTTGCTGTTATTAAAACTGTAACTACTCAGGTGGATAGGCTGTAGGTGGATAGACTGTAGGTTTTTAGCTAACAGACTAACAGTCTACAGCCTACAGCCTAACCCCGATAAACGGGATAAGTACCTTTACGAAATAATTTTCTGCCAAAAACGAGCAGAAAACTATTTCTCAGGTACTAACAACTGTCAGGAGATAGTATGGATATAGCTACCGTCGCGGGTATAATTTCGGCATTCGGACTTGTGTTGGTTGCAATTTTCATGGGCGGCGGACTTGCAATGTTCGTAGATGTGCCGTCGATGATGATTGTCGGGGGAGGCACACTCGGCGCTACAATGGTTAACTACCCCTTGAAGGATATTTTAGGGGTTTTCAAGGTTGTAAAAAACGCTTTTTTCACAAGCAATATACCCAGTAAAGAACTCATTAAGATGTTTGTTAATTTTGCAAAAAAATCGAGGAAGGAGGGTATCCTCGTTTTGGACAGCGAGGTCAAGAACATAAAAGAGGATTTTTTAAAAAAAGCGCTGGGACTCGCCATCGACGGTATTGAACCGAAGGAGATCAGCAACATCCTCGAAACGGAGATTGATTTTATAAAAAGCCGGCACAGCCTCGGAGCGGAAATATTTACGACAATGGGGTCGTTCGGACCCGCAATGGGGATGATAGGGACTCTCATAGGGCTGGTGCAGATGCTGCAATCAATGGATGATCCCAGTAAAATAGGTCCGTCAATGGCTGTTGCCCTGATCACCACTTTTTATGGTACGCTTCTGGCCAATATTATATGTCTTCCCATCGCGGGAAAACTCAGGACACGCAGCAAAGAAGAAATGTTATCGAAAGAGATGATTATTCAAGGCATCATATCTCTTTCAAATGGGGAGAATCACCGGATTTTAGAGCAGAAACTGAAGGCATTCGTGCCGATAAATCAGCAATAGAATACAGACTGAAGGGAACCAGGCTGAAGTGGGTAAAAGAAAAAAAAATAACGAAGAAGGGTCCGGCAAAGATGTGGGAATTGTTACGACAGTCTCGCTGTTTCTTATACTTCTGTCGTTTTTTATTTTACTCAATTCCCTTGCGGTACAGGATAATAAAAAAGTGCGTATTGCCATCGGGTCTCTCGTCGGGTCTTTCGGGAGTTTGAGGGGAGGCTTATCCCCGATGAAAACCGGGAGTTCAGAAACGCCTTCTTCGCCTCCGATTTCTGCGCAGGAGACAAACCTTGAAAATCTGATAACCGGCATGGAGAAGGAAATAGATGAACATGCCGACCTGAAAACCGAAAAAGGCTTGGAAATCCTGACGATAGGCGAGAAAGCCTTGTTTCATCAAAACAGGCATACGCTCAATCCCGGTTCTATCGCCCTCTTAAAAAAGCTCGGCGACTTTATCAATCAGGGAAAGTATCCGGTTGAGATTGTCGGGCACACGGATAATCTTGATGCTGAAGAAAAAGGATATCGGTCAAACTGGGAACTTTCAAGCCTGATGGCCGTTCAGGTTCAAAAATATTTTATTGAACAAAGCAAGGTGCGGCCGGACAGAATAGTGGCCTATGGATACGGGAGCCAGCGGCCCGTTGTTTCAAACGATACGCCTGAATCGATGGAGAAGAACAGGAGGGTCGAAATTATATTCAAAAACAAGTCTCCTGTAAATGCCGCAAAAATATACACGGAAGCACCTTCCGGAGACTTTACCTATAAGAGATTTAACTTTAAGGTTTATTGAAATGGGAAAAAACAGAAAGCGCGCAGATGAAAGCCCGGCCATAAACTCGAATGCGTGGATGGTGACATTTTCAGATCTTGTCTGCCTGATGCTCACTTTTTTTGTTATGCTTCTCACAATGTCTTCCTTGGACAAGAAAGCTATTGAAGACACGTTCAGTTATCTTCAAACAACACCCGGAGTGGTTGAATATTCCGGTTACGGAAAAAACAAAGCTTTTTCAGATTTTATCAAAACATTTTCCGACAACCGGGACAAGTTGGTGTTAAGCAAGAATCAGATTGACGGTCTGTTTGAATCATTCGGCGGCTCCGCCGATTCCATCAAAAATATAAAAACCATCAAAAATATAAGCAAGTTAATTAATCTGAAAGAAGATGACCGCGGTCTTGTATTATCTTTTCAGGAAAACATCTTATTTGAGTCGGGGCAAACAGCGATCAGAAAAGAGAATAGCGCGATCCTCGATTTAATCGCCACTGCCATTGCCTTCAGCTCCAATGATATTTTAATCATGGGCCACACCGATGATGTTCCTTTGAATCGCGGCGGGTATGAGTCCAACTGGGAACTTTCAGTAGAAAGAGGACTTTCAGCGCTGAATTACTTTATAAATAATAGACAGTTGCCCCCGTCCCGTTTTTATGTCGGGGGGTATGGTTCATATAGACCCATGGTCCAGAACAGTAGTCCGGAAAACAGGTTGTTAAACAGGAGAGTTGAAATAATCTTCAGAACTAAAGAGGAGTTATAAATGGCGGAAGAAACAAAAAAAGATAAAGAGGCTGAAAAGCAGGATTCCCCGCCCAAAAAAAAGCCTATCATCCTGTGGGTGATTTTGGGTTGTGCCGTCGTGGTTATCGGAATAGGCGGTTATTTCGGGTGGACGCTTTTTATGAAGAAGGGAGCAAATGAGAGCAGTGATAAAACGAAAACACCCGAAGCTGCTGCAATGAATAAGCCGGCAGAAGCTCGAATCGTTGTCCCTCTTGAATCGTTCATCGTGAACCTGATGGATAACACAGGGTCGGGCAAGAGATATCTCAAGGTTACCATTGAACTTGAAGTCTTCAGCGAGGCCGATAAAATGAAGCTGGAGAGTTCCAAAGCCCAAATGAAAGATACTATTCTAATGCTTCTCTCCAGCCGGTCTTTTGAGGAGATCAATACGGTGGAGGGAAAAATCGGATTGAAACAAGTCCTTCTGACCCAGATCAATCAAATGCTGGGCGGAAATATTGTTAACAGGATATATTTTACCGAATTTGTTGTGCAATAATTCAGGTAAACAGGCTGTAGGCTATAGGCTGTAGGTGAAAGCTAAAAGCCTGACAGTCTATAGCCTACAGCCTTAATTCAGGTAGTTAATAGGAATTATTATGGCGAATGTCTTATCACAGGAAGAGGTTGATTCCCTGCTCGGCGGGATAGGTGAGGGGAAGGTCGAAACAGAGACCGGCGTCCCTGAAACCGATGGTGTTGTTCAGACTTATGATTTCAGTCAAAAAAGCGTTCCGGTTCACCTCCGGTTGCCGGCCCTGGGAATGATTAATGAGCGTTTTATAAATCAGGTGAACGAAAGCCTTTCCGCTTCCATCGGTTCGGTGGTTGACGTCAGTGTTGCCGAAATCGATTCGATAAAGTTCGGCGACTTCTGCCGGTCGCTTCCCTTGCCGACAAGTATGAATATTTTCAAAATGGAGCCGCTGAGGGGTTTTGCCATCCTCGTTTTCGAAGGGTGGCTGGTTTTTGCTTTTGTGGACGCTATCTTCGGAGGAAAGTGCGTAAGCCATGTAAAACTGGAAGGTAAAAGCTTTACCGCTATTGAGGGAAAGGTAACCAGCAGAGTCGTTGAAACAGTATTAGTGGCTTTGCAAAAGGCGTGGGCGGATGTTCAGGAACTGAAAATGGTTTGTACCCGGACGGAAATAAATCCGCAATTTGCCGGGATTGCCAAACCGAACGATATTATTATCGCGACCAGGTTCAATGTAAATGTAGGAAATTTCACGGGGGGAATGACAGTATGTCTGCCCTACATCATGATTGAACCTATCAGAAAAAAGCTTCGCGATAAGTTTCAGGGCGAAAAAGTTGAGACGGATCGAACCTGGCAGAAACATATAGAAAGCAGGATACAAGAACTGGATATCAACCTTACATGTACGCTGGGCACGATAAAAATTACCGGTCGGGAACTGCTCGGGATGAAAGCCGATGATGTATTACTGATGGATCAGAAAGGAGATGATCCGGTTATTGTCAGTGTCGGGAACATGACGAAATTTAAAGGATATCAGGGGTCCATTAACAATAAAAAAGCTGTAAAAATATCAGAAATAATTAATACGGAGTAAAAAATGAACGAAGCCGAAAACAAGAAAAGCAAGAATCAATTGGCCGGACAAGGAGCAGAAGAACAGGATCTTAACCGTAAATACGACATCGACCTTATTCTCGATATTCCACTTGATGTGCGTGTGGAACTGGGCCAGGTCAAGATGCTTGTTAACGATCTGCTCCAGTTGGGACAGGGCTCTATTGTCGAGTTGAATAAACACATCAGCGACCAGGTCGATGTGTTCATATGCGACAAACTGATTGCAAGGGGCGAAGTGGTAGTGGTGGATGAAAAACTCGGCATACGGCTGACGGATATAATCAGCCCGACCGAACGGGTCAAATCTCTTGTGTAAAGGATCATGACATGAATGGAGCGCTTGAAGTCAACTTGTTAAGTACCGGCTTGAAAACGGCGGGGATGCTCTTAATCGTGCTGGCGCTGTTAATCGGCGTTCTTTTCATTATGAAAAGATTCTCATTTTTTCAAAGAGAATCAGGGGGGGAACTGCCCATCAGGGTTCTCTCAACAAAGCATCTGTCGCCTAAGGAAAGAATTGAGGTCATTGAAATATCGGGAGAAAAGATCGTGGTTGGAATTTCGCCGAATAACATTACTTTTCTAACCAAACTAAAAGATAGCGATGAACAGAATGAATAAATGCACAGTTACAAGAACGCATTTGCGGTCAAGGGAAAAGAGCGTCAAAATCATCTCATTTTTGCTTGCCGTTTCCATGGCCGTATGCGTTTTCACGGCAGGCAGCGCAATCGCGGCAGATTTTGCTTTTCCGTCATTGCGCATAGGCGTTGCATCAGGTGAAAATCCGGCGGAAATGTCAGTATTGCTCCAGATACTTTTAATGTTGACGGTGCTTAGCCTGGCACCGGCAATTCTCATAATGATGACTCCCTTTACAAGGCTGGTTATAGTTTTTTCCTTTTTGAGACAAGCACTCGGGACCCAGCAAACCCCTTCTAATCAGATTATCGCCGGCCTGTCTATTTTTTTGACATTTTTTATTATGATGCCGCAGTGGGAGGAGATTAATACCAATGCGCTGCAGCCGTATCTTAGCGAAAAAATTTCACAGGAAACAGCCCTGCAGGAAGCTATGGCTCCGATTCGACGATTTATGTTCAAGCAGACGCGGGAAAAGGATTTGGCTCTCTTCATGAAGATGTCGAAAAACGAAAAACCGAAATCGCCCGAGGATATACCGACACTGGTTCTCATTCCGGCTTTCGTGATAAGCGAGCTTAAGACTGCGTTTATCATAGGTTTTGTCCTGTTCGTACCTTTTCTGGTTATCGATATGGTTGTGGCAAGTGTTCTGCTGAGCATGGGGATGATGATGCTGCCGCCGATTCTGATCTCACTCCCGTTCAAACTGATGCTTTTTGTTCTGGTTGACGGCTGGAATCTTATCGTCGGTTCCATGGTAAGAAGTTTTTTATAGGGGACAAGATATGACATCTGAATTTGTGATCACGTTCGCGCAGGAGGCGATTAAAACGACCATACTGGTTTCCCTGCCGGTTCTGCTTATCGGGCTGGGTGTCGGGCTGGTTATCAGTATCTTTCAGGCTGTCACTCAGATTCATGAGATGACCCTGACCTTTGTGCCCAAGATACTGGCTATTCTGCTGGGACTTCTTGTTTTTGGAAGCTGGATGCTGGAACTTCTCACCAGGTTCACAATAAACACGATTGAACAGATACCGCTTTATATTCGGTAAGGAGCCGACAATGGATCTGATTCACTTACAATATAATGAAATTAAAATATTTCTTTTCATACTTATCAGGGTGGGTGTTATTTTGTACTTACTCCCTTTCTTCAATTCGAGAGTGATACCTGTTTTGACCAAAGCCGGACTGGCGCTCATAATATCCATGATTCTCTTTCCCGTCAGCGGCAGTCAAATAGGCAGCTTTCCCGATACCTTATGGGGTATGTCCGGCCTGGTTATGGTGGAGTTGATTATAGGTGTGATTTTGGGGTTGTTTGTTCAGATGTTTTTCGAAGGCGTCCGCATGATGGGCCAGCTGGCAGGAATCGAAACAGGGTTTTCCATTGCAAATGTCTTAGATCCTCAGAGCGGCGCGCAGGCATCGATCTTGTCCAACATGGCATACTTAATCGCCATCATACTTTTCCTGATCTTAAACGGCCACCATATTCTGTTGAATGCAATCAGAGAGAGTTTTGCAATTATTCAGCCCGGCTCGATAAGTTTGAACAAGCAGGTCTTTAATGAGATCATAAAGAGTTCCGGTGGCATGTTCGTTATCGCCGTACAGATCAGCGCACCGGTAATTGCAGCCATTCTATTCGTTCAGGTCGCCTTCGGTTTGATTACAAGGCTGATTCCCCAGATGAACATCATGGTTGTCGCGTTTCCCGTGCAGATAATAACCGGTCTCTTCTTTTTCGGGATATCTTTGTGGGTGATGCTGCAATTTATGGAAATATATGTGGGAGGTTTGGACAGGCAGTTAATGAATATGATGATGTGGATAAAAGGATAAGTCATGGCTGAAGAGAACTCTGCAGAGAAGACCGAGAAACCGACATCAAAGAAGAGAGAGGAAGTCCGGAAAAAAGGAGAGGTGGCAAAAAGCAGAGAGCTGCCTTCCGTAGCCGTTCTCTTGTTCGGCCTGTTTTCCATTGGAATATTCGGTTCATATGCGTCTTCCCGGATTCAGGATATTTTGAAAAGCATGTTTTCCAATCCTGTTTTGGGCGATCCGACGATTCACGGCTTAATGCCCTTTATTCAAAACACGACTCTTTCGTTTATTATGATAGTTGGCCCCCTTCTCGCGGCCGTGTTTATTGCGGCCGTTTTGTCAAACATCATGCAGGTTGGTTTTATGTTGTCGGGAGAACTGATCCAACCCAAGTTTTCGAAGCTGAATCCAATCAAAGGCCTGGCCAGGCTGTTTTCTATGCAATCACTTGTTGAACTGGTCAAGTCCCTGCTTAAGCTGACAATTGTGGGCGTAACGGCATATCTTACCATCAGCAAAGAGATGGAAAACGTTTCGCTGCTGGGGGGATTGGAGCTTAGTTCCATTTTTTATTATATCCTTGTTACTTTTTTTAAGATCATTCTCAAATGCTCCCTTGCAATGGCCGTTTTGGCGGCAATGGATTACGGCTTCCAAAGATGGGAATTTGAGAAAAAGATAAGAATGACCAAACAGGAAATTAAGGAAGAATATAAAAAATCGGAAGGGGACCCGCTGATCAAGTCCAGGATAAAGAGAATTCAGATGGAAATGGCGAGGAAGAGGATGATGCAGGCAGTTCCCCAGGCGGATGTGGTCATCACGAACCCGACTCATTTCGCCGTGGCTCTGAAGTACGACAGCGCCAAAATGAATGCTCCCAAAGTAACGGCCAAGGGGGTCGGAAGTATCGCCGAACGGATAAAAAGCCTGGCAAAAGAGCATGGTGTTCCGGTCGTCGAAAATAAGGAACTTGCGCGGAATCTGCATAAACTGGTGGAAATAGGGCAGGACATTCCTGCGGCTCTTTACCAGTCGGTCGCCGAGGTATTGGCATATATCTATAAATTGAAAAGCAAATAGTAACTGTTCAGGTGGATAGACTGAAGGCTATTAGACTGTAGGCTGTAGGTAGGTAGGCTAATAGTTTACAGCCAAACAGCCTACAGCCTATAAATTACATAGACGGAGATAATTGAATGGAAGATGTTATAGGAACAAAAACAGGTATTGCGTCATCAAGCGAGATAATTACGGTCGCCGGCGTAATCGCAGTTCTGCTGGTCATGATCATTCCTTTGCCCCCGGTGGTTCTCGATTTTCTTCTTGCCTTAAATATAACGCTGTCGATTACTATCCTGTTGATTTCCATGTTTACCCTGAAGCCTCTTGACTTCTCCATTTTCCCGACCCTGCTGCTGTTGACGACTCTTTTCCGGCTTTCTCTCAACGTGGCAACCACCCGGTTGATACTTTTGCGGGGCCATGAAGGATCTCACGCTGCCGGCAAAGTTATCATGTCGTTCGGGAGTTTCGTGGTCAGCGGCAATTATGTGGTCGGCATGATTATTTTTATTATACTGGTCATCGTGAATTTCATAGTAATCACCAAGGGTGCGTCAAGAATAGCTGAGGTGGCCGCAAGATTTACACTCGACGCGATGCCCGGGAAACAAATGAGTATCGATGCGGATTTGAATGCCGGGATGATTGATGAAAAGGAGGCAAAAAAACGGAGGAAAGAGATTGCCCAGGAAGCGGAATTTCACGGAGCTATGGATGGCGCGATCAAATTTGTCAGGGGAGATGCCATAGCAGGCATTATCATAACAATGATCAATATCATTGGCGGATTCATCATCGGTGTTTTTCAAATGCAGTTATCCGTAGGCGATGCCGCTAAAAATTATACCCTTCTGACGGTAGGTGACGGCCTGGTATCTCAAATTCCGGCACTCGTCATATCCACTGCGGCCGGTATTGTACTCAGCAGATCCGGTTCAACGGATACCATGGGCAAGGAGTTCGGCAAACAATTCCAGAATCACCACAAGGCGATTTATCTGTCGGCCCTGATCGTGTTTATGTTCGGGCTGATACCGGGATTACCGCATTTCTCGTTTATCATTCTTTCACTTCTGATCGGAGGTTCCGTCTATTTGTTGAGGCAGAAATCGAAGACCTCCCGGACTGAAGAAATAATGAAAAGCAAAAAGAAAGAGGTTGAAGCCGGTCCGGAAATTGTTGATCACCTGTTACTTGTCGATCTGCTGGAGTTGGAAGTCGGATACGGCCTTATTGCACTCGTTGATAAAGATCAGGGCGGTGAGTTTCTGGATAAAATCAGGTCGATACGCCAGCAGTTTGCCGTTGAAATGGGGATTGTGATACCTCCGATCCACATCCGTGATAACCTGCGGCTGAAATCATCCGAATACCAGATTATGTTGAAGGGGGTAAAGATTGCAGGCGCCGAGTTGATGGTTAATCACTTTCTTGCGATGGATCCGGGCGATGCGGTCAGAAAAATTGAAGGGATCAGTACGCATGAGCCATCCTTTAATCTGCCGGCGATTTGGATCCCCGAAGCGAAGAAAGAAGAAGCGAAGCTCTCCGGTTATACGGTAGTAGATAATGTGACTGTAATGGCGACGCATTTGACCGAGGTGCTCAGATCGCACTTGGCGGAACTTATGGGTCGTCAGGAAGTTCAGAACTTGCTTGACAACCTCAGTAAATCCTATCCGAAAGTTGTTGAAGAACTGGTCCCGAACCCGCTTTCACTGGGCGGTGTGCAGAAGGTTTTGCAAAACCTGTTGAAAGAACAGGTGCCGATCAAAGATATGCTGACCATAGTTGAAACGCTTGCCGACTATGCCCCGCTTACGAAAGACTCCGAACTTTTGACGGAATATGTCAGGCATAAACTGGCCCGATCCATCATCAGCCCCTATTTAGGCGAAGATAACCGTTTGAATTTGATAACGATGTCCCCGGAGATTGAAAATATTCTGATTAAAAACATTCAGAAAACGGAACATGGTTCATATCTTGCGATTGATCCTAAGACAGCGGATCAGATTCTGGAATCGATAAAAGAAGAGTCTGAAAAGGCGATGATGCAGAATATACAGCCGATTCTGTTAACATCTCCCACATTACGAAGGCACTTAAAAAAATTGGTGGAATATTTTGTTCCTTCACTCAAAGTATTGTCCCACAGTGAACTGTTAAGCGACATGAAGTTTAAATCGATAGGAGAGGTTGGATTGAGCCGTGCAAATTCATAAGTACAAGGCGAAAACAATCAGTGATGCGATTGCCATGGTTAAGAGTGAACTGGGGCCGGACGCGATGATTTTATCTTCCAAAAAGCTGAATGGGAAAGAGAGCGGCCATATCTTTGAGATAGCCGCAGTTGCATCATATGCGGAAACCCTGGATGAAACTCCCGAATCATACGACGGAGTAAAATCGGAACTTATGAGCATCAGGGAGATGATCTGTATCCTGAACCATTCGGAAGGAATGGTGGAAAAATCGATGTTGAAGCCGGTGACACTGACGCTGTACGCAAAAATGCTTAAAAACGGTATAAAAGACCATTATGCAAAGAGATTCCTTGAACAGGGAGGCGCGTTCAGGGATTATTCACCGGAGGATTTTGCAACCGTCAAAAAGGAAACTATCAAAGCTGTAATGAAAAAAGTTGAGATTCATAAGCTCTTTGAATCCATAAACGGCAGCCGGACAATCACGGCCCTGGTCGGGACGACCGGCGTGGGGAAAACGACAACGATCGCAAAGCTTGCTGCGCAAATGTCGCTCAAAAGCAAAAAAAAAGTAGGGCTGATTTCGATAGACAGTTATCGAATCGGAGCGATGGAGCAGCTTAAGGCGTACGCTAATATTCTGGGGATTCCTTGCTTTCCCGCGTTTAACAGGCAGTATCTTGTTGCTGCGCTTGAAAGTCTGAAAAATATGGACGTGGTGTTAATCGATACAGCAGGACAGAGTCAATACGACGGGAAGAGGATTGAAGAGCTGAAAAACATGATGACAGACGATTTGCAAATTCAATCCCATCTGCTTCTCAGCGTGTCAACAACTGAGGAGGAGATGAATAAAACAGCGGTTAATTTCAGCCCACTGAAATTCAGGAGCTATGTTTTTACAAAGCTGGACGAAGCCGAAAAGTACGGATCTATTATCAATCAGTTGATGAAGATACAGCTTCCGATCTCATATTTGACAACCGGTCAGAATGTTCCGGAAGATATTGAGGAAGCGACAAAGAACAGAATGGTAAAGCTTTTATTTAATAACAGATAGTAACTATTCGGGAGGCGCAAAGGTCCGAATGTGTCTTTGCTCCCTTCAATCAGGGTACTTACTAATCTAATGAAACAGACTGGAGTATAAAATAATGGATCAGGCAACACCTTTGAGAGAGATGGTAGAGGTTGAGTCAAAAAGCATATACAAACTCAAAAGAGGCGGAACAGTTGAACCGAACTCAGGCGCAAACGACCCCAGGGTGATAACTGTTTCCAGCGGAAAGGGCGGGGTAGGCAAAACTAATGTGGTTGTCAATCTTGCCATCGCATGCCAGCGGTTGGGCAAACGGGTGTTGATCCTGGACGCCGATCTCGGGCTGGCAAATATCGATATTATTTTCGGACTAAATCCGAAGTATAATATCGAGAATATTATCAGAGGAGAAAAGGACCTGTCGCAGGTTATCGTTCATGGACCGGAAGGAGTCGATATCATACCGGCAAGTTCGGGAGTCCAGGAGCTGACACACCTGACCGAAGGCCAGAAGATCAATCTGCTGAATGAATTTGATACGTTGAACTGCTTGTACGACGTGTTGCTGATCGACACAGGCGCCGGTGTATCTTCGAATGTCATATATTTTAATCTGGCTGCGGAAGAGAGAATGGTTGTTGCTACTCCGGAACCCACTTCCGTAACGGATGCTTATGCACTCATAAAGATATTGTTTTTCAAACACGGGATAAAAAGTTTTTATCTCCTGTTAAATATGGTAAAAGATGAAAAAGAAGCCAAATTGGTTTACAGCAACTTTACTAAAGTTGTGGCCAGATTTATGGGAGGAATATCAATTGAATATGCCGGCTTCATACCTCATGACAATTTATTAAGGGATTCGGTTGCCCGCAGAAAACCGGTTATGTGCGCCTATCCGGGAGCTCCTTCAAGCGGTAGTTTCAAAATAGTGGCCGACCATCTTTTGAATAGGGAAAATAACAGACGGATTGACGGGAATATTAAATTCTTTTGGAAAAGACTTATAGCCGGAGCAGCAGATGTTGACAATAAGCGCGGAAATTAATCGGTACCTGGAGACTTCTCAGATAGACTTAAAAGAAGAAAAAACCAAGTACAGAGAAGAGCGCATCATTAAATATGCGCCGCTTGTAAAATATGTTGCCGACAGGCTGGCTATTCGGATGCCTTCACATATTTCCAAGGACGATATGACCAGCGCAGGGATAATCGGACTGTTTGACGCGGTTGAAAATTTTGATTCAAACAGGGGGATCAAGTTTGAGACTTATGCATTTTACAGAATAAGAGGCGCTGTCCTGGATGAGATGAGGAAGCTGGATTGGATTCCGAGATCGATCCGAAAAGATATTCAGCAAATTGAAGAGGCCATAACTGCCGTTCGAAAAAAACTGGGCAGGGATCCTGAGGATCACGAGGTCGCCGAGTGGCTTGGAGTCAGTATTGAATCCTACTTTAAGATGATCAATAAGGCTTTTGGTGTGAACCTGCTGAGTCTGGACGAACCCATGATGGGTTCATACGTTACGGTTGTGAACAAAATGGAGTCGAAAACTCCGTCACCCTTTGATGAATTGGGCAGAAATGAGCTGAAAGAAGTTATTGCGGACGCCCTGTCGAAGCTGCCGGAAAAAGAACGCATGGTCGTTTCACTTTATTATTACGACGAACTGACGTTAAAGGAGATAGCAAAGGTTATGAAGTTGACCGAATCGCGAATATCCCAGATTCACACGAAGGCAATAATCTCTTTGCGGGCAAAATTGAAAACATATTTCGGGAGTTGAACATGGATTCCAACGAAACAGACAGCAAGGACGAACAGATCGACGGAAACGAGTCGGTAAATGAAGCCCCTGTTCCGGTCCGTCGGATAAAAAAAATATTCACAGGTAAGATTATTGGCCTGGTTGCCCTGGCGACATTTCTGGTTGCATTGATAACTTTCAGCTTCGTCCGGAAAGATCCGGAAGTAAAGAATATACCGGAGCCTGAAAAAAAATTGTCGGCGGCTAAAGAAGTATCGGCGGTTGTTGATGAACGGGCGCTGGTTTTAAAACCGTTTATTGTTCTTTTTGAAAACGCAAAAGATTATACTTATATTATTGTGGAAGTCTCTTTCGACGTTCCCGATAAGATATTGCACAGCGAGATGATTGAGAAGCAGAACCGGCTCAGAGCAATAATATATGATATCATCATAAACGAAGTTAAAAGAACAAAAGCGATTCCATCAATTTCGGAACTTAAGCAACAGATAAACAGAGAGATTAACGCGGTTTTGGAAAACGGGAAGATAAACGGGGTGTTTGTGACAAATTTTATCGCTGTTTAATAACGGATTAAATAGGTTATTTAATGTCAAGTACTACAGATTTGAATATTGTCTTAATCCAGGGGTCTGCGGTCAAGGAGATACAGAACGTCAGAAAGCAGACCCTTGATTTAAACCAGCAGTATGTCGCCCAGCACACCGAAAGCATGAAGAAACAAGAGAAAGAAAAGGTCCCGGAGCTAAAACCCGGCGACCGTGTCGAAATTAAAAATGAAAATGAAAAGAAAAACTTGAAAGACCGCAAACAGGAACAAAAGGATCCCGAGGAAGATACTTTTGAAGAAGAAGCAGCGCCTTCGGGGGACCATATTATCGATATTACGGTGTAATTATGTCTGACGGCTTCGTAAAAAGTCATTCTGCCGTGTTGCACTTCATCCCCGCCCTGTTGAATTCTCGCTGCGCGAGACGGCAGAGCCGATTCAACAGGGTGAGTCATTGCAGCGTACGAAAAGTACGCTTCATTCCTCAAGATTCGTGCACCTTGCATAATGAGCTTTTTACTTTGCCGTCCAAATTTCGACTTTTTACGGGATAATTATGTCTGTATTTGATCTGAAATATTTAATTGTTGTATTGATAAGCATTGATATTATTCTGCTGGCTGTTTGCGTATTCCTGATACTGAAAATCAGATTGATACCAAAAACAGAAGTTTTCGAACGTGGGATTAAACTTTTTGAATCTATGCTCGGCGACGCGGACGAAGTAAGCGAGCAGTTTCAGGAACAGATCAGGATAAAATATTCACTGATCAAAAAACTCAGCGAGCAACTGGACAGCCGGATCGACAGGCTGAATATTCTGTTGAACAGGGTGGGTATTTTGCTGTCTGATAACGAGGCGGCACCGCTGTCAAATCCGCCTGCCGGGTCTATTATTCACCGGCAAAATGAGATTCTTGAACTGGCCGAAAAAGGATGTTCCGTCGAAGAGATTGCAGACAGGCTTTTGATCTCTAAAGGTGAAATAAAACTGATTCTTGATTTAAACGACAAAAACAACCGGACTCAAGATAGCCGGGGTGTATCTTGATCGAACTTGACAACCTCTCTTCTTCCGACATCCCGATTTCAATTTTAAAACCGAAACACCCCGGAGAAACTCCCGGGTTTGCTGAAAACGAAATTGTCAAAGGGAAAGTTCTGAAAGTTATAGATTCAGAAACAGCGATCCTTCTGATAAACGGGCGAAATTTTACCGCGAGAACCCAGATCCCTCTAAGTGCCGGTGATATCCTGGCGCTGAAAGTCAAAGAATTGTTACCCGTTCCGGTTCTCCGCGCGATGAGCATCCAGTATGCCCGACCCGAGACTGCCAATATTTCCGTTATACTATCGGCTCTGAAAGAAAATTTGTGGAAATCGGTATTCGAAAAAATCAATAACGTCGGTGGTTCGGCAACTGAAAGAGCGTTATGGAGTAAAATTGTAGAAGATTTGCCCCGGAAATTATTAAATGAAGGAAAGCCGGAATCTTTGCTTAAGATGATCGACCGGTCAGGTATTTTCTGGGAATCAAAACTAAAAAAGGTAAGTGAGCAGAACCCGGTTGACGGTAAACAGATCAGACAACTTATCGACAGCGATCTGAAAGGATTGCTTTCCAAACTCATTTCAAAGACGGAAGGTGAGGATGTCCAGACCGGGAGATTGCTGTCCGCCGTGAAAAATCTCCAGATACTCGATCGGTTGGGATTAGAGCGGGATCAAAAAATATTTATTCCCCTGCCGGTTCAATTACCGGACGGACATTTTATCATAATCCAACTGCTGTTCCAGATTCCTCGGAAAGAGAAAGAGGACTCTGAAAAATCAGCCGGAGACAGGCAATCGCTTAAGATATCCGTTCTTCTGGAATTATCCCGCATAGGGCCGATTCGGGCGGACTTTACCGTGAAGGGAAAGAAGATTGACGGCATGTTTAAAGTTGCCGGTCAGGATACACTTGAACTGTTCGAAAGCTCCATTCCGGAATTTGTTAAGAATCTGGAGGATAAAGGATTTGAGATCCGGCATATCGGGTGCCTGATTAAAGAGCCTGAGATCGTCTCACAACCGCTGGTCCGGGAAATAATTCAGGCAGCGGACTGCAACATCGACATGGTGGTATAGATGGCTTTCCGTAAAGGATACGATAAGGCTGTTGCATTAAGATATAAGCCCGGACTGGAACAGGCGCCCCGTGTAATTGCGGCGGGTAAGGGAAAGATTGCCGAAAAGATCATCCGGATTGCAAAAGAACATAACATCCATGTGCATAATGATCCTGATCTGGTTGAGGTTTTATCCGAACTTGAACTTAACAGCGAGATTCCCCCGGAACTTTATGTGGTGGTCTCGGAAATTCTCGTTTTTATCTATTCCCTGAACCGGAAAGAAACGTCCGGATAGGCAAATATTTCCCCTTCCTTTTTGGACGCGGATGAACGCAGATTGCCAAGTTTTCAATATAAAGAGCTAATAGAATAGTTATCTGCGGGTATCGGTAAAAATCTGCGTCCTAATTAGAAGTATCGAACATATTAAGATAACTCTCTTTTTTTATTCTGACCCTCTGTTCCTGGCTTCTGCATTCTATTTCCTGTCGCTAGAGTGGTTATCAAATATATTTATTAAACATTTGGATTAAGTTGAATCTGGCATCAATATTGCTTTTAATATCTGTAAACAATGAATTCCAATAATAATCGAGGAGAAGAAAAATTGATATCAGGCATCTACGGATTAGTTGACGGTTCATTGATACAACAGCTTCGGTTTGACACTCTTTCGAACAACCTGGCAAACGTCAATACAAATGGATTTAAACAAGACATAGTTTCGTTCGACGAGGCTCTTACTCTGAAGTACTTGACCTCCGTTGATATGTCTTCAGGTCCGGTTGTTAATACGGGCAACAAATTCGATGTTGCGCTGGAAGGTCCCGGGTTTTTCAAGATCCAGACATCAGCGGGAATAAGGTATTCACGCGATGGATCTTTCACCCTCAACCGTGACGGAATGCTGGTAAATCAGAATGGTGATCAGGTGCTGGGACAAAACGGCCCTATTACGTTAAGCGGCGGTGATTTAACTATAGGGCGTGACGGACAAATAAGCGAGAACGGCATCCCCGGTGACAAGTTAGGGCTTGTTGACTTTAAGGAACCGCGGTTTCTTCAAAAAGAGGGTATGAATTACTATGTTTACAAAGGGAAAGAGGGAGATATTCTGACTGCGGAGAAAATCACTGTTCAGCAGCAGCATCTGGAAAAATCGAACGTGAACGTAACGGAAGAGATGATCAGAATGGTTGAATCTTTCAGGGCGTTTGAGGCCGTTCAAAAGGCAATTCAGAATACGGATGAAATGACAAGCAAGTTGGTTAACGACCCTGAATTATTATAATTTATAAGGAGGTATTTATGATACGTGGAATGTGGTCGGCGGCATCCGGAATGGGCGCCAATCAAATGATGATTGATGTAATTTCCAATAACCTGGCGAACGTGAATACAGCCGGGTTCAAGAAGAGCAGGCCTGATTTCCAGGATCTTATGTATCAGACCTTGAGTCCGGGAGGATCAAGAACTTCTTCAGGAGACCAGATCCCGAACGGTATTCAAATCGGTATGGGAGCAATGCCGGTAGGGGTTCAGAAATTGTTTATGCAGGGGGATTTCAAGGGAACGCAAAATGAACTTGATCTGGCCATTGAGGGGAGAGGTTTTTTTAAGGTGATAAGTAATGAAGAGGAGGTTTACACCAGGGCCGGCAATTTCAAGCTCGATTCCGACGGGAACATCGTAACTCCGAACGGAGATAAATTACAGCCGGCAATGACTGTTCCGACGTCGGATGCGGTCACAATCAAAGTCGATAAAGCCGGGACGGTATCCGTTGTTAATCCCTCAGGACAGGCAACAGAGCTTGGTGTGATAGAGCTGTACACGTTCGCGAATCCGGCGGGTCTTTTCAGCATGGGCCATAATCTGTTCAGAGCAACCGATGCGTCGGGTGATCCCATTACAGGATTACCGGGCGCAAATGGAATGGGCACTATTGCGCAGGGATTTGTCGAAATGTCTAACGTGGATGTGGTTGAAGAGATGGTTGCGATGATCATGGCCCAGAGGGCTTATGAGATTTCCAGCAAGGCGATTCAGACGGCTGATAGTATGCTGCAGATAGCCAATAACATAAAGAGGTAACAATCATGATGAAATCCGCCTGCACTATCATTCTTCTGGCCTGCTTCATGGTGTTCGGTTTCAATTTCGAAGTGAAATCCGATGACAGAGCGGAAAATCCGAAGAGCGGGCATGTCTCCGGCCAGACAATTCCGGAATCCCGATTCCAGGAAGCCTTTAGCGGGTATATTAATTCACGGCTGGAAAAGGAAAACATCGAAATTATTATATCCAAATTTTCGGTTTACGGTAATAAACTACTGCCTGCCGGGGAAGTCTCATTGCGGATATTTCAGAAAGGCCGGGAAGAACTCTACGGGTATGTGCGGCTGATCGCCATAGTCAGCGTAGATGATGTTCCCAGAACAGAGGTTACGCTTTCAGGCTGGATTGACGCGTTCGATTCGGTTGTATGCGCCTCACGCCGTCTTAATAAAGGAGAAGTAATTGCGAAAAACGATGTGTACCTGACCAAGAAAAACATCTCCCGTCTTCATCAGGGTACTTTGACCGATATGAACCAGGCGATCGGTCTCATGCTCAATCACGATATAAAGGAAAACGACACGCTTAAGGAAGGAATGCTGAAAAGAGCGCCGATCGTGAAGAGAGGAGACATGGTTACGATTCTGGCGGAGATGGGGGGTATAAGAGTGACTGCTCCCGGGAAAATCCTGGAGAAAGGTTATCAGGGTGAATATGTCAGGGTTCAGAATGCGATAAGCAAGAAGAATGTACACGCCAAAGTGGTTAATGACTCAACCGTAATGGTGGATTTTTGAGGGAAAAATGAATGCAAAAAACATTGTATCATTATTAATTATGCTGGTTTTGTTAACAGGCTGTGCCGCCGGTTTCCAGAATATCGGGCTTTCGGCAAAGGGCGAAGAAAATGACACTACCCGTGGAATGAGTCAGCCTGTCCATCAATCTTTGGAAAAATCGGAAGGGTCTTTATGGTCGGAAACCGGTGGGGTCACATTTTTTTCGGACAGTCGTGCAAGACAGGTGGGTGATATCGTCATCATAAGGATCGTTGAAGATCCCGAGGCGGTACTGAACGCAAATACCAAAACGAGCCGGACTTCAGGCATAGATGCAGCGAAACTGGATGTTTTAAGTGTTTTGAAGAACCTTGCGACAAAAAACAAGTGGATGGGGCTTCCTGCTGATCCGGCGTCGGAGGACCTTATGCTGGCGTCTCTGGGTACGAAATTCGACGGAAAAGGTACAAGCGACAGGGACGGGCACGTGAAGGCATATGTCTCCGCCTTGGTTGTCAAGGTATTCCCGAACGGCAATCTGCTTGTCAACGGTAAGAGGGAAATCAGGGTTAATAACGAAACGGAATATATAACACTTTCGGGTATAATAAGGGTCGGTGATATCAGTCCGTCCAATGAGATCTCTTCGGCTTATGTGGCCGATGCGAGGATTGCATATTCCGGAACAGGCCCGGTGGGGGATAAACAGAAACCGGGATGGTTGATGGGAGCTATTGATTATGTCTGGCCGTTTTAAAATATTATTCTTATCGGTGATGGCGCTGAGTTTACTGTTCCCTTCCGTGGTTCTATCCGCACGGATAAAGGATCTGGCTTCGATTAAAGGGATCAGGACTAACCAGCTTTTCGGGTATGGCCTGGTCATCGGTCTCAACGGCAGCGGGGACAAGGGGGGCACCGGTTTTACCATTCAGGCGCTGGCAAACATGATGGAAAAAATGGGAATACGGGTTAACCCCCTGGATGTAAAGGTCAATAACGTTGCTGCGGTAATGGTAAACGCGGAACTCCCGCCCTTTGCCCGGATCGGAAAAAATATAGACGTAACGATATCATCCATCGGAGATGCCAAAAGCCTCCAGGGTGGAACACTCCTGCTCACTCCGTTGAAAGGAGTTGACGGCAGGGTATATGCACTGGCCCAGGGTCCGATTATCGTCGGCGGATATGAAGCCGGGGGCGACGCAGGTGGCGGAGTCACGAAGAATCATCCCACTGTCGGCAGGATAAGCAACGGCGCTTCGGTTGAGAAAGAGGTCCTCGTGTCGCTGGAAGATAAAAAAGAGCTGATCCTTATGCTGGAAAATCCGGATTTTGTAACTGCCACAAGAGTTTCGGAAGCGATCAAGACTCATTTCGGAGAAGACATTGCCAAACCCGTGGATTCAGGTACTCTAAAAATAAAGATTCCTGAAGTGTTTCAGAACGATGTGGTCCGCCTGATTGCACAATTGGGCAACCTTGATGTCACGCCCGATATGGTCGCCAGGGTTATTGTAAACGAGAAAACCGGCACGGTGGTGATCGGAGAGAATGTCAGGATTTCGATTGTTGCCATTGCCCATGGAAACCTTAACATACAGATAAAAGAGTCTAAGGATGTTTCACAACCGATGCCTTTTGGAGTCTCCCGGTCTGTCGGAAATCCCGTACAGATGGAAAAAGGCACGGTCGTTGCGCCAGGCGGAGCGACTGTTGTGACACCCGATACGGACATAAATGTCAAAGAGGAAAAAGCCCGACTGCTTTTGCTCGAGAGCGGAAGAACCGTAGGAGAACTGGTGCGAGCCCTGAATGCAATCGGTGTTACTCCCAGGGACCTCATTACCATACTTCAGACGATTAAAGCGGCAGGAGCTCTCCAGGCCGAGCTGGAAATAATTTAGAGGAGAAGGGTATGATTATTAAGGATGCCGGACCGGTTCCCATTTCAGTAAACAATCAGACGGAAGCTTCTAAGGAAAAGCTGAAAAAGGCGTGCGCGGATTTTGAGTCGATTTTCCTGTCTTATATGCTCAAGACGATGCGAGCGAGCTCTTCGGAGCCTGGTCTGGTCGGCAAAAGCCATGAGAGTAAAATACTATATGCAATGTATGATGAAAAGCTGAGTGAAGAAATCGCAGGCAGCGGGGGAATAGGACTCGCGAACATACTTTTGGAGAAGCTTAAGAATAGGCTGTAGGCTGAAGGTGGAAGGCTGAAGGTTCAAGGTGGAAAGTTCAAGGTGAAAGGTTCAAGGGTAATGGCCTTGAGATGTTTTACAGCATTCAGTCTATCTTTTGTTAAGGTTTGGGCTTAATATACCGATAAATAACCCAGGGAGTTCATTTTATGGAAGAGACGATTGTGGAGTTTCTTGAAAAAAGCTTGTACGAAAAGATATTTCTTTATAATGACCTGCTTTTTTGCTTTAAAAAGGAAAAAGACGCATTGGCCAATATGGATATGGACAACCTGTGGAATATATCAAAGGAAAAAGATGAACTCTGTTCAAAGATAGAGTCCATCAGACAGAAGATGTTTTCTGCAGCTGGTTCGGAAGCCGATCAGCAGCAATTTGCCCCGGTCATGATAATGGACCTTGTCCCGGAAAAGAACCGGTCGAAATTCCACGAACTATATTCTACGCTGCGAAAGTTGAAAAACGAGATCGATGTCATGCGTGAATTAAATATGAATACCGTGGATCATTCACTGAAGTTTCTTGATGAAATCATATCAATCATTACAGGCCAGGTTCAGCAGAATGTAATATATAACGGCAGGTGCCGGCTGAACCAATCAAGAAGCAACATGATATTGAGCAGGGAGGTCTGATCATGTCAAGTCTGGGACTGGTATTTGATATCGCCAAAGATGCTTTGTCCGCCCAGCGTTATGGTCTGGACGTAACGGCTCATAATATTGCCAATGTAAATACCCCCGGTTATTCCAGGCAGAATCCGGTTTACGAGGCGAAAATTCCCACGGGTTACGGCGAATTGCTTTTTGGCCGGGGGGTTGACACCAGCACAGTGATGAGGACTTCCGACCAGTTTGTTGAAAACCGGCTCATGCAGCAACAGTCGGGCCTGCTCTACTCCAAAGAGATGGAGAGCTATGTAAAAATTCTCGAGGGGATCTTTAACGAAAATTCGCAGACCGGTATCAGTAGCCTGATGGCCGGATTCTGGAATCTGTGGCAGGATATTTCAAACAATCCGTCCGGCTCTTCCGAACGTAGCGCCCTTTATGAATACAGTGTCCAGTTGTCGGAGCAACTGAATTTGCTTGATACGGAAATGAATCAACTCGAAATTGATTTGACCAATGCTGTAGCTGGGGGGATCGGCAAAATCAATCAGATCACCAGCGAAATTGCAGAAATCAATAGACAAATTCCCGGAATGGAAACAGGCAGTATCGCCAACGACTTAAGGGATAAGCGAAACGAGCTGCTATCGGAGCTTTCCGGATACATTGATACGAAATCCTTTGAGCAGGAGAACGGATCCCTCACGATTGTCACAGCCAGGGGGTGCGTCCTGGTCAGCGGAACCAACAGCTATGATTTGACTCTCGGAGGCACAAACGGAAACAGAGTGTTGTGGCAGGGTTCCGGCGGAAATAATACAGACATTACAAGCTATATCGGCAATGGGAAACTGGGCGGATGGCTTGACATGCGCGACCAGATCCTTGCCAAATATGAACTGGATCTCGATGCTTTTGCCAAAGAACTTGCCTGGTCCGTAAACCTGAAGCACAGCCAGGGGATCGGTCTTGCGGCTTTATCCACGGTTACGGGAACATACGCGGTTACAACTCCTGCTGCTGCGATCACTGCAAGTGGCTTATCCTACCAGGATAAAGTTGATGACAGTAACAAGACCTTCAATATATGGCTGTATGATGCTGCTGGTGATCCGTACGACTCTGATCCTGGCGCTCCCGGGCTTCAGGGCAATCCTATCACCATCACTGTAACGTCGGGCATGACAATAAATGGGTTAGTGGCTGCGATTAATGGCGGCACAGGAATACAGGCATCTCTTAATAGTCAAAATCGAATGGCTATAAGCATAGATGCTGCAGTAATACCATCGGGCACCTTTGCCTTTTCAGATGACACGAGCAATGTATTGGCCGCTCTCGGCATCAATACTTTTTTTTCGGGATCGAGCGCCGGCAATATCGCAGTGAATGACAGTATCGGTTCTGATATCAATCTGATAGCCGCGGCCCGGATCAATGCAGACGGGTCATTTGCCGCAGGAGACAACCGGAACGCAATGGCCGTTTCCGACATTCAATACGCGTCCCAGAGTATCTCACGCTGGACATGCGACAGGATCAATGGAAATACTGAAGGCAGCACTACTTCAAGCCTTGAAGACTATTATCACTCCATGGTCGGTTCCATCGGAATCGCCTCGGCCGGCATTTCGAGGAATAAATCTTTTAACGAAGTGATGGTAAGTAAATTGGGCGACATACGCGACGGCATTTCCGCAGTATCGCTTGATGAAGAAATGACCAACCTTATTAAATTCCAGCAGGCATATGCCGCGGCGGCAAAACTTATCAGTACCGCGGACGAAATGCTTGATACACTGCTAAGCGTGAAGTAAGATACTGATGATTAGGTGGGTAGGCTATAGGCAGTTAGCCTGCAGAAAGATAGGCCGAAGGCTGTCCGCCACACTGTTTGGCGGATTAGACTGTAGGAATTATCCCTAAAAGCCTACAGACTAACAGTCTATAGCCTAAATACCTTCAGCCTAAACAACCTTAGTTGTTACAATAGGAGAAGACCATTATGCGGGTTGCCAATAAAACCATATATGATGTCGTAAAATATAATTTGGGCAAAGCCTGTGAGGAAATGAACAACTCAAACAGAATCGTCTCTTCAGGCAAACGCATTTTAAATCTATCGGATGATCCGGTCGGACTTACACAGTCCCTGAAGATCAAATCAACGCTTTCAGGTCTCGATCAGTTGGGAAGAAATATCTCAATGGGGAAATCCTGGCTTGCCTCATCCGAAAGCGCGTTGAGCCATGTGCAGGAATTGATTTCCGGTGCAAAGGCATTGAGTGTCCAGATGGCATCCGGTACTACAGGAGCCGCGCAAAGGGCATCAGCTTCACTGACCGTTCAAAACATACTGGATGAGATCGTGTCGCTGGCAAATACCGAGGTGGGCGGGCGATATATCTTTTCAGGATCGAAAACCGATACGGCCCCATTCAGCAGTGATGATACCAACACTATCACTTACAACGGCAACGACGAGCCGTTTGCCGTCAAAATAGGCAGGGATACAACAGTTCAGGTGGGAAAAGACGGGGATGAAGTGTTTGGAACGATTTTTAAAACCCTGAGCGATTTGAAAGTCGCCTTGAACGGCAACGATGTTCCCGGTATTCAGGCCAGCCTCACCAGCCTGACTGATCATTTCAATGAGATATCGGGCAATATATCGGATATCGGCTCTAAAATGAACCGCATGGAGATCAAGGAGAATATTTTTCAGGATTTGAAGATCACAAACACAGACAGGCTTTCGACTATTGAAGATGCTGATATCGCCGAAGCGATCATGGACCTTAAAGCAAAGGAACTTGCCTATCAGGCGGCCCTGGTATCTTCATCCAAGGTTATGCAATTGAGCCTGGTTGATTATTTGAAATAAATATTTCAGGGAGTGCCATGGAAGGGCCATGCTGGTTATAACACGGAAGTCAGGTGAACGGATTACGATCGGCGACGATATCGTTGTTACCGTGCTTGAAGTAAAGGGATCGCTTGTCAAACTGGGAGTTGAAGCGCCCAAGTGTATCAGCATTCACCGGCAGGAGATATACGACAGAATCCGGGAACAGAATATGGAGTCGTCGGAAATCAATGAGTCCGACCTTGGTATGGCGGTTTCCATATTAAACAAAACTCAATTGGATGGTGATTAAAGGTGAAGATTAAAACTACGCGGTTCGGAACTATAAGCATAAAAAAGGATAAGATAATTCATATGCCTTCCGGGATGCTGGGATTTTCGGAGAAAAAGCGGTTTGTGCTGTTTCGGCATAAAGAAAATTCTCCGTTTTTCTGGTACCAGTCCGTGGATGAACCCTCGCTGGCTTTTGTGGTAACCAGCCCGTTTCTTTTTGTGCCGGAGTATTCGGTTGACGCTGATGATGCGGCAAAGGCGATGTTCTGGAACGATGCCGTTGAAAGTGATTTGGAGTTGTATGTAGTTGCCAACATCCCCAAAGGTGAACCCGATAAAATGACGGCCAATCTGATCGGTCCTATCCTGATAAATGTAAAAAAACGACAGGCGGTCCAGATGGTGATTTCCAACAGCCCTTATTCACATAAGTCCCCCATTGCCGCCGGAAAATAATGGATACACAGTTGTTGTGTCAACATGTCAAAATATTGACTACAAGTTTTGGGAATCAAGGGGGAATAAAATTGTTTGCGGCTTCGTGTAGTTACAAAAGATAAAAAATCTTCTCCGAGGATTTCCATCACTTTTTCTGCAGTATCTGCTATCCGGCCTGATATCGATCCAGCATCTCATCCAATTCTGCATAACAAGCCCGGACAGCTTCCAGTGAGCCGCTCAGATTGATAACCTGATCAGGGAAATTGATATTCAACAATTTGCAGCCGTTTAAAACCGAAATGCCGGCCACAAGGTTTAACTACCTGTATTTATCCGTAAGCGCTGTATCCATAAGTCACCTCACTTCGTCATTTGAGTATTAATTGCTCAATGATTGAGATCGGTTTTAATTGAAAAATTGCTTCCCCAAATGCCGTTATTGACAGCGGTGAACACCTCGTCTTTAAATTTTATTTTAGTTTTGAAGATGCCCGTCTGATAAGATGCACGCACATCCGAGAAGCTTTAATTATATTATCGGTAACAAAACGAAAAATCTTTAGCTTTCGATATGTCTTAAATTTTTAGCTTTAAATATATTTTAAAGCAAAACTTGTTCCAAGATCATCACTCTTTGTACTATAATTTCAGAGTTAAAAGCTTTGATCTTACTCTATCATGTTTCAAACAGGCGCATGAGATGACCGGCGGCTGGATTGAAAGCATAAAGGCTGTTCCGGTTAAGCGCCGCCCGAATTATATTTACCGAAAATACTGGAAAGCGCAAAACGGGAAAGCTGGGATAAGCCTGCCGGATTAAGCTTTTTCTTGAAGGCGCAAAACACAGGTAAAGTAAGCTGTAAGATAAACAGCTTGCAAACGGCACACTCTTTGAATATATCGAGACAGACTGATGGGAAAAAGCTTTTATAGATGTTTTGCAGACTTAAGAATAAACACTCGAACGTTTGTTAGCAGTTATGGCGGAAGTGCATGGGAATCGAACCCACCCGGGACGGTTTCAGCGCCCCACACCGGATTTGAAGTCCGGGAGCCCCACCAGTGAACTGTGCACTTCCAGATTAAAAGTGGGCATATAATT
>Ga0180009_10000251_pt1 | contig 78895 bp, 63 predicted proteins | sample OS_PC_MetaG_FD_123537 | JGI IMG/M metagenome (GOLD analysis project Ga0180009, IMG submission 123537) | Groundwater microbial communities from the Aspo Hard Rock Laboratory (HRL) deep subsurface site, Sweden - OS_PC_MetaG | ecosystem: Environmental > Aquatic > Deep subsurface > Groundwater... | reverse complement strand
TTGTGGTTATCAGGAAATCATGAATCCCAAGGAACGATACACCATTATAGATCGCGAGAAACTAAAGGATTTTTTCAGAGTGAAAAGCGATCAACGGTTACGGGAAGAATACAAACTGTTTACTAATGCGGAGCAAAAAAGGAAATCCTGGATTCGAGAACCTGATTGGAGTAATAGCATCGCTATAGGAAGTGAAGCTTTCGTTAATGAGATCAAACTCAAGCTGGGAATCAAGGCGGAAAAAAGGAAAACTGATAGTAACGAAAGCAACTGGGTACTTCATGAACCGGGAGTTGCTTACAATTAGCTTTATGGTATCAAAAAAGTGGTTCTAAGGCTAAAAAAGGGACTTATAAACAAGCCGACCATCGTATTTACCGCAGGGTAGCTCGGTCCGACCCAGAGATCGAAAAAGGTAAAACAGAAAAAAGAAAAGTGGAGGATAGGGAAGACCACTGGATGCTTCATGAACCTGGAGTTTCTTACAACTGACTTTTTAGTACCAAAAAAGTGGTTTTAAGGCCGTAATTTGCGCAAAAACAGTACTTATACCTACTATTAACCGCTAACTTGCTCGGTCCGACCCTACATCTATACATCTACTGCGTTTACATTTAGAAGAGCTGCAGACCGTTAACGAAATCAAGGAAAGTTAATAGTCATAATTAATCTCTTGATTTGGAAAATTAACAACGCTATTGTGAAATTTACAACAAATTACACAATAGGAGTAGGTGTTTTGGAAAGATTTCTCAAATTATCAAATTTACTAAAAAAGAAGAGCCATTTTCTTTTCGGCCCACGGGCTAGTGGTAAGAGTTTTTTAGTTCAGCAGCAACTGAGGGAGCGAGCCTATGTCATTGATTTATTGAATTCTGATATTTATCTAACACTGCAAAACCGGCCGGCAGGGATTCAAGACATGATTAGTTCGTCTTCCCACAGACTAATTGTTATCGATGAGATTCAAAGGATTCCGGAGTTATTGAACGAAGTTCACAGGTTAATTGAGGGACCGGGTGATTACAGGTTTCTATTAACGGGGTCCAGTGCGAGGCGATTAAAACGGGAGAATGCTAACATGCTTGGCGGACGTGCTCGCAGGGCGGAGTTATTTCCTTTGACGATTCATGAATTGAAGAGTGCCGGAAAATTTGATTTAAAAAGATATTTAACGTTTGGAGGATTACCATCGATTTATTTGGGTGAGGAACCTTATGAGGATCTTCGAGATTACATTGATACCTATTTAAACGAAGAGGTGAAATTGGAAGCAAAAGTGCGCAATTTACCACATTTCGCTCGATTTCTTTCTGCATGCGCTGCATGCAATGGTTCGGTTATTAATTACACAAAAATAGGTAATGATGCTCAGGTTCATCCCAATACAATAAGAGAGCATTTTGAGATACTCCAGGACACATTGTTAGCAAAAGTAGTGTTACCTTGGAAAGAAGCCAAAAAACGAAAAGCTATAGCAACACCCAAATTCTATTTCATCGATTGTGGAATCAGCAATGCAATCCAACGAGTTAAGAATCTTAACCCAACTGATTCAGGCCGTTCATTTGAACAAGCTGTTTTTTTGGAGTTAAATGCATTCATTTCTTATCATCGACTAGATGAACCGTTAGCCTTTTGGCGAACACGGGATCAGTCCGAAGTGGATTTTATCATTTCTGATCATACGGCCATTGAAATTAAGGCGGCAGATAGAGTTGGTCCCAGAGATCAAAAGAATCTCCTTAAATTATCTGAAGAAAGAACGTTTAAACAGCTCTTAATTGTGAGTAATGATCCAATTCCAAAAACACTTCAAACTGGAGTGCAATGTTTGCCGTTTCTCGATTTCGTAGAACGGCTCTGGGAGAGGGATTTGTTTTAATAGGGTCAGGTCTTTAATTTTGACATTTCTTGGATTTTGTGGGAAGAACGGTGTCCAAAATGTGGGAAACTTGGGGTCAGGTCTTTAATTTTGACATTTCTTGGATTTGGGACCAAATGGGAAACTTGGGGTCAGGTCTTTAATTTTGACATTTCTTGGATTTGGGACCAAATAGGATTGTGGGACAAGGAGGACAAGAGTCGGACCAAGGGTGTCACATTTTTAAAATACGTTCCTGCCGTTTTTGGGTCAGTCTGATATAATAGGCTATTTATTATTTTATAACGATGTTTTTGGTTTAGTAGATTTTGAAATTTGGATTCGAATTGCTCCTACAGCCAGTAAATTCAGTTAACTTCCGGTGTTTTAGAGCTTTTTCTAAAAAACATAACAAAGACTTACAAAATTCGACACCCTAGTTCCTACCCCATTGCACATTGCACTTTGTGTGAACTTCATTTATCATTTGCACTTCCATCTCTGACGTGTTTATATTGGGCATGAGGATGATAATTATCTGAAAACATCGGAGAATTATCATTGGTCAAGGGGAGTCACACAAAGGATAGTTGCAGGTGGATACCATGAAGAATATTATTAGATATAAGGCATCTTTAATGGCAGTGTTAGTAAGCATGGTCATCATTTCCCTGGCCCTGTTTGGACAAATTGAGATATTTGAACACTTGATATTTGTGCTTGAGTATTGTGAAAAAGCTGAACTCGATGAACTCCTGCTTTGTGCAATTCTCATTTTAATCGGTAGTGTTTTCGATGCACGACGATTGATTAAAGATAAAAAACATCAGCTTTATGTTGAAGAGCAGCGACTGGTGGTTTTGCAAGCCACAATGATGACTGTACAGGATATCGTTAATAATTTTCTCAATAACCTGTATATCTTTAAGAAAGAGGCGGAAAATACAAGTGCTTTGTCACCTGTCTCAATTGAAAGACTGAATTCAATGATTTTTGAAACCAGTAGAAAGCTGAAGTTAATAGGCGATCTAAAATCAACTCCTGAAAAACACTCACCTTCCGGCTTAATGGGCCTGGATATAGATTTAATATCAACAGACCAGGTCTAACAGCAAAAGATTAATAACAGCTTTTTGAAGATTACTGATTCTGGTTGGGGTCGAGAAAATCCCTGATGCCGTCACCCATTGTGTTGAAGGCTATTACGGTGAAAACAATTGCCAGACCGGAAAAGATTACTTCATAGGGAACCGTACTGATATAGTTTTTTCCGTTGGCCAGCATTCCTCCCCAGGACGGGTTTGGCGGTTGAATTCCCAAACCCAGGAAACTCAATCCTGCTTCGGTGAGAATGGCATCACCGATTCCCATTGTTGCATAGATAATAATGGGACCGATGATATTGGGCAGAATGTGCAGAGTAATCAGCCTGATATCTGACATCCCCTGGGCACGAGCCGATTCAATATACTCCTTCTCCTTTACCGCCAGCACAGATCCGCGGATAATCCTGGCGAAAGCGGGCATGTAAACAACACCGATGGCGAACACAATATTGCCCGTTCCCGCTCCAAATATGGTCATCAGGGCAATGGCAAGGAGAAGTGACGGAAATGTGAAGAACACATCCATACACCGCATAATAATACTGTCGACATATTTGCCATAAAAACCGGCTGCCAAGCCAAGTATGGCCCCGAAGAAAAGCGCCACTATCTGTGATACAAATCCTACAAACAATGAAATCCGGGAACCATGTATGATTCTGCTCAACAGATCCCTGCCGAAATCATCACAGCCTAAAGGGTGATCCCAAGAGGGTTTTGCCAGCCTGGCGTTAAAATCCAGGGCGAACAGGCTCTCTTTGGCCAGAATGGGACCGAAAATAGTGACAATGAGAATAAGTAGTATCAGGATACTGCCAATCACAAGACGCTTGTTTTTAATGGCACGATAAAAGTTGCGTGTCTGATACCATCGTTCAGTTTGAGCGTTCGGTTTCATGGGTGCTATTCGTATTTAATTCTTGGGTCCAGTACCAGGTATGACAGATCAACCAGCAGATTCATCAGAGAGAAAAACAGTGCTGAAAAGAGTACAATACCTTGAAAAAGAGGGTAATCCCGTGCGAAAATCGCTTCCACCAGTTCACGTCCCAAACCGGGCCAGGCAAAGACGGTTTCGGTCAAAATAGCTCCGCCCATCAGTGAGCCCATTTGCATGCCGATAACGGTTACGATAGGTATCATCGCGTTGCGGCGGGCATGTTTGTTGATAACAATGCGTTCTTTTACCCCCTTGGCACGTGCGGTCTCAATATAATTCTCATTCAGCACTTCCAGCATACTGGAGCGGGCCATCCTGGCAATCAAGGCGGCATACATTGAGCCCAGGGCCAGTGATGGCATAAAAATAAAGGAGAAAGCGGTTTTTACGGCAGACAGATCTCCTTTGCTGATCAAAAGACCAAACGCTTCAAATAATCCGATTTCACGACCTGAAGCCGGGAAAATTCCCAACTGGACAGAAAAGATGATGATAAAAATAAGCCCAATCCAGAATACCGGCATGGACACCCCAAAAAGAGCTACTGTCATGGTCGTATAGTCAATTAGGGTATCCTTTTTTACCGCTGCATAAATACCGATGGGAATGCCGATGATAATCGCCCAGAGTACACTCATCAGCGCCAGTTCGAGTGTAGCTGCAAAGTGGTTGCCGATGATATCGATAACAGGCATAAACTGGGTGATGGAGGTACCCATGTCGCCTTTTAGCAGGTTTGTAAAATAGATCAGGAACTGAACGGGAACCGGCTTATCAAGGCCCAGTTTCACCTTCATATTCATTATCATCTCTTCCGTTGCCCTTTCACCCAGCATGACACGAGCCGGATCACCGGGTATCATCCTGCCGATTGCGAACACCAGAACCAGCACTCCAAATATGACAATGGTTAAATGCAGAATGCGTTTGATAAGATATCTGACCATCTATTTGCTCTTCAGGGGGATGAGCAGACACCCATCCCTGTTTACCAATACCGGGATATCCCGGATTACTCTAATCCACCCAAACATTAATACCGGGTGTACAAAGGTTGACGTCTTCGATGGGCGTGGCAAAAAAGTCATGAACTCTTTTGCTGTGAGCCACAATTGCAACCTTGTGGTATAGCGGGATATGAACATAATTCTTGAACCAGATATCCTGAACCTTGCGGTAAAGTTTTTTACGCTCGTTCAGATCGGAGGATTTTCGTGCTGCCTCTAGAGCTTCATCAACTTCAGCATTGTAGAAACGGGTGCCGTTATAACTGTTCAGATTTGAAGCCCAGGATTCACGTTGGGAATGGTGAATATCGTAAATCAGGCCGTCAGGATCTGTCAGCCAGTTCCAACCCATCATGTACATACTGGTTTTTCCGGCATCGATCAGTGGAAGATAGGATGCCCACTCCAGTGATTCAACCTTTGCCCGAATGCCTACTGCCTGCAGTTGGATCTGCATCAATTCACCGATCTTTCTGCGGAAGGTGTCCTGGGGTGTGTAAATGGTAATCTCAAAACCATTGGGGTACCCTGCCTGTTTTAACAACTCTTTGGCATTGCTGATGTTGTAAGATAAAGCATAATCTTCAACCTCTTCGTTGTATGCCCAGGATGAAGGGGAAAGGGAGCTTTTGGCTCGAATCCCGGCTTTCCCAAGAACTGATGCTACCGTCGCATCCATGTTGACGGCTTGATAAATCGCCTTTCGAACACGAATATCACTCACGGGTTTGTTTTCCACGTTGAAATTGAGAAAATAGTAATTCAGCGCCGGTTTTACATCCAGAACCAGTTTGGCATTATTTTTAACCCGTTCAAAATCATCGGGTAAAACGGTCATTAAAACATCCACGTTTCCTGCTTCCAGGTTAACCAGGGCAACTGAAGGATCGGGAATGGGGCGAAGAATTACTTTTTTCAGATTCGGTCGGGTGGCCCAGTAGTCTTCATTTCTCTCCAGGTTTAACTGGCTGTTTTTCTGCCAGGAAACGACTTTGAAGGGGCCTGTGCCAACAGGATTCAACCCGTAGGCAATCGGATCCTTTTCTCTCTCTTTCTTGCTGACAATCCGTTGGGTATACACCCTTTCAAGAAAAGCGGAGAATTGATATTGCAGGGTAAATTTGACACGCTGATCATCGATTTTTGATATGGATTCGATGATCTTCAGATTTTCATAGTTGGGGGAACTGGTTTTCGGGTCCATCACTGTATTATAGGTATAAATAACATCTTCTACGGTTAATGGGTCACCGCTATGAAATTTTACCCCTTTTCTCAGTTTGAAGATCCAGACTTTGGAATCTTCAGTTTCCCAGGTAGCCAGGGAGGGAACAATTTCAAGGTTCTTATCAATTGTAACCAGTGAATTAAAGATCTGCTTGTACATCTGCGCAGAAGCATTATCCCCGACAACAATAGGGTCAAGAGAACGTGCATCCTTAAGCACCCCAACCGTCAGGGTGCCCTCTGTGTTAACAGCATAAACCGAGAGTGCCATTGAAATAACAGCAGCTATGGAAATAGCAAGAAATAACAGCTTCCTAATCATGATGCCTCCTTAGTGGTTGCTTTGCTATGAAATAGTGAAAATATAAAAAACCGGACAAACGACTTCCTTTGGCATTCATCCGTTTATTCGAAGCGATCAGGCTCGGGAGAGTTCCCTGTTGCCTTAATGCCTCGATTTTGCATCAAACAGAACTGACCGTGTTTGGTGCTTGTTCCGCAGGCAATGGTTTTCGCAAAAAGAATTGAGAAAACACATTACCGAGTCTTTTCCAAACCGGATTGATCCGGAGCTTACTTGTAGTCGACAAACTTACTGCCGATCATGGCAGCAGTGATGATCATCCGATAGATATTCCGATAATCATCGGAAACATATTTTACTGTTCGACCATTTAACCTTTCAATCCCCGGAACGATTGCAAGGGCATCGGTCATGACAGAGGTTATCATGTCAATCTCCAGCTCAATTTTTCCCTCCAGTTTTTTACACTGCAGGTTTTTATAAGAATCAAGCATCAGCCTGACCTGTTTCCTGTATTCCTTTTCAATCAGGGAGGGGGAATACATTTTTGCTGCAAACCGTCCGGACCCTTCCTTGGTTCGAACAAAAGGGATGTTGGGGTTGAAGAAGGCCTGCATTTCTTTTTCCAGAATGTCATCCCCGGAGATCAAACCGATGGGGACATCAGAGACACCAGCCAGATAGGCATTAACCTCAGCCTCACCAACGGTATTATTATTGATTCGAATATTATAAATGCAGGAGGATGCGTAGGTATGGTCCATAACTCCCTTTTCCGACCCGGCTTTGGCATGATATCCAATCAAAAGAGCCAGGCTGTAAGAGGAATCCAGTCCATGCATCATATAGAAGGGACGTGGATATCCTTTTATCAGTTTTACCCTTTCGTCCTCAAACAAACCAAAGGGAACATTTTCACCTCTGGAATGGGAGTCGCAAACCAGAATCTCCTCAATTTGCGAGTTGATGCCGGATTGTTTCAGTTCATCAATAACCCAGGAGAGTTCACGCAGAACAGATTGACTGCACTCTCTCCCTTTCTGGCCTGGTTCCATTTCCGTCCAGGAGGAGACGCCCATGACGCCTTCCATATCCGTCGAGATAAATAGTTTCATTTTTGTTTACGGTTTGTTAATTTCATGTATCCTTCAGTTTCCATCTCCATGGACACCTGAACGTTTTGGATGCTCTCCTCTTTTCTATCCAGCATCATCATATTGGTTAACACCTGGGTAATTGCCACCACGCCAACAAACGAATTATTTGATAAAAGAGAGTAGTTTTCACATAGTTGAACCTTATCAGCATCTCTATAAATCGGGCAGAGGACTGAATCCGTGAACAGAAAAAGTGTTGCCCCTTTCTGTTTGACATAATCCCTGACAAAAAAGATCTCCTTAGAGTACTCCGGGAAGGTAAAGATAATCACCAGACTGTCTTTTTCGACCGATTTTAATTTAATCACAAAATCGGAAATGGACCCGGTAATCGCATGAACTGTTTTACTGGTAAGAGATTGGAGCGAGTATTCCAGTTTGTGCATCACAAACCGGGTTGCGCCAAACCCGCAGAGAAAAATCTTATCCGACTGATGAATCTGTCGGACCATTTGAAAGATGGTTTCCTTGTCGATGGATTCCAGCGTCTTCTTCAGGTTGTTCAACTCATTATCAATGAACCTTTCAAGTTGTTGTTCTTTGGGAAGAATATCCAGGCTGGTTGAGATCGCTTTCTCATAAGAGCTCAAGGTCTTCCGAATTTCATCCTGAATACTTTTTTTCAGTTCGTTAAACCCACTAAAACTAAGGTTTTTAGCAAATCTAACAATGGAAGCGATGCTGACCCCGATCTCTTCACTCAACCTGTGAATAGACAAAAAACCGATCTCCTCCTTATTATCCAGAAAATAGTTGGCGATTTTTTTGTTTGCCGGTGACATCTCCGGCAGGCGTTCCAGTATGGTATCGATAATCACGGCTGGTCTCCAGAATTCGAATACAGGTGGCACATCACTGAATGGTCGCGTTCTACAAAAACTGATTCAGGCTCAAATCGTCGGCAGATTTCCGAAGCCTCCGGACAGCGGGTATGAAAACGACAGCCCTCTGGAATTGAGACCAATGAGGGAACATCTCCTTTTAAAAGATAACGTTTTCGGGCACGTTTTCTTTTCACTCCGGGAATCGAACTCAAAAGACTTTTTGAATAGGGATGCAGGGGGTTCCGATACAAAACATCGCTGGGAGCGCTTTCTACAATGGTTCCAAGGTACATGACCGCAATACGATCACTGATAAATTTAACCACTCCCAGGTCGTGGGAAATGAAGATATAGGAGGTGCCCAGCATCTCTCTCAATTCGGAGATCAGGTTTAAAATCTGGGACTGAATTGAAACGTCCAGCGCTGAAACTGCTTCATCGGCAATCACCAGTTCCGGTTCAGTTGCCAGTATTCTGGCAATCATGATCCTCTGTCGCTGTCCTCCTGAGAACTCAGCAGGATATTTTTTTTTGGCGGTTCTTGGAAGACCAACCATTTCCAGCAACTCGTCAACGCGTTGGTCCCGTTCCGTTTTTGAATTAGACAGGTTATGGACAGCCAGAGGTTCATTGATAATACGGTTAACGGACATTCTGGGGTTTAAAGAGGCATAGGGATCCTGAAATATCATCTGCATTTTTTTTCGCAGAGGATTCATCTGTCTGGGGGGAAAATGGGTTATATCCTCGCCGTTATAATGAATTTCTCCTGCAGACGGTTCGATCAGCTTTAAAATCGTCCGACCCAGGGTGGATTTCCCACAACCGGATTCCCCGACAATCCCCAGGGTTTCATGTTTCTTCAGAACCAGGGATACATTGTCAACCGCATGCACTTTGTTTTTTTTCCCAAAGAATGATTTTCCGCCGACATCAAAATGTTTCTTCAGATTTTTTATCTCTAACAGTGACATGGAATCATCTCGCTTATTTATTGACAATGTAACCAGCAAGCTATTTTTCTTTCTTTATCAACTTCCAACAGGGGTGGTTCGGAGATTCTGCATTTTTCAAATGTCTGATCACAGCGATCACAAAAGGGACATCCTGCCGGAATATTGTACAATTCAGGCACGTTTCCTTCCAGGGCATGCAGTCTTTGATTCGCCACTTTGGGTTTGTCGATATCGGGAATACAGGCAAGTAGACCTTGAGTGTAAGGATGCCTGGGGGCATCCAACAGGTCGTCCACCAGTGCTTCTTCGACAATTTTACCGGCATACATGACACAAACCCGATCGGCAATATCGGAAATAACCCCCAGATCATGAGTGATCATAAGAATCGACATGCTGCTTTCCTCTTTGATCTTCAGCATCAAATCAAGTATCTGGGCTTGTATGGTAACATCAAGGGCAGTAGTAGGCTCATCTGCGATCAACAACTGCGGACGGTATGTCAATGCCATGGCTATCATAACCCGTTGCCGTAATCCCCCGGAAAGCTGGTACGGGTATTCACGGTATCGTCTCTCCGGTTCAGGAATACCGACAGATTTAAAAATATCAATCACCCTCTTTTTTATTTCTGTTTTTGAAACATTTTCATGAGTTTCAATGACTTCAGCCACCTGATCACCAACACGGAAAACAGGGTTTAATGCTGTCATCGGCTCCTGAAATATCATGGAGATCGAATGCCCTCTCAATTGTCGCAGGCGGTTAGGTTGCACTTGCAGCAGATCCTCCCCTTCAAAAAGTATCTGCCCATTTGGAATTGAAGCAGGAGGAGTTTTGAGCAGACCCATTATTGCACGAGAGGTAATGCTCTTCCCACATCCCGATTCTCCGACAAGCCCCAGTATTTCATTACAGCGCAAAGTCAGGTCAATACCCCTTACAGCCTTGAGTTCTCCAAGGAAAGTATTGAAATGAATGGATAAGTTATTTATTTGAAGTAAAGGCTTTCGTTCCATGATGAGTTTTGCTATAAAATAATTGTTACATATTTTTATAATAATGTAACATATTTTACAAGTCTTTTTTTTACTTTCCCATAAGGCAAAACGGTTTCATTCATAACAAGGGCTTAGACAGTAGGGTACCAAAACAGTATGTTTTGTTACCGGGGAAAAAGCACTTAAAATGACAGCCAGTTACCATTTAGAAAACAGCTATTTCTAGTAATTATGAATAATCAGGAAAGCTGTATCATGATCACTCACGAGCAATGTAATGGATTCATTAAAACTAATCGAAGAGCTTTCCAATGCAAACGGTGTTTCAGGATTGGAAGATGATGTACTTGAAGTTGTCCGAAAATATGCAGAACCTTTTGCTTCAATCAAAGAGGACCGACTGCGGAATCTCTATCTTCATCGGGGAAAAAACAGGGATCTTCCAACGGTTATGATTGAAGCACACTCGGATGAAATAGGATTTATGGTTCAACACATTACCGGGCACGGAATGCTCAAGTTCCTTCCTCTTGGAGGCTGGAATATTCAATCAGTCATGGGGCACAAAGTCAGGGTTAGAAACTCCGAGGGAAAATATATCCCGGGGCTGGTAGCCTCAAAGCCACCCCATTTCATGACTGAGCAGGAGAGGAAAAACGGATTATCAATGGATCAAATGGTGATCGATGTCGGCGCTGTCTCTAAAAAAGATCTGATTGAAAATTATAAAATCGATGTCGGAGCTTTTGTGATTCCCGATGCTACTTTTTCCTATAACCAGGATCATGGGATCATGCTGGGTAAAGCATTTGATAACAGAATTGGCTGTGCTGCAGTGATTGAAACGCTTGCCAATCTGGAATCCTGCTCACTGGATACGGATATTGTGGGAACCATATGTTCCCAGGAGGAAGTCGGAACCAGGGGGATTAAAGTTGCGGTGCAAAACATCCAACCCGATCTGGCCATTGTATTTGAGGGATCACCCGCCGATGATTCATACGGGGATATGGCATATTCTCAATGCGCCCTGAAACAGGGAGCACAAATCAGGCATTTGGATGCATCCCTGATTGCCAATCCCCGATTTGCCGGTTTTATTCGGGATGTTGCCCTGGAAAAAGGAATCAAATTTCAAGAGGCAGTTCGTGCAGCCGGAAAGACAGATGCCGGGGTTATCAACTGCAGCTCAAAGGGTACACCGGTTGTTGTAATTGGCATACCGGTTCGGTATGCACACGGCAATTTTGGTTATTGCGCCCTGGAGGATTATAAGGCTGCAATTAATCTGTGCTGCGAGGTCGTTCAGCTCTTGAATGAGTCCATTATCAGTTCATTCTAAACCTCAAATAAAAAAGGTTTTAACCGGTAGTGTCGATATTCTTACCAACAGAAATAATTTGATAAACCTTTGTGTTTGGAGATAAAATAAGAATGGTTCATTCACAAAATGAGAATTTATCTGGAAGGAATGGTGAGAAAAAGAAAAGAGGGCAGGTGGACACATTTTATTCTGGAACCGGGAGAGCATTATGTTTCTGACATGGGGGTTGTTATATCGACACTGTTGGGATCTTGTGTGTCGGCATGTTTGTATGACCCTGTGAACAGAATTATGGGAATGAATCATTTTCTGCTTGCCAGCAAACGCTATGCTAAAGAGAAACCGATATATGCCACGAATGCCGGACGTTATGGTATACAAGCAATGGAATTGGTTATCAATAAAATGCTGAGACTGGGGGCAAACCGAAAGTACCTTAAAGCAAAAGCTTTCGGTGGTGGAAATGTTTTACAGACCAGTGAGGATGAATATAACTTTTTTAATGTCGGTGAGGTTAATATTCGGTTTATCAAGGAGTTTCTGGAGTTGGAAAAGGTGCCTTTAATAACGTCGGACTTAGGTGGCAGTCTGGGCAGGGTCATTCGCTTTCATGGTGATGATTATTCCGTCTATGTCAGAAAAATCAAAAGAGCGGCTATAACCGATTTGATTAAACAGGAAAAAAGATACTGGAAATCAAACATCGACAAACAGAAGGAAAAAACCGATATTAAACTCTGGTAAACGTCAGTATTTTAGGGAACTCCCAGAGGTTTTTTGACTTGACATTAATGACCGGGCAACGGAGTTTCGAATTAGAAAACATTTGCCAAAGCAATGATGATGGCGCCACTTACCATCAGACTTCCCCCAATCAGTTTTGATTTTACCTCTCCTTCCTTCAGGATAAAGATCCCCAGAAGTATACTGATCAGAATACTCAAGCGGCGTATCGATGAAACATAGGCAACTTGTGTCAGGGCGATTGCGGCGTATAGTGTTAATAAGGTTGAAATATGGAAGACGGCAGGCAGGAACAACCTCTTTGATTGCCCAAAGACTTTTTTCCAGGGAGGACCCGAGAAGTAGTGGATGAACGGATAAAGCACCACGGCGATGAAGATCGTTACCATAAAAACCCAGAAATAGGTGGGATAACTCCTGACGCCAATCTTATGATACATGGCACTGATGCTCCACAACAGAGCTACACCCAGCATGAATTGACAGGAACGATCTTTTAAGAGCGAACGAAAAGGCCCCAGTTTCCCACCGGAGTCCCTGGTGATATTTATGACATAAGTCCCGATAACAACGATGATCACACCTATAGTTCCCGGCAAAGAAGGATATTCGGACAGCACCAGGGGGGCGCTTAACAGTTGAAATACCGGGATAAAACTCAGCATTGGGATCGCTTTTGACAAATCTCCTGATCTCAAGGCCTGAACATACAAAAGAGAAGCCAGAGCATCACAACCTCCACCGATCAGCATCGCCTTAACACACCATCCTGAGAAGTCAGGAACTCCCAAGATGAAGGTTATGACTGCCATCAGCGGGATGGAAAACAGGTAGAGGCTCCAGCTGAGGGTTAAGGAGTCAAGAGCGGTTGTGCGTTCCTTGACATAAAAATCACGAAGCGAGAGAAAAACAGCCGTTCCTATTGACAGTAATATCCACATTTTTGCCTAAACTCTTTAATTCCTTTAGTAATATCCACATCATTTATTGATCGTTCAATATAGAGTGAAGATACTGGTTTGTCCATCCTGAGAACGGCCAAGAATATCATAAGAGTAGTCAGTACACATTTTAATATACCTTTTAGGCGTTCCCAAAGATATGTTAAAATGTGAGCGATTAAAAAGTAGTAAATTTTTGATATCCCAGGGTATCCATTGATAACAACTACCAAACGCTCCGCAACAGTCTGTCATTACCAATGGAGGTTTACATCTTTATGAAGATGCAGTAGCCTCATCTTGATTTGGGAAGAACTCAACATTTTAGAAGTTATAATTATTATGAGCTTTGTTTGATGATTTCGATCCATAATGCCTTTCAGAAAACCTGAGATTTATCCATTTAAGTGTATTAAAACTCACAATTTTATACCAACTATTAGGAGTTATTTTGAAGTTCTGTCATTTGGGTGAATGCCGATTGTCAAGAATTGAGAAATAACCGGAGAACCTGTAATCGAAGAGAAAATGAAAGACACAGACGAATTTGACTCGTTCAAGGATTCTTTTATTCAAGATGAAGCTGGATATCATCGAATTCTGGAAAGCTTTAAAAATGAATTCCTTTTTTATTCTCACGATATCAATAATGTATATACATACGTGAGTCCTTCAGTCGAGAATATGCTCGGTTATACGCAAAAGGAGTTCATGAGCTCATTCCAGAGCATCTGGACAGATAATCCGATTAACAAAGAAGCGGGGGAAAAAGCAAAACTTAGTCTCCAGGGTATTCGCCAGCTTCCCTATGAATTAGAGGTCTATCATAAAGATGGCAGCATTCGATGGATTCTAATTTATGAAACACCCATTCGAAACTCGGACGGAAAAACCGTCAGGGTTGAAGTCATCAGTCGTGATATTTCTGAAAAGAAAAAGGTAGAAGCAAAACTGGAACAGTATCGGGAGGATCTGGAGAAGCAAGTCGAACAGAGAACCAGAGAGCTTCAGAATTCGCATAAACAGTTGCTGGATATCATCGAATTCCTTCCTGATGCAACCTATGTTGTCGATATTTATAAGAATATTATCGCTTGGAATCGTGCATTGGAGGAACTTTCCGGAATTAAAAAAAAGGAGGCAATCGGCAAACAGTTTCATCAGTTTATCGGATCTATCTATCCCGGTGATAAGCCCTTCCTGATTGACTTGTTAGGATTGGACCCCGTCAGTGTTAAGCTGGAAGATAAAGAGATCCGGATGAACAATGGAATTTTATCGGTTGATCGCTATTTACCCGAGCTCAAAGGTGGCGAAGCTGCTTATGTTTCCATAACCACCGGGTCTATCCTCGACCATGACTTGAATCTGATTGGAGCCGTTGAGATCATCAGGGATATCACCCAGCTTAAGGACTCGGAACGAAAGATCAGGGAAAATGAGCAACGGTTGTCAGCCGTTATGAACCGGCTGCCAGGGATGGCTTATCGGATTATCAAGGAAAAGCAGTGGAAACTGGAATTTGTCAGCGAGGGATGCCGATATCTAACCGGTCATGACTCATCTTATTTTATAGATCAGGGAATATCCAAATTCTTCGGGTTAATCCATGAGGAGGATATCGAACGGGTTGAAAAGGAGTTCCAGGCAGCCATCGATACGAAACGGAACTTCCAGGCAGAATACAGAATAATAACTTCAACGGGCGAAATAAAATGGGTTTTTAACAGGGCTGAGGGAGCAACATTTGATTATGAGGGGACGATCCGTATAGAAGGTTTTATCACGGATTTCACTGCATACAAGGATAAGGAGCAACAACTTAAAAATGAGAATCTGTTGCTTCGCTCCACCATGCGAGATCGGTATAAGTTCGGAAATATTATCGGGAACAGCAAAGTGATGCAGGATGTCTATGAGCTGATCCTTAAGGCTGCCACCACAAATGACAGTGTTTTTATCCATGGTGAATCGGGAACCGGAAAAGAGCTGGTTTCTCTTGCCATTCACAACGCCAGCAACCGCCGGGATAAAAAATGCGTTATTGTCAATTGCGGTGCGATCCCGGAAAACCTGATTGAGAGTGAATTTTTCGGATCCGTCAAAGGGGCGTTTACCGGTGCCAATACTGACAAGAAAGGGTATCTGGAAACCGCCAACGGCGGCACCCTGTTTCTGGATGAAATCGGTGAAATCAGTCTCAACATGCAGGTCAAACTATTAAGGGCGATTGATGGTGGAGGGTTTTCACCAATTGGCAGCCAGAAAGTGATAAAGCCCGACTTGCGGATCATTGCAGCTTCCAACAAAAACCCCATTAACCTGATGAAAAAGGGGAATATGCGAAGCGACTTTTTTTTCAGAATCCATGTCATCCCGATCAATCTGCCTCCCTTGAGGGAAAGAGGTGATGACATCTTTTTGCTGGCAGATAATTTCTTAAAAACCTATAGCAAGACCGATAGCATCGCGACCATGAGTCCCAGGAATCTGAAAATTCTAAAGGATTATTATTGGCCCGGAAATGTCAGGGAGTTGCAAAATATCATGCGTCGGTATATCACCATGCGGAATCTGGATTTTTTGACGGGTGATAATACTCCGGCCCCCAGAGAAGCAAAAATAGTAAGCATGAGTGAAGAGGAAATTCTTTCCAACACCTTAAGCTTAAGTGAAGCGGTTGGTAAGTTTGAAAAGAAGTATATTGTTGAAACTCTCAAAGCCAACCGCTGGCAGAAGGGAAAAACAGCTTCCATTCTAAATGTTTCCCGGAAAACCCTGTTTAGAAAAATGAAAACCTATGAGATAACATAGGGGAGTTTGGGGTCAATTTTGACACATATATTATTTAGATAATTATTCCAGTTCTTTAATCATATTTTTGGATTTTATTGGTCACTTTTGCCCCGCCAAGTGGATTTCTAATCCAAAAAAATAACTTAAATTTTTGATTTACTGAACCAACATGACCCTGGGATTCTCCCCGGGATCCAAGCGATGGATATTCTTGATTTTAGTCTCGTCTGCTTCAAGCTATCCCCACTAATTTCGTTGTTCTATCAGCCTTAATCTCCTTTTTAATGGTCAGGGCACTTTCCATTCCACTTTAATTTTCAATTCATATTTTTTATTTTTCAATTCCCGATGGGCATATAGGCACATCTGTTGCTGATAAAGATCTGCTTGAAAAAATTTTCATGCTGCTTTTGTATGGGATAAGCAGCATACCATGGTTTTTTTTAATACAGTTTTGATTTTAACTGCTTACTGAAAATTGCTGATGGCAATGGCGGAGTAAGTTTTATTTGTCAAACCGGATGATTACAGAAACTTCGTTGGAGATACGATATCTTCACAGTTTGATTAAATAGTGACCTGATTGAACAAACAGGGAAACGAAGGACGTGACAGATGCATGATTATAACCTTCCGGTTTTATTAACAATTAAAGTGGAAAATAAGCTATGACTGAACAAGTTTTTACTAGTTGCACAAACTGTGGTCCCATAACAGTGAGTGTAAAAGATGGCAAAGTTGTAAGAGTCAGGCCGTTGGTTGTTGAAGAAGAAGATTTTTCACCTTGGACAATTAAAGCAGGAAATAATGAGTATCATGCTCCTAAAAAAATTGCGTTGTCCCCTTTTGTACATGGAGAAAGGCAGCGACTATACTCTGATCAACGCATAAAATATCCAATGAAACGGGTTGACTTTGATCCCAATGGTGAAAGAAATCCTCAAAATCGTGGTAAATCAGGATATGAACGTATCAGTTGGGATGAAGCTCTTGATATTGTTTCCGGTGAGATCACAAGGATTCAGGATAAGTACGGACAATCGGCTGTAACAGGAATGACCTCATCCCATCATAACTGGGGAAATGTGGGCTATAAAATGGGACCCTTCAGTCGATTTTTCAATATGATTGGATATACTCAGGTTTTTGATAATCCGGACAGTTGGGAAGGCTGGCACTGGGGAGCAACTCATACCTACGGTTTCTTTTGGAGATTGGGAATGCCGGAGCCCTATGACACTCTGACAGATGCTTTGCAGCATTCTGAGATGATCGTCTATTGGTCCAATGATCCGGATTCGACACGCGGAACTTATTCAGGTCAGGATTCTTCCATCTGGCGATACTGGTTAAAGCAAAAAGGCGTGGAAATGGTGTTTATCGACCCATTTTTTAACTATACCGCCGCCGCCATGGGTGGAAAGTGGATTGCCCCCAGAATGGGTACCGACACCGCGATGGCGATGGCCATTGCTTATGTGTGGATTACTGAAGATACCTACGACAAAGAGTATGTAAAAACCCATACCGTCGGATTCGAAGAGTTCAAAAAACATATCCTGGGAGAGGATGGCAGCGAACCCAAAACACCTGAATGGGCTGAAGAGGAATCTACTGTCTCTGCAAGGGTTATCAGAGCACTTGCCAGACAATGGGCTTCAAAACGAACCATACTGTCCGGTGGATCGAGAGGTGGTGAAGGGGGAGCATGCCGGACGGCCTTTGGCACCGAATGGGCCAGGATGATGGTCTTACTGCAGGGAATGCAGGGCTTGGGGAAACCCGGAGTTAGTATCTGGGGAACAACTATGGGTGCACCGTCCAATACCGATATTTGGTTTCCCGGATACGCGGATCTGGATGGACGTATGGCAACCTCAAAAGCAGCTGACCATAGACCGGAAAACCCGGTCAAGCAGAAGCTCTACAGACTGACATTGCCGGATGCCGTATTAAATCCACCCATTAGCTGGTATGGTGAAGGATTCTGCGGACAGGCCCTCGAGCAGCAGTATTCCCATTTCACCTATCCCATGGAAGGCTATTCCGAAGTCAAAATGTTCTATCGCTATGGCGGGTCTTTTATGGGAACAATGGTGGATACCAACAAGTGGGCCAGGATGTATCAGAGCCCAAAACTTGAATTTGTAGTCAATCAGGATTGCTGGTACCAAAGTGAAACCAGGTTTGCAGATATAATCTTACCTGCCTGCACTCAGCTTGAACGAGATGATGTTGGTGAGTGGGCGGCTGCCGGAGGCTATACGGTTCATGCCAGCAGTGGGTGCAGCAACCGTGTACTTGTTCGCATAAAGAAGGCCATTGAGCCTCTCTGGGAGTCCAAGTCAGACTACGAAATTTTTACTCTTCTCGCAGATAAGCTGGGAAGAAAAGAAGAATATACCGAAGGCAAATCAGAAATCGATTGGGCAAAAGCATTTTTCGAGATATCTGATGTTCCCAAGTATATGTCCTGGGAGGAGTTTGACAAAAAAGGATATTTCTTATTCCCCATTCCGGACGATTACAAGCCGACTCCTTCATTAAGATGGTTTTATGAGGAACGTGAATGTGATACGCCGGATCTGAATAATCCGAAACGATTAACTGATAAAAACAAAGAGTTGGGCACAGTGACGGGAAAAATTGAATTTGTATCCAAAAGTCTGACGGATAATTTTCCGGATGATGAAGAACGTCCGCCCATGCCTCGCTATTTAAAAAGCTGGGAAGGACATCATTCGGAAATATTCCAAAAGTACCCATTGGCGCTGCTTTCTCCCCATCCACGGTTTTCATTTCATACTCATTACGACAAACAAACTGCCTGGTTGGATGAAATTCCGGGGCATCGTATCATCAAGAACGGTTATGCATACTGGCCGGTTAGATTGAACCCGGTGGATGCAGATGCCAGAGGAATACGAAATGGTGATGTGGTGAAAATGTATAATGATCGGGGACAGGTTCTTGGTGTTGCGCAGGTAACAGGGCGGGTTAAGCCCGGAGTTGTCCATAGTTCTGTCTCATCTGCCAAATATGATCCCCTGGAGCCGGGGAAGCCGAATTCAATCGATAAGGGAGGATGTATCAGTCTGTTGACACCATCCCGTATGGTTTCCAAAAATGCTCCGGGAATGGCCCCGCTTTCATGTTTAATTGAATTATCAAAATGGGAGGGATAGAAAATGACAACCTACGGAATGTTAATAGATGTCGATCGATGTACTGGCTGTTATAACTGTTTTCTCTCCTGTAAGGATGAGTATTGTGGAAACGACTATCCCGGTTATTCGGCAAGCCAGCCTGAGTTCGGTCAATTCTGGATGAATATCAAAGAAGTGGAGAGAGGAGAATATCCAAAAGTCAAAGTTGACTATACACCTATTCCCTGTATGCAATGCAAAAATGCACCCTGCGTGCAAGTTGCACAAAATGGTGCCGCATACATGCGAGATGATGGAATAGTCATCATTGACCCTGAAAAAGCCAAAGGACAGAAAGAGATAGCAGATGCTTGCCCCTATCGGGTCATTTACTGGAACGATGCACTGCAATTGCCTCAAAAATGTACTTTCTGTGCTCATTTATTGGATAAGGGTTGGAAACAGCCCCGATGCATCGAATCATGCCCGACCGACGCAAAGGTGTTTGGTGACCTCGATGATCCGAACAGTGAAATTTCAAAACTGAAAGCATCAGGAAATTATGAAGTACTGAGACCTGAGTTTAACGCCAGCCCAAAAGTCCTGTATGCCAGTCTTCCAAAGCGATTTATCTCCGGTGAAGTGCTTTTGTCAGATAAAAAAAGTGAGTGTGCACAAGGAATTAAGGTGACTCTGCAAAAGAATGGAGCCCGGGTTTCTGACACCATCACAGATGTATATGGCGACTTTGAGTTTGATGGCCTGGAACAAGGGACAGGGTATTCAGTTAAAGTGGAATTCGATGGATATGCCTCCATTTCTCTGGAAGTTGCCAGCAGAATAGATACCCATCTGGGGGAGATTGAGTTGGTTCCAAAGGGTTAATCATTGCAGTTGCCCAGCCCGGATAAACCGGACTCCTTTTAGTACTCGCTTGACGGTTATAAGGTACTTAACCAATCATTTTCTGTTTCAAAAAACGTAGAAAATGATCAATAAGGTACTAATTGTGAAACTTGTTATTGATAGGATGGGTCAACTCTGATTGCCCATCCTTTATCAGCAAAAGATGGGCAAGCCATGCTTAACCACACTTTGCTGAAAAAATAGATACTTTGTAGTAACTTACAGTTGAAACCATTGAAAGAGAAATCTTATGAAAGTAGTTAGAAGAATAGAGGGGGAGCGTTATCCTGCAGCTGATCATTTTAATGTTTGGAGCGCTGTTAAAGTCAAAGAAGGTGAGAGTGTCAGAACCACCGTAGCCTGGTCTCATTTTCTGCCGGATGGTGGAGCCAAAATGAAACCCTCTGCCAGGGAAAGACTGTATTACATTATTTCGGGTTCAATTACCGTGACAGGTGACGATGGCGAACATGTACTGAATCCCGGGGATTCCATTTATATTCCCCCAAATGAAAATCGAAGTATTTCTGTAAACAATAATGAACCGGCAACAATGTTGGTAATCATTGTGAGAGTAGATTGATCCACTGTTAAAAAAATCAGGCGACCCAATTCTCCTGAGCAGCAATTATTTGTAAATTTTATATTATTTGGAGAAATAGTAATGAAAGATCTTTTCAGGCTGAATAATCAAGTAGCCGTTGTTGTTGGTGGAGCAGGTGGGATTGGTGAAGCAATAGCGTTGGGAATGGGTCAGTTTGGGGCCAAGGTGGTTGTTGCCAGTCGAAGCATGGATGCTCTTAAACAGGTTGCAAAAAGAATTGCTGATGAAACAGGGGTAGAGACCGAGGCGTTTCAGGTGGATGTCACCAGTGAAGACAGCATGAAAGGACTTGTCAAAAATGTGGAGGACAGGTTTGGCACTATCGATATTCTGGTTAATGCCATGGGAGTTAATATCAAAAGAGATGCCCTGGAATATCCCATGGAAGACTGGGACAGAATATTTGATGTTAATGTTAAAGGTACGATGATAGCCTGTAAACATTTCGGACGTGTCATGAAGAAAAATATGCAGGGTAAGATAATTAACCTGTCATCTGTCCGCGGTATCAGGGGGTTTGGTGGTGGTAATTCGGCCTATTGCGGCACAAAAGGTGCGGTGGAACTGATCACAAAAGCCCTGGCCATTGAACTTGCGCCATTTAAAATTAGAGTAAATGCAGTCGGTCCCGCCTTGATTATCACACCCGGAACGATTCATATAAAAGAGAAACCCGAATTGGCTGACAAATACCGGTCTGTGATTCCGCTGAACAAATTGGGAGCGCCGGAAGATCTCATTGGAGCTTCAATATTTTTAGCGTCAGAGGCATCCGCTTTTGTTACCGGGCAAACCATCTATGTAGATGGAGGATTGACCGCTTCCTAAGATCTCACTTCTCTCCTGGCGGCCATACAAGGCCGTCCAACCGCTATTCCACATGATTCCTTTGCAGGTTGGCGATGCCTGTCTCCTGCTTTACACAAGACAAAATGGTGGGGTTCGATGGGAACTAATCAAGAAAGACCATCCTTCTTTTCTCCAGTTCATCCAGGTTTTTTCTAATTGAGACAATGCGGAACTCCTTTTCCTTCTGATTCTCCAGCTTCATAATATTTTCCAGCTCTTTGACAATAACCCGGTCTGCTTCAACCTTACAGCGCTCATAATGGGCTTCCTGAGGGCCGAAGAAACCATATTTTTCTCTCTGGTCAATTGTAAACTCCGTGGACTGGAAGATCATTTCAAGAATAGCATCCTTGTCACGTTCCCGGGTCTCATAGTTTATCCACTGATGCCATGAGGGTTGCGAAAGGGCTTGGTGGTATTCTTCAAAGTTTTTATACAGCAACTTAAAACCAAATTTTTCAGGTGCATCAAAAGCCTGCGATCCGGGATCCAGTACAATCGGCCCCAAAATCTGACCGCCGATGGGAACCGATTTGTCAATGTCCCCAAAATGCCCTTTCAGATGTGCCTCATGATCCATATGATCCAGTTTTGCCCAGAGATCCCAGGTTTCATGCATCTGTTCATCAGTTTCACCTGCAAGTCCGACTGAGAAAAAGTTGGTCACTGGAATTTGATATTTGTAGCAGATTCTCATGGTTTCCAGTAAAGCCTCGTTGGAATAGTGCTTACCCAGTAAGCGGCGTACGCTGTCGGAACCGGTGTCCGGGCACAAGTGAAAAATGACCTGCCTGCCGATTCCGGCAATCGCCCTGATAAACTCCTCATCAGCGGGAGCCAGCAAATCCAGGGATAAGCGTTCGATCTCGGGTTTTTCTTTGATCAGGGTGGCAACCAGCTCTTGCCAGTATTTTTTCCCTGCCATGCGCATGTCCTGGAACAAACCAATAAATTTAATTCCCTGGTTGTTCAGCTTTTTCATATCAGCCACGATCTTGGCAGGACTGCGAAAGGCGGGTTTAGACATACCCAGATATTTTTTATAGGTGTATGCCGAACCACCACAGATGGTGCAGTTATAAATACAACCCCGACAAACCTCCAGACTGTATCGATGGACGGAATCGGGCGGATAGATGGAGGTTTTGGGTTCAATGAGATCAAACCGTGTGAACTCGAAATCGTCGAGGTCTTGACTGGCTTCCATCATGGGAGTTACATGGATTTCCCCATTGTCGTCCCGATATGTCAGGTTCGGTGCGGAGGTGACTTTGCCTTCTTTTTCATAAGCACGCAAAAACTGTAACAAAGGCTTTTCGGCTTCACCACGGATAATGATATCCACACACTCGAATTTCTCAATAATCTCTTCATGAAAACAGGTTGCAGTCAAGCCACCCAACATTACAAGCGAATTAGGGTGAAACTTTTTACACAAACGGGCGATTTCGATAGCTCCCTGGGAGTGTTGCTGAAAATGCAAGCCGATGGCAAAAATCTGGGCCGACCAGTTTTTGATATGTTGCTCGACATCAAAACCGGGAACGGTCACCATACGATCTCCAAGGTTGTCGATCATCACCTTGTACCCATGTCGATCCTGGTATTCAGCCAAGCTCAGCATGCCAATCGGGACTTTGGAAAACTGGACCGTTTCTACCGATCTTCCCAATGCTCCGGTAAATAATGGTTTTCGTCTAAAATCGTAATGGGCGGGAGGATGGATGAATATAATATCGTAGCTTGGCATGTTTAAATGGGATCAATAGATGTTTCTCAAGGAATACAAAAAATAAACCGATACAAAAAAAGCTAACCGTAATAACTAAAAACGTCTTCGTTGGGAATATATAAAGGCTAATCTCTATCAAGGGTTACCGACATCAATTGAAAAGGGCAAAAAAAAGGGGGACTAATCTGGCGAGCAGTCCCCCATTTGCTATTGGAAACAGTGTCTCTACATTGGGATGTCACCCAGGCAAAGATCTTTATCTGTCAGGATACCATCGATTGTTTTCTTCTTACTTCCCATTTCCATTACCAGGTTATAAGTTCGATTATCCTTCAAACCGCGGAACCAGAAATCTCCAAAGTTATCAGTGGTGGTTTTAAAGGTTTCTTTTGAACCTGTATCCTTTAAAGTACATTTGGCACCAATGATAACTTCCTTTTCTACCGGGTCATATACAGTACCACCAATGAACTTCTTGGGTAGGCCCTTGTAGTATACCCTTCCCTTTGTACCAGCTTCCGGATTGATCAGTTCAGCATCTTTGATGAAATCAGCAAAATCTGCTTCTTCACCGAACTGAATCGCACCAGTTGGGCACTGATCAACACATCGAGGCACATCCCAATCCGGACTATTGTCTAGAAGATGACTACAACCTGTACATTTCTGAGCAATATTCAAGCTTTCATTAAAATAGATTGCATCATGGGGGCAGTTGTCTTCGCAAAGTTTACAACCTGTGCAATCATCCCCGTCCACAATTACCAGACCATCTTCTCGTTTATAGATGGCTTGGGACTCGCAACCGGCAATACAAGGTGCGTCGTCACAGTGATTACACAATCGGGGAATATAAGAAACCATCACCTTAGGAACCTGTCCGCGAACCTCTTCAGTCAGATTCATCCAGAACTGGCCGACATCCGGCTGCGGTTTGGCATAAGGCGTCCAATCATTGGCCACATGTTCGTCTTTACAGGCAACTTGGCAGCAGTAGCAGCCGTTGCAGATCGATAGGTCAATTGCAAATACTTTCATTTCTTACCTCCTTTTTCTACCCAGGCTTCAAAGCGCAGACCGGCTGCAGGATCATAATCTCGACTAAATGCTTCAGGATAATCTGTTTTCCATTGGTCCATTTCAGCTCCAGAGACCTTGGAAACCTCTACTAAATATCCACTGGTTGCTTGTCCTACACATTTTTCAGAAGTAATACCTTCACCGGAAATACAGTTGATGGCTCCACCCCGATCAATGATACCAGGAATAATGGGATCATGTCGTGCTCCATGATCAACATATGCAACACCAGGCATGACTCGTTCCCAGACACGAGCACCACAGAGAACAATGCCACGTTCATTGTGAACTTTGACAATATCACCCATCACGATTCCTCGTGCTTTAGCATCAGAAGGATGAATCCAGCAGGGTTCGTATAGATAACCATCCCAGCCTTTAACCTTGCAGGTTTCAACTTCACGACTCCAAGTCACATCGTCTGCCTGTGAGTGAACTCTCCAGCGACCATGATTTGACATCAGAAGCAGCGGATAAGCGTTTGCTCTTTGGCTTGATACTCGCTCATCGTGCATGGCACTCTTTTCAACCCACTTCGGAATGGGAGGTCTTTCTCTGTCTTCCGGAAAGTTTTTAGCAATAGATGCTGAGTAGAACTCCAGTTTTCCAGTTGGTGTCGGCAGCGGGTTTTTCTCCGGATCATCGTGGAAGGGTCGCAGCCCGACTACATCATCTTCCCAGTCTTTCGCTGTAGGCAGCACCATATACTGGTTCTCTTCAAATTTTTCCCAGGTGATGAACTTCTCAAGTTTCATGTTGCTGAATACTTCCTGTTGCAGATCCTTGGTTGTTTTATTTTCCGAGAACTGGTCGCCTTTTCCAAGTTTTTTTGCAACTTCAAGAACCGCTTCGTAATCACTCTTGGACTCGCCCACCGGCTCAATCGCTTTGTTCATCAGTATCACGGAATGATGCTGAGTTCCCTGACGTGTATTGGTTACGATATCATCCACTTCCAAGTTGGTGTTGGTAGGAAGAATGATGTCTGCATAAATACAATCATTTTCCAGCCAGGGATGTTGAGCAACGATAAATTCAATCTTAGGATCACGTTCGGCGACAATGGTTTCATGACCACAGTTCCAGCAAGTAATCCGACAAGGAGTATCAGTCCACATCATGTGAATTTCAGTACCACCATCTTCTTTGGCGATGGGGTATTTATATTCAATGAATTGATCATCAACCGGTTCCTCAATCCCACCATTTCCCCAGAAGGTTAAAGGAGGATTAAGAATGGCTGTATGGATCATGGTTTTGGGAATCAATTGTTTCCCCCAGGCCCTGATAGTTGTCATGGTAGGTCTGGTTAGTCGCTCACTGAGCTGAGGATTGAAGAATCTGGTACTTTCCAGTCCTTCAGGTCTCGGCATGCCACCATATGTAATCTGAACCTGATGTACGCCAGGAGCCCCAAGACCCTGCATTCCCAACAGAATACATTCCAGTCGTGCCGGTTCATGAGAGTAAGGTCCCCTGAACATAGATCCACCGAAATAGTGGGCGATGGAGGTAACCTTCTTGGCAAATTCACGAGCCAGGGCTTTGATGGTCCATTCGGGAACACCGCATTTCTTGGAAGCCCATTCCGGAGTTTTGGGGATACCATCTTCTTCACCGTTCACATAAGCTTCGACTTTGTCCATACCAACCGTGTGAGTTTTTACATACTCCTTGTTGTATGTTCCCTCTTTCAGCCAGGTATAGATGATGGCCAGTTGCATTGCGGCATCGGTGTTCGGCAGGATCGGAATCCACTTGTTCGCATGAACAGCTGCTCCGTAGTTAAGATCCGGGCAGATATAAACCTGGTTGATTCCCAGTTCCGTCCAGTAGTAACAAAGCCGACTGGCAAACTGTCCTACAAAACCCCATGGAGTCGTTTCCGGATCACAGCCCCAGAAAAGAACCATGTCGCAGTTTTCTGACATATCCTTCATACAGTTACCGGAAGGGTCCATCATACCAACAATACCTTGTCCCCAGACATGTTTGGAGCCCCAGTAAAATCCTTCCCAACTGTCGGGATTACGAACCTGCTGGGTAAATCCGCCCAACATGTCCAGCAATCGAGCCTGATGCCCGTGAGGTGTGTTAATGGTTTTACATTCACCATGTCCATCACCCTGTGCCAAAATAGCCAAGGGGCCATATTCTTTGTGAATTCGTTTGATTTCGCTGACAATAATATCGGTTGCTTCATCCCAGGAAATTCTAACGTATTTGCTTTTTCCACGATTTTGCGTATTGCGGTCACCGTTCGGATCCCAATCAACACGTTTTAAAGGGTACTTGATCCGGTTGGATGAATATGCCCTTTTTTTATAGGATAACGACCAAGGAGAAGGCATTCCTTTAAAATTTGATTCCAGCACCTTGCCGTCTCTTTCAAACTTCCAGGGATTAAAGCTTGCTCTTTCGTATTTCCAGTCAAAATGCATTGGCCGGATACGCACGATTTTTCCATCTTTTACATCGACACAGGAAGGGTCGCAACCACCAAGCAAACCACCAAGAGCCAATGCTCTTACGACGGTTTTATCCACTTTGGTGTTTACACTGGTCTTCTTGCGTTTTTCAGTTGTCCCTTTCGCCATAATATTACATCCTCCTCATATATTCAGGCATTAGATTATAAACTGGCTGAAAAATTAATAAATTCGACATCACGGTTAAAAAAAAGATCTAAACTACGTCTGTAGAGGATTTATTTATAAATCCAAATTCGTCAGTTTTAAAAACGTTTTCTTGCAGGTCTTCCTCTTTGCACTTATAAACCTTGCAGAGCAAACAGGTCAGATCCGGCGAGCCATACATGGGATCCAAATGATCGTTGCTGGTTAAGACATTGGGATTTGAGATTCGCACCCCATGGTACCCTTTGGCAGGTTCTTCAGGATAAAACCAGTTTCCGGTTGTCATCACCATGCCTTCCAGGATTCCAGGGAAAACCCTTGCTCTTTGTCTGATTCTTCCTCGTGGTGATTCAATCCAGATCCAGTCTCCATCAGAGATTCCATATTTATCAGCCGTATCAGGATGCATCTGGGCGATCGGATATTCCATAAAACTTCTTAACCATGGAATGTTACGATACTGGGCCAGGAAATAAAAAGGAGACCGAAATCCGCTGCTCATTACCAATGGATATTCCTTGTACAATTCCGGTGTTCGATATGGACTTTCCCCTGGCTCCCTGAATACCGGAAGAGGATCGTATCCAAGACTTTCCAGGTGTTTGGAATAGAATTCAAATTTACCGGTCGGGCTGGGAAACCCTCCACCCTCTCGCCAATAATCGGTTTTGTATTTATAATAAACCTGGTCTTCTCCCCAGCATCCGCTAACCAGTTTCTCACTGAAATCCTTCCATTTCATCTGGTTGCCCATCCCTTTTCGCACCTGGTAATCCAACATCGCCTCTTCGGACTCAAACCAGTGTTCGGGCGCAACTCTTTTACCGATTTCATTGAAGATCCAGGCATCCGATTGAGCTTCTCCCGGGGGATCAAGCACTTTGTTGTGGGCTTCGATCATAAACCGGGGATGCATATCGTAGACATCATTAAGCTCCAGCCAATGTGCTGCCGGCAATACAATATCGGCGGCTTCGGCCATGGGACCCATGAACAGATCCACATGAACCATAAAAGGAACCTTTTCAATGGCCTTCACCACTTCTGTGGTATTGGCCATATGAACGATCTGCTGTCCGCCTACGCTAAGCCAGACCTGTATCGGGGCGTCTCCCGAAAGAATCGCCTTCACCATAGTGTCGGGGTTACAGGTTCGTGCCGCACCCATCTTATATTTATCAATTCCAATGATCTTACTTCGCATTTCGTCGGTAATGGGCAGCTCAAGAAAAAAATCTTCAATCAATCCGGTTTCCGGTAATACCCAGCTCACCATACTTCCCGGAGCCTCGATGTTACCCGCCATGCCCATCAGACAGGTGATGGCTCTTAAGGTGTGTCCGCAATTGGCCTGTCGTTCCAAGGAACTTCCCACTTGGATACAACCCGGGGTATCAATGGCAAACAGCCTTGCAGCTTCAATTATCTTCTCTTTTGGCACCCAGGTGAGTTCTTCTGTTTTCTCCGGGGTAAAAGGTTCAACTCTTTGTCTTAGCTCCTCAAAGCCGAAAGTCCAGTTGTCTACAAAATCCTTGTCCCAAAGTTCCTCTTTAAAAATAACGTTCATCATTCCCATGGCAAGGGCGCAGTCTGAACCTGGTCTGGGTTGTAGCCAGAGGGTTGCCCTGGTAGCGTATGCGCTGGCCCTGGGATCAATAATAATCAGATTTTTACAATGATCCAGAGACTGGATAAACCAATTGCACATTTCCGAATCGGCACTGCTGATTTCCAATTGCTTGGCCCACATGATCTGGGTTTTGGGAAAAACTCCTCCCCAGCCATGATAATCGCAATACAGTCTTCCATAACCGGTTACCAGTCCGTATAACCCCAACCGCGGACTATGGCAGACATATCCCGGAGAAATAACGTTGGCTGTTCCTGCCGATCTGGCAAATCTATGAATATATCGGTTATATCCCCTGCCGGTCCCCTGCGAAACCGCGAGAGATTCAGGGCCGTAGTTAGCTTGAGCTTCTTTTATTTTTTTCTCAATGGTATCGAGGGCTTCTTCCCAGCTGATCCTTTCCCAATTTCCCTCGCCTTTGGGTCCAACTTGTTTAATCGGATACTTGAGACGATAGGGGTTATCAATATGCTGTATGCTGGATAATCCCTTGGCGCACATGGTTCCCCTGGTCAGGGAGTCCTGATTGCCTTCAATATGAACGATGGCATTATCTTCCACCGTCACTTTGACTCCGCAGCCGCCATGACAGCTTTTGCAGGTTGTAAGTACGACTTTTTGTTCACTCATTTTCAGTTCCCTTTTTAGTTGTTCAACCTATTGTATAGTTCCGTTTGAGAGTAAAGGCTGGTAAATACCCACTTTGAGGATACAGTACTTGAGAGCAAAAGCGCCCACGGTATGGCAGATAATTGCTACAATTAATACTGAATGACTAACCTCACTGCCAAAGTAACCAATTAGAGAAATTACCAAAGGAACTGCAATTCCCATCACAATAACCCCCAACCAGAAATGGATTGCTAACTTCCCTGCTACCAGCTCTTTTGAGGATAATTTAGCTGTATCTGAGCGATAGGTTGAATTCAGCAGGTAGGTACTGATCAACAGAATGTTAACCAGCAAGAGGATTCGAGTCACGGCTTCCAACGTGAGGATATCCACACCCCCTGTATAAAGACCAATTCCCATTACCAATGCCAATCCATCTGCGATACCGGCGTTTACTATAACGACGGGTAGTAAACCGGTATTCCAGAAAGGCAAACTTTTACAGAAACTCAACATGAACCCGGTGTAGATTCCTGTTAAAATGGCGGCAAAGCCTCCCAAGACTCTAAACGTGATATCAAGGCCATAAAGGGTTTCCATGCCAATTCCAGCGGCTTGACCGTTGGTCATTAAAATAAAACCGATCACCAATTGTATAAAACCAAAACCGGAAAATAAAACTGTAAAAAAGAACCCTCTGGCTATCCATGACGTTCTCCAGGCTTTAGTAAAGGGAGGTAACGCCCGCCAAAACCGGGTAGGTTTGCCAAGATAAATCAAGTGAATCGGAAGCTTGATGGCCATTACAATAAACCAACCAATTAGGGCCCCCCACCAATTGTTGACAAAAATGGAAACCAGGTACAGGCCGGTTCCTAAACTGCCAAAAACCTCTGTCAGCCAGATCAACAGACCTTCCCGTTGGATCCAATCAGTCTGGTGCATCGGTTTAACCATCCACTCATGGGAAACTAACCATTGACGTCGTGTATGCTGCATCTTCTATCTCCTATTTTACCTGTGTGAGTTTATCTTTTGCATCCGCTTGAACCGAACTTAATTTTTCCATACCGTAACCGGTTCGAGCCTCTTTCGGAGCGATGTTATCATGACCGCCAATCTTTCCATCAATATAATAAACTGAAGGATCGGTGCCGTATTCTGAATGGAGCTGAATACCTTTCCTACTTCTGATAAGTTTTGAAACGTTGCTTTGCGGATCATCCAAATCGCCAAAAGTCAACGCTCTTGCCTGGCAGGTATTCACACAGGCTGGAGTTGCATCTCTATCCACACCGGGTTTAAGACCTTTCGGTATTCCGGCATCGATTTTTTCAGCACAGAAATTACACTTCTGTGTCGTTCCTATCTGATGGGGATATTTTTTATCCCTCATTTTTTCAAATCGCGTTTTCTCGTGATTTGGAAAGTAATTCATCATCTTGTCCTTTGATAGATAGGACCGATTCTGATAGGGGCAAGCGATAACGCAATACCGACATCCCATACAAAGATTGGGATCGATTTCAACTATCCCATCCGGTCGTTGATGAGTTGCTTCTGTCGGGCAGACATCAACACACGGTGCATCCTTGCATTGGTTGCAGCGGACGGCCCAGGTGGAAACATCCACCTCATACTTATCCTCGACTTCGTAGGATATCAACTTCACCCATGCAATTCCATAAGGCAGGAAGTGTTCAACCCTGCAGGCGGCAACACAACCATGACATCTCATGCATTTTGTTAAATCTATTACCATTCCCCATCTCATTGTCTTCTCCTGTTACATTTTTACACTTAGGACCACAATTGGTTTGATTACAATGCTGCGTTTTAGATTGATCGGATAGCAAAATCCATCTTAAAAAGGTCCAATCTCCTCGTGACAAGCTGCGAAGAATTTATAGCATGCTTCTGCAGATACTGTTCCAGTATTATGTTTTTTAAAAATTTTTTTCTTGATTTGTGTTTACGAGTGATTCTGAGTGAGCGGTATCTTTTTTTAACGAAGTTAATCCGTTTACAGGCAAGGCATGCTTTAAACAAAGGAAAATGACCACCCGATTCCAAAATAATTCTGATTTTGGAATTAAAAGAACAGCCTTTCATGGCTGTTCTTTTATGCTCATTAGTACATTATGTTGGGCAGGAACAGAATAATCTGGGGGAAGATAATTAGAATGATGATTCCCACAACGACCGAGATCAAAAACGGGAAGATCCCCTTAAATATCGTTTCAAGTTGTATCTCGCCCACAACGCTTTTTGACACCCCATAAACAACATAAACATTCAATCCCACTGGTGGCGTAATAACCCCCATCTCGGCAACCAACACGATGATGATTCCAAACCAGATGGGATCATACCCCAGACCTATTACTACCGGAAAGAAGATCGGGATCGTCAACATTATCAATCCCAGGGAGTCCATGAAACACCCACCGAGAAAATAGATGAAAATGATAATTGCCATTATTATAAAAGGTGGGAAATCCAATCCGCTTACCCAGGTGGCAATATCAAATGGAATCCTCGTTACAGCCAAAAACTTACTGAAGACAACCGCACCGGCGATCAAAAATAGAACCATGCAGGAAGTACTTAGTGTTTCATACAAGGCTTTTAAAAATGAATCCCAGGTCAGTTGTTTTCGAAGAACGGATATGATGATGACCCCCGCCGCTCCCACTGCCGCAGATTGTGTTGGGGAGAAAAAGCCCATAAACAATCCTCCGATGGAAACAAAAAAAACAATCAGCGTGTCTACTAAACCGGTAAGAGATTTTATTCTCTCCTTCCATGAAAACCTCTCCCCGGCCGGTCCCTTCTCCGGTGATAATGAACAGGTGATATAAATACAGATAATAAAAAGTACCGTTAGCAATATGGCGGGGATAATGCCAGCAACAAAGAGCGCTCCAATGGACTGCTCTGTCATTATTCCATAAATAATCAAAACAACACTGGGAGGCATAATCATTCCCAAACCACCACCTGATGCAACTGAACCTGCAGCAAGATCGTTTGTGTAGTTGTAACGCTTCATTTCAGGCATACCGACAGTTGTCATGATAGAAGCCGTAGCCGGACTTGATCCGCAGACTGCACCGAATGCAGTACAGGAGGCAACTGTGGCCATTGCCAGTCCACCCCTGACAAATCCAAGGAATTTATAGGCAGTGTTATAGAGGCGCTTGCTGATGCCACTGTTGAATGCGATCTGCCCCATCAAAATGAACAGTGGGATGGTTGTCAGATCATAAGAGGAGAAAGATCCGTAAATTGTTCGTGAAAGAAGATTCAGTGATCCCTCAAAGGATATCAGAATACCGAAACCGATAAAACCGACAAGTGCCATAACATAAGCCACGGACATTCTTGTCAAAAAGATTACCAGCATGATTAAAATGCCGAAAATTCCTATAAATGTTGGACTCATGCGTCCCCTTTTTCTTTTTGAGCTGAAATAATTATATTTTTAAGATCTTTGATGATAATAATGTCTCTCAGAATGTAAAAGTTGAGAACTAAAAAACAAGCTGCCAGAGCAAAAATAACCATATATTCCGGAAATCCGAGGTTCATGGAAATTTCGCCGGAGATCCATGTGTCATAGCCGTAAGAAAACATCATAACGGTGATGGTTATCATCAGTAAAAGTGACAAAAAATCTGTAAAAATCTTTAGAAGTATCTGCACTTTAGCTGGTAGTAACCGAAACACAATTTCGACCCCCACGTGAATCCTCTCCATGTGAGAGAATGGAAGCGTTAGCGCTATCACAAGCACCATAAGAAAACTTACAATCTCTTCAGAGCCAAAAATAGGTTCGTCAAAGAAATTTCCAGTGATATCGGCGCAGGTCATCAAGACCATCCCCACTAAACAAGCGGCAGCTAGTGCCCTCATTTTACCCTCTAAGCGATCAAAGAAAGACCAGATTGCTTTCATAATGCCTTTGGTGTACAAAACGTGAAAAATACCTAAAAAAAGGTCGGGTGTAATTCCCGACCTTTCGTTGCATAATACCAAATCCTCTGTTACTGCAGGCTATCCAGCGTACTCTTTGTAAAATCAACTATCTCTTTCCCTGTCAAACCTTTTTTACTAAGCTCTTCAGCATACTCATCGATAATCGGACTAACAGCGTCCTTCCACTTTGCTGCTTCTTTCTTATCAAGGCCGATCAGTTGATTACCCTCATTAAGAAAAGATACTAACCCTTCCGAATCTGAACTGTCCCATGCCTCTCCATGCTTGACAATATACTCTTTGTTGAGTTCAAGAATCGCATTTTGTGAACCTTTTGAGATCTGGTTCCACTTACTTTTGTTCATTACGACGTAGAAAGTCGTTGTGTAGGCAATACTGTATGCAGCTGTACCATAATCAACAACCTCACCCATTTTCCAACCTTTGTTGGTTTCCATTGGATAAACACCACCATCCACAACACCCTTTTGGATATTTGTATAGGCTTCAGTCATGGGGCCTCCAACAGGGGTTCCACCTGCCGCGCTAACAATCTTGGCAGCATATGAAGTAGCTCTTAGCTTCATCCCTTTTAGATCACTAAGTGTGTGGATCGGTTTTTTTGCAGAAAAAAACAAACCGGGACCATGAGCATGCAAGTACATCACTTGAACATCATTAAACTCTTTGGGTTGGAATTTATTGTAAACCGCATTGGCAACCTGTGTAGCAACAACACCACTGGAGTATCCCAGGGGCAAATCAACGGTACCCATTACAGGAAATCTCCCCGGGGTATAGGCCAAAACAGAAAAACCAACGTCAGCGATTCCCTGAACAACACCGTCATACATCTGGTTGGGCTTTAACAAGGTTCCTGCTGGATAGTATTGAACCGTCACTTCACCATTGGTAACTCTTTCAACGTCCTTGCACCATTGGTCTCCCAGCTTTGATTGGCTATGGGTTGGTGGAAAAAAGTTGGCATAGGTTAATTTGATTGCCATAACCGAGCTGGGAACACCCATAAACAGAAACGATAAAACAGCAATAAACGGAATAAAATTGAGCTTCTTCATTTGCAAATCTCCTTTTTGATGTTTGACAAAAACTTCTTCCTCTTCATTAATGAAATAAACTGATCAGTTCTGATGAATCTGAAACCTGAATCATTTCAAAAAAGCGTTGATTTGAAATGATATCATCATATTGCACTAATAAAATTGGAGAATGGAAAATAGTACCATCGCATTAAATTTTATCAGACGCAATATATTCGTTGACTTATTTTTCAAATTTCACCTTGGGAAATACGTTCATATCCTCTAAACATCTTATAACTTTTTTTTGTACGGCAGTTTTCAAGTTGAACTTTTTGAGTATTCACCAAAGAACGTTTCAAGGATCAGCCAATTGCCACTTGAAAAACCGCTTGTCATAAAAAAGATAACGCTCACAGAGCAACAAATATACCACGAATCTATTCCGAAATTCCCACAATCTACTTGGAGCCAGGCTACGTTGACTTTTACGGTGGTTGATGTTAGGGAAAACTTCTTTGAATACTCACAAAACCCAACATCGGTTTTTCTTGGTTATTGAAACTGGACTTCGATCTCTAGCAAAAAAAGCTGCAAACCGTCCGGGAAAAATATTTTTTAAATTTGATAGACAAATAAAAACAGTAATTTATGTATTCGATCAAATTAAGGATTTCTCACCCGTGTTTTGCCAATAGTGAATAAGGCCCGGAAAATACGGTTTCCAAAAAAATATTCGGTTGCTGAAAAGAGTATAAAAAGTGGAGGCGAAGAGGGTTGATAAAAAAAAGGGACAAATTTGATCCAAAGAGAATATAATTTTATCGTAACTTCCTGGTAGTACATATTTTTAAAGCACTTGAGGCATTAATGACACATATTAAAACTCATTTGCCCCATGAAACACAAAATAGTGTATATATTTGATATATTACAATATAATCACATTAAAGACTGATGGCTTCCAGTCTCTCTTCCATGGCAGGCAATCTCCTGTGATTCAAGCTTCAGTTATATCTGCTATCAGCAACCAAATCCAGAATGCTCAAATACCCAATTGCTGGCGAATCCAACCAAAAATGGATTGTGTATCATTGGTGTCAAAAACCGGTAGAGAGCTTTCAAGCTCGTAGTCACTGACAATAGCCTGTATGTTGTAATCCGGATTGGTGAAGAGAGGAGATCTGTTATTTTCTTTACGGGTTACCTCGATTTTTAGTCCATCCTGGTTTTTAAAACCTTCCGATATCACCAGATCAAATCCTTTGAACCATTGATTTGAGATATCGAACAGACTGGTCTCCTTGTCAAATTTACCAAATAAAGCCATTCTGTCATTGGTAATAAGAAGAACTTGAGAGCTTCCGGCTTGTTCGTGTTTCCAGGAATCTTTTCCTGGCTTGTCCAAAACGACATCATGGTGGGTGTGTTTTATCGACCCCACCTTCAGCCCCAATCCCACAAAGGATGGAATTAAGCGAGTGATTAAGGTGGTTTTTCCTGAGCCGGATCGGCCGACAATTGAAAAAAGCTTTGTTTCCATAAAATTGATGTTTTTTACCTGGGTTAGCAAATACTCTCTGTTGCTGATGGTCGCTTATTTTTAGTCAATCTTCAATCTGTTTTATGAGAATACCAACTGAAGTTAATTTCCGATTAAAATTTATTTTTATTGTCCGGCGATACTCCACCGGCTATTTTCTCCGGTAATGCTATTGATCAACTAATGGGTCGAGGATACACTTGGATTTAAAATTGCAGTTCGCAATTAATAAAATTCACCATGGAACTTTGCTCTTTGCATCGATTTTCACTTTCAATTTTGTAGGTCATCCGGCAGAACAAGAAGCGTGATAATCATCTGTTTTGTCCTTTAGATAAACCGTCATGAATATACTTATGGATAGTTATAATCGCAGTTTAAGTTACCTGCGCATCTCCATCACAGATCGGTGTAATCTTCGCTGCAAATACTGTACTCCGCTTACTCCTATTACTATGCTTGCTCACGAGGAGATTCTTCGTTATGAAGAGATATTGAGAATCGTCAGGGTAGGGGTGCAGAATGGCATTTCCAAAGTGAGGATAACAGGGGGTGAACCATTGGTGAGACTGGGCGTTTATGATTTTTTACAACAGCTGACAGCAATCAAGGGATTAAAGGATGTGTCTCTCACCACAAACGGCGTTTTGTTAAAGAACAACACAGCCAGATTAAGGGCAGCCGGCATTAAAAGGATCAATGTCAGTCTGGATTCGATGGAGAGTGATAATTTTAAAACCATAACCGGCAGGGACTATTATCATAAGGTCTGGCAGGGACTGGAGTCAGCCATCAAGGATGGGTTTGATCCCATTAAAATCAATGTAGTGGTTTTAAACGGCTTGAATGAACGTGAACTGACGGATTTTGCCGGATTATCCATTCAATATCCATTTCATGTCAGGTTTATTGAATACATGCCCATAGGCCAATCCAATTTCAAACCGACACAACAGTTGTTTACCCCTGAAATCAAAAAAATAATCAGCTCACTTGGAGAGCTGATTCCGGTCGACAGGGGAGAAAACGATGGTCCTGCTGAAAGGTACAAGTTTAAAAATGCACGGGGGGAAATTGGCTTTATCAGCCCCATTAGTCACCATTTTTGTTCTCAATGCAGTCGTTTGAGACTCACGGCAAATGGCATGTTGCGCTCCTGCCTGTTATCCGACCATCAGGTGGATTTAAGAACGCACCTGCGAAGCGGGTGTTCCGATGAGAAAATTTCTGAAATCCTGTTGGACACAGTCAAAAACAAGCAACAAAAACATACCATCAGAGAATCCAACCATTTTAAAATATCATCTCAAATGTCAGCAATTGGTGGATGAAACTTAATTCGTCAAGACAGAGAGTGTGAAGAGGAGTCAAATAATATGAATCTTGCGAATCTGATAGCTTCCATCAAAAGCCATCCCAACTACCATGAAGCCGGTATGATTTTGTGCCATAACGGGGTGGTGCGGTCAACCTCCAGGGATGGTAGAAAAGTGTCCGGATTAAGGGTAGCTGTGGATCACAAAAAGCTCAAGGAGGTGATCACAACCAATAAAAACCGGAATGGGATCATAGAGATCCTGATTGAGATTGCCGAAGAGAAAGATCTCAATGTGGGAGATGATGTGATGTACATTGTCGTGGCCGGGGACATCAGGGAAAATGTAATCGAAACCCTGTACAACACCTTGAATGATGTGAAAGCGACCGTAACCAGTAAAACCGAATATTATGTCTAGTGGCAAACTCTACTGATCATCCCCGGGCCGGGCAATTCAAACAACTCGACCCGGGGATGAAAGGAGAGAAAACGCAATGAAAATCTAGATTGACAGTATGGTGGTTCCGCTGTTACCCATCAGACCGTAAGTCTGAGCCATGGCGACCTTGGGATTTTCCACCTGTCGCTCACCACACCTTCCCCTGAGCTGATTCGCGCATTCGATGACCTGCCATAGAGCTTGAGCTGACAGCGCCTCACCGTGTGAGGAAAATCCACCACTCGGGTTAACGGGTAGTTTTCCACCGATTTTGGTCTCGCCATCTCGCAACATTTTGTCGGCTTCACCCTCTTTGCAGAACCCGCATGTTTCCAGATAAACCAGGTAATGCCAGGAACTGTTGTCGGGAAGTTCCAGAATATCCACGTCCTCGGGGCCAATCCCGGATTTCTTGTACGCCTGCTGCGAAGCGGAATAGCTTTCACTCAACATGGGGGCCTCGGCTACAGCCGGGCAGGACAGGGCTGAGATCCTGATGGTTGGATCACCATACATGGCACTTCCCATGGTTGTAGCGTTAATCTTCACCGGGTTGTCGGCCTTGGCTATCAGTTCTTTGTCGGCTGTAACAATAACAGCCGCCGCGCCGGTACTCACCGGGCAAATCTCATACAGTCTCAGAGGGTCGCAAACATAGACGGAATTTAACACCTCTTCCAGGCTGTATGCCTTTTTAAATCGAGCGTCCGGATTCTTGGAACCGTGCTCACTCATCAGTACCTTAACCAGGGCCAGATCCTCTTCAGTCGTACCATATTTGGCCATTCTTTTCCTGCATTCCAGCGCCCAGTAGATAGGATTCGGCAGTCCACCCATTTTCCACCTGATCACATCCCTGTCCTGAACCGCGTTATCGGATTTTGCAGTGAGAAAACCTTTCGGTGATACGTCGGCGCCAAAAGCCAGGGTGGTATCGGTCTCGCCGGCGGCGACACTGTTATACGCCATTCTGATTGCAGCTGACCCGGTAGCGCAGGCGTTGTAGACGTTAACCACCGGTACGCCGGTTTCACCAAAAATACTTTCCAGATACTGACCGGAAAGGTGACCGGCGTTACCACCGTAAATAAAGATTCCAGCCATAATTGCCTGAATTTTCTGCCACTCAATATTTGCGTCTTTCAAAGCACCGGCAACAGCCACAGCCGCGAAATCGGCGAACACTTTTTCCGAGAAACCCATCCAGGGGTGTATCCCGGTTCCAATAATATATACATCTCTCATGATAATTATCCCTTGTTATGGTTAGTATAAAGTTGGTTATTTAACGGCTCGAAACGCCCACGTCACCACGTCCTGTTTTTCCTCGTTGGTATACATAGACAGGATGGTCGTTTCCATTTCCATCCCCAGCTTAAGAGATTTCAGATCGGTTTCCGTAATGATTCCGGTGACCTGAATTTTTTCCTCCTCAAACTCAACCAGACCGATACCGTAGGGAGTGATCTTTTGTTCTGTTTTAAACGGTGGGGGGCAGGGATAATACTGAATCGTATAACTGGCAAGCTTACCTTTGGTGGGCAACAACACATCTTCAACACCTTCTCTTGAGCAACCCGGACGATGCTGATAATGTTCCTTCGGAAAGAAGTATGTTCCGCAAGAGCTACATTTTGCGCTCATCAGCCTGACTGCGCCGGTCGACCAATCTACTAAATTGGGTACACGAGCTACCTTATTTGCCATGTTTTCCATTGATAAGATTTCCTCCTAAAATGTGGTACGATTAAAGCGGATAATATCCCACTCGCGGTTGTCACAAGCGGGATAATCAAATGACCAATTATTTACCTTTGAACTGAGGTTTCCTTTTTTCAATAAAAGCCGCGACTCCTTCTGCTTTGTCTTCCAAACTGAGGGAAATACTGTACATCTCTCTTTCATAGGCCAGTCCGGACTCCAGACTCGTATTCATCCCCCTGTTGATGGCTTGTTTTGCCAGTTTAAGCACGGCCGGGCTCTTGGATGCAATTTTAATGGCCATCTCTTTAGCCGTCGACATCAGTTCATCCATGGGAACGACTTTGTTGACCAAACCGATTCGGTCCGCTTCTTCGGCTCGAATGATATCTGCCGTGAAAATCAGCTCTTTTGCCCGGCAAACGCCTATCAATCTCGGTAATCGTTGTGTTCCACCGCCGCCCGGGATAACACCGACATTGGCTTCTGTTTGACCGAATTTGGCTTTTTCAGAGGCGATAATAATGTCGCAACCCATGGCGATCTCACAGCCACCTCCCAGGCAGAACCCATTAACGGCAGCAATCACCGGCTTGGGCATGTTTTCACAGATCTGCCCCAGGCGGTTGATATTGTGGGCGTCATAGGGGGTAGTTTGGTTAAACTCCTTGATATCGGATCCTGCCACAAATGATTTGCCCGCGCCTGTCAAAATAATCACCTTAACATCATCATCAGCTTCCAACTCTTTCATGACCTGACCGAACTCGGCCCGGGTCTGGTTGTTCAGGGCATTCATTGCATCAGGCCTGTTAAAGGTGACGATGGCAATGCCTTCTTCCTTTTCGAGAATGATATTCTCAAATGACATACTTACCTCCTTTGTGATTCTTTTTTGTGTTTCCGAATACCATATTCACATAATTTGCTCAGTGCTTTTACTCCGGATATCAAGGATGGGAACACTGGCAGGTCTTTTCCCAGTTCGTCCATAATAACATTTTTGTAACGGTTATAGCCGACGATCATGCAGATAACCACCGGTTTCCCGACCTCTTTGACGATGCTTTGAATTATTTTTTTCTGAACGGCTTCCTGAGTGTATTCAAAACCGGCCAGAATTAGAATAGCGGCATCAATGTCAGGATCCCTTAGCGCATCAGGGAATGTGGTTTCCAGTGTTTTGGTAAACCCTATTTTGGTCACGGAAAAAAACAGGTCGACCGGATTCGAGACCGGAGTATCAAATTTATCTTTTAATAGTTCCATTGTTTCCGGAGTGAGCTTGGGCAGTTCCAGACCATGCTCTGCACAGAGATCGGAAACCACGACGCCAACACTGCCGGCCAGAGTGATTACTGCAATCCGGTTGCCTTTCGGAATCGGTTGAGTGGAAAAAACCTTGGCGAAATCTTTCATTTCTCCAAAATCATCAGCCTGAATCATTCCGGTTTGCTGAATAGCGGTTTTTACAATTTTTGAGTTACTGGCAATACTTCCAGTATGACTCATGGCTGCTTTAGCCCCTGCATCCGTACGTCCGCCATTCAGAAAAATAACCGGTTTTTTGGCAGCCACTTTTTTTGCTATCCGGGTCAGGTTTTTTCCGTCAGATACATTTTCCAGATACATGGAAATAACCTCAACCTCATCCTGGTTGCCAAAGTATTCCAATAGATCATTTTCATTAACATCACATTTATTCCCGATTGAACACACTTTGCTGATATTCAAGCTCTCATTTTCCACAATATCCGATGCCATACCGGCAGCCAGTAACCCTGATTGACCGATCAAAACCACGTTTCCATCGGTAACTTTTTTGGTCATGGGATAGATGGATGTTACAATGTTGCGCGAAACAATACCCGAGCAATTGGGGCCCATAACACGAATATTGTTCTTTTTGGCAATATCAACGATCCGGTCCTGCAATACCTTGCCTTCACCCCCAACTTCACCGAATCCAGCAGATTCAATAATCACGGCCTTCACCCCTTTCCTGGCGCACTCTTCCATGGCACTCACAGTGATTTTTGGAGTTGGTAAAGCCGTCACAACCAGGTCAACATCACCGGGGATCTCTGTCAGAGACTTATATACTTTGTATCCCAATATCTCATCCGACTTCGGGTTGACCGGATAAACCTCTCCGTCAAAGTCACTATCAGCTATATTTTTAACAATGACATAGCCCAGTTTTCCTGGAGTTCCACTAGCTCCAACTACTGCTACTGATTTCGGTTTAAAAAATAATTCCATCATGATTGAACCGTCCTTATTTTAGATTCTGTATAATAACTGTTTATGCTTTCTCTAAGATGATCCTTGCATCAACAACAACTGCCCCCTCTTTGTAGGCAAACACCGGATTCATATCAATCTCCTGTATTCCCGGTGTGCCATCAATAAAAGCCGATAGCTTTAACAACATCTCTTCCAGGCAGGGAATATCGGCAGGATCCTGTCCACGATACCCTTCCAGAAGCTTCTTGCCTTTTATCTCCTCAATCATCTCCGAAGCATCCACCTTCTCCAGGGGAACAATTCTGAAAGCAACATCTTTCAGGACTTCCACAAATACTCCGCCCAAACCGAACATCAAGACAGGTCCGAAAGAGGGATCCTTGGTCATTCCGATAATAACCTCAATGCCGGGTTTTGCCATTTTCTGGACGGATATTCCTTCGATGTTCGCATCCGGGAATTTCGCCCTGCAGGAGGTCATAATCTCATCAAAAGCGGCCTCCATTTCTGTCTTGTCCTTCAGATTTACCTTTACACCGCCGGCATCACTTTTATGTGTAATATCAACCGATGATATTTTTAACACAACCGGGTATCCAAACTCTTCACACAAAGAGACAGCCTGTTCTTTGGTTGAAGCAAGCTTTGTTTTTGTACAGCCGATTCCTGCTTCCAGCAATATCTGTTTTGCTTCAATTTCTGTCAGAACGGTTCTCTTTTCACTCCGAGCTTGGTCGATTATCTTGGTTACAGTCATTGTCTATCCTTCACTCTAAAATAATTATATTTTATATTGTGTTGACTCTTGGTGAGAGAAACACAGTTTTAAACTGCAATTCTCTAAAATAATTGGCATTCTCAGTTTTAGCATTATATATCGAGGAGTTAAACTGCAACCGTTATACCACTGATAAGGTTATGGCGCAAAGATGATGTGGTGACAGTTTAACAGGGTGAGAATGTACTTTTCCGGAGAGTGATAAAACCATGCAAAATGCGTCAATAATGACTCAAAAATATTAATTTTTGTATTTCCCCATTGATATTATATCATAATTACCTACATGGACAACCGTGACCCATAAGGGGCCCTAAAAGAGCTGAAATCGGTTTAATGCAGCAAAAATCCAAACCGAAGTCATTAAACTTCTTATCAATAAAAAGCTCTCCAGCAATTTGCAGGATAATCGCTTGATATCCTGTTTCGATGGCTACAACAACCAACCGGTTCCCATTTTCCAGAAAAGGAGGCTGAGCAATAAAGATTTTTTATGACGCCAAGCTCCTGGTAGATAAAAGAGGCAACCATTCAGATTCAGGCTTGGTTAGAACTTTTGCCTGTTTGGTATTTGCAGTAATCAAAGTGATCGGAGAGTCTCCCGTTGGAACGATCATTGCTGTTAACGAATCTGGCGACATCAAAGTTATATTAAGATTAAAAGTAAGTTCCTGTATTTTGAAGATGCCGTCAATCGTTTTTTATGCATCTTAGTGAGTCTAGAAAAAAGGTAAAAAAGCCGCGATTAATCTTTTGAGAGTATACTATGACAGTTGTTACAGACCCCTATACAGGGCTGCAAATGGTTGAACTCAGTCATGTTTGGGGGCACGGGGTGCCTTCTTATCCCGGACAGGCTGACGTGAAAATGTTCCGCGCAGTGAAACATGCGCAGCATGGCGTTTTAGCCTGGAGAATAAATACCGTGATGCATACTGGCACACACATGAATTCCCCGTTGCATTTAGTGCAGAGGGCTGCAGATCTGGCTCAGATTCCCGTGGATCATCTGTTCGGGAACGGGGTTGTGTTAAATATCCCCAAGACAAGCTATGAGGTTATTACTGCTGAAGATCTGGAGGTTGCCATCCCAAAAGTGCAAAAAGGCGATATTGTGGTGATTGTTACCGGATGGCATCACAAATACTCCGATGGTCTTGAATACTACGGAGAGTCTCCGGGGCTATCCAAGGAGGCCGCAAAGTGGTTGGTTGCTAAAGAATGTAAAATGGTGGCTGTCGATACGCCGCAGATCGATCATCCTCTGGCAACTTCATTAGGTCCTCACCGCGGCGGGCCAACCATGAGCCGTCTGGAGAATGACTATAGGCAGGCAACCGGTCTGGATCCTAAGAAGGAGCACCCGGAATGGAATGTTGCTCACAAAACAATTCTAGCAGCTGGCATACCGACCGTCGAACAGATTGGCGGTGATGTTGATAGTATGCTGGGAAAACGCGCCACATTTGTAGCGACCCCCTGGAAGTTCGAGCATGGAGATGCCTGTCCGGTTCGGTTTGTGGCCATGATCGATCCATCAGGTAAGTGCCGAATTGATTCAGGGAAGTGATAAACAATTAACGCTATAAACACAGGAATAGTAAAATGAGCTTACAGATATACGACTTGAGTCATGCGTTTCATCAACACATGCCAGAGTGGCCGTCCAGTCCGAGTGTCAATGTTACGGTCGACAAATTTCACGCAAAAGACGGGCTTTCCCAGGTGAACTGGGAAGGAATCATGCATCGCTGCACCCATATGGACGCGCCGATTCATGTGACCGAGAACACACCCGGCATCAGCGATTATCCATTATGGCGTTTGGCAGGTACAGGCGTTGCAGTCTCTATCCCTAAGGGAAAATGGGGAGTGATTACTCCTGAGGATCTTGAAAATGCTACCCCTGCCATTAAAGAGGGGGATATTGTCATGATTAACACCGGTATTCACCATGAATGGGGTGATTGCGATGAGTATTTCGCATATGGTTGCGGTATTTCCGGAGCAGGTGCCCAGTGGTTGGTGGACAAAAAGGTAAAATGTGTGGGATATGGCTGTCAAGCCAATGATCATCCCCTTGCAACCAAGCTGGTGGATCACGGTCTTGGTCCAACCCAGCCACATCTCATCGAAGAGTATAAGCAGTTGACAGGTCGTGATCCCAAAGAGGATTTTCCGGACTGGGAGCCGGCTCATAAAACCCTGATGGTTAAAGGTGGTATTCCAGGCATTGAGAATATCGGTGGCGATCTGGATGCAGTAACCGGAAAGCGGTGTTTCTTTACAGCTTTCCCATGGCGCTGGACTGGCGGAGACGGTTGCATTGTCCGTGTTCTTGCCATCATCGATCCGGATCAAACCTTTCGTTTTGAAACCGGGAAATAATCCCGTATCTTTTCTATATCAAAAAGCATAAGACCGTAAGGTGGATCAAGGGCGCACAACATGCAGTCTCAACTGACAACAGATCCGCCTTCAAAACAAAACCCCGTAAAACTATCTGCAGATAGTAGGTGCTATTTTTCAGCCTCCAAAGAGGGCTGAAAAGACGAAAGATCCGAAACCGGTTTCTGATTAGTTGCTACTATTCAGACCGATATTGAACGGGTTGAGCTGGCATTTCGTCTTCAACTTTATTTGCTATCTGGTTTTCTTTCGGCCCGAGGGCTTGTGTAGGTGTAAGCACCTGAAAATGAATTGAAATCAGAGTTTCTTCACTAATCAAAAAAAAGCTGAGTTCCAGGCCTCCATCTACCGTTTTTTAAAGACACCGGGGGAGCGTCCGAACCATGATTTAAATGCAACCTGAAAATTGCTGCGGTTGGAATATCCAAGAAGAAAAGAGATTTGGTTGATATTCATCCCTTGTTCAAGATAACATTCAGCAAGATTTTTTCGAATTGTTGTCAGTAATTCGCTGAATGAACAGCCATTCTCCCTGAGCCTTCGATGGAGAGTTGAGCGATGCATACCGAGTTCCTGCGCCACCATTTCTATATCCAACATCCCCGATCCCAAGTTTTTAAGTATTACTTTTTCAATCCTGCCTAATAACTCATTTACCTGAGGAAGCTTTTCCAGAATATCATCGGCCTGTTTCTTTAATACGGTCTGTAAATGAGAATCATAACCCGGTATCTCAATATTCATTAATTCATCGGATATGATTATCGCATTTTCATACTGATCAAAAAAAACAGGTGCCCCAAAAAAATCCGAATAGATCTGAGGGTTGCCCGAACACGAATGCCGGAAGCGAACCTCTTCCAACGTTAAGCCTTGTATTCCAAGCATTGAGGCAAAATATAAAATCAGGGACAAATGGTATTCCGGTATCCAGGGGTTTTGATGACTCGGTGAGTTGATGGAAAAAGAAAAAGCAAACCGGTCGTTTTCCTGTCGTAACTCGTATGAAAAGGCACTACAAAGCAGCTTTCCATATCGGGTGTAATATTGAAGTGCTTCTGCGAGATCACGACTGTTTATCCCGATATGATTAACAAAATGCACGTAATGACTTCCATAATGCTGCCTTAAATGAATCCCAATTGCCGAGTCTCCCGTTACTTCTGCTGTCTTTTTCCACAATCTAATCAGGTTTTCCAGGGGTATCTCAAAATCCGGAGTGGACAAAAGAGTACTACTGACGCCTGTGGCCTCCATTATTTCCGCATCAGAAAGATGATAGGATTTTAAGCATTCCAACAGTGCAAGTGTATCCAAAGTGGAAATCATCGTTTGTGATCTCATCTGTATTGATCCGGATTGAAGGTGGCAATTTGTAATGATTGTGCGTTGTCCCACTATTAGCATGTCTAAAAAAAAACGACAACTTCAGAAAGAATTGCGACCGCATCAAATAGAAAAGCAGGATTGTCAGGGTTATCATAACAATAGCTGGATAATATTGTGAATTCAGTTTTGATAAGGATACTCGTCTCAAGTATCGTCAAGCCAAACGCGTTTCTGGTCTTTCTTTTCTACACCAAAGCAGCAATTCCAATTTTGGAAAAACCGGTTTTTCTATTATTCGATAACAGGAGCAAAAATTAGGTGACATTCTTCAATGAACCACAGTATTCAGTATTAATCACCAGATTTGTAACCTGTTTCCTGGTTTTTCGATGTTAAATGAATGAAACTTTTATCTTATTGAACGCCTTCAGCGTTCCTTTGTCAGACTAAATACCCAGGGTGGCGTTCGTAAGCTCACTGACCCTGGGCTATTGATGTGTATCCCCTTCGGGGAATGCCCTGCAGAAATTGTCCGGGGAGAATACCCCGACGGGGTTAAATATTCACAGCCGGGGGTCAGCGAGCTTGTGAGCGCCTCCCCTGGATAAGAAAAACACTCCAATTATCAGAACTCTGAAGGAGTTCCATGAACTAAATTGATATGACAAGGTAAATATCAAGTTTTACATGTATAGAACAAACTTACCCTGCAGGCTATGTCGTTCGGTTTGACACAAATCTCTAAAATTAGAATTGCCAGTACCAAAGGCGTTGCTTGTACTTTTAGACCCCTTAATATTTCCCCATAATGGAATCGGCACTAAGATGTGGAGGGGAATCAAATGAATAGAAGAGATTTAGGGATGAAATAAAACATAATGAAAAAATATATTAAAATCAGGAAGATGATCGCCTTACCCTTTTTTCTCCTGCTGATAAGCCTGGGTTGCAGCCAAGATAAGATTGACTCCAGTCCGGAAGTAGATGCCCAGGGGCATACGTCACCAACAGCTGTCACAATACAGGCAAACGCAAAGTTTGGACAGGAGCTGTTGCTTCATGATCGTCAAGATTTTGAAGATGCGCAAAGAGGACTGATTGCACGAGACAGTGATTTACGAGTAGATGATGCCGAAGGACAGGTTATATGGAACCAGCCTGCTTATGAGTTCATGCAGGGAGATGCACCGGCAAGCGTAAACCCCAGTCTGTGGCGACAGGGTAAGTTGAACAATATCCACGGGCTGTTCAAAGTTGCCGAGGGGCTGTATCAGCTTAGGGGGCATGATCTGGCAAATATGACCATTATTCAGGGCAGTACCGGATGGATTATCGTTGATCCGCTTACATCAAAAGAAACTGCTGCAAAAGCTCTGGATTTGGCTCGAAAGAATCTTGGAGATAAACCTGTTATTGCCATTATATTCACCCACAGCCATATTGATCATTTTGGTGGAGTCCAAGGTATATTGAGTGCTGAAGAGTTTAAAACAAAAAAAATCAGGATCATCGCCCCCTTGGGATTCCTGGCTGAAGCTACCAGTGAAAATGTTATTGCCGGTATTGCCATGGGACGCAGATCCATGTTCATGTATGGAAAAGACCTTGCCCGCTCAGAACGAGGGCATGTGGGCTCCGGTCTTGGAAAAGGTCCGGCATACGGAACTTTTGGTATATTGGAACCCAATGAAATTATTGATCACACCGGGCAAGAAAAGATCATTGACGGAGTTCGTTTTGTTTTTCAATATGCTCCCGAAACTGAAGCACCGGCGGAACTGGCTTTTTACTTACCTGAACTTAAGGCACTCTGTGGTGCTGAAATTGTTTCCCACCACATGCACAACCTTTATACTCTCCGTGGCACAAAAGTCCGCAATGCATTAAAATGGAGCAGTGCCATTGACGAAATGATGGAGCTTTTCAGGGATGCGGATATCTACTTTGGCAGTCATCACTGGCCTCTTTGGGGAAACAAAACGATAATCAACTTTCTTAAAAAACAGAGAGATCTGTATAAGTACATTCACGACCAGACCGTACGGTTGTTTAATCAAGGGTACACACCCATTGAAATTGCAGAACAGCTTGAACTTCCGCAATCTCTGCGAACTCCTTTTTTTAACAGAGGTTATTATGGAAGTCTGAAACACAATGTCAAGGCTGTTTACCAGGCTTATCTCGGGTGGTATGATGGAAATCCTGCCAACTTGGATCCGTTACCCCCAACAGAGTCCGGAAAACGATATATTGAACTGATGGGAGGAGCCGATACCGTTCTGGCAAAAGCACAGATATATTTCGACAAAGGTGAATACCGCTGGGTGGCACAGCTTCTGAATCATTTGGTTTTTGCAGAGCCTGACAACACACAGGCAAAAGCCTTGCTTGCCCGCACCTATGATCAGCTCGGATATCAATCCGAATCTGCTCCCTGGAGAGATGTATACCTGACCGGCGCCTTTGAACTCCGACACGGCGCTCCGGAAAAAGGACTCGACATTGCTATTCTCAAGGGGGTGCTGGAAAAAACACCGGTGTCTTACTTTTTTGATTCCATGGCCGTCAGGTTGAAGGGGCCTGAGGCTGAAGGTAAAAAAATGGCAATAAAGATTATTTTTACCGACATCAACGAAAGCTATGATCTCAACCTCGAAAACTCTGTTCTTCATCACCACAAAGCTATTGCAGGAGTCAGCTCCGATGTAACCATTAAAACCACCCATGAGTTGTTTATTCGGATGCTGATTGGACAGGCAGGGCTTAAGGATACTATTTTTTCAGATGATCTTACAGTGGAAGGCAGCAAACTTGATCTTCTGCAGTTTCTGCTTCTGTTTGAAAAACCATCGGCCACGTTTAATATTGTAACTCCTTAAATTGTCTGACTTTGTTTCCGGTTAAATCATTACCTGCACTTTCAACCTGATCCCGATTTTATAGCAGCGGGATCAGGTCTTCTATCCGGTGGATCGTGTGGTCAGGTAAAATAGTTGTGTCAGGAATGGTCTTATGGTAGCAATTATGCCAGATTGCGGATAATCCCATTATTTTCGGGATTTTCACCTCCCAGTCAAAATTATCGCCGACAATCCAGGTATTTGAAGGGGTGGTACCCAGGGATTTAAGGATCGTCAGGTAGGCTTTTTCCTCCGGTTTGCCAAAACCCATTTCACCTTCGATCTGAATAACATCAAAAAACCTCTCCAGGTTGAACTTCTCAATTTTGGCTCGTTGCAGGTGCTTTTCGCCGTTGGTTAACAAACCTGTCTTTATCCCCCTGGATTTTACGGTATTTAAAACATCTATCGATTTGGGAAACAGTGCTGTTTTTTCCATCTTTCGTCTGGAATAATTATCAGCTATCACGTCAGCCTCTTGGAGATTGCTCAGTCCGATCTTCTCAAAAGCCATTCTGACAATCAACCGCCGTGTGTTTTCCAGGTCATTGCGGCCTTTACGGTGTCGTTCGGGAGTTTCCCAGAACCAGATCCCGACGTCCCTGATCGCCTGGCAAATCTGTTCAACGCTAACATGTAATTTCCCATTTACATAATCCGAGCACACTTCAAGCCAGGTGCTCTCTATATCTCCGTCGGATACAATCAGGGTGTCGTCAAGGTCAAAAATAATGGCTGCAGGTTTTTTCATGGAATAAAACGATAACGAAATGAATTAGATATGGTGATATATTCGTTCAATGCTTACAGTATACAAAAAAAAACGATTATAGGGTAGATGGTTTCAACCGAGATGCTGATTTGGTTTCGACGCAGATTCTGCCTTTGTCCGTAACTCGGCGGTTTTTCGACGTTCACATGCCATCAGGCCGAACAGGCAGAATATGGAAAGTACCAGTGACGGCATCTGTTTCATTGGCTTCTTTTTTGTTATATTCATCATTTCGTTTTATTTCAGATGGTGAGTGTTCAGATTTTCTATTTGAGAGTAACTCGACTTTCCTACCTCTGAAATAATTGATAGAGAAAATGGTAAAGAAAAGAATTTTTTAAATATTACAGTGTACTCTATGCAACAATATAAGTTATTAGAAAACTACTCCCTCATTTTGATTATGCTATAATAATCAAAAAGTTGAGATTATGAGCAAAAACATTTCCTGTCAGCATGGAAGAGTCCAGGTATTATCTTCCGTAATCCGCCTCAGTGAAGATTTCCTAATGATGGGATACTGGAACCTGTTGTCGAGCCCTGAAAACCTGAAAACTTGCAGCATTTTCCTGATTAAGCATACTGATAATCTTCAGCAATGGTTCTTCTGTGAGGTTCATCTTCCTCATTCGTAAGGTTGGATTTCTTTGTTAATGCAATTTGATGTCTATTTCCGCAAAGCTCAAATCCGATGAGTTTTTCTGCTTTAAGCGATCAGCTGTCAGCTAAAATTAAAAACAGCTACGACTTTCCCAAATGAGGAACATTTTCCCGAAAAAGGAAAATGTTTTATCCCTGCCCGCCCATTTTTGGGAGTTTGGAGGAGGTATGGAAATTGAAAGAAGGATTTGGACTTGACCTCAATAAATTGGGTTTAAGCTGAAAATGGAGGAGGTAAAAATGAAAAACACAATCATATTTGCAGTCGGGATGGCTGTTACCATAACACTTATTATTGTAGCGACTGTCTACAAAAGGAATCATAACCTTATAACGAACGAATCACCCAAGACCAGACATATTGGCGGGAAATGAGTTATGCATTCTGATAGTAAGGAATTTGGAAATAGGGAGATCAGATGCAAGGATTCAGGACAGCATACTCCCTATTGAATAAATGTTGACAGTTGCGTTGACATTTCAAGTAAACCTTCTTCGGCTATTGAATTGTTCAATGAAGCTTGTTTTGAAGGTTTCCAAATATAACTTTTAGGAGAAAGATGAAAAAAGGTCTTTTATATTTAATGATTGGTGCTTTAACTGTTTTTATGTTTGCCTGTGATGAACCACCAATGAAAGAGATGAATGTTGCAAAAGCTTCAGTTGATGCCGTTGTCACTCAAGGGGGAGACATTTATGCCATCAGTGAAACCAAGATGCTAAACGAGTCCTACGCCAAAGCGCTTGATGAAGTGGTTATTCAGGATCAAAAGTTTTTTAAAGACTACAAAGCAGCCAGGGAACTTCTGGAAAAAGTGCCAAATGAAGCTGCAGCTTTGGAACAAGTGATTGGGGCCAGGAAAGAAACGGCCAAAAGGAATGCTTTATCTGTATTGAACACTACGGAAGTGAATATTACTGAAACCGTGGCCCTGCTTGCTAATGCCCCAAAAGGGAAAGGCTCTGAAATGGACGTTGCTGCCATGCAAAATGATCTTAAAGCGCTTGAAGAGTCTCTGAATGAAGCCAAAAAGCTCATCCAGGCTGAAGACTATTTATCTGTCCCGGAAAAAGTGACGCCCATTCAATTGAAAGTAACTCAGATTGCGTTTGAAGTGAAAAGTGCCATTGAAAAGAAAAATGAACTGGAAAACGCAAAAAAACTTGCAGTAAAGAAGACTCAGAAGAAAGCTGTTGCCAGCTTGAAGACGCCAGTAAACAAAAAACCTGCAGGTATAAAGAAGCCTTCGGATGAAAAAAAGACTCCCATTAAAAAGAAACAAACTACGTCTTAGTTTCTGTATTGCTGAAATATTTCTCAAGATGAGATATAAAAAAAGGATGAGATTGTCCTAAAGCACTTAAGGTGTTTGTTGAAACACCTTAAGTGTGTTGTCGTTTCATCTGATCAGGATATTCCATTGCCTCAACAGATATGACGCGTCTCTAACAAGTACTTCAACAGGCCATGAATCAAGTAATGCAGAATTATGTAAGATTGTTTTTGATTATCCCTGCAAGTCTTGTTTTTGTTATGCTAGTGATTCAAGTTTCTGGTTGTAAATCCTCTATTCAACCAAAGGAAATCGCCCTTGTAGAGAAGCAGCATAAAACCTTGTTGAATAGCAGGATCTTTGAATATGCTGCTGACGAATATGGAAGCTATGTTATTGCGCTTGAAAAAGCTAGAAGGATGAATGAGAAGGAGAACTCAAGGATTTCATGGTTAAGAAATTATACACAGATTCAAAAGGAATTCATAACCATTTATAAGCTTGGAGAGGATGTAATCCAAAAAGGGAACGATGTGAAGAGAAATATTGCAGACAGGATCAGATCGGACGTTGTTTCTCTTGAACAACGAATTTCAATGCTAAAAGATCTGACACTAAAAACAGAAAAAGGGAAGATAGCCAGGAAGAATCTGGTCAAAGCCGAACTCGCTCTTTATCGCGCAATTGGCTTGTTTAACAAAGGGGAGTACTCCTTAAGTTGGGATCAGATGAAAACAGCCAACAGTCGTACCGAACTTGCTGAAAAGACAATAAATAATGCGCTGAACCGTTATAATAATCCTGATCAGATCCAAAAATGGAAGAATGATGTGGACAATACTATCGTGAAATCAGAAATAAGCGGTGGCTATTCTATTATTATCAGTAAAATTGAAGGGAGCTTGAGTCTATATAAAGATGGGAAATTATATAAAATTTTTCAGGTTAGCATTGGCCGGAACGGGTTACAGGACAAGGAATTTGCCGGTGACTTGGCAACTCCTGAAGGGGAATACCAGATAGTACAAAAAATCAGTAGCAGCCGATATTTCAAAGCCCTTGTCATTAATTATCCCAATTCCGATGATGTCAAATGGTTCAATTTTAAGAAAAAGCGAGGTCTTTTATCAAAATCCGCAAAAATCGGGAACCTGATTGAGATTCACGGGGGTGGCAAGAACATTTTAACAGACGGGTGCATCGGACTCGATAATCAGGATATCGACGAATTGTATAACCTTGTGAATATCGGTCATCATGTTACAATTGTAGGATCAGCTTCAAATGAAAACACTCTGCTACAAAAACTTAATACATTTGAATGATCAATGCTTTAGAAGTTTACTTCCAATCGCCGTTTTCAAGCGATTGAAAGTAATTCTATGGATTATTCCGTCCCTTTTCCTCCTGGCTGAGTTATATGGCTACTACCTTGGCGGCTGGAGGGAACCTAAGAGTGTTTTGGCGGATAACCCGAACATTGCCAATAAGTATCATCTGGAACAACTGCGTGCAAAAAATATGACACTAAAAAGGAAACTTGCACGCAATTATCCAAGAAATCCATTTCTCATTATTGATACATCAAGCAATAAGCTGTTCCTTAAAAGCAGGGAAAAAACGGTTCTTGAAGCTGTTATTTCAGCAGGCAGTGGAAACATCCTGATTAATCCAGTCGACAACAAACAATGGGTATTTGATACGCCCCGGGGTGAGTTTCTGATCAATTCCAAACTTGTAGCCCCGGTTTGGAAAAAACCGGATTGGGCTTTTATTGAGGAAGGGATAACTATTCCAGACAAGCAGAATGATCGTATGGAAAACGGGGCTCTCGGTGAATATGCCATGGGCTTTGGTGATGGCTATTTTATACATGGAACCCTATATACCCGCTTACTTGGACGAAATGTAACACACGGTTGCATTAGAGTTGGTGAAGAAAACCTGAGATCCATTTTTCAATCAGTTCGTATTGGCACTCAAATCTATATAATCTGATGGAAGGAACGTGTGTTGGATATGCAAAAAAAAACACCATTTCTTGTCAAAAACACACAAGAAAAAAACCAATGATTATTTGCTACAATCAGATTGTGTAATAAGGCGTCGAGAATGATATACTTTTGGTCATCAAAGTGGGTAGGAGCACTTATTCTGTGTATTTCATATCCAGGGTTGGGAAATGCTGCAACGGAGAACGATGATATACAGGTGTTGCTTAAGGAAAACGCTTACCTGACAGCTGAACTTGAATTATCAGCAAGAACTGTAACGTACATAGTGATAGATTTAAAAAACAATGTGATCAGGGTAAAAGCAAAAGGAATTGTGCTTAGAGAGCTTCCAATCGAAAAAATAGATTTCTGGGGAGATCCTTTGCCGCTTAATCCCCTGGCGTTGGAAAAAAAGATCTCAAGTGCCAATCCTGAGCGAATTGTGGTTAGAGCAGGAGAAATTGCCAGCGTAGAGTCATTCAAAATAGATGCATTGGAACTGGATGACATGCCGATGCAGTATTCACTGAGCCTTTCGACGAATATTATTATAAATATTGATCCACAGATCGCCGGCCAGCTCCCTTCTTTCAGTCATTTTGTGTCATCGACAGTGTCCGTGCTTTCCAGGCCATTAATTACACTGCAGAATAAATTATCCGGCGATTCCTTCACTGAAATCGAATTGATCTTGAACGATAAAGATGCCCAGACTCTTTACTGGGTGTTTACGGAAGGGATGGAAACAATTATACTTACGCCGTAATCAATAGGAAATCAATACGGTGGTTGTGATGGCGGCAACAGTAAGTTTCGGATAACAAAAATTGATGAACAAAGCGTTGTCCATCCTTCATGATCCGCGCATCAAATGGTTAAGGTGGGCAACGCTTTACCCACGCTGTATAGTTAAAAAATTTTATTGTACATTACCCGATACTTTTTGGTGCATCCGTTGTGATTAGACTGGAATCTTCATTGCGTCAATCATTTTAGAAGGAAAGGAATTACTGGAATATCAGGTACCCTACCCAAAAAAATTAGGGGCATTATTATGAGAGCAGGCAAGTTAAGCAACTATCTTTTTAAGGTCACTCTCAACAGAAGACTGATTGCAATAATGCTGGCGCTCAACACCGGACTCATTATCATATTGATGCTCCTGTATTACAGTACAGAAAAATCGCTTTATGTTGAGCTTGAGAATCAGATCAGGGAGCTGTCGAAAAGTATCCAACTTGGCATTGAAGAAGTAACCAAGGAGGGAAGCACAGACGACAAGATATTACAGGATTACCTTAAAAAACTCAATTCCAAGGGCATCAACGAAATCTCCATTATCAGCAATTCTGACAAGATCATCTCCAGCACTAATCCGGATAAGGCGGGTAAAGGGATCAGCAAAACAAAAAGAGAATTGATTTTTAAGGCAAACCTGGGGGAACCGGTCAGCGGGCAGGCGCACGCCTATGATGTCACCGTTCCTGTAGTAGTTGGCAATACTCATTACGGCTACATTTATCTCACCATTAATGCCGATAGCTTTTCTTCGGTGATCTGGCATAAAACCATGCAGCGCATGGCTGCGGTTTTTGGTTTCTTTGTTGTCGGTTCACTCGCAGCCACTTTGTTGGCAAGAAAGTATACAAGGCCGATTAAAAAAGTGGTTGAGGCAGCACGCAGGGTGGCTGAGGGAGATTTGGATCTCTCCATTGAATCCAACAGCAGGGATGAAATAGGTGAACTCGCTCGGAGCTTTAATTACATGCTGGATAAACTAAGGGAGGCTAAAGGGTTGGAAGAACGCTTGCGTAAAGCTGAAAACTATGCTGCCATTGTTCAGTTTTCCCGAAGCATCGCCCATGAAATCAGAAATCCTCTCAATTTTATCAACCTTTCCATTGATCACATTAAGGAAACATATTATCCCAAAGCACCGGATGAAAAAGAACGATTCGATTCACTCATTCGCAATATCGGACAGGAGATTCAGAGGGTTAGCAAATTTACGGAAAGCTACCTGGATAGTGGCAAGCCGCTGGAACTTAACAGACAGAAGACCGATTTTGGAGTTCTTATCAATGATGTTTTACAGGTTATTCAATTCAAGGCTGCAACGGATAAAATACAAATCGATAAAGATTTAAAGTGCTTACCTGGATTGAATGTCGATGCTGATTTTATCAAAATATGTCTTTATAATGTGATCATAAATGCAATAAATGCCATGCCAGACGGTGGTGTTTTAAGCATAAAATCATGGCAGGAAGATGATCAACTCTGTATATCAATGGCAGATTCCGGTGTTGGTATTCCGGAAGAAAACATGTCGCGGATATATGATCCATTTTTTACTACCAAGGCCTATGGTCTGGGATTAGGTTTGGCACTGACTAAAAAAATTATGGAAGAACATCGCGGGCGGATAGAAATAAAAAGGAATCCAGAACACGGAGTTACTGTTAATCTGTATCTGCCAATAAAGGAGCTCATTTAAATGACGGTTATCCTAATAGTCGACGATGAACCCCTTCAGCGTGATATCCTGAAAACTATCCTGGATGGCGAAGGCTACGAAACGGTTACCTCTTCATCGGCGGAAGAGGCTTTAATCAGGATTAAGCAATGCAATCCCGATGTTATTCTGACTGATCTTAAAATGGAAGGAATGGATGGAATCAAATTGCTTGAATCCGTAACTGGTGAGACTTTTAAACCTGCAATCATCATCATGACTGCATATGGAACCATTTCTTCGGCTGTGGATGCCATCAAAAAGGGTGCTTTTGATTACCTGTCCAAGCCTTTGAACAAGGATGTTCTTATCCTGACTATCAGGAGAGCCGCTGAACATGCAAGATTAGTCAAGGAAAACCAACTGTTAAAAAAAGAGTTATATGATAAATTCCGGATCGACGGAATTGTTGGAAAATCAGAAAGGATGAAGGAACTTGTGGAAATCATGAGGAAAGTATCCGGCAATTCGGTTATAGTTTTGATCAATGGTGAAAGCGGGACGGGAAAGGAGCTTGTGGCTAAGGCAATTCACTACAATAGTCCCAGAAAGACCAGACCTTTTATCGCCTTGAATTGCGCTGCGATCCCGGAAAACTTGTTTGAAAGTGAGCTGTTCGGTTATGAAGCCGGTGCTTTCACAGGGGCTGTTGCCAGAAAACCAGGGCTGTTTGAAGCCGCCGATGGGGGAACCTTGTTTCTTGATGAAGTGGCCGATCTGCCATTATTCATGCAGGCAAAACTGTTGCGGGTTATTCAGGAAAAAGAGATCAGAAGGCTGGGTAGTAAAGAATCTCTCACAATAGATGTCCGAATAATTACTGCAACCAACAGGGATATTGAAAAGGAGATGCAAAAGGGAAACTTCCGTGAAGACCTGTACTACCGTCTCCGAGTGGTTCCTATTTATCTTCCGCCGCTAAGAGAAAGAAAAGACGATATTCCCGTTTTGGCAGAACATTTTATTGAAAAATACAATAGGGAATTTGGAAAACGAATACAAGGATTGGAACCGATTTCTGTCAATGCCCTGGTGAACTATCCCTGGCCGGGAAATATCAGGCAATTGGAATCTGTGATTGAACGGGCCGTAATCATGAGCGATTCTGCCCAAATCACCCTGGATGATATTCGAGGGGAATTAAGAACAGCTAAAATACAGCATCATCTCGAAGTCAAAATCCCTGATGAGGGAATCAGCTTCGAAGAATTGGAGAAAGATCTTCTCAGGCAGGCCATGACCAAAGCCAACGGTGTTGTTGCAAAAGCCGCCAGACTTCTTGGAATGAGCTACAAAACCTTTTGGTATCGCTGGGACCAGATTGATCAGTAACACATGAATTAAACCAGGTATTATGCAAAAAAGATCACTACTCAATAGAATGGGTCAATAAATGACAGCAAAGCCTGTCCACTAAATGATCAACCCCAACTTGACCTTTTCGATTTCCTCTGTATACTTCATCGTTTTGCAAAGATTTTATTCTAGAGCTGGAAAAACACATGAAGGCATGATAGAGATAAAGCATGAGGAAAACACAAACAGGTAAATCTCTTGGATCCAAGTCCCTGAGAAACCAAAGCACACGGGTTGACTTATGAACGAAGCTATCGAATTAATCAAACCTTCGCTTGAAACCGGTAAAAGCAGATTGACCATTCAAGAGGAGATATCCCATGACCTGGGCCAGTTCATTTTTAAGCATATTCCCATTGGAATTTTTCGAAGTACTCCCGATGCTTCAGGGAGTTTCCTGTTGGCTAATCCGGCCCTGGTCAAAATGTTTGAGTATCCTGACATGGAAGAGTTCATGAAAATCCCGGTGTGTGAAACTTACTGGGATCCAAGGGATCGGCAAACATTGATAAAAGACCTTTTTGTGGCGGGTCAGATTAATCGCAGGGTTTTTAAGTTCAGAAAAAAAGACGGGCAGTACTTCTGGGGAGCCGTCACCATCAAGCTCACCACGGACGATTCCGGCAAGGTCGTGTTTTTTGATGGTGCCATTGAAGATAATACTGAAAGTAAAGAGAATGAATTGCGTTTGCATGAAGAGAGAAATTTTTCAGAGAGTATAATTGAAGCTCTTCCCGGAATGTTCTGGTTGAATGATGAGGATGGCAAGTGTATCCGGTGGAATAAGAATGTGGAAGCCGTTTATGGCTATACTCCGGATGAAATCAGGAGGCTGGATGCCATCAAGGATATTACTACTCTGGAAAGTCTGCCAGCCCTTGTTGCCGCGACAAAAAATGCTCTGAAGGGAGGATCCGGTTATTGTGAATATGAAAGTAAAACCAAATTCGGGAAAAAAATTGCCTTCGCAGGAGACTCCAGACTGGTTACCATCAACGGCAAGAAATACCTGGCATGCGTTGAACTCGATATCACCAAGCGTAAGGAGACAGAGGAAAAGCTGCGGGCGGCCCTGAACGAAATAAAGCAGCTCAAGGATATTACGGATGCTGAAAACGTCTACCTGATGGATGAAATCAACAGCGAATCCAGCTCAGATTTTATTGTAGGGAGAAGCAGCAAGTTGAACCAGATGCTGCATATTGCAAAAAAGGTTGCTCCCACTCCCACCACTGTCTTAATACAGGGTGAAACCGGAACCGGAAAGGGATTACTTGCCAACTATATCCATGGTAAAAGCCCAAGGAATAATAGACCCCTCATAAAGCTCAATTGTGCCAACCTGCCTGCAACCCTTATTGAAAGTATACTTTTCGGTCACGAAAAAGGGGCTTTTACCAATGCAGACAGCTTAAAAATCGGTCGGTTTGAATTGGCCAACAACTCCACTATATTCCTGGATGAAATTGCAGAATTACCTCTTGAATTGCAGTCTAAACTGTTACGTGTCATAGAAGAGGGGGAATTCGAGCGATTGGGAGGCACCAAAACCATTTCCGTTGATGTCAGAATCATTGCTGCAACTAACAGAAACCTGGAAGAGGAGGTTAAAGCCGGTAATTTCCGCCAGGACTTGCTGTTCCGGCTGAATGTTTATCCCATCACTACTCCCCGTCTTCAGGAAAGAAAAAGTGATATCCCTTTGTTGACACAATTTTTTATCAATAAATTTAATAAATCAATCGGGAAATCAGTTACGGAGATTCCCAACCAGGTAATGGAACAGTTCAATAGTTATTCCTGGCCCGGCAATATACGGGAACTGCAGAATGTGATTGAACGGGCGATAATCAACAGCACCGGGAAAACACTGAAACTCAGTAATTTTTCAGTTATCCCCGAAATGACAAACACCACAACAAATACCCGCTGCAAATCCCTGCAACAGGTGGAATATGAACATATTATCAATATGCTGGAACAAGCCGACTGGATAATAGAAGGAGAAAAGGGAGCAGCCAAATCCCTGGGTTTGAATCCAAGCACATTAAGGGGGCGTATGCGAAAACTTGGTATCCAACGCCCCGGCAGAATAACCCGATTTTAACACCTGAAAAAATGATATATGACAAGGATTTTCTTTTTGAGTATCAAGGTGTTCTTCCCGATTTTGGGAAACCAGAGCCAAATCTTAATCTGAGACCTCAAAATCTAGGTCAGATTTAAGTAGGAAAATGAAAAGATAAGTTCTCTAATACTGACCTGATTTGTCTGGTTTTAAATAAACCTCATCCCTTATCCCTCATCGAAGTCAGTTTTCGGAAAATCCAGCCGACCAAGCTATCCAATTTATCTGGTGCAGAGCCTAATGTTACAAAGTTAAGGTACTGCACCTTCATTGAACACCCAAAAATGAAGGATACAAAGGGTAGGGCGGAGTTACATCCCATAAGCGCTGCCTTGAGGGCTTTTAGTACAAAATGCATATTTCCTGAACGGTAGAGCTACTACGTAAGGCTCCCCTACCGCTATTTCCTGCAATAAATTAAAAACTCACGTGATCTGATTTAGAACTTGAATTGAATATATGATTCCTTAACCTAATGATATTGCATTTTTGTGGGATTGGCAGTCTTTTCAGCCTCAAAAGTAACATAAAACCAGTAATTAACGAAACGTCATTTATATGGAGTTGGTTGTTGTACGTAACCAAGCTTCGTCCTGAATAATTGGTTCCAATATGACCAAGTCTCAGAAAAACTTTTCACAAGGGATGCGATAAAACACTTTCTTTTTAATTCCCTCACAGAACCGAGAAAAAAGTATGACTTAGCACAAGAAAAACAAATCAGGAGATGGCAGAGAAACTGAAATAGTATGTCATTGATTTATTGTTGAAACATTTTATTCCATAGTCTTTAGATTGCCGGCTACAAATAATTCAGCTTCTGTTCTTGCTTGAACATCGTTTATAGTTAGTCCCGGAGCTATTTCACATAGCAAAAGACCCTTCTTTGTTACTTCTATCACCGCCATTTCTGTTACGATCAAATCGGCTTCTTTAGCTGCAGTCAGAGGCAATTGGCACCTTTTAAGAATCTTGGGCTCACCTTTTTTGTTGACGTGATCGGTGGCAATGATGACACGTCTTGCTCCGGTGCACAGATCCATAGCTCCTCCCATGCCGGGGATCATCTTTCCCGGTACAATGTAATTGGCGATATTGCCTTCCTGATCCACTTCAAGGGTTCCCAAAACAGTTGCATCCACATGTCCACCGCGTATGATTCCAAATGAGGTGGCACTATCGAAAAAACAACCTCCTGGCAAGATGGTTACATGTTGATTCCCTGCATTGATTAAATCTTTGTCGATCTCTTCCTGACTTGGTGCTGGACCGGTACCCAACAATCCGTTTTCTGAATGAAGGATAATTTCTACATCAGCCGGAATAAAGTTAGCCACTTGAGTCGGCATTCCAATTCCCAGATTTACGACATCACCATTTTTAAACTCTTTGGCAATACGTTTAACAATTCGTTCTCTGGCAGCAGATTTGTCTATCATGTTAGTTTTCCTCCGAATTTTTAACCACGGCATCCACAAAAATTCCAGGAAGCATGACCTGATCAGGATCGAGGGTTCCAATATTTTCTGTAAATTCTGCCTCTGTAATTACATAGTCACTCGCCATTGCCATCAACGGATTAAAATTACGGGCGGATTTCCTAAATATCAGATTCCCGGCACCATCAGCCCTGTGGGCTTTTATCAATGCAACATCTGCCTTTAATGGTAATTCCAATAAATAGGATTTTCCTCCGATTTTAATAATCTGCTTTCCTTTTTCAACTTCTGTTCCCACACCTGTTGGTGTTAAAAATCCTCCCAACCCGGTTCCACCAGCCCGGATTCGCTCTGCCAATGTCCCTTGTGGAACTAAAATAGCCTCAATATCTCCATTGCTCATTAGTTTACCGAACAAGGGATTTAGTCCCACATGAGATACGTAAAAAGTTTTTACCACTCCGGCAGCGAGTAGTTTACCAACTCCCTTATCAGGGATACCTGCATCATTACAGATAATTGTCAGATCAGTTAACTCTCTCTCCAACAACGCATCAATTAATTTCTCAGGCGTTCCGACGGTCATAAACCCACCGACCATAATACTCATTCCACTTGAAATCTTTTCAAAAGCTGATTCAAGTGTTGTTACTTTTTTCATGCACATACCTTAATCTATTTGTTTTTATATAGTAATTCTTTACGAGTTGACATTTCCTGATTTTTTCCACCAGTCAGCCTAAGCTTTGGATCTATTACCCTGAACCGGGGAAAACGGGATATTAATAACATGTCGGCCCGGTGAGGATTGGGCAGGGCTTGGTGAGTTAAGTATCGATGATCATTTCCAAAAGCGCGGAACTTAGAGTCTTTCCATGGGTATCCAAGGCAAGAGAGGAGGTTACGCCACCACATAGTGCTTTCTCCATAACAAAATTCAAAGCACAAATATTCGGCAGGTCGTATCTGGTAACTTGTCCCTGTACAACTCCAGAGAAATGATTTTTAACAACTTCGGCAGTGACTTTTTCTTTTAACAACTCATAGTCTTTTTCATTATAAGGAATCAAAGAAATATTTGATGCATTACCCTTATCACCTGTTCTTGCATGAGCGATATCCCATAATTTTATTTTGGCCATATCAATCCACCTCCGTTACTATAATTACTGGGGTTACCATCTCCCGAGGAATCAGGGTCGATGCAACTGCCACAATCTCGCGGGTTCCTTTTACAGCTCCGCCGCCGCCAGCAGGGCCATTTGTATAGAGGGTTTCAACTTCGTTGCCGATTTGTTGAGCCACTTTTAATGAATCCGTTTTTGCTGCCACTCGCATAATTACCTCATAAGGTTCAAACTCATCTCCGGGAGAAGCTGCACGATGCAAGGAATCCACACCAAGCAGGTCAAACCGGATTTCGCTGAAACGGACACCAACCAACGATAACCGCTCTTTGACAATTTCAGCGGCAAGACGGGCTCTTTTTTTAGATCCCGGTCCTGCATAGCCAATGGAACCTTCACCGATATAACCTCCGTGGTATCCAATGCATACCTTGAGTTGATCAGGTCTTTGTGTACCTTTCCCTCCTGTAACCTGAACCCGGTCAATCCCGGATTGTTCAAATCTAACACCGGAAAAGTCGGCAGTTACATCTGGTGTCAGGTAGGCTGAAGGATTGTGCAGTTCGTAAAGCAATTGCTCTTTACATGTTGACAGATCGACTTTTCCCCCCTCTGTAGAGAGTTTGGTGATAACGGCATTCCCATCGGCACTGACTTCGGCCATGGGAAAACCGAGCCTGGCAAGATTGGGGACATTCTTTTTTCCGGGTTCTGCGTAATATCCCCCGGTGATTTGCCCTGCGCACTCAAGCAGATGGCCAACAACTGTCCCTTTTCCCAGCAAATTCCAATCATTCATAACCCATCCGAATTCATGTACCAGAGGCGCCAGAAACAGTGCAGGATCGGCCACACGACCGGTAATAACAACATCCGCACCTGCCTGCAAAGCAGGCAGGATGCTTTCAACACCTAGGTACACATTGGCAGAAACAAATTCAGGAATGCTCTCCAGCAGAGGTTTTCCTGTTTCCAACAGTAAAGGATTAATATCGGCTACCTGCTTGCTGACATCATCACCGATCACAGCCGCGATTTTCAATCCTTTCAGATTATGCTTGCGAGCAATCTCCAGCGTTTTTTCCAGCGCTGCCTTCGGATTTGCAGCTCCCATATTGGTGATCAGCTTGACCCCTTTTTCACGGCAAAGGGGAAGTATCCGCTCCATGCGCTCTACTAAAAGCGGGTCATAACCGGCCTGGGGATCTTTTAACTTTTTTAATTGGGCCAGGGCAATGGTCCGTTCAGCCAGACATTCAAAACCGATATAATCCAGCTTCCCGCTTTTGACCAATTCCTCAGCGGGTTCAATTCGGTCTCCAGAATAACCTGCTCCGGAGCCGATAACAACTTGAGTCTTAATTTTAGACATATTTTTTATTCTCCACTGGCTAGTTTTAAATCCTGAAAGCGCCAGTAATAATGGCAACAACAGTCATAATGATAGTGACCAGAAAGGCCAAGGGGATGGTTTTTTTCTGGTGATCCGCCAGATCAACACCAGCAAGACCAACTAATAAAAAGGTTGAGGCTGTCAAAGGACTTACCGGAAAACCAGTTGTCATCTGACCTAGAATGGCAGCGCGAGCTATTTCGACAGCATTTACACCCAATGCTTCAGCAGCGGAAGCTAAAACAGGTAAAACGCCAAAATAGTAAGAATCCGGATCAAAGAGCAAGCTGGCAGGCATGGATGTAATAGCTGTGAGAACTGGTAAATGACCGCCTAAACTTTGAGGTACAACAGCTACCAGGGTTTCCGCCAAGGCCTTGATCATTCCTGAGCCTTTTAGAATACCGGTAAAAATACCAGCTGCAAAAATAATAGCTACCATGAGAATGGCAGCTTTTCCATGAGCTGTGATTCTATCCTGTTGTGTCTTGACATTGGGATAATTGACAACTAAAGCGATGGCTAGGGCAACCACAAATACTGCCGGCAGCGGAATTATTCCCATTACCAATGTAACAATTGCAGCTATGGTTAAGGCAACATTAAACAAAAACAACTTCGGGCGTTTGAGGGCTTTTACTTCGTCAGATTCCTCAACGACGTAATCAACATCAATAGTTGCTCCTACGTTCACGATACGTAGTTTTTCTTTTTTACCGAGAAAGAAACCAATCACCAGGACGGAGATTAATCCCGCTCCTAGCGCGGGGATGACCGGATTAAATAGCGATGACATTTCCAACTGCAGTGAAGTGGCTGCACGAAGGGCCGGACCTCCCCAAGGAACAACATTCATTGTTCCTGCACCCAGCGCAGCCATACAGGCAAGTATTCTTTTATCGATTCCAAGCTGTTCATATATAGGTAGCATGGCGGGAATACAGATCAGAAAAGTCGAAGCTCCGGACCCGTCCAAGTGAGCCAGCATAGCAATCAAACCTGTACCGATCACAATCTTAATCGGATCTCGACCGCCAAAACGAATGATCCCCTTGATGATCGGATCGAACATTCCAGCATCATTCATTACACTGAAATAAAGAATGGCAAAGGTCAGCATGATACCAGTCGGAGCGACTCCTTTAAGACCTTTCATCATATACTCACCCAAATGAGGTCCCAAACCTGCCAATAGTCCAAAAATGATTGGCACTGCGACCAAAGCTACAATAACCGACGTTCGTTTCGTCATTATTAATAACAGTAGCACTGCTATAGTACAGAAACCAAAAAATGCTAACATGACGCCTCCTTTTAAATGTCTTAGATATTAAATAGCATTAAGAAGTGCCTAATATAGCAATGGTTATGCCTTAAGATTTTACTCCATATTTACAACTAGTTAACAATTTTTCTATATTAGGTAGGTGTTTGGATTCCCAAAGTTGAGAATACCTGCTGGAAGGAATTTTGATAAGAAATTGATTTATTGACTGAAATAAAATTCCCAAAAGTAAGAATCCAGACCATACTTATTCCCGTATTTAAGAATTCTAGTCCTCAAGCTTTCTGTATAGCGATGAAACTGATATTTTAAGAATTTTAGCAATTTTTTTCTTCCCCTCAAGAGTCTCTCCAAACTTGATTAAGAGATTTTGCAACAGTTTTTTTTCAAATTGTTTAACGCTATCTTTTAAAGGCTGTAGATACTCTGAGGAAAGATAGGGATGATATTTAGAATTCTGCATCCGTTCTGGAAGATGCTCTATTTTTATCTCTCCGTCTTGGCTGGTCATATTGCAGGCATACTCAATCACATTTTTTAATTCCCTGATATTTCCGGGCCAATCAAATAAATAAAATAGCTTTTTTACTTCTTCAGACAGGGTGAATGTGATGGTTTCATCATAGTCATTGGCAATAGAATAGCTTAAATTGATGATATCTTCCTTTCGTTCTCGTAAAGGCGGAACAGACAATTGAAAAGCATTAAGTCTGTAATAAAGATCCTGGCGGAACCGACCTCGTTTTACCATGGCCTCAATATCCTGATTGGTTGCAGCAATGATCCTGACATCGATTTTTTGCTCATTCAGTTCACCCACCCTACGTACTTTTTGCTCCTGGATGATCCGTAAAAGTTTAGCTTGCATGTCAACATGCATGTCACCAATTTCATCCAGAAACAATGTTCCGCGATGAGCCAGCTGAAAAAGTCCCAGTTTTCCACCTTTTCTAGCTCCAGTGAATGCTCCATCCGCGTATCCGAATAATTCACTTTCTAGCAAAACAGAAGGAATCGCAGCGCAGTTGACAGGAACAAACGGCCCATGTTGACGGGGACTGGCATTGTGGATTCCCTGGGCAATTAGTTCTTTACCGGTTCCGCTTTCACCGAGAAGTAGGATATTTGCATCTGCCAAAGCCGCTTTTTCAGCCAACTTTATCGTTCGATTAAGTTTTTCAGAATCACCTTTCAACTGACTCAACGTGTATTTTGGGCAGAAGTAACTCTCCATCGTGCTTTGCAGCTTTTGAAGAGAACTCTGGGCTGACTCTAAAGCTTTCGAAAGTTTTTTTACTTCAGTTATGTCTTTGACAATTGAAACCCCACCAACAATATTACCATCATGGACTATGGGTGCAATATCGACTACATATTTTGTCTCTTTCACCTCCCGATAAACCCCTGACACAGTTTTCCCCGTTTCGATCACCGCAGGTAAAATAGCTCCCGGGCGAACATCTGCCAGAATTTTTCCTAGCAGGTCTTTAGGCTTCATCCCGACTATTCGTGTATATTCCGGGTTTACATATTGGATAATACCTACCTTATCCGCGATTAAGATCCCATCGTTAATGGAGTTCAAAACGGAAAGGGCAAGTTCCTTGAGGAAATTCGGATTAAAGAAATCGTTGGGTTCCATGGCATGATTTTAACTTAGAATTATGGTTTGGCTTGATGCAATCACTCTGCATAAATTGGAAACTTCTGTCAATAAGCCCTGGAGGCTACACCGAATATAGAGGATAATGGATGATAGATGATAAGAAATCGCATTTAAGGCGTCATGGTATTCATTCTGGTTTTAATTCCTTTTTTGGGTCAATGTCGAAAGGAATCTTATCTTTTTCTGGAAATTAGATGTAAAACAGGGGAGGCCTCTCAAATCTAGACTCTGATTTTTAATACACCACAGATTTTATCGAAAATCCTATTTTGGATTATTGGATAAGAAGAGAGCAAAAGGAGATAGACAAATCCCTGGGTTTGAATCCAAGCACATTAAGGGGGCGTATGCGAAAACTTGGTATCCAACGCCCCGGCAGAATAACCCGATTTTAGCTGCTCAAAGCCCATTGTCGGCTGCAAATCGCTGGAGCAGTTCTACAAAAAACCATTTTAATCCTTACCATAGTATTCGGGAGAAAGCGGTGCAATCACCACCGGCATCTCCGCTTTTCTAATAACAGATTTAATGTTGGGCCCGACAAAAGACCCCGGTAATGATCCCCAGCTGGCTCCCATGATGATCAGCTCACATTGACGCTCTCTTGATTGCGTAATGATCTCTTCAACAATATCTCCTTCCCTTATCAGAAACTCCCGTTTTACACTTTCAAATCCGGAGATTCTTTTTTCAGAATCACGGCAGAGTTCATCAAAGACTGCACTAATCATCTGCTTTTCAGGATCACTTTCAAAGACGGGCTGATGGATATCCTGGCGATATTCATGCAGGATATCCTGCCACTTTTTTGCTCCGAAAATCGCCGCTGCAATGCCTTCATACGTTTCCTGCAGCTGTTCCACCACATGTAGAATAACCATCCTCGCTTTTAGCTGTGCAGCCAATGCCGCAGATACTGTAAAAAAAGACCGGCTGGTTTCGGTCAAACTAAAGGCTGAAAGAATTGTCTTTACCCTGTGCGTCATGAGATATTGTCCGATTTCGTGAATTAACAGCTTATCACCTACATACCTTCAGTAATTCAGTATTCTACTTACAAATTGAATGGGATAAAAAACCGACCTCAGAGAGGCCGGTTTTGAATACCCCTATAAGGGAATAGACTTTTGAACCGTGAACGTGATCGTAAACGTAAACGTACTCGGATATTCGAAAATTCATTTTAAATACAGAATGTTTGACTTTGGAACTTAGCACGGTTCAATGAAAGTTTTGAGTCTTGTACAACAATAATCGTGAACGTTCACAGTTAACAGATAATGGCAAAGCCTTTGAACTTAACCCGGCCCAGAGGACCAGGTTTTCTCTAAACTTTAAAAACAAATAATCAATTTCGCCTCTCCCCCAAAATTGTCAAATAATTCTGACAGATCTCTCCATTTTTCATGCCAACAGCATGAAGGGTACCAAGAGCCGATCTTCGCCCAGTATCCTACCGTCCAAGAACCTGATTGTCTCATAGTTGCAGTCGGATTCAGAATTATTGATAAGGATCTGGAGGTAATATTCTAAATTCTTTTCCCGCCGTCAAATACAGCGGGACTAAAATTATTCAATATTTCAGAATATTATACTATTGTTCGTTGGTAACAGCAATTCCTAAAGGGCCGTCATATTTGAAAGGTGCCGTTGTATTTGACGGCTTTGTTTTTCTGTTCTCTTCCGTAACACGACGTTATTCGGCATTTTGGAGGTTCCTCCAGGATAAAAATCACTGGCATGAATGTTGCTGATAGCATGGGCCATAGATCTATGACTTGATTTGATTACAGTATCTCAGGTGATCCATTTCCTCACACATTTTGAGAACTGGTTTATCTCCCAACTGATAACAATTTATTAGGACAACCTTTCAAACTGATCGTTGATTATCAAGTTCGATATTTAGTAACGATGGTTCCGAAAGGGGAATGGCTCTTCAAATTCGAATAGACTTATTTACAAGCTGAACAGTTTTGAGTTCTTATATAATTTATTGAAATTTAAGACTATAGAAAGCTGATATGTTGTCATTCCGTGCTCGATACGTAATCCATAATTATTTCAAAACGCTGGATGCCGGATCAAGTCCGGCATGACAGAGAAACCTAAACTCTCAAGTTACAAGGAAAACCATGGTTAATGAAAAAGAATTAGCCGGTCTTTCTTATGACGACGCTCCAAAAATCGTTACTAAGAAGATTCCGGGTCCCAAGTCTCAAAAATATCTTGAGAAATCTTTCACATATGAATCAATGGCACGGGGAGCAGGAAGATTTCCCCTCGTTTTTAAAGAAGGAAAAGGCACAACCATCAAAGACGCGGATGGTAATGTTTACCTTGACATCACTGCCGGAGTAGCAGTTAATTCGGTGGGACGTTGTCATCCCCGAGTTATTGAAGCCATGAAATCACAAATGGATACCCTGATGCATGCCAGTGATCTGTCCAATGTTCGTCGTACGGAGCTGGCTGAGAAGGTGGCATCGGTCATGCCGGGGAATCTGAAGAATAACTGTGTCAGTTATTTCAGCCAGGGTGGAAGCGGGGCTGTGGAAACAGCCATCAAATTTGTTAGAAAAATTACCGGGCGCACACAAATCGCAGCTTTCCATGGGGCTTATCACGGTGTCTGGTGCGGAGGTAACTCTTTAACAACCGGTGATCAGTATCGAAAAGGATATGGCCCCTTTATCCCGGGAGTTATTCACCTGCCCTATCCTTACTGCTATCGGTGTTGTTTTGGATTAAAATACCCAAGCTGCAAAATGCAGTGTGCTCATTATGTTGATTATGTTTTAAATACTCCTTATACGGGTGCTGATGACGTTGGAGCTCTTATTATAGAAGCTCAGCAGGGGGAAGGCGGTTATGTGCCACCCCCACCGGAGTATTTTACCATTGTGAAAAAAGCCTGTGAAAAACACGGAGCCTTGTACATTTCAGATGAAGTGCAGGCCGGAGCTGGACGAACGGGTAAAATGTGGTGTATTGAACATACAGATGTGGATCCGGATATGATTACCTGGGGAAAAGGCATGGGAGGTGATGTCCCCATGGCAGGTCTTACCATCCGCAGTGATCTTGCAGCAAAAATAGAGGATCAGTCCCAACCCAATACGTTTGCCGGAAACGCGATGACATGCGCAGGCAGCATGGCCAATATCGACATCCTCACTGAAAACGATCAGGCCTTAATTAAACGTGCCGCAACCCTGGGTGAGTTAATTAAAAAGCAGATCAAAAAAGGCGCCAAAGATATTCCCATTATTGGCGATGTGAGAGGGCTGGGATTGATGATCGGAATCGAATTTGTTGAAGACAGGGAAAGCCGGAAACCTTTGAGTGGTGAAAAGGTTGGTAAGATGGTCATGGGAATGCTGAACAAGGGCATGATCATGGTACCTTGCGGTCGATTCGGTAACGTGTTTCGTTTTATGCCATCTCTGACTTTGACCAAGAACCATGCAACCAAAGCAGTGGAAATACTGCTGGAAACGGCCAGTGAATTATAAAACTATAGTTCTCAACTCTCCCTGGCTTATCACTGCCTGAGACGAAGTCGAAGCATACCGTTTTGACTTCGTTACTGTTTTTAAGGGTGTTGTTAACAGGTCGTTTTGATATCGACCTGGTTTTTTCTAATCATAAAAAGGAGGAAAACCATGAGACGAAGATATTCAGCTTTTGTCAAACAATTTGCGCTGCTTCTGGCAGTTGTGTTTATAGGTACCCTGTTTAACACCCAAAGCACTTTCGCTGCCACCTATCGTATGAAGATTCAGTCCGGATTTCCCCGTGGAGATTTGTCCATGGAGCTTTTGAAGGTTTTTGCCGAATCAGCGGATAAACGCAGTAACGGCCAATTGCAGATCAAAGTTTTTGCCGAACCTGAAATCATTCCTGGCGACCAATTATTCAATGCGACCAAACAAGGGGTTCTGGATATGGTTCAGGCCATGGGCGGATACTGGGCAGGCGTACTTCCCATTGGAAATGCCGAATTTAATCTGCCCTTGGCTTTTCGTATTGATGAGGAGTCAACTTTCGAAGGTAAGGCAGCTGCAATTCGCAAGTTTGTTATGACTTCCGGCTATATTGAGATTCTACGCAAGGAATATGCAAAACATGGTTTTTACTTTCTGGATATCCACACCTATGGCCCTGTACCTTTTGTTTTATCTACCAAGCCGGTTAAAACCTGCAGCGACCTCAAAGGTATGAAAATCAAAGCTGACGGTATTAACCGTATGTTTCATAGTGGCGTGGGCATGGTTGCAGTAGATCTACCCCCTACTGAGGCCTATATGTCATTAAAACTGGGGACAGTCGATGCTGCTGAATGGGACGTCAGCTGTGTAACCGGAATGAAATGGCATGAAGTAGCCCCATACTGGATACGGGGAATGGAAAGTGATCATACTCTCGGCCATATTCTGGTTAGTATGAAGAAGTGGAACAAACTGCCCGACAATCTTAAAAAGGTTATGCATGAAGCAGCCGAAGAATACTGGTATGCGACAGTAGCCGGTTATAAAGCGGAAGTTGCAACGGTTGAAGCGATGTTCAAAACCGGTGAAGTAAAGGAAGCCGTATTGGATCAAGCTTGTCAGAAAATGTATGCCGAAGCGGCCCATAAAATATGGCAGGACCTGTCGGCAGAAGACCCGGCCAGTGCAGAGCTGATCAATCTTGTAAAAAAATGGCGTGGTAATCAATAAAAACCTAAAATATAACGGGACAGACAGAAAAAATGTGACTGTCCCGTTGCTGACAAGGCGCTTCAAATGAAACGTATCGGGGAAAAAATCGAAATTTTTATCGACAGGGTTGGCAGATTGGCCAGTTACCTGATCCTGTTTATTCTGGCCTTTATCACTTTTGAAGTCGTATCCAGATATGCGTTTAATTCACCTACCAACTGGGTATGGCTGGTCTGTAAACAGTTTTTTGGTGTTTTTGTAATAATTGCCGGAAGCTATACTTTAATTCACAAGCAGCATATCCGGATCGAAGTTTTCTACGATCATTTCCCGCCTGCAATGAAAACGGTTATTCGCTGGTTAACCCTGCTGGCAGCTCTATGCTTTCTGGGAAGTCTTCTTTGGAAAGGAGGAGCCATGGGATTGGACGCCTGGGAAACCAAGGAAAAAGCTATCGGCGTTCTCAGGTTACCCCTTTACCCCCTCAAGATGTTCATTCCGGTCGGCACTGCTTTATATATTCTGGGTTGTCTGGTGTTTTTCAGCAGAAAAGAGAAGTAAACCTCTTCTGTCAAACCGATTTAGAATTGAAAGGAATGATTTATAATGAGTATTGAACTGATTACTTTTTTGCTGTTTGGTGGTTTACTGCTGCTACTGGCGTTCGGCATACCGGTCACCTTTGCCCTGGGAACGATAACGGTGGTATTGACCTATTTTATAGAGGGATCGGATTCGCTTTATACTATTGCCACAACTACCTACCAACAGATAACCAGCCCGACATTGATGACCATACCGCTGTTTCTCGTCATGGGTAATTTTCTGGTACAATCCGGGATTTCCGAACGCATGTATAATGGGTTAAACTACTGGCTGTCAGGAGTCCGGGGAGGACTGGCAATAGTCTCCATCGGCGTTTGTGTCAGTTTGGCCATGTGTGGTGGGTTTGGCCCCGGAATACTCACCATGGGGCTGGTGGCCGTACCGGCTATGTTGAAACACGGTTACAGTAAGAAAATTGCGCTTGGTTCCGTCATGGCCGGAGGTGTCCTGGGAGAGATCATCCCGCCGGCGATCATCATGATAATCTTTGCTTATATAGCACGGGTTTCCATCGGTAAACTTTTTTTCGGCGGTTTTGTCCCGGGGATGATTCTGGCAATTCTTTATGTCTGTTATATCATTTATGTCGGTATTGTTAATCCTGAGGCGCTTCCCAAAACCACGGAAACTGTAACGTGGAAAATGCGATTCAGGGCTCTCAAAGAGATCTTTCTACCATTAATGCTGGTTGTCCTTGTACTGGGGTCCATTTTCATGGGGATTGCTACACCAACAGAGGCTGCCGGAGTCGGAGCCCTGGGTGCAATCGTCATCTGTGCCATCCATAAAAAGTTGACCTGGCAGGTTATCAACGATTCCTGTTCCGGAACAATTAAGATTACCGGGATGGCCTTGTGGATACTAATTCCGGCAACGTTATTTGGGGTGTTTTACGCCAGCGTCGGGGCCCAGGACATGATTATGGAATTCATAGAGTCCCTGGAGGTAAACCGCTATATAGTCCTGGTCTGTATGCAGTTGATACTGATGTTGTTTGGGATGTTCATGGATGACTATGCCGTGGTCACCATCTGTGCGCCGATCATGCTTCCTATTGCAAGGTTGTTGGGGTTCGATACCATCTGGTTTTCTGTGCTTTTTATCCTGAATATGCAGATGGCGTATATGACGCCTCCGTTCGGCTGGGCTTTGATTATGATGAAAGGGGTCGCACCTGCGGGCGTAACCACACGGGATATCTGGCGCTCGGTACCGCCCTTTGTATTGATTCAATTTGCAGTATTACTGATGGTGATGATTTTTCCACAAATCGCCACCTGGTTGCCGAGCATGGTGTTTTAGCTCCGAAAGAGCAGTTTATAGACAGATTATCTGTGGAAAGTAGATGAGAGATAGGGGATGAAGTACAGTCCGTGGATCCACTTAATTGTATGTGATTGCTTAGTTGGAACATGTTCTTTATAAAAACATAATTTTTGGAGATGACTATGGTTGATAAATATAAGGTGCTTATTAATGGTGAATGGTTGGATTCGAGCACTGGTGAGTACATTAAGATTGTAAATCCAGCTACCGGAGAGATTATTGCCGAAGCTCCAAAATGTGGCGTTGAAGATGTGAGTAAGGCTGTTGAAGCTGCATCGCATGCGGCTCCTGCCTGGGGTGCCATGCCTATGGGGGAAAGATCCAAGATTCTTTTAAAAGCATCCCGTTTGATCATGGAAAGACAGGAGGAACTGGCAAATCTTGAAACCAAAGAGCAAGGTTCTCCGATTAGAAAAACCATGAATTTTGATGTCCCTCTTTGTGCTGAACAATTGGAATATTTCGCCGGCACGGCCAGGGCAATAACCGGAGAAACGTTGCCTGTAGGCCCCTGGTGTATGTCTTCAACCGTTCGTGAGCCCTTGGGAGTCGTTGGATTGATAACACCCTGGAACTTTCCTGCACTGATGGTGATTTGGAAACTGGGTGCTGCCTTGGTGACTGGCAATACCTGTATCGTTAAGCCCCCTTCGACAGCTCCCCTGACAACCTTGAAATTGGGAGAAATATTTGTTGAAGCCGGTGTTCCGGCTGGCGTGCTTAATATTATAACCGGCCCTGGTAATATTGTGGGAGAAGCACTGGTAACCAACCCCAAAGTGGCAAAAATCGGTTTCACCGGCGATACTGTGACTGGTAAACGCATCATGCAGTTAGCTAGTGACACGGTTAAGCAGGTCGGATTGGAATTGGGCGGCAAAAACGCCTTTGTGGTCTTGGAAGATGCAAAAATCGATTCTGCTGTTGAAGGAGCTGTTTTTGGCGCTTTCTTTAATTCCGGTCAGGTTTGTGCTGCTGCCAGCCGCTTCTATATCCATGAATCCCTGTACGATGAATTCGCCAAAAAATTCGTGGCCGCTGCAAAAAAGTTGAAGTACGGTGATACCATGAATATGGAAACCGTCATCGGACCGGTAGCTTACGAAGCTCATCGAAATTATGTTGAATCGTGCGTCGAAAAAGCCAAGAAAGCCGGAGCCAAATTGCTTCTTGGGGGCAAACGACCCAATACGGCTGACACAAAGAACGGATTTTTTGTTGCACCAACCATCTTTGGGGATTGCACCAACGATATGGATATCATGCAGGAGGAGATATTCGGCCCGGTTGTTGCGCTGGCCCGTTTTAAGACCAATGAAGAGGCTTTGAAATTGACAAATGATACAAGATTTGGACTGTCGGCTTCCGTCTGGACCGAAAATATTCGTTCCGGGATCAACATGGCCAATCAAATCAAAGCCGGTACCGTTTGGATCAACGATCATCTGATAATTTTCTGCGAAACTCCATGGGGTGGATGCAAAGAGTCTGGTTGGGGCAAAGATTTGTCAACCATGGTGTTCGATGAATACACCAAGCTGAAACATATCTATATCGATCTGATCGAGCAGCCCGAAAAGCCATGGTATGGCATCCTCAAATAGTGTGACCTGGTTAAGATTACTGGATGCTAAACCATAACAACTGGCAAGCTGCCTTTGCAAACACAGCGAAGTAATCTCCAATTTGCTTCTCGCTTCGCTTCTTGCAATGGCAGCTACAGTGGGCTAAAGTGTCAATCAGACATGCTGGGCAAAAGCACCCACAGGGAAATTGCTCAGATTGCCAAAATCACCGGACTCATACCCGAATATCTTTCCAGTAGTTTTCATCTTCTTAAGATCGATTACCACAACACCCAGAGTTGGTACTAGTTTTTCTCTCCAGACAAAAAGGTAGAGATCCTGATCAATCTTGAAATAGTGGCACAGATCTGTATCCGCCATACCCTTTTCTATTCCCGCCAGACAGTGCCAGGTATAGTGATCATCGTTAAGATAGATGTGTTCATAGGTATCTTTTTGGCTGTAAATGTATTTTACCCTTTTACCGATCAGATCCTTGGTCGGTTGATGTCTTGGTGTTTTATCGTTGAATTTTTTATCAATGGAGGCGGATTTGAATATCGCTTCCACCGCTGTTTCAAACAGACCTGAACCCACACGTCCAAGTCGGTCCATCCTTGCATCTTCCTCTTTGGGCAGGGTTCCTGAAAGTGATGTTGCGATTCCTTTCTTAAAATCCAGCACCAGGCTGACCGATGTAGCGCGACTGTTTTTTCTGATATAGTCAACAAAGTAGATATTTTCCCGTGGACAAGTCGCCCTGTAATCCTCCTCATCTTTTTCAAGGTTACCGGAACTATCCTCGATTTCCCAGGCCAGGGTTTTCTCATCAAGAAAACGGTAACTGGAAACAAATCCATCTTCAAAATAAAGCTTGAAACGTCTTCCCTTCAGGTCATCCGTATCGGGTAAGACGTTTTCACTGAAGCCAACTGCCAGTTCACCTACTTGAATCAATTCTGACTTTTTAGCCATAGTCATTTCCTCACTGTTGGTTTTATTATAAAAATCCGAGCATGCCCACATCCACAATTGCCCCTCCTCCGTCTGCTACCAACACTGTACCTGTAACGAATGAGGCGTTGTCAGAAGCCAGGAATTCAACGCAGGCAGCAATTTCATCGGGTTCAGCCATTCTTTTCAGTGGCAGGTATTGTGTAACGCGGGCAACCGCCTCCCCCACGCTGACATTCTTCTCTTTCGCCAATTCCACCATCTCCATTTCACTCATTTCCGAGCGGAACCACCCCGGGCAGAGGGTATTGACCCGTATCCCCTTAGGTCCGTAATCCATTGCCAGGGACCGGGTTAAACCCAAGAGCGCTGACTTGGTTGTGCAATATCCAACACCTTCATTAACCCCCATCAATCCGGCCACAGAAGCGATATTGACAATGGAGCCACCTCCTCTTGCTATCAAGGTAGGGATAGCCGCCTGCGCCGTTTTCATGACCCCGGTCAGATTGATATCAACCATCTGTTGCCAGTCCTTGTCTTCGACTGAAACCACATCCGCCATGGAGATGATACCTGCATTCGCAATTACAACATCAAGTCCACCAAACTCCTTAATGGCCAAATCTACAGCACGGGAAAGATGATCACTATCGGTAACATCTCCTACCACTGCTTTTCCCCCTGTTTCAGCCGCAATCTTTTTTATCGGATCTTCCCTCCGGCCGGTAACAACAACAGATGCTCCGCTTCTGGAGAATCTTCTGGCGACGGCGGCTCCCAGACCTGTGCCTCCACCGGTAATCAAAGCCACTTTTCCTGTCATTAATCCTTTCATCGATTTTACTCCTTTGTCTTAACTCCTGATAACGTGTCGTTTTTCCCTGATGAAGATACATGCCACAACCGCAAGTAGGGACATTATGGTATAAAAGATAAAAATTGCCCGATAACTGTTTGTCTGATCGAATACGATACCACCGGTATAGGCCAGCAAGCCCCCGCCCAGGTGATGGATTGTGGTGATGAACCCTGACAATATGCCAATATTGGTAAATCCGAACATTTTTCCCACCAGGGTTACATTCAAAACAGCGGTTATTAAGAGTGTAAATCCAAATCCCATGGAAAAAATATAAAATGTTGTCCTGTTTTGAACCGTGAGGATCAGAATAAACAAAAGAACCCTCAAAACAAATGCTGCCATAATCGGGATCTTGTTGCCGATCAGATCGGAAACAGGACCGGCAATAATAATCCCGAAAAGACTAAAAAGCCCGAACCAGGCCAGCATACCACCGGCAGCCAACGGGGAGATTCCGGAATCGGTTACAAAAGGCACAAGATGTGTAGAAATCAGGAAATCACCCGAACCACAGGCAAACATAACCCCCGTAAACAACCAGAAAGAGGGTGTCTTCATTGCCTCTTTTAATCCGAAATCCGGATTTTTGTCGGCAGGTTTACCCGGTTGAATGATTAATGGGTCACTGTTTGCTCCCAGTGGTTTGTAACCCAGTTTGTCGGGATCTCCCCTGACTATGAGAGAAGCTAATGTTATATTTACAATAAGGATAATACCACCAATAAAGAAGCAGGTTGATTGCCAGCCGCTTTTTATAATCATATCCGTATAAAAGGGGATCAAAAAAAACTGTCCAAGGCAACCACCGGCCAAAGCGAGGCTGATGACAAAACCCCGCCACCTCATAAACCATTTGCTTACCAGTGATGTAAACACCAACACCGTGCTGCCACTGAAACCAATGCCGCAAAGTACCCCATAATAGAGGAAAAATTCATAAAAAGAGCTCATCCCGGACAATCCAATAAATCCGACACCCAGGAATGTTACGGAGGTTAAGATAACCCATTTCGGACCGAATCTGTCGTAGGCTTTACCCATGACCAGCATTGAAATTGCGTAAACCACCATATTTACAAATACAATGCCGGAAACAGAGCCACGATTCCAGTCAAAGTCAGCTATGATGGGTTTAAACATTATCCCAATCGAAAACTGAGCCCCCGAATTAAAAAACAACATCACAAATGATGCTGCCAGAACATACCATCCGTAAAATAAGCGAGATGATCTTTTGTCTGATTTTTCCGTTTGGTTCATTGTCAAGGATTTTCCAGGAATCGCCCTTCAGTGTTAATTTTGTATACAATAGCCCCTGGTCGGTCTGCCGTTGTCGGTTATTCCTTCAATTGCTTTCGCTAAACCTATTCCGATATGTATTGCCAGTCAATAGCACTAAAGTGTCATTTTTCCAAAAAAACATTGCTCCCGAAAGAAGCAAATATGGGGATAATATTCGGAAAGAGATCCGACAGGGGGCAAATACCTGGAACTCTGTTTTCCGACCAAAAGGGATACCAAGCTTTTTCATTCTGGTTCTCAGAGTTGACGGGTTCAGAGTAAGGAGCCTGGCTGCACCATGTTTGCCCTCAACTCTTCCATCACAGTATTTGAGGGCTTTCTGAATATGACTCCTGATTACCATGGACAGATCCATTTTCTCCCGGATTACTCTCAGCAACCGTGTCAGAGGATTCGGGGATTGTTCACCTGTCTCATCAAGAAAACTGGGGCCCCCTGAACTCGTTCAAAATAGCCCCGTTTTAAAGCAATGGCGTGGTCTTTTGTAATGGGGTCTCCATGTTTTCCTGTCAGACTTCGCATAGGGAGGGTTTTATACCTGGTAACAAGCCAAATCACCACCGCTTTTGTGCACATTTCCCATATGTTTTCAATAGGTTTTGACAAAGATGATAGCCGTCAGTAATCTTACTTCGGTTGTGAAAATTTGAATAAATTTTTCCCAACCGATCAAACAACACTTTTGCCCTTTAAGGCGAAAAATGCAGTCAAATACCTTCGCTAAGATGGGATCATACACTGGCAATTACCAATATTTTTTTTCCGTTAAAAACTGCTTAATCAGTACTAAAAAAGCCACTAACCGAAACAACTTTCCGGTATACGTCTGGAAAAGCAGATATAATAAAAAGTTAGCTGGTTTTTACTTCTTGAAGAGTTCTGAATGAGAACCGGTCC
>Ga0180009_10000250_pt1 | contig 79036 bp, 68 predicted proteins | sample OS_PC_MetaG_FD_123537 | JGI IMG/M metagenome (GOLD analysis project Ga0180009, IMG submission 123537) | Groundwater microbial communities from the Aspo Hard Rock Laboratory (HRL) deep subsurface site, Sweden - OS_PC_MetaG | ecosystem: Environmental > Aquatic > Deep subsurface > Groundwater... | reverse complement strand
GCCCATCCTACTTTTTCTAAACAAATAATAGCTAAAGTTAAAGTAATGGCGTCTTTGTACATTCCATTATTTTGAAAGCCGTTTCTCGTTATTGTTGCAATAACCTAACCGGACATTGCTGAACGAATCTATGATTCTGTAATATTGTTTAGTAATTACAAGCTATTTTAATAATCCAGGCTGTAACATGATAAAGCCAAAACAGATGATAGCTCAATTAGAGGAGCAGACGGTTTCATCCAGCAATTTTTCCACCGGTTGATACTTGGTTAGATGATAGTCGTCATATTAACTTTTGGTAAATATATTACGCTTGTCTTTTTGAAAAGAGATGCAGGGATATGTGTTTACATTTTACATGTCAGGTTGCTGCAGCCAGGACTTAATACATGTCCCCGTATTTCTTTTTATAAGGACTTTTCCGGCACAGGTTACATCGAACATTTCAAACAAAGGTAGACATGGAATTTTTGGATAAGACCTTTATTAAAAGTAAAATCGCGGATTCAACGGCAATTTTCCAAAGAGGCGTCAGGATTTATAACAATGGTGCTTATTATTGCAGAGAGTTTGATCCGGAATCAGGTCGGTTTGAATATGGCGACGCAAGGAAGAGGTGTTAAAAGATTTGCCGCAGCAAATCGAGAATAATTATTACCTGGATCTATCCCCTCAACAACAGGATATTCATAACGGTTACGCGGCTTCACTTCTGCCCCTTTTGCACAAAAAGTATTTAACCCCGGTGGATTTTCAGCGAATGCAAAAACTGTTGTTAATGATGAGAATGGCCTGCAACTCTACCTATCTGATCAATCGGGAAACAAATATCTCTCCAAAGCTGAAAGAACTTGAGAGTATTCTGGACGAGCTGGTTATTCAGAACGAGCGGAAAGTTGTTATTTTCAGCGAATGGACCACCATGACCTACCTGATTGCCAAACATCTGTCCAAAGTGAAACTCGATTTTGTGGAATTAACAGGTAAAGTCCCGGTGCATAAAAGGCAGGCTCTGATTGATGAATTTACCAATAACCCCGGATGCAAGGTGTTCCTATCATCTGATGCCGGTGGCACCGGGCTGAATCTGCAGGCAGCGGATTGTGTCATTAATTTTGAACTTCCCTGGAATCCGGCCAAGATTAATCAGCGTATTGGCAGGGTGAATCGAATCGGGCAGAAAAACTCGACTATCAATGTCATCAATCTGATCTCAAAAAATAGTATTGAAGAGAAGATTATGGCTGGTTTGCAGATGAAAACGGATCTGTTTCAAGGGGTTTTCGATGGTACCACCGACAAAGTGGAATTCTCACAAGAAAAACGGGCTGAATTGATTAACAAGCTCAAAGGCTTGATAGAAGAGGATCAATTTGTCCCCAGTTTTGAGGCCAACATACCCGAAGAGATCCCGGAAGATACGCCACACTTCCTTAATCCAAGCGTGCTGCAGGAACATGAAAAGACACTTGAATATGATGCGGAAGAAGATACTGCAAACCGGGAAGACCAGGAAGTTAGTTCTCAAACCATTCCGGAACAAAATTCCCCTGCTGAACCGAGCCAAAAATCATTATTTGAGAATCAACCGGTGGAAAAAGTGGAAGAGGTGCTGAACAGCGGCATGAATTTTATCGGCGGTCTTCTGGAAATGGTGACAGGCAAAAAGATAGAGTACGCTGAGGATAAAGGTAAGATGATTACCATCAATAAAGAATCCGGGGAAGTAACCATGAAGTTTAAACTTCCCGGGTTTTGATTTAGGTAAATAAGGGGACAACGGGAAACAGGTAATCTGTCCCCTTTTTCTTACTCAATATTCTGCACCTGTTCGCGGATTTTTTCTATTTCGCATTTTAAATCGACACCAATCTGGGTGACCTGGATGTGATTGGCTTTTGAGCACAGCGTATTGGCTTCCCGATGGAATTCCTGCATGAGGAAGTCCAGTTTTCTTCCGGTCGGTTCATCACTCAGCATCAATTCCCGCATCTGGACCAAGTGAGAGCCAAACCGTTCAACCTCTTCGGTGATATCGCTTCGATCCATGAACACCCCAACCTCCTGCATGATCCTGGGGTCATCATCATCGTATTTTAGCTGCAGGTTCTCAAGATTCTTTTTTAAGCGTTGCCGATGGGATTCAACCACCTCCTCTCGTAACTCCGGAACTTGTCCGACATATTTCTGCATGAGTTCCACATGTTCCATAATATCAGCAAAAAGCAACTCGCCCTCTCGAGACCTCATTTTGATCAGCTCTTCGGCCCCTTTTTCAACAGCCAGAGAAAACAACGCTTCATAATCTTCCAGGGTTTTTTCCTCTTGCTCATATTTGAACAGTCCCTTTACCTGCAATAAATCTGAAAGATTAACCTGCAAATCCCGGTGAATATCCTTTTCAATACCCTCTATAATTGAATTAACATTCTTGAGAACATTTGGATTCAGTGACAACTTTTCATCCAGTATATGAGTCTCATCCAGTTGAATATAAACATCCACCTTACCCCGGTTGATCTTCTGCTTCAGCAGCCTTTTCAGATTTTCCTCAAGGTACTGAAACTGTCTCGGCAGATGAATGCGAGATTCCAAAAATCGGTGATTGACCGATTTGACCTCAACATTACACCTGAGCTCCTTATATTCTGCTTCTGTTTTACAGAAGCCTGTCATGGATTTGATCATTTGGTTTTTTCCTTGTTAAGGTAACCCTATAGAAATATTAGTGAAATTTTCAGCTGCGTTTAAATGACTCTGAAAGCTTAACGTATGCCTCCTGTACCTGTCTGGTTCTTTTATCAGCTTCCTCTTTCACCCACTTAAAATCAGATGAATTATGTCTATCCGGATGGTATTCTTTCATCCTGTTCCGATAAGCCTGTTTTATTTCCTCTAATGAAGCATTTTGGGGAACTCCAAGTATCTCATGGTAATCCGGCTGTTTTTGTTTCTGATTGGGTTTAGGAGATTCTGTTTCGGGTTGTTCCTTTTCCGTTTTTTGATCTTTTTCCTGGTCAGCTTTCTCACCTCTCCCATTTTCCTTAAATTCAAACCCTTTTTTCCTTTCATTTTGAGAGTTTAACTTGGAAATAGACAGTTGAACCTTATTCAGTTCTTCAATAAAATCCACTAGAAAGCTGTCATTCAAACGAGCTCTTTTCTCAATCGTATTGAGTCGCGCTGTCATCTCCATCCAGGTATTTCTAAATCTTCTCTCTACATCTGAGACTGCTGCCTGGTTTAACATCTTTCGGGTCTCATCCAGTTTGTATACAAACTCCCTTCGCAATTCATTTACATTGTGGCCTTTTTTCTGTTTGCCATTCATAAAACCGGATGTGTTTCCGGTGGCACTCCTGATTCCCGGTTTTTGATGACCATACCTAACCTGATACCACCAGAGCAGAAAACCCAGTAAAGCCACTAACAGAATCAAAACAATGATTAAAAACACCTTCAACCAGGAAACCTTCGACGTCTTTTGGTCAACCGAATCCATCAACCGATTGGCTCCTTCATCGTCAGGATCCTTAACCAGTACCTCTTCAAGAATAATCCTGGCGGATTTGTAATTTCCTTGTTTATATTGCTCTCTGGCAGCATCCAGGGAGTTCTTAATCTTTATCTGTTCCAGAACCTCCCGTTTCAACTTTCTTGACTCTCCATATTCCGGATCATCGAGGGAAACCTGTTTAATCAACTCCAGTGCGGCGTCATAATTTCTGTTATCCGCCTCGATTTTTGCCAGATCAAACAGGGTATTTCGTCTTTTCTTCGGAATCGGTGTTAACCACTGCGATTCTGTTTGACTGTCTATTCCCGAATCAACCCCCTCCGGTTTCTCATCAATTTCATCCTTTTCCTGCGTATTCAAAAAAGAATTGATTGAAGAGTAGACATTACCCGCCGATGTCATGGAAACCGGTAAGACCTCCGATTTTACAATCCCTCTCTCAACTTCATCAATGGCATATTTCTGACCGATATACTCAGCTTTTGATTTTGACAAAACCAAGATATTTTTCTTTTTTTCATCGAGAGTAAACCCCAAAAGCTTGGAATCTTCCGCTGGTTTTTCCAAACGGATCTTTGTTTCCGGTGCCTTTTTAGTAGTATTCCAGACAATCAGTTCATAACTCTCGTCCAGTGAAACTATTTTTTGCCCGTCCGTAGATTGAAGCCCCACTATGGGTGTTTTATGACCACTCAGCTCTTCCGGTTTATAATTATTTTCAGACGTCAGCAGCAATACCTTGTTGCTACCCTGAAGGTTGACTGCATATTCACCACTGTCAAGACCGGCAATGGAGTTGATACTGCCCTTTTCCCAGGGGATTTTTAAAATCTCCTTTTGCTGTTTGTTTGCAGGATCTGTTTTATAGAGAATGTTCTTTGAAGCCCAAACCACTTCATCATTTCGCGAATCAAAATATGCCTGGACTATTTCCTGACCTTTTGTCTTTGGCTGAAAAAACACCAGGCTTTGTTTATTCTCAATTAGGCGATAAACGAATAGTCGTTTTTTATCCGCAAGCAATAATTTATTGGGATCTTTTGTGGAAAAACGCACGGTGTGAGCTTCAAAATCGGGTATTTGCCATTGAGTCAACACTTTCATCTCCCCGGTTTCATAAATGCGAACCCAGGTTTGATTATCTGTGTAGAACACCTTCGCCAGATACTTTCCATCCGGACTGAAGACAAAGAACTGTTTCTTCTGAATTGAATAGGAATCCGTCGTATCCGCCACTACTATAAACAGGGTTAGTATGGCAAAGACACTAAGAATAATGGTTTTAAACGTTAGCCTAATCATTTGATAACTGCAGTTTTGTTTTTAAATAATAAACCGGAAATCCTTTATGTTTGAACAGCGATTCAAACTCGGTAAAAATATTTTTATCCTTAAATTCAGACTTATGAAGATCATCTGACATCTCCACTATCTCAAAATCATCCATTTGTTGCTGAAGTAATGCAACAACCGATTCAAAATACTCCTTGTGATCCGTCTTAAATACCAAAAAACCGTTTTCCTCATTCAGTATTTTTCTAACCTTGTTCAAAAACACTGCCGACATCAGTCGATGCTTGTGATGTCTCTTTTTTGGCCAAGGATCGGGAAAATTGATATAGATCTCATCGACTTTCCTGTTTGCAAACCAGAGATCAATATCCTCTGCTCGTGCTTGAATAAGTTTAACATTGATCAGGTTACGTTTCTTCAACTTAACGGCACCTTTTACCAACCGTTTATATCGCAACTCAAAGCCAATGAAATTGGCTTGCTTAACAATGGAAGCGTAATCTCTTAGAAAATTTCCTGCGCCACACCCTAAATCCAGAATAAGCCTGTTTGGGAGTCTTATAAAATCGTAAAAATCAGTGTTTGAGTCAATAGGAAGTGTTTTAATGATATCCCGGTATTCTTCCAATTTTGAAACATAAGGATTAAGTCTTGGATTAAACGTCATTTTTTTTCTTGTTTTGAAAAATCAGTCCTCTGAATTGAGTCAGAGGCTTTTTGCTGGTCCAGATAAACTGGATAAGTACCAAATAAGTTATTTTCTGCGTTTTTTGGCAGAAAATAACTTATTTGGTACTAAATGGTTACCAATATTTTTACTTAGCTTCATGTCAACATGGTATTATGCTTTGTTAAAAAAATCATGGCTCGAAACCGAGGTCAATCAAATATTTATATTAACTGCATGAAAGTATAAGCTTTTATGCCCATTAAAATTGATGTTTTTGTTATAACGCTTGAGAGTATAGGCTTCTCTGTCATACCGGACTTGATCCCATAAGCACATTTTGCCAAGAGCAGAGAACATAGTGGGACGGGGTTACATCCCCGCCGACATATACCCAAAGGCAACCACGTAAGGCTGCCCTATCGTTCAGGGAACTCGTATTTTGTTTCAAAAAAGTGCTTATGGGACTTGATCCAGCATCCAGCGCTTTGAAATAGTTACGGATTCCATATCAAGCACGGAATGACAACCAATCACAGGCAGATTTTTCATATCCCGGTCATCATTTACCTCAATCAAGTGACAACCCGTTTGCATACCATCAACAACAACCTTTTTGGCAAAACAAGTCGTAGAGCGAGTTCACGTCAATCACAAGATCCGAATTTAAAGACACTGAATACTAAGTTAATGCAATTATTAATCCAGTCATACTGGCTATTAATCTTGTATTTAAATGATAAAAAAGGATAAAACAGGTTATAACATCGAATAATACGTTTTTTTACTAATCGTTCCAGGCCCATAAATGGTTGTGTGAAATTAAAAAAAATGATACTGATGGCAGAAATACCCTTATTAATGCTGTCATAATTAAAATAGTATTTTACATTTTAAGTTATCAACGAAACATAAAGTTCAGTATCTCAAGCCCTACTATGGAAAGAACCAATATTCTTATTGTCGACGATGATCCTGTCAGCCTGACCGTTTTAGAGAAAATGCTCGAACGGGAAGATCTGAATGTCGTAAAGGCCGCATCTGGTCAAGAGGCTTTGGATCTGGCTGAGAATATTGACTTTGCTCTGGGACTAATTGATGTTCAAATGCCGGGAATGACAGGATTTGAAGCCGCCGGAAAAATCAGGGAAACCATAAAAAACATGGAGTTACCTGTAATATTTGTGTCTGCGGTCAGCAAAGAGAAAGAGTTTGTTTTGCAGGGATATGAATCAGGAGCCGTTGATTACCTGATTAAACCATTTGACCAGTTTCAACTGACCAGCAAAGTAAACATCTTCTGTCAACTACATGAACAAAAAAAACTGCTGGAAGGTAAAAACTCGGAACTGGCACAAGTAAACAAGCAGCTTCAGAATGAGATCTCCGAACGCAAAACCATTGAAAAAAAATTGAAGGATAGTGAGACCAAATACAGAAAACTGTTTGAAAAATCAAACGATGCCCTTCTTATTACCGACAAAACCAGGGTTCTGGACTGCAATGCGGCAATGGTCGAGCTATTTCGTTATAAAAGCAAAGCCTTCCTGTTAAAGACCCACTTTTTTGAGTTCTTTCCCGCTAATCAACCGGATGGAGAAAGCTCTGAAGATAAAATTTCGGGCATGATGGAAATGGCCATTCGAGAAGGAAGTCAGAAATTTGAATGCATGAGCATCCGTACCGACGATAAGGAATTTCCCACTGAAGTGTTGATGACGGCCATTCCAATGGGGAAGAAGGCTGTTTTGCATACCGTGATGCGAGATATTACTAAACAGAAAGAATCAGAGCAAATCCTCATTACTCAAGCTATTCGTGATTCCCTAACCGGACTGTTCAATAGAAGATACCTTGAGGAATCTCTGGAAAGAGAGATCAGTAAAGCGCAACGTCATGGGAATGCTCTGTCGATTATTATGCTGGATGCTGATCATTTCAAACAGTTTAATGACACATACGGTCATCTGGCAGGTGACATCATTTTGCGTAATCTGGGAAAACGACTTGTTAAATATTCCAGGAAAGAGGATATTGCCTGCCGTTATGGTGGAGAAGAATTTGTGTTGGTTCTTCCGGGAACTACACTTGATGTGGCATACCAGAGGGCAGAAGACCTACGGGCGATTATTGAAAATGATAAAAAAATGGAATACAAACAACAAGTTCTGCCCATTGTAACCATTTCCCTGGGGATCGCCTTTTACCCGAATAACGGGAAAACAGTCAACGAACTGATGAACGCCGCTGATAAAGCTTTGTACAGAGCTAAAGAACAGGGAAGAAATCAAGTGGTTATCGCAGATCCTGAAGACGATTAACCTGTTCCTCCTCTCCTCATTTCAGCCTTATTGCTCCAACACCTTAACATAACTTTTCCAATGGAAAAAGATCTTCACCTGAAGTCGAATCCGCAAATATCTGTTGATGAGGTCTGGAATATGAGCGACCAGGTCGTTGTGGATGTTCGATCTCCTGCAGAGTATAATGGTGGATCTTTTCCGGGAGCAATCAATATCCCTCTGCTGGAAAATGAAGAACGCGAATCAATCGGGATTTTATACAAACACTTTGGTCAGATAAAAGCGGTTGAAGAGGGTTATGATATCCTTAACAGCAAGATGGACAGGTTTACCGGACAGTTTAAACAGATCCCTCGTGATCGGCTTGTCATTGTTTATTGTGCCAGAGGTGGGATGCGATCCCAGGTCGTAACCTCTTTTTTACAGCATTTAGGCTACAATTCCAGGCAACTGAGCGGAGGATATAAGGCATTTCGTAATTGGAATCTAGATAAATTTGATACGTTTCACTTCAACTTTCCATTCGTGCTGCATGGGAAAACGGGTGTTGGGAAAACACTCGTTCTGACCAAACTGGAAAATGCCCTGGATCTTGAGGGATTAGCCGATCACAGGGGTTCAATTTTTGGTGGAATAGGCAAAAAACCTGTAACCCAGAAAACCTTTGAAGCAAATCTGTTGGTTGATCTGGAAAAATTAGATAACTCCAAACCAATCTTCATCGAAGGGGAAAGCAGAAAAATAGGAGACGTCTCCATACCCGATCCGATTTTCCGTCAAATGAAGACTGCAAGAAATATCTTATTGGAAGCATCGATCAAAACAAGAGTCGCCAGGACCATCGAAGAATACATTACCAGACAGCCGGAAACCATTGCTCACCTCAAAACCATAATTGGTCAGTTGAAATCCGATTTAGGGAAAAAACAGGTTGCTAATTTGATCGATCTATTTGACAAGGAAGATTATGCAAATTGTTTTGAGTATATTTTGCTGAACTACTATGACCGTAAGTACTCACATTCAATGGAAAAACTTGAATTTTCTGCAATAATATCAACAGAAAATGTGGATGAGGCGTGCAGGGAGATTCAGGAACATGCCTGTTCTTTCCAGGAATGAGACAACTTATCTCTAAATTTGCCGACGCTATTTAAACCATAATCCTATGCCTTTTCCAGACTTTGAGATAACTCCTGCGCCCGGAAATCTGCTTAAATATTTTTTGTTAAAAGCTTTGAGCAGGGTATTCTTGTTTTTAGTACGCACCCGGCTTTTTCTCTACCGTATTGGAATCATTCGCTCCTACACCTCAAAAAAACCAGTCCTATCGATTGGAAACATCACCATGGGCGGTACAGGCAAAACTCCCATGATTGATTGGTTTCTGACCTATTTTTCCAGGCAGAACACCAGAGCTTCTGTTCTGACCAGGGGATACGGTGCCCGGCGTTCCAGAAAGACAAAGGTCTTGGATAAACAAACGACAAAAAACGAAAACTATGTGGATTTTGGAGATGAACCATGGCTTCTTTTCAAGCATCATCCGCAATTCAAGTTTTATATCTCTCCCAAACGGGTTCAATCCGCCCGAATTGCTGAAGACTGTTCCGACATTCTGCTTTTGGATGATGGCATGCAGCACATCAGGCTCAATAGAACTTTGAATATCGTCCTGCTGGATTGCGTATCCGGAGTCGGCAACGGACAGATGTTTCCGTTGGGCCCTTTAAGAGAGCCTTTGGAGAATCTATCAAGGGCGGATATCATCATCTATTCGAGATCAAATCTGGTCTCCTCGATTAATCTGAGAAAGAAGATGAAGTCCTTCATTCCTGAAAAAACACCTCAGTTCGATTCCGGTTACATCCCTGCTGAACTGATAAGTTGTCATAAAAATAGTCCTCAAGCAGCTTCATCAATTGCAAATAAAAGATGTTTACTGTTTTCAGGCATCGGTAATCCAACCGCTTTTGAAAAGACTATACAAGATTTGGGTGGAAAAATTCTGGACCACCTGATTTTAAGCGATCATCAGAAATACGATTCGTCCATGCGTCAGAAACTCAAATCGTTTATAACAGGAAAGGATCATGATTATGTCATCTGCACAGAGAAGGACTGGGTTAAACTGGAATATTATGCAGAGGAGTATCCCCCTTTCTGGTATCTGACAATGAAAGTGGAGATGGGTGAGGATTTTACTTTTTTTATGGATGATTTTATGAAGAACGGATGTTGAAAATGGGATAAACACTCTTAATAAAAAGAGACTTTCGAACTAGCATTCAGCATTTATTCATCATTCCCAACCCGGATAAACTGGATAAGTACCTTAACGGATTGTTTATAAGGTACTAAAACATAAACCAAAGAGGACTTACAAAATAGGGATCATAGTAATTCTGGTAGGTCACCACCGAATAGGATTCCTGATCATCGTCATAATAATCATTTGGATATTCAGAGCTTTCATGGCGAAGATGTTCCTCCTCCATATACAATTTCTCACTTAACTTTGCTCCTTGCCTTACAATATCTTCGATAACCATCTCCCCGGTGATAGTTTCATTCCCTTCTGTGGTAAAGGTTAAATCCTCGATTTGAATGGCTGAATCTATAATCTCTTCAACCTGTTCCCATATTAAACCGCTTAACAGATCGAATTGCCAATTAGATCTTTCCGTATCGAAACGTCCCTCTTTCAGGAAACTTAAGAATACAAAATCAGACGGATTAATTTTTTTGAACCAAGCCACGGCAATTCGTAGGTCTACAAAGCGTTCCTGGTTGATATACTCATCCCATTGATCATCATCCAACTCGAAGATCTTTTCAAATGCAAATTCACCTCGTTCCAGGTCAACCGCACAATAAAGATCAAAATGAGCCAGATATTCTTCGTACCGTTGCTTTAAATTGTCGAGTTTATCTACGCCTTTTTGAGTCGGGGTGTAATAGTTCTCCTGATCCAATCGCATATATTCTCTTGACATCATGTAAACCAGCAAAGGTTCCAGATCCCGATCGCTGCCATCCAGAACAACCGAGTATCTTTTGCCGCTGTTTACGATTAGATCCAGCAAGAACCCTGACGCATACTCACGTCTTTGTTCCTCTGAAATGATAAAGTGCCTTTGCCCCATTTTCCCTCTTTCTGTTCGCCCCAAATATACCAGATCCAGTTATTGATTTAATTATTGGCAATCCATTCTTGACTGCCATCCGTCATGTACTCTTTTTTCCAGATTGGTACAATCTCCTTCAGCGTATCTATCGCATACTGGCAAGCATTGAATGCCGCCTGACGATGTCCGGCCGATACCGCAATTACTACGCTAGCTTCTTCAAGCCCAACCTTCCCGATGCGATGAACAATAGCAATCTTTTCTATATCAAATTCTAAAACTGCCCGTTGACAAATCTCCTCCATTTTTGCCAACGCCATTGATTCATAGGCTTCATAAAAAAGATAAACAACCTGTTTTTCACCTGTATAATTCCTCGTGGTGCCGATAAACGTTGATATTGCCCCTGCCTTGGGAGAGGAAACCTTTTGAATGATCGCTTCCACATCAATTTTCCGATCGGTAATTTCAACCATGATGACTTCTTTATCCTCCACTTACCGGTGGAAACACCGCTATTTCTGCCTGATCGATTATTTCAGCTTCCTTGTTCAGGTATTGTCCATTCATGGACAACATGAGGTAATGCCTGTGTTTAGAAATCTCAGGGTACTTTTCCTCCAGTTTGTCTAAAATATCTTCTCCCTTACAGCCTTCATCCATTTCCAGGAAGATTTCATCTGATCCTGCAATTTCTCTCAAATGAGCAAAAAACAATACTTTAGTTTTCATAATTAAACCGGGGAAAAAGCGTCCTGGTATTATTAAGAACCTGATTTGCAAGCTGTACCGTCGATATTCCCAGAAGATCAGCAACAAATTCACCGACAATTGACACTCTTCCCGGATAATTCGGTTTCCCCCTGTACGGAACAGGGCTTAAAAATGGAGAATCGGTTTCCAGAAGTATCCTGTCCATTGGGACGTATTTTAATACCTCCCGAACCGTTTCCGCCTGTGGAAATGTACAGATGCCGTTGAAAGAAAGATAAAACCCATAATCCAACAGATATTTTGCCTGGGACAGATCGGAAGTGAAACAGTGCACGACCCCGGTAAGGGCTTTCCCCTTGAACAGATCCAGCATTTCACAAGTCAACGAATCGGCATCCCTGGAGTGAATGACGACGGGCATATTCATTTCTGACGCCAAAAACAGTTGCCTCTCAAAAACAGTCGCTTGGGTGCTTCGATCAGAATACTCATAGAATAGATCATAACCACATTCTCCAATTGCCACGATTTTGTGGTTGGATTCCAGGTTATCCTTGATCCAGTCGTAATGTGATTCCTGAACAGCAGATGCCCCATGGGGATGGAAGCCAAATGTCCCGTAAAGATTAGGATAGTCTTGGAGCAGCTGCTGAATTAGCGTATTGGATTTGTGACTGGTTCCTATTGTGACACAATAGGTTGTCCCCGTTTCCTGATTTTTATCCATTACCACATCCAGATCTTCCTTTAACATCTCCAGGTGGCAATGGGAATCAACCCAGACAGGTTTGCTAATCATAACCAAAAAACCGGAATAGGAAAAAAATTATTATATAAAACAGGTTCAGTCTCTTTAATTACCTTATTATAGGAAAGAAAGGGAGAAGAGAGCAAGGAGAAAAGATTCTCCATTAAACCAAACGCAAGAGTTCCTGAGCCAACATCTTGCCTGTAAATGCATTAAATCCTCTTGTAACCCATTCGTTTTGACAGAAATTTCTTAGATCTCTTTTATCCAAAAGCGCAATATGCACACCCGAATCAACTTTCTGAAAAATCTTCATAAAATCTTCATAGGTTTCATTCCGATATCCATTATAGGTCATCAGAACGCAGGTCAACCTGCTTTCATTGCATAATTTCATGATATTATTGAATTCTTGCAGGTTGCATTGAGTGTTTATAACACTTTTTTCTATCAAGTAGCACTCCTCCTTGATGATCCTGGAAGCCTGATTCCAGCCTGGATCAGCATTAACACCCTGGTAGGATCTGTTAGCAAGCTCCACCAGAACCATTTTTTGATAAGCTTTATTCAGTTTTGAATAATTTACTTTTTCCAGAGTCTTTTGATGTTTCAGGATAGCGTCATTATAATCCGGCAAGCTTGTTTGCTTGTTTTCCCTGGTAATATAACGCTCCCTGAATGGTTTTAAACGGTCAAAAACAAAGTATCCTGGTTCTCGATGATTATACAGGAAGTCCTGGTAGGCCCGCTTCAAGGCTAATTGGAACTCTTTGCTTTTCTTAATACTAAAGGAACTGATAAATAGATCAATGCCAGCCAGAAGTCCTTGCGTTATAATATTTTCGGGACTTAATTCTCCCGTTATCCCTGCCATTTCGACACAATCGCTGATAATGAGTCCGGAAAATTTCAATTGTGTTCGCAGGATGTCTTTTAGGATAACAGCAGAAAGACTGGCCGGAAATTCAGGATCAACAATCGGATAAGTCAAGTGAGCAGTCATCACAGTGGGAATACCCATATCTACCAGTTTCCCAAACGGTTCGATATCATTCTGAAACTCCTCAAGATTTGAGTGGATTACGTTCCCGGAAACATAATGGGAATCCAAATCTGTTCTGCCATGACCAGGAAAGTGTTTTGCCGAGGTTGCTATATTTAATTTTTGATGCTCATTAAAGCAGATCTCACCATATTCACCAACTTCAGTTGGATCAGCTGAATATGCCCTTGTTCCGATCACCTGATTTTCGGGGTCTACTGCCAAATCAAGTACGGGAGCGAAATTTAGATTAAAACCCAGATAATTCAAAAGTTCGGCTTGTAACCTGCAAGCCTCTCTTGTTACGTTCCGTGAATCAGCATAACGCAACGCATTCGGTGACGGAGGGACAGGACAATCCTCAGGAAACCGTGAAACAACGCCTCCTTCATGATCCACTGCAATAATGATGGCACCCAGAAGATCTTTCAAATCCGTTATTAACTTCATAACTTGTTGAACAGATTCAATGTTTCGTCTGAATAAGACCACCCCGGCCGGATTGATTTCTAGTAGATGACTTTTTAGAGAAGGTGTAACGCTGGTGCCATCAAACCCTATAATAAAAGGCGTTGGCATATTGTGATCGCTTTTCATTTTGGTTTGTAGTATTTGGTTAATAGACTGAGTACATTAGTGCCTGACAAGTTTATCTGGCAGCAATTCTAATTTTGGAGATTTGTGTCAAATAGAACAACATAGCCTGCAGGGTAAATTTTTTCTATACATGATAAACATAATTTTTGCATTGTTATATCAATTGATTTTATGGAACTCCTTCAGAGTTCTGATAATTGGGGCGTTTTACTTATCCTGGGGTGGTGCTCACAAGTTCGCTGACCCCAGGCTGTGAATATTTAACCCCGTTGGGGTATTTTCCTCGGACAATTTCTGTACAGCATTCCCCGAAGGGGATATATATCAATAGCCCGGGGTCAGTGAGTTTGCGAACACCACCCTGGGTATTTTATCACCCCCAGCCAAAGGAACGCTGAAGGCGTTCAATAGTGTCTTATCTTTATGAAAGAGCTTATCCGAATACTGTCAAAAAAGGAAAGGATTATCATCGGGGTGATGTCGGGAACATCGCTTGATGGCATTGACATCGCCCTGGTTCGCCTTAAGGGATCCGGGAAAGATACGGAGATTTTTCCAATTGAATTCAAAAGCTATGAAATGCCTCAAACATGGCGGAAAAGAATTCAACAGGCATTTCAGGCAACCACTGAAGAGATTTGCAGAATAAATTTTGACTTGGGCGTTTTCTTCGGACAACAGATAAAAAAATTCTGCAGCGAAGTCAAACTTGATCTTTCATCATTGGATGCCATCGGATTTCATGGACAAACTATCTATCATGTCCACAACCATAGTACCCTGCAGACCGGGGAAGCTGATGTCATCTGCCAAATGCTTAATACCATCGTCATCTCCGATTTCAGAACAGCGGATATTGCTGCGGGGGGCTCTGGAGCCCCACTGGTTCCCTACCTGGACAATCTTCTTTTCAGAAGGTGCGATAAAAATATAGCGCTACAAAACCTTGGAGGTATCGGAAATATTACCTTCCTCCCCAAAGATCCGGATGAAAAAATCCTGGCATTTGATACCGGCCCTGCAAATGCCATTCTCAATGAATTGGTTGAAATCATTACCAACGGTCAATTCTCTTATGATAAGGACGCATTTCTCTCAAAAAAGGGAAGAGTCAATCAGGGTTTGCTTTCTGAGCTGCTGGAACATGATTACTTCCACAAACAACTACCGAAATCAACAGGAAGAGAGGAGTTCGGCAAGAACTATGTGCAGGCTGTTTTGTTAAACCACGCGGAGATTGATAGACTGGATCTCTTGAGAACCTTTGTTTCCCTGATCTCAAACAGTATAGCTCTCTCCTGCAAAGAGTACCTGCCGCAGATTGATCAACTATTGCTCAGCGGGGGTGGGGCGTTTCACCCCCTGATTGTTCAGGAACTCAAGAAACATTTTGGAGAGAAAAAGGTAAGCAGGCTAAAAAATGTCCATGGCATCTCTGTTGACTCCAAAGAAGCCATTGCCTTTGCACTGCTGGCACATGAACGTTTGAACGATGTACCAACCAATATTCCCAGCGTTACGGGTGCCTCTCGAAAAACAACCCTGGGAAAATTGTCGATACCCTATTTCAGGGGGATAGAATGAATAATTTATGCCTGCAATTCTTTTGCTGCCTGAAAGATTAGATCAAACAGCTCCTCCAGGTTTTCCTCCTCAATGCAGCTAAATGCTACCCTCAGGTCGGTTTTTCCCAAAGATATTGTGCCAATGCCATATTTATCAAGCAAATGCACCCTTAACCTCTCGGCATCAACATAGGTTAGCTTTAAACACATAAAATAACCGGAATTGAAGGGATAGTACTCCCATGCTTCCCGGTAGTGTTTCTTTTGCAGGATTATCTTGAGTTGTCTTGCCCGGCTTTCCATAATTTGATACTTGGACTCAAGGTTTTCCCAATACTCCGGATCTTCCAGAACGGTCTCAATAATTGCCTGGGCAGGCTGGTTGCAGCTGGAAACCGTACTGCGAATAACTCCCTGCGCTTTCATTTCCAAAGCCGGGTATAAGTTCTCCGGTTTAGCTGTTTTAGTCCCGAATGAAATAAATCCCGTTCTGAATCCCCAGACATAGCTTTCTTTGGTTGCCCCATCCAGTTTTACGGCCAGTACATTCTCATGAAGATCACAAAAGGTGCTGAACATGGATTCTTTAATGGAATCTTCATAGAATAGTCCGAAATAAGCATCATCAGAAATCGTCACAATCCGGACACCTTTATCAGCCTGCTCTTTGATGATTTGGCAGATGGCTTCTGCCTCTTCAGGTAACGGTGTATAACCTGTTGGATTATTTGGAAAACAAAGCAGTATAATGATCTTTTTCCTGGCTACCGCCTCGGTCTCCACCGTCTGCCTGAAACCTTCGATATTAAATCCGTTCTGGCTATTGAACATTGGAAAATTAACGATCTTTCCTCCTTTACGGGTGACAAAATTCAGTCTATACACGCCCCACAATTTATCCGGAATAATAACCACATCATTCTGACCGACAAACAGATCACCTGCAATGCAGAGACCATGTGTCAGGGCACTTGTAACCATGGGAGTGCTAAAGTGTTTCCCTTTTAAGGTAGGATTTGTTTTAACCAGTTTGTCTTTCCAGAGTTTTCTCAGTTTTGGTCGCCCTCCTGGCGGAGCATAGGGATAAATATCCTTCAACTCAAGATTTGAAAAGAACTTCTTCGTAACGTTTAAATGCATTGGTTCATCGTTTTCTACTGCAATACCGATGGTCGCATTAAACCGATGGGCTTTTTCTTTTGCTTCCGCAGATTGTGTCAGGATTCCTGCAGGAAAAAACATCTGCTTTCCCAGATCAGATAAGCAATCAAATGCTGCTTGCGAGCTTTCTTGAATTTGTTTATTTAAATTTAAGGCTAACGGATCCATCTGTTTTTCCAATTTTATGGGTTTTACGATTTTTAATTTCCAAGGATAATCATATGACCATGACTGAATATTCTCAACCGCATGGGAGTTTATGTCAAACATAAATCAGCCGCGATATATGTCCATGTATCATTGGTATCAATATACTGGTATTATAGATCAAAAACTCGTACGATTGACCCTTATGAACAAAACCAGAAAAACATTTCGCAGAGAGGCATTGCAATGAAGGATAAGGCTATAATCAACCCGGATGACTTTAAACTTGCACCGTTGGAACCAAACGTCATCCTCTTTTTTATCCTGCGCCATTTCTACATGTTCCATGAAATCGTTAAAGGCTCCAAAATAAGATCCTATGGGCCGGCCAAACGATTTTCATTTACCTTTCAGGGTAGTGATTACTCAGCACTGGGAGGATTTATCGGTGCACCCTTGGCCGCGATTATTCTCGAAAACGCCATCGTCTCGGGCGGAAAACATTTTCGAGCATTTGGAACCGCCGGTTGGATTGGAAAGGAAACCGTTGAACTGGGAAGTCTCCACAATCCAGTTTCAGCCATGGATAAAACCGGCATGATGGCTGATTATGGAGCAGAAAAGCCATTGACGGAATTCCGTTATTCTGATGGAAAACCAACCTGTCGAAAAATCGTCAGCGTCAACAGTTTTTACCGATTAACACCTGACAAGCTGGAAGATTACAGGGCTCACCAAGCGGATGTGATCGATATGGAAGCCGCCCCGCTCAACCATATAACCTTACTTAGAGGAGGTACTTATCAACCGCTATTTGTTATTAGTGATTATGTAGATCCTGCTTTAAAATGGATCGAGGGTACCGGAACCAATTCTTTTTCAACCGGTTTAGAAAAAGGATTAAACCGAATTTTATCAAAAAAATAATCAAGTGCTTCGAGTCTCAGTACCACAGAACCTTCATCTATGCCGCAACGCCTTCGATACTATCCACTATTTATACTGTCCCACTCGCTGCTTTCTTATTTCGTGATGATACTATACAAAAGTTCGGGGATCAATTTCAATGGCACAACTGCCGCTATTGAGTCTCGGGTCTCTGTAAGATCCATAACTTTTTTGTGCACCTCGTTGTTCTCAAGCCAAAATACCTTAATATTTTACGTGTTGACATCTATACCAGCTTTTAGAATAGTGATTATACCAATATTTTGGTTTTTTTCATCATCGATTTTTTGCTCATATTTTCTCTGCAATACTAACTTCACTCTGATTGGGGTGAGATGATAGACCGAATACTGGGCTTGTTTTCAGTATCAAACAGTTTTTAAACGATTGAATCTTAAAAAGACATTACCGTTCATTACTCTTTTTTTGATGCTTGAAGAATCTATAATGATTTACATGATCAGACCATGCCGTGATCAGTCTGGAAAAATCAATGCGGAACAGCAGGAGGAAAAGTCATGAGTCAGGATAAAAAAATAGAAGAAATAAAAGAAATACTGGATAGTGATTTGGAATCAAGAAGCATAATAAAAAAGATCAAGAGTGCTCTACTTATCGGTGATGATAGAACCATGAGAGAGATAGTATCTTCGTTTTTAATGGTGTTGATTGGTATTGCTTTGATTGTGTTTATAGTGTTGATAAGGTTTGAATATGGAAACGAAGTAAAACTGCAGGAATGGTTATTAAAATCAATTGTCGCGCTCGCAGCAGGATGTATGGCTGTGGGTTTTTCTGGAAACATCAATATTCGATTCCATTGGGTTCAGGCAAGCGGTTCTCTCGCTATCGTGGTTCTGTTTTATGCAACGAGCCCGGTATCAAACTCAAGTGAAGTGACATCAAATACTGATGGAGGATATCTTATCAATGGTTTGACAGCAAACGTTGCCTATGCTCAAGAATCTCCTGCGCAAACGCCACCAGATCAAACAGCACGCCAAATTCAACTCCCTAAAACTGACTATCTCGATAGAAATAAAACAACAATTCGAATAAATTTTCCAACTGGGTTAGATAGTCTGAAGAAACAGTCTTTAGAATATAAAGACGCTCTTAAAGAATTTGAGTTCTTAAAAGAAGCAAGGGTTTTTGAATTAGGTTCGATCTTTAGCGTTCCTCTCAATAAATTGATCGGTAGTGAAGGATTTTACTTTAAAATTGTCTATCACAAGAGCGTCAACGATTATCGAATAAGAGAGATAAGCGAAATGCTGAAAAGGTCAAATCCTGAACGAAAATTTGTTTACGAAATAGGAAAACCCCAATCAGATATAGACATTTATTTAATACCATCTGATGTCCAAGAATAATTGCTTCTGAGGAAGACTGCTAAATTTTGATACACATCTGAAAAAGTTGAATTAAAGCAACTGTGTGTCTTGCAGCAAGTTTAAAGCAATTACTCCCGACTGGGTGAAAAAAGGGTGACTGAATGGAAAGTCCGGTCGGTTTTTAGTCACCTTTACTCCATTTGGAATTCTCTCCTCACTCGCATTCCGACATTGCCTGGTATTTTTTTTCGATTAATGATTCCGGGAAAACAGTTCCTCGGGAAATACCTTCCTCCATACCATGTTGATACGATGTTGCTTTACTAATACTGCCAGTGGGATCTGTCCCATTAGTAAATAAAAGACAATTGCATTTAGTTTGTGGATGGGAAAACAGGGAATCAATTCTTTTGACTCGTCAGTACCATCGAATTGCATAGGCATCAATCCAATCAGATTAAAATGATTCAGATGAGGATAGATTTCATTGAGCTGGGAAATCCATTCCCTGCACTCTTGGCAGCTTTCGTCCAGAAAAACAAACAGGTAATCGTGAGGAGTTTTATCAGTTTGATACCAGTTTTGCTTCCAGAAATTTCCCTTGCGTAGCCCGAAAATACTAAATAATGGTTTTTTGACCGTTCGTTTCAGGGTGAAGTGAAAGATCAAAATAGTAGCAAGTACAATCCCGACTTTCCAAAACTCATTGTAATCATCTTGATCCGTATTCAACCAGGCAACGAGTAGTATCAGGATGTAACCGGCATTTAACACCAGCGTTTGCCACAACTCCAGATTAAGAAACGCCCCATAGCAGCCACAATCCTGGGTTCTACCCGTTTTTATCCCCCACCAGGTTACTATGGAAAAAAAGAGGATTAACCCGATAGTAAAAGGGATCAACTCCAGGGGATAGAGATGAAGAACCATTGCCATGCCCAAACCTGCTTCCATTTCGATAAACAGAACAGCCAATAATGCATTCAGCCTTTCCGGAATGAGTTTAAACTTTCTGGTATGGGTAATAAAAGGCAATGCAAAAAAAACCTTGAAACCGGCTGTCAGTAAAAAGACCAGACCAATAAATGCCGATAGAAGAGCTGACATTGAGTTGAAACCTGCTTGTTGTTTTATATTGCTGAGTTTATAATCTTTAAAAATTGGACTGACTACTCATTTTCCTGATTCATGAAACTAACTGAATGTTGGAAATTAGTTTTTTTTTGCTAGCTACCTCGCGAATGTTGATAGCAAAGGAATAAATAGACTCTGAAAGAGATAAATATGTCAAGTAACCTGGTTTTCCTGGCTGGAAAAAATGCTTATTCCCTGGTCAAAAATGACGGTCTGAAACCGGAGATGGTGAAAGTCATTGCCGGTGCTGCCGGTGGTCCAAAATGGCTGGTCTTAGACCGCCTTGATCGTCTCCTGTTTTCCGAATGGTTTAATGAACGGACTGAACCGCTTTACCTGGTTGGCTCATCAATCGGTGCCTGGCGGTTCACTGCCATGTGCCAGAATAATCCTATTGATGCTCAGCACAGATTTGAACTTTCATACATCAACCAGCGCTATACCAAAAAACCTTCCTCTGAAGAGGTTTCCGCAGAAAGCAGAAAAATCATCGAAAGTTATTTAGATGACAAGGGTATCGATGAAATATTAAATCATCCTTTTTTAAGAATCAACTTCCTGTCCGCACGATGCAAAGGACTGACGGCAAGTAATAATAAATGGTTACTTGGACTGGGATTATCTTCTGCTGTTGTATTGAACCTGATTAATCGAAATCTGCTGGGTATGCAGTTCGAAAGAACACTGTTTTACCATCCGCAAGGTGACCCCCCGTTTTTGAAAACAAGCGATTTCCCCATTAACAGAATCGCCTTAAACAGGGCAAACTACAAGCAAGCCTTGTTATCATCAGGATCCATTCCATTTGTGATGGATGGTGTGCAGCAAATTGACGGTGTCCCCGATGGCACCTATCGAGATGGCGGATTGACAGACTATCATCTCGATATACCTTATCATCTGAATGACAATAACATCGTGCTTTATCCCCATTTTTCCAATCGGATAATCCCGGGTTGGCTGGATAAATCTTTAAAATGGCGCAAACCTACTGCTGATTTTCTCAAAAATGTTTTGCTGGTTGCTCCTTCCGAGAGTTATATCAGATCCCTGCCTAACCAAAAAATTCCGGATAGAAATGACTTCCTGCTATACAAGGGAAGGGATGAAGAACGAATCAAGGATTGGAATACCGTGGTAGAAAAGGGGGAAAGACTGGCCGATGAATTTGCAGTTTCCGTGATGTCCGGAGCCATCAAAAAACTGGTTAAACCACTTTTTTGACCTCGCGCCTGAATAAAGTGGTACCATTCCCGGCAGGGATTTCTCAGAAAGCCCATCTCATTGAAATGTAGAATCCGCTTCCGGAGGTATCCGCCAGGTAGCTTCCGGAGCGTTCATAGTTGCTATCGCTGTAACTGGCCTGTTCCGAGTTCGCCAGATCTGTTATTATCACGTTATATCCCACCTGGCCGCCAAAGATATCCCCGCCCCAATCAAAAAAGCCACTGAACATGGAAGCGCTACCGGTTGACTCAAAGGTCGCCTGCTCTTTACCATCTTGCTGCCAGCTGATTGTATAGGCTGCGGTTCCAACACCTCCTTTCAAACCCAGATGGCTGTATGCACTGCTTCCCAGCGGAAACCACAGTGATGCGGTAATAAACAATAAGCTCGTTGAAACAACAAGTTTATCATCCCCATCGGATGATTCATTTGTGGCGGATATCAAGACGTAACTCCCACCTATGCCGAAGATTCTGGTAAAATATATATCCATAAACATATTGAACCCCGCACCGGCGTCAACTCCCTGATAAGTATTTGATTCATTCAAACCGGCATCCTTTTCGGTGTTGGAATATGAGAATACGGGTATCAAACCAAACCCGAATAAAAAGGCACCGCTTCGAGCAAATGCAGGGCCCGTATCCTCTTCGGATTCTGTATCCAAAAGATGACTTTGAGCAGGTTGTTCTTTGCTGGTTGACTGCTTTGTTTGAGCTGTAGTGAATCCACTTAAATCAATCCGAGTTGGAATACCGGGCTGAACGCTGGTGTAAACCTCTTGGGAATGGTAGGCTCCGTCAACAGCCTCCAGGATAAGTGTCACGTCGGTTTCCACTTCGAACTCCCTGACAACTTCTCCCTTCATCTCGCCAAGAACTGATCCGGATGACAAAATCTGTGAATATCGATAATCATGAGGAACCCGAACAACCAATATTCCTTTCCCCGGAGCTGTGATTTCTCCCCCCCGTGCCGGTGCCACACCTGCACAATCGGTTCCCATTATATTGCGATGGCGGCCGCAGATCTCAGTTTCAGCCTCAGGTTTTGCACTGATTATTGCTCTGAACAAAGCATGTTGAAATCCTTCAAACCCTCTGAGCTTTGAATCACCGTAGGTAGAAACGGCTCTTCCCTTGATGGTTACCAATATCCCGTTTGAGATTTCCGAAACCGAGAGATTGTATGTACAGGCGTTTGTTCCGATTCCTTGGGGTGGTATTTCATTAACCGGTTCAAAATACTGAGAAATCTGCACAAGAGAAATCTGGGTGATGGCTTTTGTATCCAGATTTCCGGAGTTATCGACAGTCAGATAACATTGCGCAATTACTCCATTTGACAGCAAACAGCAGGCAAAAATAAAAGCAAAAGAGACCATGAAACGTTTCATCTTCTTTCTCCAAATCAAATATAACCAAATCCCAAATAATCAAATTGTTCGCATGTATCCTTGTTGTTCAGGAGTTTCATTGTCTACAGTCAAGCCATCAGCTGCCAATGAGCCCTTTATCCCTTTTTCGTGTGTGTAAAAACACCATCCCAGTCTTCGGTAGGAGGATTTTTAATAAACTCATTGCACCGGTCGATGTAAGTAAGGGTAGGTCCGTCAAAAGGAGATAGTTCCAACCCGGATTCAAAGACCTCCAACGCACCTTTAAAATCCCTCTGCTTATAAAGTTCCAGCCCCTTATGGAACGTCTCGATCAATTTGGCTTTGTCTCCGGTCACCATATTCTTACGGTCCAGAAGTTCATAAACAGTAATGGGCTCACTTTTCCCCACTACCCGTATGGTATCCAGTTCTCTAACCTCAACGGCATCTTTCGCCTGTTTATAGGTAAACTCGGATATCATGGTAAAGTTTTTATAAAACTTGTTTGCGCCTTCCAGACGGGCTGCCAGATTAACCGAATCCCCCATGATAGTGTAATCCATTCTCGATAATGATCCCATATTGCCCACGACCATGGGGCCTGAATTCACGCCCAAACGAGCCAGCAACTGAGGTCTGCCATCCTGCGCCCACTTCTCCCTAAGCTGTGTTAACCTCTTTTGCATGTCAATACAGGCAAGGCAGGCAAGGGTCGCGTGATTGTCCTGTTTCAGGGGAGCTCCCCAAAAGGCAATAATCGCATCCCCTTCAAATTTATCAATCGTTCCATCATGCTCGGCGATGATGTTACACATTTCAGTCAAATATTCATTTAATAACTGGACCAGTTCATCAGGAGTCAGACTTTCAGATATGGTGGAAAACCCCTGTACATCGGAGAAGAACGCAGTCATCTCTCTTCTTTCACCACCCAGCGACAGCATAGATGGGTCCTCAACCAATTTATCGATAACCTTTGGTGATAAGTATTGACCAAACGCTTCCTTGATAAAACGTTTCTCCTTTCTTTCTTCAATAAACAGATAAACATTGATCGTCAGAAATCCGATAACACCCGCTGTCATCGTATAACTCATTGAAAAAGCCAGATCAAGGAAGATATACATGATGAAGCAAAATGAAATATACGAAGCGACCAGAACAAACGAGAATAAAAATCGGAGTTTGGGTTCCGATAGAGAGTGGATATAGATTAATCCGACCAGCATAATCAGCACAAGTGCAAACTCAACACTGGTGGAAGCAGACCGGAGCGGTGCGCCTTTTAACAATGTGGCAACTTCATAGGCAAGGCTTTCTACACCCCACACCTCACCGACAACACTATCAAACTTATCATGCCCCACTTCAGCCGTTTCTCCTACAAAAACAATCTTTCCCTTGACCAGACTACTGAATTCGTAAAACTCATCTTCATCCTCCATGTCCATGTCCAGTATATCCATTGCCGAGATACCTACATTGGGATCACGGCTGAGATAGGAGACGTTATTCAAGGGAGAGTAATCATTAATAAAATCGTTATTCTGATCAAGTTTCACCCTTATTTTGCCAATTATCAGATAATTATCAATCACCTGTGGCGTTTCTCCCAGATAATCCGCAACAGCTTTCACCGATACCGGCCATTCGTTATATTCCTTTCCTATTTCAGGATAAATCCTCAGCCGGTTTTGCATCCCTCCAACTTCCTTGTGATTGGAATAAGCAGTTGCAGCAACCTCCCTGATAATCTCAGTTGGATAGGCTATCCTATCAAACACTTCTGCATTCTTTCCTTCAAAAACCAATTGAGAAACAACAATCACATTACCGGCTTCTTTTATATGATTCGCTATGATGGGATCTTCGTCATAGGAGCTGGCAAAGTCCATCAGCATATCAATAACCACTATTTCAGCCCCCAATTGCCGCAAACGTGAAGCAATGATGCCAAGATCGGTCCTCCGCAGGGGAAAGCTTCCATATTCCTCAAAAAAAGCTTCATCCTGTACAACCAAAGCGATCTTCTCATGGGGAAACCTGATTTTCTCTTCATCTCCGTATGTATTTCTCAGTACATGCCTGAGTGACAAGGTTTGATTTTCCAGAACGGAAAACCATTCATAATGCTCTGCAGGGATAATTATAAGAAAGAGCAAAATGGTAAAAAGAATATCGTAGCGTTTCAGCATTTTTTTCATGATAAGGTGCTCCAATGGGTGTTTTAAGGAGAGGATAGCAATCTGGTCGTTAAAATAATCGCATTAAAAAACCTCTGGAAAATGAAAACATCTAAAGTCGATTTGGACATTACCAGAATCTGATCAACAAATCAAAATTCTTTTGTCCCAACTCTTGTTTTACATTTTTCAGAGGTCTGAATCTGTAAGAGATTTGAAATATGCCACTGGGAAATGCCCTGTGAAAAGAGGCCTGTTTTGATCAATTGGGTGACTTTGCCGTTTCCCAACGACATATTTCATTTGATTATTATGTCCATGCTTTTAGTACCTTATAAATTACTTTCTGCTTTTTTGGCAGGAAATAATTTTTTAAGGTACTTATCCGGTTTATCCGGGATAGGTCAAACTACTTATTCAACCACAACCTGCATATACTCATTCAGTTCTTTATCATAAATGTTTTCAAGCTTGAGTTTTTTATACACTCTGAATAAATAAGGAGTCATTTCAATATCATCCGGATTATTTGTCAGGTAGGACTTGTAATGATCCATGGCTGCCACCCACATATCCTCTTTTTCAAAATAGGTTCCCAGGATAAATGTGTCTTCACCGTACTCCTCAACCAAACCTGTCGTGATTTGATCCAATTCCTGCTTTTTCGCCGATTCCAACCAACTAACCGTATAGTCCTTAAGTTCTCCCCTGCTCTTGAACTGATCTAGCTTGGTGATAAGCTCTCCACCTTTGTATGCTTCAATCTTAAAGGTTTTTGTACCTTCGAATGGATTGAGTTTAACTCGTACTACAGCATTTTCTGTTTCCGGAACATCATAAAGCTCACCCCCAAGATATAGCTTGTAGGAATACGCCTTATCCAAATTGTCCCACACCAGATAAGGATGGCTATCTGAAATAACAACCGAACGTACGGCATCCAATTCCACAGCATTTTGTGTCTGTGCGCTTCTGCGAACCGTGGTGTATGACTGGGATTTTGAAAACTTCTTGATTAATCCTGAAACCAGTTTATTTGAACTTTCAACTGTGGAAAAATCACCCTGAACTGCCTTCAGTCCATTATCAGTGACTTCCAAAATGCTATTGGGCGCCAACATCACATTTTCTCCCGTCGGCTTGATCGTGATTTTGCCGGAACCATCTTCGGCGCTACGAATTTGATAACCACTAAATAAAAACTTGTTTCTTCTCACTTTTTTCCATTTTTTACCATCTTTTGAGTAATCAACATCCCCTTTGACTTGAAAGAGAACAGCAACAGGATCTTTTTCTCCGGCTTGAATAGAACCTGCTGTAAAAATGATTGCGCTGATAATGACCAAAATCTGAATTATTGTTTTCATGATCAAACTCCTACTTTTATAGAGTTAAACAAGACCTCCTAAAATCTAAAAAAACCGCGTCAACAATTGAAGTATCATTTTCTGCCAAATATCAACTTCACTGGTTGCCTTATACTAAAATATCTATAATCATTTGACAAGACTTGTATACAAAGGCTGTTTACTAGATCAGTTGACAATACAGCATTATCTGATTGTTGACAGCAAGTGATGATAAATAATTTATTTCATTTGGTAACACCCGGTAAGATTCTAAGAAGCTTCCGGAAAATTACCAGACAACCGATCATTTTCACCTTAATATTGTCATAAATCCAAAAAATAAATATCTTGTTTATAGCTGAATTAACACAAACGCTTTTCTTTTAATGATCTTATTTTTCACAGAAAGGTACCCATGCTGACTGTTGAACAGGCTCTAAAAATCATCAAAACTAACAGAAAAGTAGCCATTGTCGGATTGTCGCCGAAGGAAGATCGACCCAGTTTTAGGGTGGCAAAATTCCTTCTGGATAAAGGGTTTCATATCATTCCCATTAATCCAACTTATGAGAAAATCCTGGGAATTCCATGCAAAAAAAGCCTTTCGGATCTGTCTGCCGGAGAGATTGATTGGATAGATTTTTTTGTAAATCCTAGTAGGCTGATGGATTTTTCTGCTACAGTGCTCAAACTCTCTCCCAAACTGGTCTGGTGCCAGATAGGTGTTGTGAGCGAACCATTCAATCAAGAACTGGATAAAGCCGGTATTCCTTTTATTGCCAATGTTTGCCCCAAAATCGAGTTGGAAAAAGTAGGTTAGGATACCCAAGACCCCTTATTTAAAGATTCTCGCCATGAACAGTGAAAAACTTGCTCAAGACCCCCTGATGATTGATATGAGAAAATCGATCGATCATTATGATGTCTCCTTTTTACACCTGCTGGCAGAGAGAGTCAGAGTTGTGGGAAAAATCATGCATGTAAAGCAGAAACAAAAGATAGAACTCGGACAAAGTGAAGCCAGAAAAGAGGATATGAAAAACCTGATTGAGATGTCCGTCCAGCTGAAATTGGAAAAAACCTTCTTTTAAAAGATACTCGATATGGTTTTTCAAGATGCAATGGAGCAGTTTAACAGCGGGAAACTGGTCGATAGCCCGGAAGCAATGTTTGAGATCTGCAACAATTTAAAAATAGAAGACTTGAGAAACAACCTGCTGAATCTGGACAAATCCCTGTGTCTGGTGCTGGCGGAAAGATTCAGAATCGTCAAACGAATTGGGGAGTATAAAAACAGTTTAAAAATACCGCCACTCGATCCGGTCAGATGGAAACAGGTATTGGAATCGAAAGGCAAGGTGGCTGAATCCCTGGGCATCAGTGTGTCACTGATTAAAGATATCTATAATTCCATCCATGAGGTGTCACTAAATATCGAACACGAAATAGCCGAGTCCCATTAAGTAATACAATTTGGGTATTGACACGTTTTGGCATTATTGTTAAAAATAGTGTTTAGCAAGAAATATGGGGGCTTAGCTCACCTGGTAGAGCGCAACGCTGGCAGCGTTGAGGTAAGGAGTTCGATCCTCCTAGCCTCCACCATAAAATCTTCAATAAAATCAGGGTCAAGCTTCCTTAATTGAAACCTGATCGCAATAAATCCCCTTAACAGACTTTGCTTACAAATGTATCTGTTGTTTTCCCGCTATCAAACCTGATGATAAATTATCGCTTTTTAGGGGCAAGATATTCAATAAGAAATCGATAAAATCGCCCTTGAACGCTCCTCCTACAAAAAATCAAAACCACAGTTATTATTTATTTTTAAATGCGATTTCACAAAACAGGTGACTGGGAGTTTCCAGATATCCATGTGAAATTTTCACTTGACACAGCGCCTTTCAAAACTTCAGTTTTTCAATTTGGGAATGTATAAATGCTCTAATCTATTTTGACTTGCCATGAGTCAAATCGATATATTAAGGAAAAAGCCATGCAGGATATAATTTTACTCGGCTTTCTTCTAAACGGAGAAAAAACTGGGTATCAAATAAAAAAACTAATGGAGATTAGTACCGGTTATTTTTTCAACACAAGTTTGGGAAGCATTTATCCCGCTTTTAACAAGCTTGAGAAAAAGAACATGGTTCGAATGACACAAATTATATCTGGTGGTAGAACAAAAAAAATCTATTCAATCACGCAAAAAGGGCGAGAGTATTTTCAAAGCTGGCTGGAAGAAGATATTAATATTCCGAAGATTCGAGATGAAGCTCTCTTAAAGATATTCTTTTTTCAAAACCTTTCCAATGATCTAAGGAAGGAACGAATCTCATCTTTTCTTAATAGAACAAAAGGAAGAATAAAAGAATTGGAGATGACATTTAGATTGATTAAGAAGAATACTCAGAATCAACCCAAGAAGCATGTGGAGGAGTACCAGAAGAAATATAATCTTGACCCGTTTCGAGAAGAGATGTTGAAATTTGGTTTAGAATATTATTCATTTCTCAACAAGTGGTACAAAAGTTTTTTAAAAAGAATGGATACGATACGATAAAATATTGAAGACACAGCTGCTGCACTACGCTGAACTATATCTGCAGTCACTGAGGCGTTTTGATTTCCTTTGAAGATAGGTCTCTTTTGCCTTAAAAAGCTTCAAGCACTTCCCCCAGAACTTTTGGCTCTACATAAGCCAGATTGTTCTTGCCAATGGATTCCAACCTGGCATGTCCTCCTCCCTGCACAATATTCATTCACTCTTTATTTTTACGGAGTTAACTTGCTATTGAATCAAATTTTACGTTGGTATTTTTAACTTCGCTTTCAGTAATTTCTTAATTTCCTCGAATTCAGGTAAAAAACTCATTTATACTGTTTTCCAGATTGTCCTATTCAGTTTTAACAAATCTCAAGAGTATAAGTTAAGTTTACTAACCTGATTTTGACAGAAAGTCTGCTCTTTTACTATTGACTATATTGAAACCTAAAACTAGCATGTTTGCATCAAGTCGATATATATTGATACGATAATATAAGGAATATTTACTCAATTGCACCTATCAAAGTGAAAAATCTATCACCAATGACAAGGTATCAATACAGCTGACAGGTATTTTGGAAATTTCCATTTACAGATGAATTGTATTGTTTCGGCGCTGGAACTGACACTGGGAAAACCAGTATCATTGATATCAAATCGAAATATTTCCATAAGACATCATGAAACCATTGCTGAGCTCCTAATGGCATTATTTTTTGCACCTGTATTTTACGGCGAATGGAATCAGAACATGTTTTATAGGCAAGAAACATGGGGATATTTCAAGGTGACAACAGAGCCTGCTTTCTGACTGGTAATTAAGCAAAAAGAATTTAATTTATAACTTAAATATTACAGGAGGTTAAGATGAATGATGTTTATATTGTAAGTGCTGTTCGAACACCTGTTGGGAAAAAAAACGGATATTTAAGAGAATGGAAGGCCCCGGAGTTACTGGCTTGTGTGCTGGATGAGGTTGTAAGGCGCGCAGATATAGATCCTGTCTTGATTGATGATGTTATTAACGGCACGGTTTATCAGGTGGGTGAGCAGGGATTTACTCTGGCAAGAATGGGGATTTTTGCTTCCAGTCTTCCGGACAGTGTTCCGGGTCTGGCAATTAATCGCCAATGCGGCAGCTCATTGTCATCCATCCAGGTGGGGTTTGGAATGATCGCTTCAGGCATGATGGACGTGGTAATTGCAAGTGGCTGTGAGATTATGAGTAAATATCCCATTGGCAGTGATACCGACGGCACTCTTCCGGATGGTCGTCCTCAAGGAAACCCATTTGGAGAATTTTATGTAAAACGGGTTGATGGAAAGCTCTACAATCAGGGCATGGCGGCTGAAGCCATTGCAGAAAAGTGGGGAATTTCGGCCCGAGATTGCCAGGAATTGGCTGTTGCCAGTCATAGAAAGGCTGATCAGGCAACAAAGAACGGATATTTTAAAAAGGAAATCATGCCGATGAAAGGCCTGGATAAGGAAGGAAATGAGATTATTGTGGAGACGGATGAACCCATTCGTCCGAATACTAATATTGAAACCTTGGCAACTCTGGATCCTGCATTGGGCACCAAAATGATTACAGCCGGTATTTCCAGCCCTGTTACGGATGGCTCTTCAGCGGTAATGCTAATGAGTGAGAAAAAAGTTAAAGAATTGAATATGACCCCCCTGGCTCGCATTAAAGCCAATGCTATTGTCGGATCTGAGGCCTACCTGATTCTTACCGGTCCAATTGATGCCACGCCAAAAGTACTCAAAAACGCAGGATTAACCATGGACGATATTGATATTTTTGAAGTTAACGAGGCTTTTGCACCAATTCCATTGGCATGGGCAAAAGAGCTTAATGCTCCCTTGAACAAGTTGAATGTGAATGGTGGAGCCATGGCGCTGGGACATCCAGTTGGTAATTCGGGATGCCGTTTAAGTATTACAGCTATTCATGAACTGATTAGAAGAGAGGCCAAATATGCACTGGTTACGCTATGTACCGGCGGTGCGATGGCTCCGGCTACAATTTTTGAGCGTGCATAAAAAGTGAAACAACACATTTTTATATTAAATTCTCCCCAGGGACTCTTTCAAGGAAGAACAGAGCCCCTGTAAAGGAATTATGTTTTCCTGTTTTAATAATATTCCCAATATTTTTGTGAGAAAAATGGATGGCACAACAAATCGCTGACAGAAGAGATGTTGACTTTGTTCTATTTGAACAACTGGAAATAGAACAATTTCAAAATTATGAAAAATTTAAAGACTTTAGCAAAAAAGTCATCGACATGGTCATTACCGAAGCTCGAAATCTGTCCATTAAGGAAATACTGCCAACCTTAAAGGAAGGAGACCGGGAAGGACTTATTTTTAAAGACGGAAAGGTCACCTTACCCGACTCATATAAGAAAGCATATAAACTTTTTGTTGAGGGAGAATGGGTAGCCATGGGTGCAGACACGGAGCTGGGTGGGCAAGGATTGCCAAATGTAGTTATTCAGGCGGTTTTTGATTATTTCTTGGGAGCAAATTACCAATTTACTCTTTATGGCATGTCCGGATACGGCCCAGGCGAAATGATAGAAATTTTCGGAAACCGGGAACAAAAGGATCTTTACCTGAAGAAGTTATATTGTGGTGAGTGGGGAGGAACGATGGTGATGACCGAACCCGAGGCTGGCTCTGATGTAGGTGCAATATCAACGACAGCAGTCAGGAATACGGATGGCACATACTCCATAAGCGGAAATAAAATTTTTATCACCAATGCCGAACATGATTTAAATGACAATATTATTCACCCGGTATTAGCTCGTATTGAAGGAGCGCCAAAAGGAACGAAAGGGATTTCCCTGTTTATTGTTCCAAAAATACGCGTTAATGCAGATGGCTCATTAGGAGACCCCAATGATGTGGTCGTTACCGGACTTGAAGACAAAATGGGAATGCACGCCAGCGCCACCTGCAGTGTTACTTTTGGCGGGAAAGGAAACTGCCAGGGAATGCTTCTTGGTGATGAAAATCAGGGAATGAAGATCATGTTTCACCTGATGAACGCTGCTCGATTGGCCATCGGCGCGGTTGGACAAACCAGCGGCTCAGCGGCTTATTTACACGCCCTGAACTATGCGGCTGAACGTATTCAGGGAAGAGATCTGGAAAAGACTTTTGATTCTGAAGCCGAGTCCGTAACGATTATTAATCATCCTGATGTACGAAGAATGCTCATTTGGATGAAGGCTCATGTTGAAGGTATGAGAAGCTTGTTATACTACGGTGCTCTTTGTCATGACAGAGAACAATATGGAGAAACAGAAAAAGAGAGAGAGTATTATAAGGATCTCTTTGAAATACTGACACCGGTTATCAAGTCGTATTGCACCGACAGGGGATTTGAGGTCTGTTCAGAAGCGATGCAGGTTTTTGGAGGATACGGTTATACAAAAGACTATCCAGTAGAACAGCTTTTAAGGGATGTAAGAATTGCCTCAATATATGAAGGGACCAATGGGGTACAGGCAATGGATCTATTGGCTCGAAAACTCCCGATGAAGAAAGGGGCAGTTCTCTTGAATCTTGTAACAGAGATCCAGAATGTCGCAAACAAGGCAAAAGAGCAACCCGCACTGGCAGGCATGGCAGAAAAAGTTGAAGGAGCTGCCAATCGACTTATCGAAGCGGCAATGCATTTAGGTAAGACAGCCATGTCTTCTGCTGTTAAAGCAGCCTTTTTACATGCAGTTCCTTTTCAGGAGGTAATGGGGGACATCTGCATGGCGTGGATGCTGCTGTGGAGAGCAGAAGTATCAATAAAAAAACTGGCAGATGGCGCCAAAAAGAAAGATACCGAGTTTTATCAAGGGCAAATCAAAACCGCTTCCTATTTTATAAATTCCATTTTACCGGTAACCATTGGAAAAATTGAATCTATTTTAGCCAACGACATATCAGCTCTGGAGATATCAGAAGCAGGCTTTGGAGTATAGATTCTTTGGAATAGGGCACTTTTTAGTCAGACAACATTTTGTTTTGATCATTATGTTCCTTATATAGGCTTTTCCAAAAAAGTTATTTCAGACAAGGGAGCATTTAGTTTCGTTTGAATACCAGCGATTATTTTAAAAATCTTATTGAAAGGAGAAAAATGAACTGGGAAACGGAATACCAGCAAAAACTTGTTTCGCTTAAAGAAGCGGCATCCATCATCAAGTCAGGCGATGTAGTGGGTTTGCCACCAGGACCGAGTGCTCCTGTAGACCTGATGAATGCAATTGGTTCACGTTACGAAGAATTGGATAATGTTAAAATCATGTCTGGAATTTTGATGGTTCCCCAGGAGCATCTCGCAGCCAAGTGTAAAGGGCATATCAACCATGTTTCCGTTTTTGTGGGACCTTTGGAAAGGATATTCATGTCTGAAGGAAATATTGAAGTTATTCCCTACCAATTCTCACAGACAGAAGCACTTTTTTCCAGAGACGATAATAGTGCCAATATAACGCTTCTGGAGTGTTCTCCTCCTGATGAAAGAGGGTATATGAGTTTTGGCCCGATGGGAACATTTTGCAATGACTTTTGCGCTAAACGATCCGATACATTGATTGTTCAGGTAAATGACAAGGTTCCGTTTGTATATGGTTTAAACGCGCACATTCATGTCAGCCAGGTGGATTATATAACAGAATGCAGCAGAAATATTGCTGAGCTTCCAACAGCACCTCCTGGAGAAACTGAACAGAAAATCGCTTCTTATATTGTCAATGAAATTCCGGACGGAGCGACTCTGCAACTTGGTTTAGGAGATGTGGCCAACGCCATAGGCTATATGTTAGATGATAAAAAGGATTTGGGAATCCATACTGAAATGCTTACTGAGTCGATGGTTGAGTTAGCAGAAAAGGGCGTTATAAACGGGTCCAAGAAGACATTTCATGAAGGTAAAATTCTATGTGTTTTTGGACTGGGAACAAAAAAAACCTATGACTATATGCATCGAAATCTGATGGTTGAAACAGCACCCGTTTCCTACGTTAACAAAATAGCGAACATCGCAAAAAATGATAATATGATATCCATTAATAATACGCTTGCTGTTGACTTAACGGGGCAGGTCTGTTCCGAAACCATTGGCTTTGATCAATATAGCGGCACCGGAGGACAGTTGGATTTTGTCAGGGGAGCGAAAAACTCAAAAGGTGGAAAATCATTTATCGCATTAAACTCAACAGCGAAAACACCAGAGGGAACGGTTTCACGAATATCTTGTGTTCTTCCTCCTGGAACAGCTGTGACAACACCCAGGACAGATGTCCAATATGTTGTTACTGAATATGGTATAGCCGATCTATGGATGAAAAGCATGCCTAACCGGGTGAGATCATTAATCGGGATAGCTCACCCTGATTTCAGAGATAATCTTGAACGGGAAGCCAGAGAAGTTGGGATTATTTAATTTGTTCCATTGGGCTCTGTCCAGATGAAAATTGATCTTAGATCACAAAAGGTGGACAGTCCAATGGTTACAAACAAAAAACAGAACCGGATTTTAAGTAAGAGATTTAGGTTTTATTGCTGTTTTCAACTTTTTCCCCGAATTTTTTATTGTTATTTGATTCGAGATTAACCCTTTTCAAACAGAAGGTTTTTGGAGATGAAAATCAACTTCAAGTTTATCAGAATTGACATTTTTAATAGAGAGCCGCAATAACAGGAGTTGTAACCACTATTATCCACCTGAAGTTTTTCCAAAAAACAGATTTTTAGTTGACCAAGCATCTGTTTTCAGAACAACCTACACCTGTCCAAGGAGATTATCTGGTCATACAAAAAGGAGTACCGCTCAATTACAGAATGTCCTTAATATGATGGAGGAAAAATGAAGTTATCAGTTCTTTACAATTATTTTATTCCTGCTACTTTGAGGGATGATCCCGCAATTTACAACAAGTCCAAGCAAATCGTTTCAGTAGGTTTTGTTGCGTCAACTATTGTTGTGTTGATGTCAAGCCGTAATTTTATTGAAGGCAGACCGATGGCCGGTGTAATGGTTGTGTTGGTAGGTCTGTTTATGATGTTGGGGCCGGTTATTTTAAAAATAACTGCATCCAGAATTACCGCCGGAAATTTTGTTGTATTTGCTCTGTATTTGCTGCTAACAGCTATCTGCTATACAAGAGGAGGAATTGCCAGCCCCAGTTCCTTTTATCTGGTTCTTCTTGCTTTATTGGCTTTCATGTTTACAAATATAAAATCCGGAATTCTTTGGGGAGTAATATCCATAGGAACTTTGGGTACGATGTTTTGGCTTATGCAAAGTCAATCCGGTTTTCCAGCTGTCGGCATGACTCAAAGTGAGTTTAATAAATACTCCCTAATCACAGTATTAACTATAGTAATATTGGCGATCATTGTTGGTTTTCTGTACGAATATAATGGCATAAATAATCTTAGAGTTTTAAAGAAAGAGATGAATCAATCCGTTCATACCGCGAAAAGTCTTAAAATGATGATGGTAAATGTGAATGACGTCATGGATGGCGTATCAAACAATGATTTGTCTAAAAATGTGACCATGGAGACCACAGGCGAATTGGAAAGTTTAAAGTCTTCGGTGAATAAGGCTCTTGAGCTGCTCAGTTGCACGATTCGGCAAGTAATTGAAGCAAGTGATCAATTCAATATCGGGGCAAATGAGCTATCAACTTCTGCTCAAACACTAGCAGAAGGGACAACAAGACAAGCTGCGAATATGGAAGAAATTTCATCTTCCATGAATGAAATCGAAAACCAGATAAAAATCAGTGACGATAACTCTATCAAATCCAAACAGCTGGCAAATCAAACCATTCAGGTTGTGGGGCAGGGAAATGAGCAGATGAATGAAATGCTCAACTCAATTAATGAAATAAACGTGACAAGTAAAGATGTTTCAAAAGTTATTAAAGTCATCGATGAGATTGCTTTTCAAACCAATCTGCTTGCATTAAACGCTGCGGTTGAAGCGGCCCGAGCCGGGAAATATGGAAAGGGGTTTGCTGTTGTTGCGGAAGAAGTCAGAAACCTCGCCGGACGAAGTACTGAAGCTGCAAGGGAAACGACCAATTTGATTAATAATTCAATTAAACAAGTAGAAAAAGGGGTAAAAAACGCTGATAAGACAGCAGAGATTCTAAAAATCATTAATAGTGACATGGAGAAGATAAACGATTTGATCGAAGAAGGAACCTCCGCATCCCAGGAACAACGATTAAGGGTTGAAGAGATCAACAGGAGCCTGAATGAAGTCAATAATGTAGTGCAACAAAACTCTTCGATTTCCGAACAAACCGCATCAGCCTCAGAGGAATTATCTGTACAAGCATCAAGATTGCACGAAATGCTGAATGAATTTCGTTTAGCAAAAGAAGAAGGAGTTGTACTCAACGATGTTATCAATCCAAGTCCAGCGCATGGAAAGATGATAAGAAATCGCCTTTTGGGTACCAAAACATTCAACTAGGAATTTCAGAAAAAAGGAAATGGGTGACCCTGCTTTTTCTTTAAGTCAAACACCACCGGTTTTACCAGTGGTGTTTGAGTTTGATTGCCTATTTGTATGGTCAAAAATGCAGTGTGATCGAAACTGGACGTGTCGTTTGGTTTGATCTCTTCGTCTTTCGGATTAGAATCGTTCATCTGCCACAATCTCCCTGAGCTTGCGAAACAGTATTCTGGCTGATTTGGGAGGCTTGCCGGTTTCTTTCTCCTTGCGGGCATTTCTGATTAACTGAGAAAGATGTTGCCGATCCATTTCCGGGTAATTCCTCAACACATCTTCTTCCAGACCTTTCTTACCGGATATAAGGCCATCACGCAAATCTTCTATCAATTTATGTTTGCTAGCTTCCTGCGCTCGGCCTGTGGCAATGTCGTCGATTACAGCCTGAATGGGTTCGGGATCAACTGAACGCATCAATCCCCCAATGTACTGCATTTGCCTGCGTAACGCTTCATGCTTTTTTATACGCTTGGCTTCAATAACAGCACCTTCAAGTTTCTCCGGTAATTCGAGTGCTTTGATCTGATCCTCCGAAAGGGAAACCAGCTGTTTTCCTAATGTTTGCAGCGCTTCTGCCTCTCTCTTTTTTTGCGTCCTACTTTTTTCCTCATCTTCATCCCGCTCCAAAACAACACCTTTCACTTTGATCATGTTTTGCGCCTTTCATTTTTATAAAGGTTATACTTCGGCCCTTGAAGATTGTAATTTTAATGGCAAAGCTTTTAGTGGTTGGCAATTGGCTGTTAGCTTCCATCTTCGTAATGCTTTTTAATAAGAATTGAGATCACAGGTAAGGATTTGATCAGCTCATTTCCTAATGTTTCCTTACAAAATTAGCAGAGAGCATAAGATGTAACCAGCCATATTTGTCGATTATTGGATGTTTAATCACCAATCAAGATGCAACACCATTTTTAATGTTGCCCATCAATGAGCGATAACATGGCCTTGGCAACTAGTTTACAAAGTTAGCTAATATTAGCTAAGCAAATAAAAAATGTATTTAATGGAGGTCGTTTGCAAGTAAATATGCATGAAGCGAAATCAAGGTTGTCCGAGCTTGCTCAAATGGTTCTGAATGGCGAAAAAGTTGTGATTGCAAGGGCGGGTAAACCGATTCTAGATCTTGTTCCTCACGTAAAAACAAAGAGAAAACGATTGGCTGGTGGCTATGAAAAGGAAATCGAGATATCTGATGATTTCGACGAGACCCCCTTGGAAATCATCAATGCATTTTATGGAGATGGTAATGGGTAGATACTTGTTGGATACTCTTACGATTCTCTGGTGGTTGAAAAATTCAAAGAAGTTAGGCAAGAAATCTATAAAAACAACCAGCAACCCTGATAATGAAGTTTATGTCAGCGCTGTTAACTTGTGGGAAATATGCATCAAAAAGAAAATCGGAAAACTCAAAGCGCCGGATAACCTGGTTTCTATCTGTGAGGAAAAGGGATTTCTCCCATTACCCATCACTCTGACCGATGGGGAAGAACTATATCGGCCACCCTTTCTTCATAAAGATCCCTTTGATCGCATGTTAGTCGTTCAAGCACAGAATAATCATCTGGCCATCATTACAAATGATGAGCATATTCCAAAGTACAATATAATTACGATTCAAGCGTCTCAGTAGATTGTGGGGAAAAATCGAAAAAACGGGATCACCCATTAAAGTTTAGGTCTTTCATTTTGACATTTTTTAAAAAATGGTGGCTGTCGCCCACCATTCCCGAAATCCATTTAAAAGTTGCACCTGGTGAGTTTTCACCACAATTGCTGAAAAGTTCCAATATATTACTCAACAATTCTTACCCTAAAAAACACTACTTAATTATCTACTCAAGTTTCAAATTCGCTGTGATGGCTTCCCTTGTGACATCAAGCAGCTCATCGATTTGATCGGCGGTGTAGCCGCTGACTTCAATTGGATCTCCAATGATAACCTGAATGGGGCTGGATCTGAAAATTATTCCATTCCTGGGAAGAGCCTTTGAGCTTCCATTCACTGTAACCGGTAGAATGGGAAGACCTGTTTGCAGGGCCGCGAAAAACCCACCCTTTTTAAACTCGTTCAATCTTCCATTGGTTGATCTTGTGCCTTCCGCAAAAAACATTGCCCCGACTCCTTGTGGCAACCGGTCGAAACCTTCCTGAAGACTCTTCAGTGATTTCTCCCGGTCGGAACGATCGATAAAGATGTTCCCGCAAGCATACAGGCAATGACCAAAGATTGGGATTTTCAGCAATTCCTGCTTGGCAACCCAGCGAAACTGAATGCCAAGTGAAAGTGCAATAGAGGGCCCGTCGAAATGGGACTGATGGTTTGAGATAATTATATAGGTGCGGTTTTTATCGATTTTTTCTTTCCCTTGAACAGACAGTTTAACCCCGGCAATGGTTAGAATAATCCAGGCCCAAACCCTTGAGAGTTGAAAAGCAACATTTCCCTTGGAAGTAAACAGGGTTGAAATTATAATCGGTGGAAAAACCAGCAGAGTTGCAATACACAGCCAGCAGGCCAACCAGATTATTTTGAAAGTATTTAAGCTTCCTCTTACCGATTTGATTAGTATCTTTATAAAAGTGGAGTGGGATTCAGCTGAAACCGATACCTGTTTGGACATATCATCTCCTCAATTTAGTGAAACCTGAGATCGAAATATGAAACTGCCAATATCCAAAAAGATTGGGGCCGAAAATACAAGGTAAATATTTAGATTTACAAAAGTTTTACACGAGCGGGGTTCTCAATGCAGACGGCAAAACGGCAAGTAGATTGTAATCCGGGGACTTGCTGTTTTTTATTGTATAAAGCAGTCCCCTCGTTACGGATGGCAACATTTTAATCAACTATATCAGGCTACTTGCTTTTCAATCAATTGCGCGTTTTGTCCTTCATGCCCAACGATGGCGGGAATTCCACCAGTTGCGGATTTGGAGCTTTTAATCAGGCCGGACACAGCAATTATTGTCATTGAAAGCAATAAAGCCAATGGATACCCCAGGTAAATACAAATCCTTGGAATCGTCTGCAGAGGATCTGCGATAATGGAGGGTAACCAGTAAAGACTAACCAAAGTAACACTTACTACATAACTAAAGATAAAAGTTTTCATTTAATTCTCCCTTGGATGAGTTATTAATCATAAGACTGAATATCAAAAAGATAATTACTATTCTGCAAATAGGGAGCCAGGCTGCCAAACCAATAAAAATAAAGCCTTGCAGGTGCGCAAAATATTTTTAAGTATTTGCGTTTATTGATAAATCTTTTTTAACTTAAAGTAAACATCACCCAATTATTTCTTTAAAATCCAGAATTTAACTATCCGATATTCTTGAAAGCGATTGTCTTGAGGAGAAGGGTAAACCATCGACTATATTATCAACTATTTGTTTTTTTTTGATTTTTTGAAAAGTAGTGCTTCAGGTTGAAGATTTCGGCAGGATTATGGTAATTTTGAATATATTGCTATTTACTCAACAAATTTAGCTAGTTAACAAGTGTGTCTGATATTCGGACTTTCATGCCCGATAATAGACATCTTTTAACTATTGTTTTATATAGCTTTATATTGCAATTTGAAATTTTTGTGTCCTATTATAATACACGCAGAGAATCCTAAATCCGCTGAAACACAGAAACCACATATGCGATTTTAAGATTCATATTCCTCCTTGTTCTCAGATAGGTGATACCGTTTGATTTTTTCATAAAGTGTGCTGCGACTTATACCCAGCCTTTCAGCCGCCTCTTTTTTATTCCAACAACTCGATTCCATTATCTGCCTGATATGCTGCTTCTCATTCTCAGCAAGGCTATCATTATTCGATCCATCTTCATTTAAAGAGTGGCTTTCATCAAGAGCAAACGGGAGGTCCTTCACCTCGATTCTGTTACCTTTAGCAAGAACAACAGCATACTCAAGACAGTGTTCCAGTTCACGGGTGTTCCCTGGCCAATCATAATCCAGAAGCTGCCGCATGGCTCCCGGAGCAAAATCATGGATATCTTTTCCGAACTCCAGGGCTAATCGCTCCAGGAAATGGTTGGCAAGCAGGGGGATATCATTTCGTTTATTCCTAAGCGCCGGTAAATACATGGGGATAACATTTAAACGGTAGAAGAGGTCTGCCCGAAACTTCTTTTCCTTAACCTGGTCTTTCAGGTTTTTGTTGGAAGCGGTAATCACCCGGATATCAACGGACAGGATTTGATCCCCTCCCAGGCGTTTTAGTTTTTGGGTCTGCAGAACTCGTAGGAGTTTTACTTGTGCTTGCGGAGAGATATCGCCGATTTCATCCAGAAATACCGTTCCACCGTCAGCTTGTTCAAACCGCCCGGCTCTTGTCTTGTCAGCGCCGGTAAACGCGCCTTTTTCATGACCAAAGAGTTCACTTTCCAACAGGGTTTCCGGAAAAGCGGAGCAGTTAATAACAATAAATGGTTTATCATGCCTGGAACTGAGTCGGTGAATGGCTCGTGCAACCAATTCCTTACCCGTTCCACTTTCACCTTGAATCATGACGGTTGTATTGGTGACCGCCACATCTTGAATCAACCTGTACACAACCTGCATTTTCGGATCTTTGCCAACAATCTGTTCAAACTGGCTCACCACATTGGTCTGATAGTCCACCTCCTCCTTACGAACCGGATGTCTTTTTGAGGGTGTGGCAATAAGATCAATGACTTCACACTGTTTGCACCGTTCCCATTTCTCTTCCAGGGTTTCCCCGGGATTTTCCTCGCAGATGGTTCCATCTATCAACCAACAGATAGCACCCGATTGATATTCCCAGGCTGGACAATTCATCCTTTTCTCAACGGGACAGTTTTTTACCTTCCAACAAGGTCTCCTGATAACCTCTTCCGAACGCAGTCTTGATATCAGAAAGAAGAGCTTTCTTTCCACATCACCCGGAATCGGAGCCTTGCCGGACTCATACTCCCGTATCGCTTGTTCAGAAAGACCCAATAGCTGCCCCAACTGTTTGTCTGGCTTTTTGATCCTTTCGCAAAAAAGACGGAATTCGGATGCTGTCATTGTCATACAATTATATGGAGCAGATGAAAACTGAATAAAGTATCATCGTATTTTCCGATTGTAGAGGTTTGCGGCATTTAACAAGCTGTAATAATAAGGATTAAGCAACTTTGAAAGAAATTTTGAATAGGATCTTCGAGATTAATGGGGAGAAGATTATTCTGCAAAAAACATCATCCTCAAATCGATTAATGGAAAAATTTCAATATTTAACAAAGAGTGAGAGCAAATAATAGGATTCATACCATTGAACTTAATCGTCCTTACCAACCTCTTTTAGATGCTTTTTTATCTCGGCGAATGATTTCTCACAATTCTCCTTGATTTCAAGGTATTCACCTTTCATGATTTTGGAGTTCATAAAATCACCGTCCCGTGTCAACCCGCGGAGATAAGATTCATATCCCTTGGCATGGTGATAATAGCCGCCCTTGGCAATGATATACCTGGCAACCAGCTCCCTGCATTCCATACATTCAACCAGAACCTCATCATGCTTGTTAGGCTCTCTCACCAACAGATTTCTTACTTTCCTTGAACCACAAATCTGACATGTCTGCCTATGGACTTCCATTTTTTCTCCTTTTTATCCCTTTAGTTTGATAACAGTTCATAGTTCAATCTACTTTCATTTAGTCTATCCAAAACGATTCACTTCAGGCAAATGGAATCATGACATTTACAGCTGGCGCGGGAAAATTACTCAATGCTGTAATGAGAAAACCAATTTGATCCACACATCTGTTATTAATACATATCCCTAATGATACCGGATCGAGTCCGGAATAATAATGTAAAAAGTGGGGATTTTTCTGTAGTAACGCAATTTGGGGCTAATTTATGGAAAATCCAAAGATTGTAATATCATCCTGGATTTCATTTTCACCCCGATATCGATTGAAGGCGTTTATGATATTTTGTTCCTGCTGTTCGAATGGCTGATGGCTATGTTCTTTTAATAATCGCTGGAATCTCTTGTTTCCCAGTGATGTGCGATTATCTCCTCCCAATTGATCGATGTAGCCATCTGTAAATAGATAGAATGACATCCCCTTTTCAATAGGAATCACATTATTCTTGAAGCAATATTCCGGATTTGATTTTTTATAGCCGATACTTTCCCTGTCGCCTTTGATGGTGTTAACTTCTCCATTTGCAGTATAGACAAGCGACTGTCTGGATCCTGAGAAGGTCAGGGTTTTATCTTTCAGGTTCACAAAACAGATTGAGGCATCCATTCCGTCATCGGAAGTGGCATAATCGGCATCCTGCTGAAGTGACTTTTTGACGATCCTGTTTAATCGTTTGAGAATTTCGGCAGGTTCCAGGCATCCCTCATCCATTGTGATTCTCCTCAAATTCGAGGAAGCCAGCATGGTCATGAATGCGCCCGGAACACCATGCCCTGTGCAATCGATCACTGCCACCAGAAACCCGTCTTGAAACTCATTGGCAAAGTAGATATCTCCCCCGACAATATCTCTTGGTCTCCAGATCAGCAAATAATCGGAAATAAAAAGTTTCATGTAATCAGTATTGGGCAGAAGTGAGTTCTGAATACGTTTGGCATAACTGATACTGGACATGATTTTTTGATTTGCACTTTTTACCTCATTCAGAGACCGGTAAAGCTCTCGATTGGCCTCTCTTAATTCTTCGGTTCTTTCAACAACCCTTTGTTCCAGCATCAGGTTGTTTTCCTCAAGTTCTTCAGTCAGTTTCTCAACCTTGGAAAAGGAATAAGAGGCACGGGAAGTCAATAGCAGGGCTTGAAACAGAATGAAAATAAAAAATCCCAATTGAAGAAGAAAAGCGGTCTGAATGATGTTATTGGCGAATAGGATATCGTTGATTACCGTTATCAGCATGGCAACAAACCCCAGCAGGAAAAAAACAATCCCCCGGCGTTTCTTTAAAATAGACATGATGAGCAAATAAACGGCATATAATCCACATGCGACTGTAAATACCTGGTAAATCTGAACTGTTGAGGAAAAGACTCTAGCCGGGGTAACCAGCACGATGATGGAAAAGGTTAGTCCGACAAACTGAATCGCCTGGAATGTCCATCTGATAAATTCTTTTGGAAAGAGGGTGACCATATAAAAGGTGAATGTTGGAATGGTCAAGTAATAAGTCAGGTATTCCACCTTCACCAGAATGAACCAGGGAAATCCCGGCAGGAGGTGCGAAATATAGATTTCATCCGTTACCAATATTCTAAAGGAGATCAGAAAACAGAATAGTCCAAAATAGAGGGGGGCTTTCTCCGTCTTACGAAAGAAAAACATGGCAATGTGATAGATCCCCATTATTAGAATGGCTCCGAACAACAAAAGATCAAAGGCTATTTTCTTGGCTTCTTGTCGACGGATATTCCTCTCCGAACCCAGTTTTATGGATTTCCACAAACCGCCTTTATAATAGTGGTAGTTGGAGATCTGAATAACCATATCCAATTGATCGCTGTTCAGATCGAAATCGTAAACACGGGGTTGATAAAAGGGGACAGACAACGATTGTGATATACCCACCACTCCATTGGAACTGATTAACCTGCCATTGAGATAAAACCTGTAAGCCGTCGCCATGTGAGGAATCTTCAGGGCCAAGGGAACCGCACTCTTTCCCATGAGCACCTTGAGGTGAAACGTTGCATAGCCTTCACTTGAGTTCGTCCAGGAACTTGGAATGCTTATCTTTTCTTTCCCGGCATTTCCTTGGGAGATATCCGAGTTTTCAATCAGTTGATTCCAGTAGATCTCCCATTCACCATCAAGATCCACGATCCCCGAACTATCAAAATTCCAGTTTCTTAAATCAAGAACACCGTTAATTGCTACTGGCTTTAGGTCCATGGAAGGGTACTGACATGCGGAAAACACAATTGCCAATAGCAAAATAAAAAAAATACGCGGTCTCATAAAATTATGCCGGATGATCAAGTGAGGAATAAAAAAGATATTTAGCTGATATATTAGACTGGCTGAACCAAATAGACAAGCTTTTAAAAACTCCTGACACTTAACGATCACTCAAGTTTAATCCATTGCTGACTAAACCAGTAATAACGGTTTGCTTTAAGATGTCGCGCGGTACAATTATATCGACTTCTGCCCAGCGGCAAGGGTTTGAGGGCTTGTATTGCAAAGACCAGGTTTTTCCGATCAATCCAGTTTAGTTCCATTCTGCCCTGACCGGAGGCAAAACAGGATAGTGAATTGAGATTGAGGGGATAATCTCCCTTGGCAAGTTCAATGCGAAGTGTTGGTTCAAAATCTCGTGCCTCCAGAACGGGGTTCTCCGGATCTATTTTCATAACAGGCAGCGGCAACGAATTAACCTTTTCCATAAAACTTCCCAAACTCGCATATTCCCCCGACATGGGAAAACGCGGCAACGCTCCGAAATCACTTCCGGGCCAGACAGAACCGGAATGCTGTCCGATTCCAATCAAACCCATCTCCAAGACAATCTGTTTTATCTCGGAATTGTATTCTCCGTAGGGATAAGCAAACAGCTTGGATTCAGCTCCCAATTCCTCTTTCAGCCGTTGTCGGGACACTTTGATCTCATCGATAACTCTTTTTTTCCATTGAAGTTGGCTTTCATTTCTGTTTTGTCTCACCAGATAGGGATGAGAATGAGAATGCGCAGCAAACGTTACTCCGGCCTGTTTCATCTCCCTCATCTGCTCCCAAGTCATATAGATACTATGTCTTTGGTCCACACCTTCGGAAGCGACAAAAACCGTAAACGGCCAATTCCTTTTTTTTAACCTGGGATACGCTTCCGAATAAATTGAGCGGTAGGCATCGTCAATCGTTATGGCAACACAATTTTCCGGAAGCGCGATGCCATCACGGATATAAGAAAGACTCTTTTCAAGATCCCACACCTGGAAATTATTTTTTTCAAGGTATCGGAGATGCTGGTCAAATTGTTCAAGAGTGACGCTGGTGGACGGAGGAGTTTCACTTCCAAAGTGATGATACTGTAAAATCACAATATGATCAGCCGCAGGAGATTTCTGTTGTTGAATGACAACGAGAATTAGAGACAGGCAGATAATTATGAGACCTTTTTTCATGATAAATAGCCATTGGTGCAAGGTTAAGTATTTGGTACTTAATAGCTGGGCAGGTTACCCATCAATGGTTTGTTAACCCGAATAATATTTTTAATGTTTTTGACATATTTTTCTCTCTTTTCCGAATAAAGCAGGAGACCGTCAGCAAGAATGTATCCATCCAAAGACTTGTTCTCTTTTCTCAGTTCCTGCCGTTTCTCTCTCAGCAAACCGTATGCCCAATGGGTATTGAGATTTCTCATGTAGCTGCGAACAGCCAGTTTGACACTTTTATAGCTGGCAACCCTGTGATTTGCCCCCTTTTTCCTTTTTTGGGGGATCATGCTTTTTTCATCGGAATAGGTCCATTGACCGAACAGGCTGTTCCCATAAATAGCGAACCGGGATGTCCCCCAGGCCGATTCGGTCGCACCCTGTGCCAACACCAGTTCCACAGGAATAATATCGATCCTCCTCATAAGGTACTTCCACATGTCATTCTTCTCAATCCGAAGACTATCCAGTCGGTATTCGTAAAAGACCTGGTCCAACCACTCATGACCATTTGCCAGATCATTTTCCCCTGCTTTCTGTTTTTCCAGCAAGCTTAGAAGCCGGGCTCTTTGCTCCAATATTCTCTCGTTTTCCTCAATTATAATGGGTCGCAGGAAATTAAAAAACTCCCGCTTTCTGTTTTCGATTCCTTTTATTGCCTGAAAATTCGGAAACTCCTCTACTTTTACAAAGGGATCTGACAAACAGATCAACACTATCCAGATTACAGTTGATTTCAGCAAAAAGGTTAAAAGTCGTGACAAATCAGTGTTCCTGTTTTGGTTTCTTAAAAACAATCAAATCAATAACGCGAAAATCGAACAGTAAATAATTGTTTGAAAATCTGTACTTTTTTCCCCGGATTAAAAATGAAGATCATGTAGCCTTATATTCAACAATTACATTAAAAGCTCTTTTGTTCGTCCTTTGGAGATATTTTTATTAATATTTACCAAGTGTGTTTTTTTTATAGCATCAATCTGGTGTTTAGGAACACCAACAATCTTTGTGATTCGTTCAAACCTACTCACCGAATCAACCACTTGCTCAATCAATTCATTGGGTTTTTTAATCACAATGTTTTTTGCAGATTGAACCAGATCGTCATAAGTAAAGTTTTCTTTTTTACCGCTATAATTTTCCGGATCACTCAAACGGATATCAGAAAGACCATCGAATTTAATCAGGTAGAGCTTTTGGAACAATAAAAATGACACAGCTTGGTCGAACCCTTTCCGCAAAACCCGACGGTTTTATAAGCCTTGTACGAAGCTTGTTTCAGTCCAATAACGCGGAATCTTGATTACCGATGCAACAGTCTTTGCAGAGATGCTGCTGGAAGAAACTCTTTGGTATTTGATTGATTCAACGAAAGATTTGGGCTATTCGCGACCAGTATAAGTGTTATCGTAAAACAGTCTTGACTAATTTACGATAACACTTATACTGGTCATGCCCACTCATCAAAATCCTCATGCCCTAAAAACAATGAAACGATCTTATGAGTTTCAACTTACAGACCATTTGGCACGACATCGGCAGATGATCTTTCTGACGGGTCCCAGACAAGTTGGCAAGACAACTCTTTGCCTCGGGCTTTATCCAGATGGGAAATATCTCAACTGGGATAACCAGGATGATCGTATGCATATTGTGGAGGGGCCTTCTCGTGTTGCAGAAGAAGCAAATCTACATACCTTGCTAGAAAAAAAAACAACCATTGTATTTGATGAAATTCACAAGTACTCCAAATGGAAGGAATTTCTCAAAGGTTTTTTTGATACCTATGGCGATCGAATAAAAATAATCGTAACCGGGAGCTCAAGGTTGGATGTGTATAAAAGAGGTGGGGATAGTCTCATGGGACGATATTTTCTCCATCGGCTGCATCCGTTTTCAGTCAGAGAGATTACTGCGCCTGAGTTGAACGACCAGGAGATCCGGAATCCTGTTCCCATCGATAAGAACTCCTTTAATGATCTGTTTACCTATGGCGGCTTTCCGGAGCCCTTCCTGAAAGCGGACAAACGGTTTTACAATCGGTGGACAAAGCTTCGGCAGCAGCAGCTCTTTCAAGAGGATGTTCGTGATTTCAGTCGGATCCAGGAAGTTCATCAATTAGAGTTGTTGGCTCAATTGCTGCGACATCAAACGGGTCAACTGGTGAACTACTCCACTTTAGCCAATAAGGTAAGAATTTCGGTGGATACTGTCCGTCGTTGGATAACTGTTTTGAACTCGCTTTATTTTAGTTTCAGCGTCCAACCCTGGCATCACAACATTCCAAGATCCCTTTTAAAACAGCCGAAAATTTATCTTTGGGATTGGTCTGGCATTCAGGATATCGGGGCAAAAACCGAGAACTTTATAGCTTCTCATTTAAAAAAAGCTGTGGATTGGTGGACTGATAACGGATATGGAGACTATGGGCTCTATTTTGTGAGGGACAAGGAAAAAAGAGAGGTGGATTTCCTTGTTACCCGGGACAATCAACCCTGGTTTTTGGTTGAGGTTAAATCCGGAAAAAGTTCCCGTATCAGTAAGCAGCTTTTGTATTTTAGAAAACAGATCAACGCTCAATATGCTTTCCAGCTTTCTTTCACTCGGGATTATGTGGGAAAGGATTGTTTTTCTGTAAAGGAACCGACTATTGTGCCAGTACAGACGTTTCTTTCACAGTTGGTTTGAAAATAAGATCCTGAAATAAAGAGTCTCTAACAAATTCAATTATCACTTCAAAATTTCAACCGACCACCCCGAAAGCGATTCGAGAAGGATTAGAACTTTCGGTTAATGATACTTTGGATTGGGAATTAAAAGACAGAAAAGCCACCCTGAAACCGATTCATTGCCAATTTTTAAACTACAGAAATTCCATCCGCATCGGAAAAGGCGATATTGAAAAAACATATCCCAATCAAAAAGTACAAATGAAATAAGTCATTATCGATACAAATTACATAATTTCATTTATCACTGATAGGAACCCGATCCAACCGGAAATGACAGCATCTTTGTTGGAAAAGCCAGCTCATCCAAAATTACGGATCATCTGCCATTTTAATGTAATCACTGAGTTTTTTACATGATGGAGAAGGTATAGGAATCAAGAAATCGAAAGTAAGTGAATTTGTTTCCGATTTCTTACTGATGCCTGGAGTAGAATTCGTTTGTGATGTTGATAAGAAAACTATTCTGCAGTTATGACCAACAAGCATCCCGGACTATGGGGATGCCGTATTTGCGGGTCTCTGTACGCAGAACAAGAATGCTACATTTGACCTAAAAATCAAAAATGCCTTATCCAGACTCTCCCTGCCACTCTATTCGTATTAAACAGCTTCTGCACCCGCTTTCCCGGAACAATAGCTTGCGTTTTAAAACCGCTGTATCTCGTTACTTACTTTCTTATTAGGCAATCAGGATTTCTTAAGCTGCTGCCAATGTTGGAAAGCGAAACCATGTCATTCGTTGACAAAAACAATAATCCTGGATAAATTTGTACATATACAAAATATATTGTACATGAACATGGTATTCTGTTTGGAGGTTTTTATGATAATAGTTTCTGCCTCAAAATTGAGGAATAATTTATTTGAGTATCTGGACAAGGTATCAGCCGGAGAGACAATAGTGGTCAAGAGGCATAAAAAAGAAATTGCTCGATTGATAGGGTTTGGAGGTTCAGACTGGCGAAACGATATGAGCATAAAACCAAAAATAATTGTACCACCGGAAGAGTTGATTCAACCGCTCGATGATATATGGGAGGATTACCGGTGAAGAATGAGCTGTTTCTTTTCGACACCCATGCTCTGCTTTTTTGGACCAATAGAGAGTTGGTTTCCAATGAGTATATTGATTTTTTTGACCAGCAGGATCTTAAGGCCAATATCAGGGTATCTTCCATAACATTCTGGGAGATCGCATTATTGGCAAAAAAAGGAAAGATTGAAATTGAGGATACCTATCGCTGGAGTATTGAACTGGTTAACAACACCAATATTCAAATCATTGATCCTACCTACAAGGAGATGATAGACTCCACCCTGTTACCTGACCACCACAAAGACCCATTTGACCGCCTGCTGATTAGCCAAACCGTCAATCGGCAGTTAAAACTGGTCACAAAAGATGAAAGCATCAAACAATATGATGTCCCCGTTTTCTGGCGATAAAAACGATAGCGTGCAATGTTTTCTTAATATTACTGCTTCCTTTGGTCAGAGACATTCTCACACCAATATTGATCGGAGGGGACTATACTGGATCACCGGCGTAATCCTGTTAATCTCTTTTCTGAACATCCTGCCGGAAGCTTTGAACTCGGTAAAACAAAAGGTAATGGTATTGTGCAATTCGACCTGGATCCGAATAGTGGGAGATTAATAATAAAGACCGGATTCCTTAGAAGGCTGTTTTTTTTTTGGGGGGGGGAAGCGGTTTCCATTTTGAATATGAAATAATCGCAGACAAATTAATAAGGGGATCAGGTGATTGAGGAGAATCTAAAAAAAACAGATTTTTCTCCCTCAAAACTATTTTCTTATATCGTCGCTCCGGCCCTGAATCCGCTTTGCCTCATACAACCATTGAACTCATTGCATCATATCCTTACCAAGTTTCAGAAGGAATTTCCATTGATGTCAGCTGGTCATATACTATGCATATCCCGGAAGGTAATATTTGTTTGCTCACGGTATGGATTGGCTGTACGATGTTTCATTAAAAAAAACAAGAATCTTAAACTGAACTTTTTGAGCTCAAAATGGACCTTCTAAGGAATAAAATCGGCCAATTCTGAGGGATTAATTCTGTGTTTACCGGGTATCATCTCGGTACGACCACAATTCCCACTAACAAAGGGTTGAACTGGTACAGTTAAAGATTTATACTTATCCACCTGAATTAATAAATTCCTTCAAGACTATTAACCGTTTGGTTTCTGTTGTATTTTTAGGTTGTGTCAAACGACTTATGCCGCATATGTTTCTGAACAATATGTGCAGGAACTCCCTTATCAAGCATATACGTTGCACAACCAGCGCGTAGTGAATGACCAGCTACCTTTTCCGAATCAAGCCCTGCCTGTGCTGCATACTTCTTAACGATCACCGGAGTTGTACAAGAAGACATCTTCTTGTTTACTCTCCCATAACGATTAATTGAGCGGAAAACTGGACCGGATGATTGACGACAATTTCAAGCCAATGCAACAAAGCAGCAATAGGACACCAATCAGGGTCTGATCCGTAGACAATCGTCACTTTTTCAACACGTTCAGCCTGTTGATTTGTCTTTGACCAGGGAAGCTCTATATGGATTCCGGAATCGATTTTCTTGATATCTTGGATTTGAATTCTGGACAGCTCCGATTTTCAGAAACCGCCAGCAAAGCCGATCGACAGGAGTGCTTTGTCTCGATTGCCCGTTTTAGTATCTTCGAACTTCATTTTCCTGATGTGATCAATCGTTAATGCATCTTTCTGGTTTATGGTGCCTTCACCATTATGCACTTTGGTTCTGATGATTCCTGCCAGGATGATTTCAATTCGGGGATCTGCTCCAGGTGGTTCAAGGTCCATCCTTTTATGGTAGGTATCAACAGCCCATTTAGCATGCTTTAAGGAGGCGATGCTGTAACCTTGCTCGTAAACCCAAATGAGGAATTGTTCTAGATATTCGACTTTACCGGGATATGGTATTAAACCCCTTTCCTCACACCATTCAACATAATGTCCCTTTTTCCCATATTCATCTGGTTCTGGTCTTCCCCAAGTCTCAGCATTCAATCTTGTTTGTTTCGTTCTTGAAGCGTCTCTAAGCTCATCCAATATTGATTTATCCATGACTTAATCCTTGTTGTAGGTAAGTGAAATAAGCTTGTTATTTTAACACTTATAAACAAGTTAAAGTCAATGTAAAACTTATTACCTCAGTGGGTTAAAGTTTATTTCCTCCAATGGGTTTATGTTACACAACGTTACGACTACTATGTTGCATCGTTGTGTAACATCTGATGAGTGAGCATAACCCTACTTATGCTACCGAAAGCTTTTCGGGCAGCTTAATCCCTGACTCCTTGATTTTCCAAAGATCTGTAGCATTTTGGGCATTCAACCAAAATTCAGCAGACATTCCGAAAGTGCTGGCCAGTTTCACGGCAACAACCGGTGTTATTGATGATTTCTCGTTGCAAATACGATTGATTACCTTCACATCAATTCCCATGTGGTCAGCAAGTTTTTTTTGTGTCAAACCCATTGGTTTTATGAACTCTTCACTTAAAATCTCACCGGGTGGCGTTGGTTTTCTTTTATATTTCCACATCTTTGTCCTAGTGATAATCTATGATTTCTATCTTATATATTTTGTTGCTCTCACATTTGAATACTACACGAAATTGGTCATTTATTCGGATCGACCAAAAGCCGGACAGGTTATGAGCAAGCTTTTCCAATCTGTTACTTGGTGGAACTCTCAAATCATCAATACTATCGGCAAAGATGATCATATCAATCTTCCGTTGCGCTATATTCTCTAGAGTACGCCACTTGCAACCTTTCTTTAACTTGCCTGTTTTGACAAAATTTTCTGTTTCTTTGTTCCCAAAAGTTATGATTTCCATGTTTTAAAATAACCTTTGAGCGGTATACCTTGTCAAGGTAATTTAGTAATGAACTAAACGATATAGCTAAAGGACAGCCGGACAAGAACATGTTGCCAAAGAAGTATTTAAAAAAGTGGTTTCTTGCGAAGCAAGAACTCAGATCAATGATTGGACGAAGTCAAACAAGAAATATTTCATATTGTGCCGACTTCAAGACTCACTTGAGGGATGCGCCAAAAAATTTCGGTTAACAGAAATTGATGGACAAGGCGTTGTCCATCCTTCTTTATCAGCTTTTAATTGAGTCAAATTCATTGTATATAAGAATTACACCGGCCTACATCCAGTCTGAAAGTTGTATAGAATATTTACTGATGTAATTCACTTTTATCGATTTTTTGGGAAAAACCAACCTGGATTTAACACCAATTCTTTTTATGGCTTTTATGGATATTTTTTATCGAATTGCCCTGATTTCTATCATCTCACTGGGGATAGTTGAATTGGGGCTGGCAATCTTGTTTTTTAAAAAATGGAAAAAGTTCTCGATCACAAAAACAGCAGATCAGCAAACGCTTCTGCATAAAGAAAGAACATGGGAGCTTGAAAAGCATCAGTATGAAGAGAGAATAAGTGAACTTGAATTGAATATCAGCGAGAAAGCAGACGCTGAAAAAAAAGCTCAACTCTTGGAGGAAGAAAAAATACTGCAACCTGAAGAGCCACTCCCGGAGGAAGAAAGGGGCGCGGAGCTGGAAGAATCGCCTGTCCTCTCAGCCGATGAACTTGCCTGTAGAATTGCGGAAAAAGTCGCCAGTTTTGACAAGAAAACGCTGCTGGATAACGCTTCATTAGTCGATGAACTGAAGGACAAGGTTGAATTCATCGAAAAAGATTTAACTGACAATATCGTTCAGGATCAATCTGCCGTCTTCGCTATTAAGGCATTCGGTGATCAGGATTTTGATAAACTGATTGAGTACTATTGGTCCATACGACAATCGGAAAAGCAGGTGGAGATCAGTCTGGCCGAAACGGCATTTAAGCTTGGAAACGTTTATTTTCTAAATCTGGAATTTGCCAAAGCATTAGAAGCCTTCCAGGACGCCAATCGACTTTTTCCCGGAAATCCCGTCTATTTAAATGATATCGGTTATACCAACTTTATGTTGGCCAGGTATAAACAAGCGATTCTTTTTTTCGAAAGATCTCTGAAATCCGATTCTAAATCCGGGAGTTCCACCAATCCAAAAACTGCCGTGACATGGAACAACCTGGGACTGTCTTATAAAGCAATGGGAGATTACGAAAATGCGATTGATTACTTTGAAAAAGCTTACGCCAGTGATCTCGAAGACTTCGGTGAATCCCATCCCAGAATTGCAACCAGAATGAGTAACCTGGGAAAAGCCAGGCAGGATATCGGTGAAAGTAAAACAGCAATGACCTACTTTAAAAAAGCTGAAGAGATCATTTTGAGCCGGTATGGAAATGCTCACCCTGAAACAGCCTCTATCTGGCGGCTTATGGGAGCCATGTCTCTTGAAATGGAGAACCTGGATGAAGCAATTAACCTGTTTGAAAATGCCCTGGCGATTGACAGCAAAGCTTTTGGTCAGAATCACCCCAGCATTGCTGAAAACTGGAATCATCTGGGACTGGCCTGGAAAGCCAATCATAATGTTGAGCTTGCCCTGGAATATTTTCAGAAATCGCACAAAATCTATGTTGATACATTTGGGAAGCAGCACCCCAAAACCGCCGTCCTGTTAAACAATATTGCCGGTGTTTTTAAGGAACTGGAAGAGTATGAGAGAGCTGTCGAATATTATGAAAACTCATTGGAGATTGACAAGACCATCTACGGCAAAAACCATCCGGATGTGGCCATCGGCTGGAACAACCTGGGATCAACCTACAAGGCGATGAAAAAATATGATCAAGCCATTGAATGTTATGAAAAAGCCATAAAGACCAACCTTAAAACCTTTGGCAAAAACCACTCAATTATTGGAATCGGATACAACAATATTGGTAATACCTGGGATGCACTCGGCGACAAGCAAAAAGCGATAGATAACTTCAAGAAAGCATACAAAATTTTGCTGAACTCTCTGGGAAAAGACCATCCCACAACACAAATCGTTAAAGACAATCTTGACTGCACCCAATTTGGATAGATATACAATTGTTTCTAAAATATGATGAGAACGATTATAAAATTTACGATTCTGTTCTTCATGCTGGCAGGCTTACCGTTAGTCGGAATCAGCTTTATCGGTCAATCGTTTCAAACCTATCTGGAATTTCCACCATCGACTCAATATGTAAAGCACGCACCATTTTCCTGGTTTGTTTTTTTTCTGTTTCTGATTGCAATCATTATCGTAGTGATACTATCAGGCACCATCATTGTCTGTTCAATTATCTCATCACCCAAGACCCGATCCATCAAAAACTTTCCCTGGTGGGGATGGATCGGCGGAATCTTTGGCCTGGCATTCTGGTTGATTGCCTGGAATCGTTTTCCATGGGCTGAGTTGATTCAGGAACATACCTTTTTCCCACTTTGGATTTCGTATATTATCGTCATAAATGCCCTGACCTACCGTAAATCAGGACACTGCATGATAACCCACCACACCCGGTATTTTCTGCTTCTGTTTCCCGCAAGCATGGTTTTCTGGTGGTTTTTCGAATATCTGAATCGATTTGTGCAAAATTGGCATTACCTTGAAGTTCAACGAAGCCCATTACAGTACTTTCTGCTTTGCAACATTGCCTTCTCAACCGTTTTACCCGCAGTTTTGGGTACCAGGGACTGGCTGCTGACACATAACTGGATCAGGGAGGGAGTAAAATTCAATCTGTCTTACTCTCCAGCCAAACCCGTCAGACTTGGAATCATGGCTTTCCTGGTAGCAGCTTTCGGGCTCCTTTTTATCGGAATCTTTCCGGATTACCTTTTCCCCCTACTCTGGGTATCACCTTTAGTGATTTTGCTGTCCCTAAAAACCATCTTAGGAGAAAAAAGTCTGTTATGGTTGAAAGATCATGGAAACCAGCAACTGGTTTTTACCTCTGCCATTGCAGCTTTGATATGCGGTTTTTTCTGGGAAATGTGGAACTATTACAGTCTGGTGAAGTGGCAGTATTCGATCCCGTTTGTTGACAGGTTTTTGCTGTTTGAGATGCCGGTTCTGGGATACTCGGGATACCTGCCATTCGGACTTGAATGTGCGGTTATCGGGCAGTTAATTGAAGAGTTGGTGGAGAAGAAGCCCCAGGCGTGATTATATGGTGTTATACGCAACTCCCGCCTCCGCGGGAGAGCTTTAATCAGCGGAAAGAGAGTTGGAATAGTAATTCTTAGAGAACTCTCCCATCTCTATTCTGACTCCATCAATGAGATCACACCCAAGGACTCGATGCGAACATCTTGTGACACTTCGTTATGTGAAATAATCACCAGTCCGGGAACGCTTCTTTCAGTCAATCGTTTTAAATGGGGTCTTACAATTGGTGAACAAAGAATCAGCGGTTGATAGTTGAACATGGCAAAAGTATCTATGCCATTCTCAATGGCGGAAATAATTGCCTGTCCTGTCCCTGGATCTATTCCCAAATAAGATCCCTGAGCAGTTTCCTGAATCCCATCCGCCATCCTGTTTTCTATTTCCTGATCCAATGTCATCACCGGTATCGTTCCTTCATCCGTTTGATATTGTCGCGAGATATTTCTGGCAAGGGCTTCTCGAACATGCTCAACCAGAATTTCGGGAACTTTGGTATATTGCGCCATATCCGCCAATGTCTCTAGAATTGTGTTCATATCGCGGATGGAAACATTTTCCTTCAACAATCCCTGTAAAGTACGTTGAATAACTCCCAGGTTCAGTAAATCAGGCACCAGTTCCTCGACAATCTTTGGTTCATTTTCAGCCACTTTATCCAACAGCTTCTGTACATCTTGTCTGCCTAAGAACTGTGATGCCTGGCTCTTAATGATTTCAGTCAGGTGGGTCGAGATAACCGTGGGGATATCAACAACCGTATACCCCGCTATTTGTGCCCTTTCCCTATCATCATCGGAGATCCAGATCGCAGGCAGTCCAAATGCCGGTTCAACCGTTTCCAGACCATCCATCTCTTCATCCACATCGCCAGCCTTCATGGCAAGATAGTGATCCATTACCATCTCACCTTTGCCGACCTCAATACCTTTGATAATAATACTATAAGCACCCGGTTCCAGCTGCAGGTTATCCTTAATATGGACCGGTGGCACCACAAACCCCATATCCAGCGCAATCTGTCTGCGAATAGCTTTCACTCTTTCCAGCAATTCACCATCCTGCTCCGGATCGACAAGGGGTATCAGGGCGTAACCCAATTCAAGTCCAAGCGTATCAATGGGCAGAAGATCAACAATTTCCTCTTTGGATTCTTCAAGAGCTTCCGCTTCGGCAATATCGTCTTCCTCTCTTCGCACCCGGGCCAGCTTTTTTATGGTTTCGTTCCCTTTCCATGCCACAACAGCTAATAAAATTGCCATGGTAATGAAGGTCGGTTTTGGCATTCCGGGGACAAGTGAAAAAACGAAGAGCGTTAATGAGGCCAACCCGATGGCAACCGGATTGCCAAGCATCTGGAGACCAAAATCGACACCCAGACGATTTTGGGCGCCGGCTTTACTGATGACGATGGCAGCTGAAGTGGAAATGATTAAAGCCGGGATCTGACTCACCAGACCATCACCGATTGTAAGCGATGTAAAATTCTGAGCTGCACTGGCAATATCCATTTTGTAAAATAGAACACCGATTACCAGCCCGCCAATAATGTTAATCCCGGTAATGATTAAACCAGCAATGGCATCACCTCTTACAAACTTACTGGCACCATCCATGGCACCAAAAAAATCCGATTCTCTTTGTATTTCAACTCTACGGCCTTGGGCTGCTTTTTCATCTATAATACCGGCATTCAAATCGGCATCAATTGCCATTTGTTTTCCGGGCATGGCATCCAGGGTAAACCTTGCGGCAACTTCTGCAATCCTGCCCGCACCCTTTGTAATAACGATGAAGTTAATCAAAACCAGAATCAAAAAGATTACAATTCCGATAAAATAATTCCCTCCAACCACAAACCCTCCAAAAGCCTCAATTACCTGACCGGCTGCAGACAAGCCCTGTTTTCCGTTTGCCAGGATCAAACGCGTGGAAGCTACGTTTAATGACAAACGAAATATGGTAGTCACCAACAACACACTGGGGAAAATTGAAAAATCCAGAGGTCTAATCGAATACAGAGCCACAAACAGAATCAGAACGGAAATCATGATGTTTGTGGCAAAGAGGATGTCCAAAAGGAATGGAGGCAAAGGCAGAATCATGACACCCAAAATACCGATAATTCCTATTGCCAGGGAACTGTCAGCATTAAAAAGCTTAACCTTAGGTCGGGAATTTGCTAGTGCTGTCATAGACTTATGCCTTGTCCTTTTTCGTTTCAGGGATATGGAATCACATCGATTCCTGGTACCTGTTCATGATAAAAGTTTTTTATTGGTAAAAAAGAAATGCAGTAAGAATACCAGGATAGGGGGGGAGAGGAACTACTTCTTCTTTTTTTTCGTTTTGTAAACAAAAGCAAGAATTTCTGCGACTGCCTTATAAAATTCCTCCGGAACCGAGTCGCCAAGTTCGGTTTGAAAATATAATGCACGCGCCACACCAGGATGGTGATAGACAATAACCTCATTTTCGCCCGCAATTTCGATTATCCTCAATGCAACATAATCAAGACCTTTGGCGACAACCTGGGGAGCCTGCATTACTTCACGATCATACTTTAAGGCGATGGCAAAATGGGTAGGATTACTGATAACAACATCCGAGTTGGGAACCTCCTGCATCATTCTGGCCTGACTCAACTGTTGTTGAACCTGACGAATTCTGGCCTTCAATGCCGGATCTCCTTCCGTTTGTTTGTGCTCTTCCTTTACCTCCTGTTTGGTCATCTTTAGTTTTTGTTCCAGATCCCAGCGTTGAAACATATAATCAAAAATAGCCAGAATTACAAACGCCAAAAAAAGTCTGAAAACAAAACTTCCAAGAATGGAGCCCAAACTACTGAACAAAATCCTTGAATCCATATCGATCAGGTTGATGATCTGCTCCATGCTGGTTTCAAAGGTATAGTAACCGATATACCCAATGACACCCATCTTAAACAGGGATTTTAACAATTCACTGATCGACTGTTTTGAAAAGATACGACCAAATCCTTTGAGAGGACTGAGTTTTTCCAGTTTCGGAATCAGCGGTTTACCCGTCAGATTAAACCCTACCTGGACAACACTGGCCATAATCCCAACCACGATAGCGGCAAAGAAAAACGGAATGACAACAACAACAGTATCCCGGATGTACCCGTTTGCAAGCTCTTCCACCAGTGGCAGGGACAATTCGGACATGGACAGGTTAATAAAGGAATGGCGGAAAGCGTCACCAAAGGAATCGATCATCATCGGTCCCAGGAAATAGAAAATCAGGAGATAGCTTCCCAACAAGGCTACTGCAGATACTTCCCGGCTAAATGCTACCTGACCCTCTTTCCTTGCATCGTCCCGCCTTTTTTGCGACGGAGATTCTGTCTTTTCTGCGGATGAGCCTTCTGCCATTGTAACCTGTCAAATGACTATTTTTCTACAATAAGGGTGTTACAGGGAAAAACCAGAAACAGGATGATGTATTAAAAATCCATTTACTTCGCCATGATCTGAATGAGATTTATAATCTGCTCTCCCATCTTTCCAAAAAGCTGCTCCATTGCGCGAATCAAATGAGGCATTCCCACGATCAGGAAAATCAATCCCAATCCAATAGTAAAAGGGAATCCAACAATAAACACGTTCATCTGGGGAATACTACGAGCCATAAATCCCATGATTATATTGGCTAATAGGAGTGATACGATCAAAGGTGCCCCCAGTTTTAGTCCAATAATAAAAAGATCCGCCGTAATCCGCAGTAAAAAATCAATCTTGTTCCCGGAGAATAAGAATCCCCCGATTGGGATTTCTTGATAACTGTAAGATAATACTTCGAAAAACATATGATGTCCATCGATAACGATAAACAGGAGAGTCGCAAGTAGTCCTTCTAATGAAGCAATAATCGATACCTGAACATCGGTCTGGGGATCTACAACATTCGCAATACTTAATCCCATGAGAAAACCGGTCATTGTCCCTGCGAAATCAATGGCAGCAAACATGATCCTGGGAATAACCCCCAGCAGCAGTCCGATCATGAGTTCCTTAAGAGCCAACAGGAAATAATCGACAGTATTCAAAGTGCTAAAAATTATATTTGTCTGGGGAAGCACACTGAAAAGAATGAGCGCACAGAGCAGAGCCAGATATATGCGCAGCATTCTTGGAACATTTTCGGAACTTAGTACAGGGGCTGTAAGAAATATTCCCGAAACTCTTATGATGATAAGGAAAAAAAAATAATATGATTCTGGATTAAAGGCTAGAATATTTGTCATGTATCTGTATCAAATGGACAGATAAAAATCGCTATCAACTACAGCTCTCCAGTATCTGATCCTGTAAATGAAGCTGTTTTTTCCGGAATACGGCTGATACCTTTCGTTCGCTCCTGTTCGCTTTTGCAATCAATGCACAATTTAGTGAAAGGCAAGGCGATTAATCGTTTTTTCCCTATTTTCTCACCACAGTCTTCACAAACACCGTAAGTATTCTTATCGATTGCTTCCAGTGCTTGGTAGATCTGCATCAATTTATCCTGATCTCTTTCACACAATAGTTGATACAATTCACGATTCCTATCTTCATTGGCGTGATCAATGTCATCACCAATATCGCCGCTGATTGCAGTAATTGATTTATCCCTGCCGATTTCAAGATCAGTTAAAATCGCTTTCTGCATCTCCAACAATTTTTGTTTAATTTCTTCCATTGCAGTCGTCTAATAGATAAAATCTTATTAAGGGTTTCGAAGTCTTTTTCAGATTGTATCAGAAACCGGCAAAATTAATCACCTCTCTGAGCCGTAATATTCTACAGACTAATAAACATTTTTCAACCGATAAATACTCTTTTTTTTAAATAAATTAAAATATTCTCTTAAGCCTCTCCATTGAAGCGATTGCGAGCCTTAATAAATGGTCCGCCAAAACAAGATTGATCATCGCTTCCACTATCGGGACAGCCCGGGGCAAAACACAGGGGTCATGTCTTCCTTTTGCCTTAAATTCCGTTTCCTGTTTATCCCTGGTAACGGTTTTCTGATTGATTAAAATCGTTGCTGTCGGTTTAAATGTCACCGATCCATAGATATCCTGTCCATTGGAGATTCCACCAAGCATACCACCGGCATTATTGGTGATTGTTTCGATGGTCTGCTTATCTGAAATATAGAAGAGATCATTATGCGCTTCACCGGTCAATTCAATCGCCTCTTCTCCAAGACCAAAACTGACGGATCTGGTTGCAGGAATTGACATGATTGCTTTTGCCAGATCCGCCGTCAGTTTATCAAAAACGGGAGACCCGAGTCCTGCCGGACAGTTGGTAATCTTAAACCTGATTTTTCCCCCAAGGCTGTTTCCTTTTTTCTTAGCTTCTGAGATTGCAGCAATCATCTTCTTAGCCATTGTCTCATCGGGACAACGAATTATATTGGATTCTACCTGTTCATAGGTCACCCGGGACAAATCTATATCGGCCTTAAGCTTATGTACCTGTTCCACCCAAGCCAATGATTGAGATCCGATCAACTCATTCAGCAATTGACCGGCAACTGCACCAGCGGCGACTCTGGCCGCAGTTTCTCTGGCACTGGCCCGGCCACCACCACGCCAATCCCGGTGAAGATATCTGGCATCATACGTATAATCTGCATGTCCTGGGCGATACAGATCTTTCATTTCTTCATATGCTTCAGACCTGGCATCCTTATTAAAAATAATCAAGCAAATGGGTGTTCCAATTGTTTTCCCTTCAAAGACACCGGATAGAATCTGAACAGAATCGGATTCACTGCGATTGGTCGTGATTTTGCTTTGACCCGGTTTTCGTCGATCCAATTGTTTCTGAATGATCTTTTCCTCGATTTTCAAACCGGCCGGACAACCATCAATGATAACCCCCAAACCTTTTCCATGACTTTCACCGAAGGTGGATATTCTAAATAAACTCCCGAAGACATTTCCCATATAAGATCCCAAAAAGTACTAATTCATATCATTAGGGTGGTTTACCCAAATACCGTCTATCAATAGTTCGTACGGTCTAAACTGCTGTTTATAGCTCATTGCTTTACAATCCCTCACCCAAAAACCCAGATGGAGGAATTTCTTTTTTAATTGTTTTGCCAGCTCTAGTTCTTTTAAGAAAGAAAAGATTCCCAATCGTCTTTTATGAAAATCCAAGTCATATGCAAAATATACACTGCTTAGAGAATTTACCAACACATCCACCCAGCCAACACCGATCAGTCTCTGATCTAAATAATACCGCATCATAATTGTGTCAACAGCCGAATGCACCAGGAAATCCTTATAGTTCTTTTCCGATGTGACTGCTCCATGTTTCTCAACGGAATACTTTTTGTAGAGTTCAAAGCTTTCCTGATCAAACTTTACAGGATGCCAGGTCAAACTGATATCCTGATTTTTATTCCAGGCCCGTCGTTGTGATTTGGATAATATAACATCATTTACCTTTAAACGAATTGAGACACATTCAAGACAATCGGGGCAATTGTTTTTATAGAAAAAACAACCACTCCGTCTAAATCCGTAAGATATGAGTGCCTCATAAACACTATTCTCAAGTGAACCGGCTCTAAAGGTATAGCTGCGCCATTGTCTGTTATCCAGGTAAGGGCACTCTCCATTGTTTGCTTCAAATAATTCCAGTTCCATCGGTGCAAAATACATATTACATACAGATAAGCCTTCCTGTTTCGTTTACCTCGAATTCCAATTCAACAGATGATGCATCTTTATGGTCAATTAGAAATCCAGGCGAACCTGAGGTTTAAATATCTTAAGTTCGAGCTTAACTGATCAAAGCCTCAAAATAGTCCGGCCGGAAAAACATAACAAATCGATCTTTTTTTCTTCAAGTGTCCCGCCACAAAAAAGGGAATTTATATTCTCTCTTCAATCGAGAACACCCATTAACTGAAGATCTAAATCAGATCAAACTGTTTTTTTTAAAAATGTGTTGTTATCTTTTTTAAGCTATGATAAGCAGACATTGTTCGTATAGCTGCCACACAGTTAGCCGGGTACAGTATATATCAGTCGAATTTATTATATATTTCCCATGGTAAAAATGCATGCATAAACAGACAGGCAATGGTGCATATGGCTTTGAGTTCGACACGTTCATGGTCAACTGTTCCTTAATTCCTCATACTTGATACAAAACCTAACCCAATCGTATATGGGAGGATAAAATGGCGGAAAGTATTTCTCAACAAGTTGCTAAGTTTTTGAAGAAGAACCCGAATATCTCCAATGCCGATCTATATGCAAAATTCCCCAAAGTCAGGGAAAACACTTTGAGAAACTATAAATCTAAATTTAAGGGTTCTCTTTCTCAATTAAAAACCAGGAAAAAAACCACTCCCTCAAAAAAAGCAAATGATAAGGAATCTACCTCCTCGTTACGAGGGAAAGTCTTTGAGTTTTTCAAACAAAATCCTAACGCAAACAATCAAAAACTTTACGAGGAATTCTCAGACTACTCCAAAAACAAATTGAGGCACTACAAAGCCAGTTTTTACAAATCGTTGGATTCGGTCTCTGAAGAATCAGGTAAAATTGCCAAAACCGTGACGGGAAAACTCAAAAGTAGAATTAAATCTTCACGTGATCCCATCGCCAAGCTTGAGGAGCGTGTGAATCAACTTGAGCGGCAGGTAAAGGCACTTGCTAATTCTGCCGATATTGCTCCTACGAGCAAGGATGCTTTTAAAGCCACCCTGACCGATAAAGCCTCGGGCCTGGAAAAGAAGTTCCGTGAATTGGAGGAAAATCTGGTCAATTTTATAAGTGAAAAACGGAAAAAAATAAAATCTGACATGTCTCATTTAGACGATATTCAACAGATGGTGACAGAAAAGATTAATTCATTCGTTTACAGTTTTAGAGAAAAAAAATAATCCCTCTCCAAAACAATCAGCTTGTTATCCATCGGCCAATCCGCTAGTGGATACAAGCTTTCTGCACATTGATATTAATCGCTGAATTGCTTTCTTTTTTATCATACTCAACTGCAAATAAGCTCCATTCCTGATTCTCTTCTATTGATCGAATGGCCAGGTCAATGTAACTTCTGAACTGGAGATTGAATTTTTCGATCAATTGATTCCTCATCATATCCATACCAGTTGTTTAAAATGCTGATCGTAGACAAATTAATATCCAGAATTGATGAAAAATCCTGCCCGATCGTTGTTGGGTTGGACCCGTTAATTGAGGGGATACCGGAACATATTAAAAACCAAGCGATAGCAGAACATGGAAACACGTTGCAGGGGGCAGCTGAGGCTTTGTTTCAGTTTAACAGAGAACTTTTAGAGATTCTAAACCCCATAATCCCTGCCGTAAAGCTACAAATGGCCTGTTACGAATTATATGGTCAGTGGGGCATTGAAGTTTTTAATCGAACCGTCATACTGGCTAAAAGCATGGGGTTCGTTGTCATTGACGATTCCAAACGAAATGATATTGGAAGCTCCGCTTCCCTGTATGCCGTTGGACATTTGGGCAATACTCCCTTGATAGAAGGAGTTGACAACAGCATAAAAGCCGACTTTTTAACCATTAATCCATTTCTTGGCAATGACTCAATCACGCCCTTTGTTGAACAAGCTACCCTGAACAACAAAGGTTTGTTCATTTTAGTCCGAACATCCAACCCTTCCGCCAAACAATACCAGACTGCCACAATAGGAGGCCTGCCACTTTATGAAGTCATCGCAGGTGATGTTCAATCCCTGGCCAAAGAACACCCCGGAGAAAACCGGTATTCATCAATTGGGGCGGTTGTGGGGGCTACCTGTGATGAAGAGGTAAATACATTAAGGGAGCTGATGCCAAATGTGTTTTTTCTGATGCCTGGATACGGGGCGCAAGGCGGGACGGCTGATCAGGTGGTTACCGCTTTCCAAAATGACGGGTACGGTGCCATAGTCAATTCGTCAAGAGGAATCATCTTCGCATACCGGCAACCGATGTTTAAGGAAGATTATCCGGGCAGGAAATGGAAACAAGCTTCCTTACTGGCTGCCAATTTGATGCGTGACGACCTATTGCGCTCATTAAAACAAGCTGGTAAACTGCCTAAAAACTGGTAATTGCAGATAAATCAAGTATAAATAATACAACTCAATAAAAAAAACTGATTGTGAATTTTACTATTCTTTTCTGGATCGTCTTCGGAATCTATTGCACAGGTTGGCTAACCTGTAGCCTGGCTTTTTTCTCCAATGACAGATATGCGGCATCCTGGGGAGAACGTTTATTATTCCTCGGCCTGGCTGTTCAGCTGGTATCCATAGGAGTAGGGTATATCATTAGTGGCGAATTCCTTTTTGAATCACTCTCAGGACTTTTTCTGTTTCTATCCTTTTTCACCGTTTTAATTTTTGCAGTATTGGACCTAAAATTTCCCAATCAGATATTTAAGATAATATTCCCACCGGTAGCCATTTTTTTCCTGATCTTATCGATCACCATTTCAGATCAGGCAATCATTGCTCGACAGTTTCTGGATAAATCCCCGGTATTTGGCAATTTTATGCTGATTTCCCACGCGTCCTGCGCGATGCTTGGGTATCTTTTATTTGGTGTGGCATGTCTGACCTCTATGTTTTATCTGTACCAGGAGAATAAAATAAAACGCAAAACCCTTTTATTGCAAAATGTTAAGGTGCCAAGTCTTGGTTTCCTTGATAAATTGAACTACAAGGTAATCACTGTTGGTTTTCTCTTTTTGTCTGTGGGGCTGTTGCTGGGAATCAATATGAAGATTATTGCCACCAATGGGCAGATGGAAATTTCATTAAGACAGGGATTGCCGGTGGCAACCTGGCTGATTTATGCGCTGTTTCTGATCGATCGGTTTATAAACGGATTGAGGGGGAAGATAACGGCTTTATGGGCAATTATCGGATTTGTTACGGCTGTGACGTCATTTGCTTATGAAGTGTTTCTACTGGTGCAGAAAAGTTAATTCGGTTCTAACATTCCCAACACGCACAATGATGGCCGTGATCTTGCCGGAAACATTTTGAACCCACTTGGAGAAACACTCTCTACCCTCTTGACAATTCCCAACCTGGATAGATCCAAGCCCTCAGACTATAGACAGCGATCTACCATTCCATTTCAGGATTGAAAAACTCGCCACTCTTACCACCTTCTTTTTTATACAGGCCTGTTCGAACGATCTGTATGGTTTTATCCACAGCCTTACACATATCATAAAAAGTCAATCCGGCAATCGAAGCTGCAACCAGAGCCTCCATCTCAACACCGGTTTTTGCCGTCGTACTCACTTGGGATTGTATCCGCACTTCAAGTATTTCCTCAATCAATTCCAGTTTAATATCCACATACTCTACAGGCAATGGATGACACATAGGTATTAAATTACCGGTAAGCTTTGCAGCTAAAGTTCCAGCGGTTTTGGCTACGGTGAAGGCATCACCTTTTTCCAGGCTTCCCTTTTTCAGAATTTCAACTAATTGTGGTGAGATCTTGAGAACACTTCTGGCGATAGCCGTTCGCGGAGTAACTGTTTTCTGGCTTACATCCACCATTTTTGCGTTTCCACTTTCATCAAAGTGGCTTAGTTTATCTTCCATCTGTCTTTAACCCTAAGTTTTATCATGATTGTGCTTTAACTTTTGATGGTTAAGGCACTTTTTAAAAAGAGCGCACATACTGACTTTACCCAATACAAGTCGAACTTTCAGCAGCCGACTCGTTGCACCAGATCCATTTTCAAATATGGCTTCGTTTTATTCAAACACCAACCATAATTTTCGCCTTGCCACAAATTTGAATCAGCGAACTAAAAAGAGATTCTCTATGTGCCCGTTAAATCAGAATCCATAGCAAAATTAAGACCCTCTATTGAGATCTGTTTGCCCTCATCCCGGAAATAACCCAAAGCCAATTCCTGCTTACGGGACCAATTATTGAGCTCCTTTCTCCCGCTTGGCACCTCCGGGAAAACAATCATTGTTTCTGAAATGGAGCTGTTGGCTGAGCTGTCTTTGAAAGAAAATTCACTATCATAGCACTCGATAAAAACCTTGTTTAGATCTTCTTTTATCTGTCGGATAATTACCTGCTGATCTTTTTTTCGATATTGTTTCCAGTAGGGGATTGAGTTTTTTAATGCTGTTCTTAAATGAACTGCCGATGAACCGGTCAACCAATACTGATTAATGTGGAACAAAACATTTTGATAGAAAAGAGAGTTGGTAATACCATCACTGATCACCTGCTGATTTTCGGGCAACAGATCCGGAATCAAGTCCGTATCCAGTTCCTGAACAGATAGTCTGAATTCAAGTCTGGGATTTTTAAAGTTACCCCGCACAAATGACATCTTTTCATAGTCAAGTACCATCAAATTAAAATTCTGAAACAGGCTTTGTAGTAATTCAGAGGCATAAGCTCCATTTTTTTCACAGGCAATATAAAATACCTGTACCGATTTTGCTGTTTCGCAACTCTGTTTTTTAAGCTCACTAATTTGTTGGGGATTTGATATGCACTTAAGGTGAGATGCCTTTGATTTGTCGTTTATCGGGATAAAAACCAATAATTCTGTTGTGTTAGAGACCAAAACATTAAAATAAACCAGATTCTGATCACCGGGATACAACAGTTTTAGCCTTGAACTCCAACCTTTTCGTTTGGGGAAAATCAACCCGGGTTGATCATTTACTTGCCGAAGAACCCAGTTAACCAGTCGTGAATTTGTACATGAATATTTTAACATACTTTCAGTTGAATCGATGGTAAGATGGTCAAAATGAACTGTTTTCAATATCTGCTGCAATATGCTTTCTAATAAAATCTTCTATGGAATCCAGCAAAGGGATAGATGTTCTGTTCTTTAAATACACTCTTACCATGGCATCAGAGACTTCCAACTCAATCTGGGATTTTGAGTTAACATTGATCGACTTAACACTCCACAGTTTTCTTGAAATACGCTCAGAAGAGCCATAAAGTAAAAGTTGTTTATCACCTTTGACAAGATAACGTATTAATCCTTCCAGTTTTTCAATGGGTTTATTGAGATTGAACTCAATCATGTTTCCATCAAGGCTGATATAGTTTTTTTCCTCAGTCCCACTCCATTTTAGAATACACTTGTCGGCCAGACTTTTGTATTTTAATCTCAGCAGTAGAAATAAGAGCTTCACGATCTGCATAAAATCAGACAACCGACAATCATCCACCTGCGCCATTCCATCGAATTGAAATATCACCTTGCCGTGTGACTCATCACTAATACGCCCGGAAATGGACTGAATATTGAAAAAGGGTTTATGATTCTGCAAATACTGGTGGTAAATCAGTTGAGCCGGTTGACCACTAATGGTTCCCTTTAAATTTACCGGCTCCGAAAACATGGCGGATTGCTGTTCAAAATCGAATTCCAGATGTGTGATCTGTTCCAGCTCGCAGACCACCTGTTCGAATATGGACATCCCCAGGTAACAGGCGTGAAGGTTGGGGCTTGCCTTTAACAGTTGATTGATCCTTGCACAGATTTTGGAATCCCCGAAGTAATAGACCACAACAATATAATCATCCCTCAAATCCATGACAGCCGCGACTTCCTTTGATTGCTTACTGTCTGAATGTTCAAGGGTAGCAAACCTTCCATCATCGTCCAGAACAAACTCATAATCCGGTTTTGTGGGCAGATCGCATAAGAACAGATGATGTCTGTTCCACATATCTAAATCCCAATATTCTTCAGACAAATTTTTGTAGAAGAATTGCACCATATGTTCGTTGCCGGCAGGCTGGAAAAAGGAAAAATTCTCATCAGAGGTTAATTCCAAGCCGATTTGCTGACGCACTCGTTCTGTTAATTCGTTGATAAAATCCATATGTACAATATTTAGACTCTTCCGGTCTTAATACCTTGGGCTTTTCTGCCCAGGCATCATCACACTAAACCTACTGGATTAATTTATATAATAAGGTATGCAATCAAAGCTGGAAAAAGGGTACAAACGCACCCTTTTCCTACTTTTGATTAATCTATCCGAAAGCGATCCATTTGATCAAATCAATAAACCGCTTTGTACCGGAATCATCAATCGTTCGACCAATGACCTGAAAATCAGAGCGAGAATAGCCAGCACCAATGGGGAAAAATCGATTCTGGAACGTGGCAGATAACGCTGGATCGGCGTTATCAATGGATCAACTAAAAACCAGATCGCCCTGACGAAGGGGTTATTCAAGGGAGGATTAACCAGTGTAAAAACAAACCACAAGACAGAAAGTATAAAAACAAACCAGATTATGCTGGAGAAGATATAGAGCCCACCATAAGCAAGATAACGAACAATATTAAACAAACTATCATCTAAAGCCATGTCATTAATAATGGAAGCTCCCACCGTTCGAACAATACCCGGAAGGACAATCTCGCCAAAGATTACCAGTAATAATGCCATGATGGGGGCAAATGCAGACAGATTTTGGGGCAGTTTATAACGTACCCAATTCCACATGGGAATCGTTACCCTGTTTATCCAATAAACAATCTGATTATTGGGATCAGCATTAATCCAACTTAATAAAAAAGCTGCGATGTGAACCCAAGAGTAAATTCTCAATACCCACTCAACCAAAATAGAAAACGTAACTATCTGTTCCATAAAAAACTACCTGATTTGATCGATTAACAACATTGAAGGAAGTAAAACATTGATTGAACAGAATTTGTTTCTTACAAAATGATTGCCTCTCCGTCACCGTGTTTTTGACTTCAAAAAGACACCATCACTCAAATTCTCCGGTAGCAGGTGGGACATAGACTTTTTTCGTTACTTTGATTGCTTGGTTACCTTTATAACTACCCTGGAAACCTAAAAACTTTGTGACGCCTTCCACTTTTATCTCCAAAGGTTGATTTACTTCCTGATCTAAAGAGATGATATCTCCAACCTTCAGCTTCAGGAAGTCCCTGACAGTAAGTTCGGAATCACCCAGTTCAACCAACAGATTAACAAAAGCTTCTTGAATGTTATCTCTAAATCGATTTCCCCAAACCGTATCCTCTTCATTCTGGTCTGCCTGGAATCCTGAGTCGAGTTTACTCCTGATCGGTTCAATCATGGAGTAAGGCACACAGATAGTTAACGTCATGGGAGCTTTTCCCATTTCCACATCGAATGTAATCACTACTACCACTTCACTTTGGGGAACAATGGCGACAAACTGAGGATTTATTTCTGTCCGGGTATAGGTAATTTGTACCGGGAAAACCGGTCTCCAAGCTACTTGCAGGTCTTCAAGGGCACTGATCACTGTCCGTTTTACCAGTTTCTGCTCGATAGCCGTAAAATCCCTTCCTTCCGCTTTTACTTCCAATTCTCCTGTTCCGCCATACATAATGTCAACCAGGTTAAAAACCAGCCGGGTCTCCAAAACCATGATGGCATTGCCCCTGAGGGGATTCATACGGAAAAGATTGAGGGAGGAAGGAACAGGAAGGGTTTTCAGGAACTCTCCAAATTTAATTAATTCCGTAGATCTAACACTGATATCAACTACTTTCCTCAAAGCTCCGGACAGCGTTAATCGAAACATCCTGACAAAACGGTCGTGGATAATTTCAAGTGTCGGCATCCGACCGCGAATAATACGATCCTGACTGGTAAGATCATATGGAATCACTGCATTGTCATCGATATCGGGCATATCGAATTCATCTTCCATATCCCCGCCTTCAATCCCCTTTAGCAACGCATCGACTTCAGTTTGAGAAAGCACTTGTGACATTTTTTTCCTCTATATTTAGGTACCCCAGCAAAAAAGCAATCAAAAAAAAGTGACTATTTTTCCTGAGATAAGCTGCAACCCCAAGCATTTATTGGCTAAACTGGCTCTTTCCTTGTATCAGAAACCGCATAACCTGACTTATTGTCTCTGATTTGTAATTGTTAAATGCAAGGTGAATTCCATTATTCTAACTCATTAGAGAATGCCAGATTTCTTCATCCACTTCATCGAAAAATTTACACCCAATTTTAAACTTTCCATTATAGTCTACAACCCTGGCGACTTCAAACTCAAAATCAAGAACAGATGTATCCTGTTCAATGGGATCTTTTATGGAAGCGGTAAGAGATACCCCAACCTCAAAGGAGCGATTACTGATAAAGCTTAAACCGCCAGCAGAGTAGTCAAACAGGGGATAAACCACCTCCTTATCACCATCAATCAAACTAATGCTGCCGTTGGCAATGTAGCGCTTGTGCTTCCTGATTTTGGCATAGTACTCCTCGGAAAACTCATCACTTTCGGATTCACCGTCACTATCAATATCTTCAATTTGATAATCATCAGAAAAATCATCTGTTTCTTCGATTGTCAGCGCCTCAACTTCATCACTCATTGATTCCGAATAGGGTTCATCATCCAAAATGGTGATAATGACATTGGTTTTTTTCTTGATATTTAAAGGCTCGACTAAGTGTAATTTGTTATTTTTAAATATACCTTTGATTGAAAACATATGACCCTCAATTCAAGTTAAGTAGAAAATTGACAGATTTGATGTTTGAACCGAATAGTTTGATATCATCAGTCCTCGCCTTAAAACCGGACTGAATTCCATCAATGACCTTTAATAATTGGTATATTATTAAAGGTCATAGAGAAAGCGAAGCAAATATCAAACCGTTTGCTGGTAATCTTAATCCAGATAAACCGGATAAGTACTTTAAAAAATTATATCCTGCCCAAAAAAGTTGGAATTAATTTACAAGGTACTAAAATCAGTTTCCATTTAACAAAGATCGTAAACGTTTGTAAACTGATAAAATTATACCTATTCTTGCCAACAAATCCAATTGAATTCAGAGCTTAAATTTCTAATATCCAGGTTGGTCAACATCACCTTTAACCGGTCTCCGATCTTGAATTTCAGACGATTTTTTCTGCCGCGAATGCACTGGTTTTCTTCATCATACTCATAGCGGTCATCGAAGATTGTTTTTAAAGGAACAAATCCTTCCACATAGGGCGAATCCACCTCAACAAATATCCCTGAATGGACAAAACCCGTTATTTTTACCTCAAAAAGGTCTCCAATCCGATCAGACATAAAGTCCAGTTTAAAAAACTTGGAGCATGATCTCTCGGCAACAGTCGCCAATCGTTCTCTTCCTGATGAAGTGGCCGCCATGTATTCCGGAATTACCGGCGGTTTTTTACCTTTTAAATAACACTTTAATGCCCTGTGAACAAGCAGATCCGGAAATCGACGAATCGGAGAGGTAAAATGGCAATAGTGTGTGGCTGAGAGTCCAAAATGCCCTTTTCGCTCAATTTCATAAACCGCCAGAGACATGGATCGGAGCACCGAATACTCAAGATAATCCTTTTCCGGGCTGTTTTTAACAAGATCCAAAGCAACATTATAGTCCTTGCCCGAATTCATTGCCGTAACTTTGATGTTACTATTCCAAAGCAAATTTTGAAGCTGTTTTCTTTTTTCAGGAAGAGGTTGGGGGTGGTTTCTCCAGACGATGGGAATCCTATGCCGCTCACAATATTGTGCCACATTTTCATTGGCAAGCAGCATGAATTGCTCGATCACCTGCATGGCTTCTGTTTGATAGACTTTTGAAATATCAGTTATTCTGTTCTTTTTGTCATAATCAAATTTGGTTTCCGGTAGCTGAAAGTTGATAAACCCTTTACTAATTCTCATTTTCCTGAGGATATTCATGATCTCACGATAAAGATCCAAATGAGCCGATAAACTTTGAAAGCTTTTTCTCTGTTTTATCCAATTCGTTGCATAATAGTGGTCGACAGCAGTATAGGTCAATCGACAAGCTATTTTATTGATACTCGTATATATTTTGGTTGAATGTGTATTTCCTTTTTTATCCACAACCATTTCGCATGTCAGGGTGTTGCGATTGACTCCCTCTTTCAGACTACAGACCCCGTTGCTCAATGATTCCGGCAGCATGGGAAAAACTTTGCCCGGGATATAGGTGCTGGTTCCCCGGCAGAAAGCTTCCTTATCTATTGCAGAACCTTGCGGGACATACTGATCAACATCCGCAATTGAGACCCATATTTTGTATTTTTCTCCCTCTTTTACTGCATAGATGGCATCATCAAAGTCTTTTGCATCCTCACCATCGATTGTCACGAAGGGTAGATTTCTAAGATCAACCCTGGCACTATTCTTATTCAATCTAACATCTTTTGACAGCAGAGAACTGGCGTCCAGAACTTTTTCAGGAAACCTTGTGGGAATCTTATTTGCAATCAGGATATTTTCCAATACAGGATTTTGATAAATATCATCCTCTTTTATCAATCTTGCCTTACCCTCCGGATGTTTTTTGTCCTTGGAAAATGAAGTAATCTCCAACCAAGCCGGTTCCCCTTCATTTTTAATGGTGAGGGAATTCGTTACATTAAACTCCCTTAATACATATTCCCCATTAGGTTTGAAAACCAATTTCCCCTTTTTCCCAATATGGAGGTTTCCTTTTAACTGCGTTATTTTTCGATCAATTATTTCCAGAAGTGAGGCGGACTTTTCTTCGACGTTCTCTGAACTAACGGAAAATCTTACCAGATCTCCATGAAGATAATCCCTGATATTGCTCTTGACGATATTGAATTCACTCTGGTGATCAAATGAATAAAGTGTAGCTGATCTATTTCTACAAATGACAATTCCTATAAATTCATTCTTTCGTCTTTTACGGCTACGGTTTGATTTTGACAGGGAAACGGGCGCGGATTTCTGGATGCTGCGAGATGCTTTTGCAGGCTGATCCAGCAAGTAGTAACGATTGTCTCGTTTATAGCAGGCCTTTTTCTTTGTCAGGGTACTTAGGGCTTTTCTTACAACTGCTTTTCGCTTTTTTTTCTGATCCATGTTAATCAGCATCTCTTTGACGGTCAAACCGCGCTCTGCTGCTGATTCCAGAAGTCTGTAAATATTTTCCTGGGAAATTTTCATCTCTTTTTATATTTTCCGGGCTTCGAACTGGGCCCTTTTTTTTTGTCCTTTCGATGGTAAAGCTCAAGAAATTCGGCTTTATACTTTAAAAAACATCTGTTCTTAATAGCGGTTCTGATCTGTTTCGTCAGATTGAGGAAAAACTGCACATTGTGAATAGAAGTCAAGGTTGCACCTAATATCTCATTGGCTGCAAAAAGATGGTGAATGTAAGCTCTGGTAAAATTGGTGCAAGTATAACAATCACAACTCGTATCCACCGGGAATTTATCCGTCTTAAACTCCCTGTTGCTGATTCTGATTTTTCCCCAATTGGTGAAAAGTGTTCCTGACCTGGCGTATTTTGTGGGAATAACACAGTCCATCATGTCAACACCTCTCTCAACTGCTTCCAGGATATCATCAGGTAATCCGATTCCCATCACATACCTTGGTTTGTTGTCCGGCAACCAGGGGGTTGAAAAGTCAAGAACTTTTTTCATATTATCGATCCCTTCCCCCACGGAAAGTCCTCCAAGTGCATAACCGGGAAAATCAAGGTCAGTGAGGGCTTGTATTCCCTCCTTCCGTAAATCTTTAAAAACTGCTCCCTGGCTGATTCCGAATAGTGCCTGTTCCTTTTTTTTGTGTGCGTCCTTACAACGCTTTGCCCAGTTTAAAGTCCTATCCAATGATTGTTTCGCATATTCATAGGTTGTTGGATACTCTACACACTCATCAAAAGCCATAATAATATCAGCACCCAATTCGTTCTGAATTCTAATCGAATCTTCAGGGGTTAATCGAATTAAATTGCTGTTTTTCTCATGCCGAAAAGAAACTCCCTGATCATCTACTTTTCTACCCGGAAGAGAAAACACCTGAAAACCTCCTGAATCTGTCAAGATAGGACCATTCCACCCCATGAATGAATGCAGCCCCCCAAACTTCTCAATCATGGCTGAACCAGGTTGAATATTGAGATGGTAAGCATTGGATAGCATTATTTGGGCACCCGTCGCTTTCAACTGCTCCATTGTCATAGCTTTCATGGCTGCCGCCGTACCAACCGGCATAAAAATCGGCGTATCCACCTCCCCATGTGGAGTATAAAACTTCCCCAGTCTTGCACCACTTGTATCTTGTCCTAACAACTCAAATGAGAATCTATCTTTATTCATGATGAAACCACAGTGATTAATTCAAATATTCTTTCCGGAAATGATCGATTAACAAAAAATTGGACTCATAAAAACTTCATATCCCATTAAATTGATGTATATCCGGTTTATTCAAAACTAAACTTTGGAGTCTTGATAAGACTTCCTGGATAATCTTTCTAATTACGGAACTTCAATTGGTTTAAGATTTTACATCAAGTTAATCGGTTTTCAATGCTGATAGTTTTATATAGTAAAAGGATTTTAACATGAAAAAAATAGTTATCATAGGGGGAGTTGCCGCTGGACCAAAAACTGCCTGTCACGCAAAACGACTGATGCCAGAGGCAGAAATCACGCTCATCGATCAAGACGACCTTATTTCTTACGGAGGATGTGGAATTCCTTACTTTATCGGAGGTGAAGTTAACGATGAGAAAGCTTTGCGGTCCACAAGCTTCCATATGGTAAGAGATGAATATTTTTTCGAAGAAGCCAAAGGGCTTATTGTTAAAATAAAAACCAGGGTTATTGAGATCAACCGCAAAGAAAAATTCGTTACGGTTGAGAGTGTCACTGATCAAACCAGGGAAAAAATTCCCTATGATAATCTGGTTATTGCAACGGGCAGTCAATCAAACATTTTGCCGATCCCGGGAACTGATTTAAAAGGCATTTTTACCATCGGAAGCCTGCATAGTGCAATTGATGTGCATAAACAACTGGCTGAGGGCAATATAGAAAAGGTTGTTGTGATCGGCGGCGGTGCCATCGGAATAGAGATGGCAGAAGGGATCGAAGATATGTGGGGCATGGAAACAACAATCGTCGAATATCTCCCCCAACTCTTACCCAATTTTATTGACTGGCCACTCGCTGAAATGTTGAAGCAACATTTAATAGAAAATAATGTCAAGGTCTTCACGGGAGAAGCCGTCACCAGTCTTGAAGGGACAGAAGAGGGGAATGTCAAAGCTGTGATCACAAGTCAAAGAAAGTTGGAGGCCGATATGGTCATCATGGCCGTCGGCGTCAGACCTCGTGACCAACTGGCTAAAGCGGCAGGTTTACTCGTTTCCCCCAGGGGTGGGATTGTTGTTAATAACAGGCTTCAGACCTCTGATCCCGATATTTATGCCGCTGGCGACTGCATTGAATCTCATAACCTGGTTTCGGGGAAAAAGAGCTATGCTCCGCTGGGATCATTGGCCAATCGTCAGGGAAGAGTAGTTGGCGACAATCTTGCCGGAATTCCCAGCACCTTCAACGGCATTACCGGAAGTTTTATTATGAAGGCTTTTGACACCTGTATCGGTTCCACCGGACTGAGTTATGACACAGCCATAAAGGAAGGGTTCAACGCTGAGAAAGTGATAACAACACAATCGGACAGAGCTCATTTTCTCCCCAATCAGGCGCAAATGCCCTTGATTATGGTTTTTGACAAAACGAGTCGAAAGGTTTTGGGATTACAAGGATTTGGACCAATGGGAGATGGAGTGTTAGCCAGAATCAATGCAGCCGCTGGGATGATAGCAAAAAGCGCAACCATTGAAGATTTCAGCAACCTGGAAATGGCATACGCACCACCTTTTTCCACAGCTGTGGATGCGTTGAATGCAACTGCGAATGTGGCGGACAATCTGAGCAGAGGACGATTTAAGCAGGCTTCAATCAAAGCCTTTATCAAATGGCTGGAGGATCCCAAAACCAATCCGGATTGGATCGCTGTTGATACAAGAGCTGAAAACGACTCAAAGAGTCTTGCCAATCATTTTAGCGAAAGATGGCTTTCGATTCCTTACCCGGAAATAAGAAAACGTTACCAGGAACTACCAAAAAATAAACAGCTGATTATCATTTGCGGTGCCGGAACCAGATCATATGAAGTACAGATATTCCTCGATAGTGTTGGCATCAAAGACACGCTGGTGTTGCCAGGAGGATTGATTGTATTGAGGAGATTGGGTTTGGTTGATTTACCAGAGTAAATACCAACCGGGCAATCTCTTATGCATTGCCCGGTAACTCTTTATCTCTTCAACATATCTGCAATCAGAAATGCCAGTTCCAGACTTTGCTGGGCGTTTAATCTCGGATCACACGAGGTAGCATAGTTGTTCTCCAAATGATGATCCATGATCTCCTGTGCACCTCCCATGCATTCTGTTACATCTTTCCCTGTCAATTCAAAATGAACACCACCAGGAACAGTTCCTTCGGCATAATGAATTTCAAAAAAGTGGCGGATTTCCATTAAAATATCATTAAAATTCCGGGTTTTATAGTTCGAATCGGAGGTGAAGGTATTGCCATGCATGGGATCACAACTCCAAAGAACCTTTGCTCCGTGTTCTTTTATGGATCTCAGTAAAGGCGGCAAATAGGTCGCTATTTTTTCCTTACCGAATCGTGTGATAATCACCATTCTACCCGACTCATTATTCGGGTTCAATGTGTCAAGTATTCGTTTCAGATCATCGAGATCGTGATCAGGACCTATTTTGATTCCAATCGGATTATGAACCCCCCTAAGGAACTCAACATGGGCACCATCAACCTGGCGCGTTCTGTCACCGATCCAAAGCAGATGGGCACTACAATCATACCAGATGCCTGTCAGCGAATCCTGACGAGTCAAGGCTTCTTCATACCCCAATAGCAATGCTTCATGGGAAGTGTAAAAATTTACTTCACTCAGTTGCGGTACTTTCTCCGGTTCAAATCCGATAACCCTCATAAAAGTTAGAGCTTTTTCAATTTGAAAAGCCAACTCCTCATATGATTTTCCCTCCTTGGATTGCTTCAGAAATTCTTTGTTCCAGGCGTGAACTTTTTCCAGTGAGGCATACCCTCCACGGGTGAAGGCTCTTAAAATATTCAAACTGGAAGCCGAATGAAAATAACCATCGAGCAGTCGTTTACAATCCGGATTCCGGGCTTCCTTTGTAAAATCGGAAGCATTTACCATGTCCCCCCTGAAACTGGGCAGTTCAACGCCATCTCTGATTTCAACCGGACTGGATCTCGGTTTAGCATACTGTCCTGCAATCCTTCCCACCTTAATGACCGGTTTCTCCCCGGCAAAAGTCATCACAACGGCCATTTGAAGAATAACCTTCATTGTTTCCCGAATGGTTAGAGCAGTACATTCTTTAAACTCTTCTGCACAATCACCTCCCTGGAGCAAAAACCCCCTTCCCTCTGCAGCATCAGCAATGAGTTTTCTGAGCTTTCTAATCTCTCCTGCAAAAACAAGCGGCGGAAGATCGGTTATCTGTTGCAACACGTTTACATACTGCTCTTTGTCAGGCCAATCAACCTGTTGCATGGCTGGAAATAATTTCCATGAGTCTTTATTCCACGGTGACGTACTCATTTTAACCTATTAAATTCAAGATTATTACAATAAGTTTCCATCTGAATGATCAGATTTAGAAAGAACGATAAATCTGAAAAATCACACCTTAAATGGAAACAGTCAAAAGGACAGAATAGCACCCGTATTAACAAAGATACAGCCCTTTGATCCGACTTTATCATAACTATAATATTGCAAGCGAAACACACGCCCGGGTGTTTATTTTCCGGCTTTCAGCTTTTAAAAAACCGGGATAGGAAATTAATGATCTTATGATTGGATTCCAATCATTTATGGCAAAATCATTTGTTTTGCCATAAAAAACCGTTCCACAGCGAATCAAAGCCGAGATTCTGTCGATATTGGTTATAGTTGTCCAGATAAGTATGTACAATCAATTAAAACCGAAATGCCTTGTCGGCACCAAATCCAAATATAGAACTTGCTATTTCAAATATGGTTTAGTAAACACAGGTTCAGTAGTTATCGCAATCAATTGGCAACAAAAAGCAGGCGTTTGAGTGAACAAATACAAACTGCAGACCTAAGAAATAGTCACCATTAAACAACCAAAAGGACAGTTCAATCAGTTTACTGAAAGACCATGATTATCAAGCTGTAACACTAAAGATCACCGAGTTTACCCAAACTCTTTCATCCTGTTGCTGCTCAGCAATTACAATGATATAGAACTTTGGAGTCTGGATAAAAAAAATATCAGCCTGAATAGACTGGATGCCGTAATTGTGCAATCTATACCTGTTGTCTGACTGATTTTATTCGTCAGTTTAACTATTTATATCTTGAGAGTTTAGGTTTCTCTGTCATGCCGGACTTGATCCGGCATCCAGCGTTTTGAAATAATTATGGATTCCGTATCGAGCACGGAATGACAACATATCAGCTTTCTATAGTC
>Ga0180009_10000249_pt1 | contig 79268 bp, 73 predicted proteins | sample OS_PC_MetaG_FD_123537 | JGI IMG/M metagenome (GOLD analysis project Ga0180009, IMG submission 123537) | Groundwater microbial communities from the Aspo Hard Rock Laboratory (HRL) deep subsurface site, Sweden - OS_PC_MetaG | ecosystem: Environmental > Aquatic > Deep subsurface > Groundwater... | reverse complement strand
TGACGAGGTTGACCGAACCGAGGTTGCACACGGCGATTTCGGTGTCGCTGGTGTTGAGCGTGATCTCGGTACACAGGTTGGAGCTGTGGACGACGCCGACGTGCTGCTGCGGGCTGCGGATGTTGCACGGGTCCTTGAAGGTGATCCAGGGATGGCCGGTTTCAAACAGCATCGACAGCATCTTGCGCCACATCTGGTTGGCGGGAATGCGCTTGAATACCTTGATCTCGCCGCGGTCGGCTTTACGCTCGTATTCGCAATACGCCTCGGCGAAGGCGCGGCCGTAGAGGTCGTGCAGATCGGGCACGTCGTTGGGCGAAAACAGGGTCCAGTCGCCGCCTTCCATCACGCGCTGCATGAACAGATCCGGAATCCAGTTGGCGGTGTTCATGTCGTGGGTGCGGCGACGATCATCACCGGTGTTCTTGCGCAGCTCGAGGAATTCTTCCATGTCGAGGTGCCAGGTTTCCAGGTAGGCACACACCGCGCCCTTGCGCTTGCCGCCCTGGTTGACTGCGACGGCGGTGTCATTGACCACCTTGAGGAACGGAACCACGCCCTGCGACTTGCCGTTGGTGCCCTTGATGCGGGCGCCCATGGCGCGCACCGGGGTCCAGTCGTTGCCGAGCCCGCCGGCGTATTTCTGCAGCATGGCGTTTTCCTTGATCGCCTGATAGATGCCGTCAAGGTCGTCGGTGACGGTGGTCAGGTAGCAGGAAGACAGCTGGCTGTGACGGGTGCCGGCGTTGAACAGGGTCGGCGTCGACGACATGAAGTCGAACGACGACAGCACCTGGTAGAACTCGATGGCGCGCGACTCGCGGTCGACTTCGTTGATCGCCAGGCCCATCGCCACGCGCATGAAGAACGCCTGCGGCAGTTCGATGCGGTTTTCTTCGATGTGCAGGAAATAGCGGTCGTACAGGGTCTGCAGGCCGAGGTAGCCGAACTGGTAGTCGCGCCCGGAATCGAGCACTTTGGCCAGGCGCGCGATGTCGAACTGGGCGAGTTTTTCGTCCAGCAGTTCGGCGGCGATGCCTTTCTTGATGTAGGCGGGGAAATACTCGGCGTAGCGCGTGGCCATGTCGGACTGCAGCACGGCTTCGCCCAGCACTTCGTGGCGGATCGAGTTCAGCAGCAGGCGCGCGGTGACGAACGAATACGCCGGGTCCTGTTCGATCAGCGAACGCGCAGCCAGCACCAGCGCTTTTTCGACTTCGGCCATCGGCACGCCGTCGTAGAGGTCGCGCAGCACGGTGTGCATGATCGGCTCGGCGCGCACGCCGTCGCCCAGCCCGGAGCAGGCATCGGCCAGCAGCACGTTCAGGCGCGCGGTGTCGAGCGGCTTTTTGACGCCGTCCTCGATCACGTGCAGGGTGATTTCGGGCACGCCGGCGGCTTTTTGCGCGGCGCGTTCCTGCATGCGTTTTTCACGGTACAGCACGTAGGAGCGCGCGACTTCGTGCTCGCCCGAGCGCATCAGCGCCAGTTCGACCTGGTCCTGGATGTCTTCGATGTGGAAAGTGCCGCCGTTGGGCGCGCGACGCAGCAAGGCAGCCGTCACCTGGCCGGTGATCGTCTCGACCAGCTCGCGAATCCGCGCCGATGCCGCCGCCTGCCCGCCCTGCACCGCGATGAACGCCTTGGTCACCGCGACCGCGATCTTGTTCGGCGCAAAACCGACCACCGCACCATTGCGGCGGATGATCTTGTAATCGACATAACGCGTATCGATCACCATGTTTTCGCTGGTTTCAAGCGGCGGAATGGGTTGGGTCGGGGTGGACTCGGTGGCGACAGACAACATCTAACTCTCCTTGGGTGGCGCAACAAAAATGAATGGGCAACGCATTACGAATAAAGCTGGCTAATAGAGATGGCGCAGGTCCTGCCAACTTATCCACAGCTTGCCCAGCCCCCACACACAGGATTATTCACAACATATAGTGGTGCGGTGGGAAGGCGAGTACAAATTCTAGTGTCTGAACCAGCCATGTCAACCGACTTTTACGCAAATTTGTGCAGCAAAAAGGTGCATCCAAAAAAACTCAAAGCAAATCAAGGTTTTTGGCCAGCAGGCTGCCTAAAACATGAACAGCAACAGAAAAAAGGGCTGGCGAGACAAAACAGCGTGCCATGCCAATGAAGGCGCGGGATGGGGGGTTTCGGGTGGGGTAGCAGCGCAACGTGCGTGCGCCGGACGTGCTCAATGTTTAATCGGCTGGCTCCAGGCCTGCCGCTGTGGTGTCAGGCCGCCTCGACCATCCCGACCGCCTGCTCCACGTCCACCGCCACAATCCGCGACACGCCCGGTTCCTGCATGGTGACGCCGGCCAGGTGCTGGGCCATTTCCATGGTGACGCGGTTGTGGGTGATGAAGAGGAACTGGGTGTGGTCCGACATCGCCTTGACCAGCTTGCAGTAGCGGTCGGTGTTGGCGTCGTCGAGCGGCGCGTCGACTTCGTCGAGCAGGCAGAACGGCGCCGGGTTGAGCTTGAACATGGCGAACACCAGCGACAGCGCGGTGAGGGTCTTTTCGCCGCCGGACAGCAGGTGGATCGAGGTGTTCTTCTTGCCGGGCGGCTGGGCGAACACCTGCACGCCGGAATCGAGCAGTTCGTCGCCGGTGAGGATCAGGCGCGCCTGCCCGCCGCCGAACAGCTGCGGGAACAGTTCGCCCATGTGCCGGTTGACGGTGTCGAAGGTTTCCTTGAGCTTGGCGCGCGACTCCTGGTCGATGCGGCGGATCGCGTCTTCCAGCGTGGTGACCGCCTCGAGCAGGTCGGCGCACTGCGCGGCGAGGTAGTCGGCACGCTCCTGCGCCTGGGTCAGTTCGTCCAGCGCGGCGAGGTTGACCGCGCCCAGACCGGCGATGTCATTCTGCAGGCGGCTGATGTCGGCCTGCAGCTGGGCCGGCCTGGGGCTGTCGGCCAAAGCTTGTTCCAGCTGGGTTTCGTCGGCTGCCGCTTCGCGCAGCTGCAACTCGAACTGCGACTGCGTCAGCATGGCTTCCTGGTCTTTCAGCTTCAGCTGCTCGATGCTGCGGCGCAACGGATCGAGCCCCTGTTCGCAACCCAGGCGCGCTTCGTCGTGGCTGCGCAGCTGCGCGGTGAGGCCTTCGAGCGCGTCGCGCGCGGCGGCGAGTTCGGCTTCGCATGCGGTGCGCGTGGTCAGCGCCGCTTGCAGTTCGAGGTCGAGCGCGTCGGGCGGCATTTTGGCCAGCTCGTCGCGGGTGTGCGCCAGGCTGGCTTCGTCGGCGGCGATTTCCTGCTCGATGCGGGTGAGCGTGGCGCCGAGTTCGGCGATTTTGTGGGTGCAGGTGGTGAGCGCAAAGCCGGCTTCCTGATGCCGCCGCTCGGCTGCGCGTTGCAGTTCGCGCGCTTCGTACACGGCGCGGTCGGCCTGGTCGCGCCTCTGCCGCGCGGCGTTGAGCGCATCACGTGCGGCCTCGCCTTGCGCGCGGTAATCCTTGAGGCGGGTCTCCAGCAGGTCGAGCGTGGCGTGCTCGCTGGTCTGCAGGTGGGCGACTTCTTCCAGCTCCTGGGCGATTTGCGTCGCCCGGCTTTGCACGCGTTCCACCGCCTGCTGCAAGCGCAGCAGTTCCATTTGCGCGGTGTGGTGGCGGCTTTGCGTCTGGGCGGTTTGCGCACGCAGGATCTGAATCTCGCGCTGGCGTTCGGCGTAGCTATGTTGTGCCTCGGCATAGGCCGCATCCAGCCCGCTCACCGTTTCGTGCAGCTGCGCCGCATCGGTGGTCAGCCGTTCGAGCTCGCGGCCGCGCGCCAGAATGCCTTCGACCGCCGTGTGCGGGCCGTGGAAGGTGACGCTGTGGCGGGTGAACAGGTGGCCTTGCGGGGTGACCACGCATTCGCCCGCCTGCAGGCTGGCGCTGCGGGCGCGGGCGGCGTCGACGTCGTCCGCCCAGTAAACGCCGGCGAGCCAGTCCACCAGCGCGGCGTAGGCGGCGGCATCGTCGCTGGCGATTTTGCTGGACAAGCAGTCCGGCGCGGCGGGCGCAGCCCCCCCGTCCCCGGCCCACACCGTCAAGCGCGCCGGCGGCGCATCGCTGAACCAGTCGGGCTGCGTGTCGGCGGCCACCGCCTGCAGGCGTTCGCGCAGCACGGCTTCCACTGCCGCCTCCCAGCCGGGCGTGACGCGCAGGCTTTCCCACAGGCGCGGGGCGCGATCGAGGCCGCGGCTCCGCAACCAGGCAGCGAGCTTTTCGTCGGCCTTCAGGCTTTCCTGCAATTTCTTCAGCGCGGCGAGCTCGGCTTCGGTCTGGTGCAGCGCCTTGCGCGCCGCTTCGAGCTCGCGCAGGTACTGGGCGCGCGCGGCGTCGAGTTCGGGCAGCGCGGTTTCGGCAGCCTTGAGCCCGTCCTGCGCGGTGGCCAGGGTCTGCGCCAGTGCGTCGAGTTCGACCTGCTTGTGCGCCAGCCCGGCGGCATCCGCGCGCGGCAGTTGCGCCTGCTCTTGTGCGAGGCGGCGCTGGCGCGTGTCGAGTTGCTCGAGCTGGCGTTTGGTGTGACCGAGGCTGTTTTCGTCGACCTGGCGCGCCTGCTCGGACTGCGACACCACGCGCTGCGCTTCGCCCACGCCCTGCTGCGCTTCGCGCAAGGCGGCTTCCTTTTGCGGCAGCGTGCTGTCGGTGGCCTGGCGGGCGGCGGCTTCGGCTTCGGCATGCGCGGCTTCCAGATCGGGCTGCTGCGCGGTGACGTCGTGCAGCGCGTCGGCGGTGGCGGTGCGGCGCGCCTGCTGCGCCTCCAGCCGGGCGCTGCCTTCCTGCACCTGGCGCACCAGCCGCTCGCGGGTGGCATTCTGGTGCGCCATGCTCTGCTCGATGCGCGCGACCTCGGCCTGCGCCTGGTAATACGCCGCCTGCCGGGTGTTCAGCGCGTCCTGCCCGGCGAACTGGGTCTGGCGCGCGGTTTCCAGCAGCGATTCAATATGGCGCAGGCGCGCGGTTTCGGCTTCGAGTTTGGTTTCTGCTGCGCTCAGGTCCTTGTCGATGCGCGCGCGCTGCTGCGAGGCGTCGTGCTTGCGGGCAAACCACAGGCGATGCTGGGAAAACGTCAGGTCGGCCTGCAGCTGTTTGTAATGCTTGGCGACTTCGGCCTGCGCGGTGAGCTTTTCGACCTGGTGCTTGAGTTCGCGCTGGATGTCCTCGACGCGATTCATGTTGTCGCGCGCATCTTTCAGGCGGGATTCGGTTTCCTTGCGGCGCTCCTTGTATTTGGAGACGCCGGCCGCTTCTTCGAGGTAACCGCGCAGTTCTTCGGGCTTGGCCTCGATCAGCCGCGAAATCATGCCCTGCTCGATGATGGCGTAGGCGCGCGCGCCGACGCCGGTACCGAGGAACAGGTCGGCGACGTCGCGACGGCGCACCCGCAGGTTGTTGATGTAGAAAACGGAATCGCCGCTGCGTTCGAGCACGCGCTTGACCGCGATCTCGGCGTACTGCGACCACTGTCCGGCGGCGCGTCCAAGCTCGTTGTTGAACGCCAGTTCGACCGACGCCCGCGAAGCCGGCTTGCGCGACGCCGAGCCGTTGAAGATGACGTCCTGCATCGAGCCGCCGCGCAGATTCTTGGCCGACGATTCGCCGAGCACCCAGCGCACCGCGTCGATCACGTTCGACTTGCCGCAGCCGTTCGGCCCCACCACGCCGGTGAGCTGGGCGGGCACGGGAATCACGGTGGGATCGACGAAACTCTTGAAACCAGCCAGTTTGATGTGGGTTAAACGCAAGACAGCGGGACCTTGGGTTTTATAATGGGGTCGGTAAGCGCCTGATTATTGGGCGCGATTTTTGACCGCCATTCTACACCGAGCCCTTTTATGCCCTCCACACCCGTCAAGACCCTGGAAACCTTCCCCAATCCAAAACCTGAGCGCGACTTTCACATTCACATGGAAGTCCCTGAATTTACGTGTCTTTGCCCCAAGACCGGGCAACCGGATTTCGCCACGCTGATCCTCGACTACATCCCCGACAAGACCTGCGTCGAGCTCAAGAGCCTGAAGCTCTACATGTGGAGCTTCCGCGAGGAAGGCCACTTTCACGAAGACGTCACCAATCGGGTGCTCGACGATCTGGTGAAGGCGACCAAGCCCCGATTTATGAGATTGACCGCCAAGTTCTATGTGCGCGGCGGCATCTTCACCAATGTGGTGGCCGAACACCGCAAGAAAGGCTGGCAACCGGCGCCGCGCGTCGACCTCACGCAGTTCGACCACAACTCGAACACACGCGGATAATCCATTGTATTTTCTAGGGATTGACTTCGGGACATCGGGCGCACGCAGCTGCGTGATCAACGCCGAAGGCACGCTCATCGCCGAGGACAGCCGCGACTTCGGCACGCTGGAAGAATACGAGCGCGCCGGTATCTGGCGCGAGGCGCTGTGGGACCTGGTGGCGTCCCTGCCGCCGGCGATCCGCACGCAGTTGTCGGACATCGCGCTCGACGGTACTTCAGGCACGGTGATCGCCTGCGACGAGGCGCTCGATCCCCGCGCGCCGCCGCTGCTCTACAACGACGACCGCGCGGTGGAGGAAGCCGCGCTGATAGCCAAAACCGCCACGCCCGGCCACCCTGCCGCCGCGGTCACCTCGGGGCTGGCCAAGGTGCTGTGGCTGAAAAAGCGTCTCGGGCTGACCGGCGCGCGGCTGTATGTGAATCAGGCCGACTGGCTGTCCGGCCTGCTGACCGGCCGCGTCGGCATGACCGATTATCACAATGCCCTGAAAATGGGCCTCGACCTCGACACGCTGCAATGGCCGGCCTGGGTGGAATACCTGGCCGACATCGACTACCTGCCGGTGCCGGTCGCCCCCGGTTCGCCACTCGCCACGGTATCGCGCCCGCGTGCGCGCTATCTCGGCGTCAATCCCGGCTGCATGGTGCATGCCGGCACCACCGATTCCATCGCCGCATTTCTGGCGGCCGGCGTCAGCCACAGCGGCGAGGCGGTGACCTCGCTCGGCAGCACGCTGGTGCTGAAGCTCTTGTCCGATACCCGGGTGGAATCCACCGAGCACGGCGTTTACAGCCACTGGTTCGGCGAGCGCTGGCTGGCGGGCGGCGCCAGCAACGCCGGCGGCGCGGTGCTGCGGCAGTTTTTCGACGACCGCATGCTGGCGGCGCTCTCCGAGCAAATCGACCCGGAGGTGGCCAGCCCGCTCGACTACATGCCCTTGCCGAAAGCCGGCGAGCGGTTTCCGCTCAACGATCCCGCGCTGGCGCCGCGCCTGTCGCCGCGCCCGGCCGACGATGCCGAGTTCCTGCACGGCCTGCTGGAAAGCCTGGCCCGCATCGAAGCGCGCGGCTACGGCCTGCTGGCCGAACTGGGCGCCAGTCCCTTAAAGCAGGTTGAAACCGCCGGCGGCGGTGCCCGCAACCCGGTCTGGATGCGCATGCGCCAGCGCCTGCTCGGTGTGCCGGTGAGGCGCGCCGCCCACACCGAGGCCGCCTATGGTTGCGCCCTGCTGGCGCGCAACGGCCCGCAGTGTTTTGCTGCCCACCCGCCATTGCATGCCCCACAGGGGGAGAAGCCAGCGGCATACGACTAAAGTTGTATATCAATCGTTAAACCTGTGTTCTATGGTGGGGTGAGTCACCGTACCGCACAGAACAACGGCCTTGCTTGCCCCGTCCCGCGCTGCGGCGACCCACACCGGGGGGAGCACACAATGAAAATACGCAATCACCGTCTGGCACAGGACGACGGGTCTGCATTGGCCTATCTTGCCAGCCCGCATTCGGGCAGCAGCATTTCGCCCCGTTTTCTGGTCCTTCATTACACGGCTGGCAGCAGCGCGGCCGGAACGGTTTCCTGGTTCTGCAGCCCGGCCTCGCGCGTTTCCGCCCATCTGGTCATCGCACGCGACGGCACCATCACCCAGATGGTGCCGTTCAATCGTGAAGCCTGGCATGCCGGCCAGTCGCGCTGGGGCAACCTGTCCGGGCTCAACCACCACAGCATCGGCATCGAACTCGACAATGCCGGCTGCCTGATCAACAGCGGTGGCAAATGGGTCTCCCCGCTCACCCGCCGCAGTTATTCCGAGCGCGACGTCACGGTCGCCTGCCACAAGAACGATCCGCCCGGCACCCTGCCCTGCGGCTGGCATGCCTATACCCACGAACAGATCGAAGCCACGCTCGAATGCGGCATGGCGCTGGTCACGCATTACGGCCTGGACGACGTGCTGGGGCACGACGACATCGCGCCCGGGCGCAAGCGCGACCCGGGGCCGGATTTCCCGCTCGAATCGGTTCGCGCGCGCCTGCTGGGACGGGGCGACGACCATCCCGAACGCTATCGCACCACCGCCCGGCTGTATGTGAGAAGCGGCGCGGGTCCGCAGTTCGCTGCGCTGCCGGGGACGCCGCTGCCGCCCCACACCGAGGTCGAGGTGCTGGCAAAACAGGGCCTGTGGTGGCAGGTCGATGTCATCGGCGAAGTCAACGGCGTGATGGACATCGTCGGCTGGTGCCACAGCAAATATCTGGAAACGGTTCGTGGCTGACGCGCCGACCTCGCTCGACTGGGAGCATGTCCACGCGCAGGAGCGCGCAGCCATCCGCGAGCCCGATGGCTACCACGACGGCCCCGACCGCCCGTTGACGGGGCTGGCGTTTTCCGGCGGCGGCATCCGCAGTGCCACGTTCAATCTGGGCATCACCCAGGCGCTGGCCGAGCTCAGGTTGCTGCGCCAGTTCGATTACCTGTCGTGCGTGTCGGGCGGCGGTTACATCGGCGGCTGGCTGTCGGCCTTCATCCACCTCAAGTGCAACGGCCGCGTCGAGGACGCCGAGCCGCTGCTGCAGAGCGGCGGCAACGAACATTCCGCGATCCGCTTCCTGCGCAGCTACAGCAATTACCTCACGCCCCAGGCCAGCTTTCTTTCCGCCGACACGCTGACCGCGGTGGCCACCTACCTGCGCAACCTCTACCTCAACCTCACCCTGTTAATCCTGGCACTCGGCGGCTTGCTGCTGCTGCCGCGTCTGCTGGTGTGGTTTGCCCGCTGGCTCACCGGCTGGGAAGGGGTTCACGCCGCTGCCGACGCCAGGCTGCTGCCGCTGTTTGGGGGCGGCATCCTGTTCATCGTCATGGCCATGCTGTTCATCGGCCTCAACCTGGGCAGCCGCGGCGCATTCAAAAGCAGGCCGTTCTACACCCGCCAGGCCGGTGTGCTGACCCTGGTGGTGATCCCCGCGTTGCTGTCAGCCTGGCTCATTGCCTATGGCTTTTATGCCGGCGCAGAACGCCTGGACCGGATTTCGCTCGGCGGCTGGGTGCTGTGGGGCATGCTGGTCTATGTGCCGCCCTGGCTGGTGGGCTGGGCGCTGGGCCGGTTTCTCGGCCGCCGCATGTTCGATCAGCCGCAGTTCTCTCCCGGCCGCATCGTTGCCATGGCCGGCTACGCCCTACTGGCGGGCGCACTGGGCGGCCTGCTGTTCGCGGCGTTTGCCGAAGTGACGCAATGGTTCCGGCAGGTGGGCAAGGGCTACAGCGGATCGTGGATCGCCTCGGCGCTGGCCACCGCCCTGCTGCTCAAATTCTATTCGCTCACCGTGGTGGGGCATATCGGGCTGATGGGGCGATATTTCTCGCACGACTCGCGCGAATGGTGGTCACGCCTGGGCGGCTGGGTGTTGCTGGCTTCGCTGGTGTGGGCGGCCCTGTTCAGCATCGTCTTCATCGCACCGGCCTTCTTCCGCTGGGCCCCGGAGGCCTTCGTCGCCGCGGGCGGACTGACCTGGGTGCTGTCGACGATCACCGGCGTGCTCCTCGGCCGCGGCGGAAAAACCGCGGGCGACACCCGCAACACCTGGCGCGATCGCGCCGCCCAGGCGATGCCCTATGTCTTCATCATCGGCCTGCTGGGCCTGCTCTCATTCGGCCTGCACCAGCTGTTGATGCTGCCGGTGTTCTGCAACGGGTGCGAAGACCATGCCCGGACTTCCAACCAGTTCATGTCCGTGCTCTACCAGGAGTCCGACAATTTCCAGCGCGCCGATATTGTCTGGGTGGCGATCCTGTGTATCGGCAGTCTCGCGGCCGCCGCCGCGCTGGCGTGGCGCATCGACGTCAACCTGTTCTCGATCTATCACTTCTACCGCCAGCGCCTGGTGCGCTGCTATCTCGGCGCCTCGCGCTGCAAGCTGCGCGTGCCGCACCCGTTCACCGGCTTCGACCCGCGCGACGACCTCAAGCTGTCAAATCTCTGCTGCATGCCGCTCGGCAAGCCGCAATGCCAGCGCCCCTACCCGATCCACAACACCGCGATGAACCTGGTCGCCGGCAAGCAGCTCGCGTGGCAGGAACGACGCGCCGCCGCGTTCGCCTTCACCCCCATGGCCTCAGGCTACAGCTTCACCCTGCCCGACGAAAAGGGCCAGCTGCTGAGCCATTACCGCCCCACGTCGCACTACATGGAAGGCGTGTGGATGGGCTCGGCGATGGCGATCTCGGGCGCGGCTGCCTGCCCCAACATGGGCTATCACAGTTCACCGGCGCTGACCTTCCTGATGACCGTGTTCAACGTTCGCCTCGGCCACTGGAGCCCCAACCCGGCCAACGAAAACCACTGGACGAAACACGATCCGCCATTCGGCGGCATCTACCTGCTGAGCGAACTGTTCGGCCGCACCCAGCACAGTTCGCCGTTCGTCTACCTGTCCGATGGGGGGCACTTCGAGAACCTCGGCATCTACGAACTGGTGCGGCGGCACTGCAGCTGCATCGTCGCCATCGATGCCGGCGAGGACGGCAACAGCCATTTCGAGGATCTCGGCAACGCCATCCGCAAGTGCTACGCCGACTTCGGCGTGGTCATCGACATCCATGCCGAGGACCTGGAGAACGGCTATTCCGCGGTTGGCCGGGTGATCTACCCGCCTCGCGAGGGGGCTTCGGAACAGCCGCCCGAAGGCTGCCTGATCTACCTCAAGCCGCGCCTCACCGGCAGCGAGCCCGCCGACCTGCTGAACTACAAGTGCACTCATCCCGGGTTTCCGCACGAGTCCACGGCCGACCAGTGGTTCGACGAATCGCAGTTCGAGAGCTACCGCAAGCTGGGACATCACATCGGCAAAGCCGTGTTCGAGGCGGCGCTGATCGAGGCCACGCAGCGTCAGGACATGGCCGGCGACAGCGGACCGGTCCTGCCGTGGATCTGCGAAATCCTGCGCGAACGGCGCGATGAGCCGGCTTGAAAGCACCGCATCCTTGACTAAGGTTCAGGACGGTCTGTCCTGCGCACCGGAGAGCAGCATGAAAAAATCGATCTGGCTTGGCGTTTTCAGTGTTTCCTCCCTTGCCCTGTTCGCCTGGCTCACCCCGCAGCCCGAAACCGCGCGTGCCATCCTGCCGCCCACATCCGGCATGGTGCAAAGCACACCTGCCGCCAGCGAAACCGATCCGCTCTCACCCGCCATGCCGGATGCGGCAACGCCGTATGGTGATGCCGGTTTCCACGAAGCCGAGACGGGCCTGTCGCCGTCCGCCCGTTCCGGGCGCGAAATCTGGTTCAAGGCCACTGCCGGCAACGCGCGTTTCCACACCTACACCTTCCAGCAGCGCATCACCGCCTTGATCGACTGGTACAGCGTGCTGCGCGGCGACGCCCGCGACACCCGCTTCAAGACCTGGGGACTGATCAACGACCCCGGCTGCTGCAAACCGGGCTCAGACGGCTGCCCGGCCAAAAGCGTCGAGGAGACCTACGGCTTCGACTGGTGCCCGGGCGACCAGACCCTGCTGAAATTCGTCGGCAAACCCGGTTACCGCGACCCGGCGTGCGACTTCAAGGACGCCAGCGCCGCCGCGGGCGATCCCGATGGCCATCAAACCGGCCGCGAGGACAGCTGCAACCTCGCGTTCGGCACCTCCACCGGCGCGCTCGGCTTCCGCAAATTCCCCAATCCGCGTTTCGATGCGGCGGTGTGGAAGCAGGTCAACGGCCACCTCGGCAGCTGGGAAGGCTACAACCGCAAGCTGTCGAACGACCCTGCCCGCGCTGATTTCAAAATGCGCAAACTGGCCGACGCCTCGGTAGAACCGCCCTTCCTGATCGGCACCGCCTGCGCCTCGTGCCATGTCGCCTTCAATCCGGCCAAACCGCCGGCGGACCCCGAACACCCGCAATGGGAAAACCTCTCCGGCCTGGTCGGCAACCAATACATCCGCGTGTCCGAAATCCTCATTTCCGGCATGCCGCACGACGATCTGCTGTGGCAGATTTTCGCCCACGCGCGCCCCGGCACCTCGGACACCTCGGCGATTCCCAACGACCAGGTCAACAACGCCGGCACCATCAACGCGCTGATCAACACCGCGCAACGCCCAACCTTTGCCGGCGAAAAGGTCAATCGCTGGCGCAAGGTGGCGGCGTGCCCGGCCGGCGCCAAGGGCCCGGATCAATCGGCTAGCGCGGCCTGCTGGTGCGAACCCGGCAAGCCCGGCAAGTGCTGGGAAAAAAGCCTGAAAGCCGAAACGGTGCACCACGGCCTCAAAGGCGGCGGCGACTCGATCGGTGCGCTCGGCGCGATCCAGCGCGTCTACTTCAACATCGGTTCGTGCGCCGAGCAGTGCTGGGTCAACCACCTCACCGACCTGCGCCAGCTCGACCCGCAGGCACGCAACTTCGGCCAGACGCCGTTCGACATCGGCCAGTGCCGGCGCGACTGTCCCAACTTCCGCGCCATCGAGGACCGCCTGCCGAACATCCTCGACTTCTTCCTCACCGCGCCCGAAGGCCATGCAAAAGACCTCGTCGAGGCGCGCGCCAACCAGCAGGGCACACCTTACGTTCAGGCGGATCTGGTGCGCGACCTCGAAGGCCATTTCGGCAAGGCTGCGATCTCGCGCGGCCAGCAGGTGTTCGTCGCCAACTGCGCGCGCTGCCATTCCAGCGGCAAGCCGCCATTCGAAACAGTCGACTTCCGCGCCCTCGACAACAGGACCGGCCTGCGCGCCGACTGGCTGGGCAACGACGTGCCGACGCCGGTCACCGAAATCGGCACCACCCGCTGCCGCTCGCTGCATTCCAACCATCTGCGCGGCCACGTCTGGGAACAGTTTGCCGACGAGGACTACCACGCGCGCAAGACCGTGTCCGGCATCCTCGAACCGCACGACGGCGGACGCGGCTATTACCGCAACGTCTCGCTGGTGAACCTGTGGGCGCATGCGCCCTTCCTGCACAACAACTCGGTCGGCCCGGAACTGTGCGGCTGGGGCGGCGACAAGGCGAATCCCTACGAACTGTATCGCTCCAGCTACGTCGACACCTCGAAACCAGGCAACCCGCCGCTGGCCAGGGACAAGCAGCCGGCGTGCTGGGCCTACGATCCCTCGGTCGACGGCCGCTTCAAGCTCTACGTCGCCTCGATGCAGGATCTGCTGAACCCGGCCAGGCGTATCCCCAAAGCGACCAAGGTCGACCAGGACATCGTGCTCGACATCGGCCCGCGCATCTTCGACGGCAAGCAGGAGAAACGCCTGGCCGGCTTCACCGTGCGGGTGCCGGCCGGCGCCACCGCGGGCAATGTCGGCAACTTCCGCCACAAGGATTTCATCGTCGATCTGGTGCACGCGAAATTGAAGCCGAAGGAGCTCGAAGCGCGGCTCGCCACCGTGTTGCCTGCCAGTGACGCCAAAAAGCTCGCGGCCGAGATGCAGGCAATCGGCAAGGCCATCGTCTCCGACCCCGACCGCCTGGTCGACGTGGTGAAAGAGGCGCGCGCCCGTACCCCGGCGCTGTGGCAGGTCTATTCGTCCTGCAGCGCAGAGATCGAGAACGACGGTCATCGCTTCGGCGAGGACCTCAGCGATGCCGACAAAAACGCACTGATCGCCTTTTTGGCGACGCTGTAAGGGAGATCGCCATGCATGCTCCACTTCGAGAAGAACACACACCCGACCCCCTGTGCTGCGGCTGCGGCCTCAGGCCGCGCCGCATCAACCCAAGCAATGATGGGCTGCGCTTGGCCATCGTCGTGCTGTTTCTGCTGCCAGCAGTCCTGGGCCTGTCAGGATGCGACCGGATCCAGGGCTGGTTCGCCGGCAAACCCGACATCGCTTTCGCCCCCTACGGCGACACCTACGCCAGCAAGCCCGATTTCGCGCAGGTCGAATACGCATACCCCATCCCGCGGCAGGAACTCGTCAAGGTCACCCCCCCATACCTGGCCGGGCTCAATCAGGAAGAGCTCGACCAGCTGTATGCGCGCCTCGGTTCCGGACCGATCCCCAACGGCGCGTTTGACGGCGAAATCGTGTTCCCGCGCGGCAGCTCCGGCAAGCTGCGCGCCGCCGAAATCATCGGCGGGCTCAAGGGACTGGGGGTGAACTTCAAGGGGAAAATGCTCGAGACCGCAGGCGAAACCCTGTGGAAAGGCAAGGTGTTCTACCGCGATCAAAAAGTCCTGCGCAACCGCATCCAGGATCTCGCCGCGCTGCGCCCGGTGATCGGCCCCGGCGACATTCCCAAGATCGACGTTGACGGTAAGGACGCCTGGCTGCTGTTCCCCGCCAAGCTCTACTGCGGACAGAGCCTGATCGACTCGCGCCGCGAATCCATCATCATCGACTACGCCTTCACTGACGAACTGCATGGCTACCGCGAAAACCCCGACTTTCTCGCCGGCCGGCGCGGACTCAAGGTGCGCGACGAAATCCGCATGGTGCGGCCCGGCCTCTATCTCGGCCGTGCCTACATGGATCACGCCTTCATTCTCAACTTCGTGCTCTACAGCAAGGACCTCGACCACGCAGGCCGCGCCGAGTTCGAGATCGGTCAGATCAAGGACGATTGCTGGAGCGGCACGCAGAAGCGTGTGGTCGCCAGTCGCTGAGGACACTGCATGCAAACGCTTGCCGACATCGACTTTGTCTCGCTCACCCAGCGGCCATTCCATCCCTCGCCGGCAGCCTGGGAAGACCAGGTGTTTTATTTTTTTCTGCTGGATCGCTTTTCCGACGGCAACGAGGCGGGGTATCGCGACAACTCGGGCCACCTGGCGATGGGCGGCTCCACGCCCTTGCTGCAAGCCGCCGACCACGGCAACACGCTCGGCGCCGAAGCTGACGCGGCGAGCTGGCGCGATGCGGGCGCACGTTTTGTCGGCGGCACCCTGCGCGGCGCGATGAGCAAGATCGGCTACCTGAAGCGGCTCGGTGTCAGTGCGCTGTGGGTCAGCCCGGTGTTCAAGCAGCCCCCATGGAGCGACGCCTACCACGGCTACGGGGTACAGGATTTCCTCGCCATCGACCCGCGTTTCGGCAGCCGCGAAGACCTGCGCGAACTGGTCGCCACGGCGCATGCGCAGGGCATCCATGTGATCCTCGACGTGATCCTCAACCATGCCGGACCGGTGTTCAGCTACGCCGCCGACCGCTACCCGACCGAGCACGGCATGGACCCGCGCTGGGACGGCCGCCCCTACCCGGTCGCAGGCTGGAACGACGCCACCGGCCAGCCCAGCCTGCCGTACGGCCAGCCGGTGAGCGACCCTGACGCTGCCGTGTGGCCACGTGAACTGCAAGCCGCCGACAATTTCTCGCGGCGCGGCCGCATCAACAACTGGGACTGGTATCCGGAATTCATCGAAGGCGATTTCCTCGACCTGAAAGAAATCCGGCTCGGTGACGGCGTGGTCGACCATTACCGCGTCTCGCCCGCGCTGAAAACGCTCACCCGCGCCTATCAGTACTGGATCGCCTATGCCGACCTCGACGGCTTCCGGGTCGACACGGTCAAGCACATGGACCCCGGCGCGACCCGCTATTTCACCGCCTGCATCCACGAGTTCGCGCAATCGATCGGCAAGGAGCAGTTCACCCTGATCGGCGAAATCACCGGCGGCCGCGGCAACGCCTTCGCCCTGCGCGAAACCACCGGACTCGACGCCGCGCTCGGCATCGACGACATCCCCGACAAGCTCGAATACCTGGTCAAGGGGCGGCGAAACCCAGCGGAATACTTCGACCTGTTCCGCAACTCGTTCGACATCGGCAAGGATTCGCACACCTGGTTCCGCGACAAGGTCGTCACGCTCTACGACGATCACGACCAGGTGCGCAAGGGTGACAACAAGGCACGTTTTTGCGCCGGCGGTGGAACGCTTCTCGCCGTCAACGCGCTGGCGCTGAACGCACTGACGCTCGGCATTCCCTGTATTTACTATGGTTCTGAACAGGGGCTCGACGGTGAAGGCGGCAACGACCGCTACCTCCGCGAGGCGATGTTCGGTGGCGACTTTGGCGCCTTCCGCTCGCGCGGCCGTCACTGCTTCGATGAAAACCACCCGATCTATGTCGCGCTTGCGCGCCTGCTCGCCGTGCGCAGGCAGCACCTAGCGCTGCGCCGCGGCCGCCAGTATCTGCGCGCGATTTCCGGCAACGGCCACGATTTTGGCGAGCCGCGCATGATCGGCGGCGAACTGCGCTCGGTGGTGGCGTGGTCGCGGCTGTTCACCGACCGCGAATGGCTGTGTGCGATCAACACCGACGACACCAGCGAACAGGCCGCCTGGGTGGGGCTGGACCACGACCTGAGTCCGCTCGGCCACGCCCTGGTCTGCCTGTATTGCAGTGATCCGGCCCGGATAGGCAGCAGGCTGGAAGTCGCGTCACCGCATCCCGACTGGCATGCCGTGTGGCTTGCCTTGCCTGCCGCAGGCTGTGCGGTGTACGGGCCGGCAGACTGATGCGCCATGCGCCGCGCATCCTGCCCCTGCAGACGGTGCTCGCCATGTGCCTGATGATGTCCCCGCTCCCGAGCCTGTCCGAGCAGGCGCAGGCGGATCTGCCGCCGGTCGGGCGCTCGCGCTTCGACCTGCTGGTCGGCAACACTCCGGTGCCGTACCCGTTTCCCCGGCTGGTAAACCTGATCAACCGCCAGATGCAGACCGATGCCGGCGGCCTGCCACCGCTCAAGGTCACACTGATCCCGCTCGGCCGCTCGCTGCAGCGTGAGGCTGGGGCACCGGATTACTTCCACTTTCCGCGCGTGGTCGCCGCCGCAGACGGCACCAGCAAGCCCGGCATCCTGCCCCTGAAAGACCGGCTGTTCCTTGGCTTCCACGAAAAAGGGGGCGTGATCGAGGTCATCAGCTACAACGATGTCGCCGGCCGCTTCGAATTCCAGGTGGTGCGGGATTACCGCAAGGACAAAACGCCGCAAGTGTTCTACGCGCGGCGCAGCCTGTGCCTCGCCTGCCACCAGAACGCCGCACCCATTTTTGCCCGTCCGCTGTGGGACGAAACGCCGGCCAACCCGGCGATTGCCGCCCGCCTGCGCGACGCGCGAAGCGATTTCTATCAGGTCAGGCTGACGGGCACCGACATCGCGTATTTCATCGATACCGCGACCGACCGTGCCAATCTGTTTTCGGTCTGGCAGACGCTGTGGCAGACAGGCTGCGGTCAGGCAGCAACCGGCGACCGCTGCCGCATGCAGGCCTTCGCCGCGGCACTCGACTATGCGCGTAGCGGCACGCTGCCCGCGCCGGGCACACTGCCGGCACTGGATCCTGGCTGGAAAAGCCGCTGGCCGCATGGCCTTGCCATTCCCAATCCCGACCTGCCCAACCGCGATCCGCTCGCCGCTTTGCAGGACCCGGCCAACGATCCGCTGCTGCTGCGCCCGCCGCTCGAAAACTGGCATGCACCGGACAAGACCGCCTTCGTCGTCGGGCTGGCCGGCATGCTCGACGCCCATGCCGTGAAGCAGTTGAAAGCAGCCGACCTGTCCGCCCCACTCGAGCGCCTGCGCACGCGCGGTGCACTGGCCGCCCGCCCGTTCGCCCACGATCTGCTGAACACCCTGCTGGCCGAACTGGGCACGCCACGCAGAATCCGTCCGCTCAGCCTGTCGCCCGCACGCATGGAACCTGCTTCGGCCGCCGCCGAAGCCGGCCCATTCGTCGCGCCTTTCCGCACCCACTGCGCCAGCTGCCACGACACCACGCTGCCGCATCCGCCCAACTTCCTGCGTGGCAGCCCGGCCGAGGTGGAGGCCAAACTCGAACACTGCGCGCCGCGCATGTTTGTCCGCCTGAGCATGGCGAGCGTCCCAGAAGCCAAGCGCAGCAAGCCGCCGATGCCGCCGGCCGCAGCGCTCGCCAGCCGCGGCATCGATCCCGCGCACTGGGCAGCATCGCCCGAGCTCGCGGTGCTGAAACGGCTTGTCGCCAGCCGCCTGCGCGGCCAGGATCCGGCCAGCCTGCTGCGCCAGCCCTATGCGCAGCTGCGTCCCTGCCTGCCGCCGTCCGGTTATGCGGAGCGCGCGCAATGAGCCCGTCCGAAGCCCGCTGTTCCGGCTGCCGCTTCTTCCTGTGGGCGCTGCTGGTTCTGCTCGCGCTCGCTGCGCTCGGCGCGGCGATACGCTTTCTGTCCGACCGCCCGGTCACCTACGCCGACCCGGTCGAGCACTTCAAATACGGCTCCACCGGTGGCGAGCGCAACATGGGTTTCCCCTACTGGCTGTGGCAGGTGCTGCCCGAGGTGTGCCCCGACCTGCTGCCGGGCAAGGGCTATGCCTCGCTCGGTTTCATCTTTGAACAGGGACGCGACCTGCCGGTGGGCATGTCGAAACGCCGGCATATGGGCATCGACCGCGTATTCCTCAACTGCGCGGTGTGCCACACCGCCACCGTGCGCACCTCGCCCAACGCCCAGCCGATGCTGGTTGTCGGCATGCCCGCCAATCAACTCGACCTGATGCGCTTCCAGAAATTCGTCCAAGCCTGCGTCAACGACCGCCGCTTCACCCCCGCGCAGGTGGTGCCGCGCATCGAGGAACAGGCCGGCGGCCTCGGCCTGCTCGACCAGTGGCTGGTCTATCCGCTCGGCGTCCACCTGATGCGCGACGGCGTCGCCGGCCTGCTCGGGCGCCTGCGTTTCATCCATCAGCAGGCCGACTGGGGACCCGGGCGGGTCGACACGTTCAACTCGGCCAAGGCCATTTTCGGTGTGCCGTTCGAGCTGTTGCCGAAGGAAGAACTGGTCGGCGTATCGGACTTCCCGGCGATCTGGAACCAGGCCAAGAAACAGGGCATGCAGTTGCACTGGGACGGCAACAACAGCCGCGTCGAGGAACGCAACCTGTCGGCCGCGTTCGGCACCGGCGCGACGCCGAAGCTGATCGACCACGCCGCGATCGCCCGCATCGAGGCCTGGATCGCCACCGCCGTGCCGCCCGTATTCGAAAAATACTACCCCGTCGACCGCACGCTCGCCGCGCGCGGCAAGGCGCTCTACCAGAAGACCTGCGCTGCCTGCCACGGCCAGAGCGGCAGCGACTTTTCCGGCGAGTATGTCGGCACGGTCACGCCGATCGGCGAGATCGGCACCGACCGCGGACGTCTCGATTCCTACACCCTGCAACTCGCGCAGAACCAGGGCATGCTGTACTCGGCCGACCCGGACCGCCGCTTCCGTCATTTCCGCAAGACATACGGCTACGCCAATGCCCCGCTCGACGGTATCTGGCTGCGCGCACCCTACCTGCACAACGGTTCGGTGCCCACGCTGTGGGACCTGCTGCAGCCTGCTGCGCAGCGGCCGAAGATGTTCTACCGCGGCAACGACCTGTACGACCCCAGGCATCTCGGCTTCGTCGCCGACCCGCCCGCCGCCAACGACAGGCCCCTGTTCGCCTTCGACACCACGCTGCCCGGCAACGGCAATGCCGGCCACGAAGGTGCGGCCTACGGCACCACGCTGCCGGACGCCGACAAGTGGGCGCTGCTGGAATACCTGAAGACATTCTGAGGATGACGCCATGAATACGCCTTGCCGATGCTGCCGCTGGCTGAAAGTCGCCGCCGTCTTTGTGCTCATCCTCGGCGCCGTGCTCGCATTCGTCGGCTGGGACCGTTTCCTGCGCGACCACGGCGCGGCTGAGTTCGACAACCCGGACGACCGCTTCAAGTACGGCTCCATCGGCGCGGAGAACGACGCCGGCATCCCCTACTGGATTTTCTACGTGCTGCCGCGCGTCTTTCCCGACAAACTGCCCAAGCCCGGCATCGGCTACGCCAGTTTCGGCGTGGTGTGGGAACAGGGCCAGGAACTGCCGGTGGGGTTTTCCAAGCGTCGCATCGGCTTCGACCGCGTCGCCAACACCTGCGCCTCCTGCCATGTGGCGAGCTATCGCACGCAGCCCGACGAGACGCCGACGCTGGTGGTCACCGGTCCCAACCATACGCTCGACCTCGAAGCCTTCTTTCGATTTTTAGTCGACTGCGCCAAGGATCCGCGCTTCAACGCCGACACCCTGATGGCCGAAATCAACCTCGCCGCCGACCTCGATTTCATCGACCGGATGGCCTATCGCTATCTGATCATCCCGATCACCAAGAAGCGCCTGGCCGAGCGCGAGGACCAGTTCAAATGGATCTACCGCCACGACTTTCCCGAATGGGGACGCGGGCGCGACGACGCGATGAACCTGACCAAATATTTCATGATCCGCTGGCCGATGGACGACAGCTTCGGCCCGACCGACATGCCATCGATCTGGAACCTGAAGAAATACCAGCCGAAAAAGGGCCACCGCATGAACTTCGCCGGCGACTCGCACGACCCGTATTCGGTCGTCATCGATTCGGCGCTGGGGCTGATGGGCGCGGAGCCGAAGGACAAGAGCGATTTCCTCGGCCAGATCGGCTGGCTGGTCGACTACCTGAAGAACAAGCCCGCGCCGAAGTATCCCTTCCCTATCGACGCCACCCGCGCGGCACAGGGCAAGGCCGTGTTCGACGCCCACTGCGCCGCCTGTCACGCCAGCGCGCGCACCGGCACCATCGTTCCGCTTGCCGAAATCGGCACCGACCGCGGCCGCATCGACACCTGGGGCAAGCAGGCGGCGATCGAGGCCAACAAGGTCGTCAGCGACATGGGCATCCAGCGCAAAGGACTAGTCGAAGCCCCGCTGACGGGTTATGTCGCGCAGTTCCTCGACGGCATCTGGCTGCGCGCGCCCTACCTGCACAACGGCTCGGTGCCGAGCCTCGCCGATCTGCTGATGCCGCCCGCACAACGGCCACAAAGCTTCTGGCGCGGCTACGACGTCTACGACCCGGTGCACGTCGGCTTCGTCGTGCAGGGCCCGGCGGCCGAACGCGCGGGCACGTTACTCGACACGCGGCTGCGCGGCAACAGCAATCAGGGCCACGACTTCGGCACGGCCCTGCAGGCCCCGGACCAGGCCGCATTGCTGGAATACCTGAAAACCCTCTGACCCCGAAAGCCTTTACGAAAGGAAGTCGCATGGCCCTCAAGCCCCCCCGCACGCAGTCCGAACCACCGCTCAAAACCAGCGCTGAAAAGGCCACCGGCCAGCGGCTCGACGCCTTTCCCGACCGCATCGACCTGCGCGACTGGTTTTACCAGCCTGCGCTGATGTCACTGCCCGATTCGCTGGTGAGTTGCGCCTTCATCAAGCCGGCGATGATTCTCGACCAGGGCAAGGAAGGTGCCTGCACCGGCTTTGCGCTGGCGGCCGTGGTGAACTTCCTGCGCGCCAAGCAAAAACGGACCGCCGTCGTCAGCCCGCGCATGCTCTACGAACTGGCGCGGCGCTACGACGAATGGCCGGGCGAGGCCTACGAAGGCTCCTCCGCACGCGGGGCGATCAAGGCCTGGTCCAAGCACGGCGTGTGTCTGCGTTCGGCATGGAAAGACGACCAGCACGGCATCACCCACATGAGCGACGCCATCATCCAGCAAGCGATGGCGTCGCCGGGCGGCGCGTATTACCGCATCCGCCCCTACAACGTGCGCGACATGCATACCGCGCTGAGCGAAACCGGCATTCTCTATGCCACCCTGATGGTGCATTCGGGCTGGGCCGCTCCGGGTGGCAGTAAGGGCGACAAGCCAGTGCCGGTCAGCTATGTGCACCGCGGCCGCAAGATCACGCTCAAGCTGCCGGTGATCAAACGCAGCGGCAGCGCAGACGGCGGCCACGCCATTGCCCTCGTCGGCTACACCCCGCAGGGTTTCATCATCCAGAATTCCTGGGGGCCGGGCTGGGGGGCCGGCGGCTTTGCGCTGCTGCCCTATGAAGATTTTCTGATGCATGCCACCGACGTCTGGGTGGCGCAACTCGGCGTGCCGGTCATGATGGACCTGTGGGCGGACGACAAGTCCATCGACACCTCGGGCATCCAGCGCGCCAGCCGCACCATTCCACTGTCCGACATCCGGCCCTACGTCATCGACGTCGCCAACAACGGCGAACTGTCCGATTCCGGCGAGTACTGGACCACCGAGTCCGACATCGAACGGCTGTTCTGCGAAACCCTCCCCGCCAAAGCCCGAGGCTGGAAGAAGCGTCGCATCCTGCTGTACTTGCACGGCGGGCTCAACTCCGAATCCGCCTCGGCCAAGCGCATCGTCGCCATGCGCGACGTCATGCTGGAAAACGAGATTTACCCCCTGCACATCATGTGGGAGAGCGACTTCCTCTCCAGCGTCGCGGGCCTGTTCAAGGACCTGTTCACCGAGGCCGACAAGCTCGCCGGCGGCGGCTTCCTGGAAAACCTGACCGAGGCCAAGGACCGTGTGCTCGAACTCACGCTCGCCCGCGCCGGCTTCCGGCTGTGGGGCGAGATGAAGGAAAACGCCCGGCTGGCGTCCGACCACCCGCACAACATCGGCGCCATCCAGCTTGTCGCAAGCTACGTCGAACTGGCCAAGAAGAAACTGGCCAGTCACGACAAGGCTGGCTGGGAGCTGCACATCGTCGGCCATTCGGCGGGCAGCATCTTCGCCGCCCACGCCATGCCGCTGCTGGCGAACCTGGGCATACCGCTGAAGAGTGTGCAGTTCCTCGCCCCCGCCATCCGCACCGACACTTTCAAGCAACTGCTGCTGCCCGGCCTGGAAGCTGGGCACATCCCGCTGCCGAGCCTCTACATCCTGTCGGACAAGCTGGAACGCGGTGACAGCGTGGGGCCCTACGGAAAATCCCTGCTCTACCTCGTCTCCAACGCCTTCGAGGGGATGCGCGAGGTGCCGATACTGGGGATGAAGGCCTGCATCGACGCCGACAAGACGCTCTCCAAGCTGTTTGATGGAAGCGTCGACGGCCGCCCTGCGCTGGTGGTCTCCGAGGGCATCCCGATCGATCCGGCCAAAGAAGCTGCCGCCATCAAGCTGGGCGCATCCATCAGCCACAGCCACGGCGGCTTCGACAACGACTGCGCCACCATGAATTCGGTGCTCACCCGCGTTCTGGGCACTGCGCCCAAGCGGCTGTTCACGTCGCGTGACCTGAAATACTGAACTCACGCAGCCGCTAGCCGCGCGCTGCGTTCAACCCAAAGGAGACATGCATCATGAATAGCCACGCCATCATTCACCGGTCATACCCGGCGGTCATGTTGCTTTCGTTGGGCCTGGCCAGCCCCGTCGCCCTCGCGCAAACGCCGATTCCCGAGCCGGCGCTGACGCAGACTTACGATGATGCGCAGCTCAAGTGGGGGCCTTGCCCGGCGTTCTTGCCAAAAGGATGTGCGATCGCCGTTCTTCACGGCGACCCGGCAAAAGACAACCTCGACGTGTTCTTCAAAGTACCCGGCGGATCGACCATCCCACTGCATTGGCATACCTCCGCAGAGCGCATGGTGCTGGTTGCCGGCGAGCTTCATGTCACCTATGACGGGCAGAAGATGGCCATACTCAGGCCGGGAACGTACGCATACGGCCCGGCCAAACGACCCCACGATGGCTACTGCGCCAGTAGCGAGCCGTGTGTCCTCTTCATTGCGTTCGAGTCGCCGTTAGACGCGGTGCCGGTTGTGAATACCGGCGGGAACGCAGCGAAGTAGCATCCTGAAAAACATCAGCCTGATGTAGAAATTCAGACTTGATCTGACAGCATGTGTGAGATTTTCTTTGTTCGGTAGGCTCAAATCGACCCTGAACGGCCTCCCAACAGCAGGTAAGCGACTGGCTGGTACAAAGGCAAGGAGCAGCCTCTCAAGAATAACCAGGCGCATTAATCTGCTCTGGGTTGCTACAAGCTGAACTGTCTAATCCAGGTTTCCATTTGTGCCACTTCACGCTGTAGCAGCACGGTATCCTGATATACATGCGCAATGACTGCAACGCCCTGCGCACGCCCCAACAAATGCAGGGCCAAAGCGATCGCTTCGTCGCTACTACTGCCCAGGGCGCGGAATTGCTCAACCAGCCAATCCTTGAACAGATCAAACAGCGCGCGTGCGGACCGTTGTAGTTCAGGTCTGTCCTTGCCCAGTTCTGTATTCAGCGTGCCAATGGGGCAACCATAGCGGGTCAACGCGGCCTGGCGCTCCGCAATCATGTGAACGAAGTCGATGAGGCGGTCGCGTGGATCCGCATGGCGCGCAGTCCATTCGGCCAGTAGTGCGCCGAATTCCTCCAGATGCCGGTCAATTACCGCCTTCAAGATGTCGTCCTTGGTCTTGAAGTAGTAATTGATATTGCCGCGATAGACCCCGACAGCATTGACGATGTCGGTGAACGAAGTACCGTCGTAGCCGCGTTCATAGAACAGTGACTTGGCGTGTTCCACAATCTCGGCACGGGTTTTATCGCCTTTGCTCAACATGGCACTGTGGTGGTGATGGAAAGCGGCAATGCTACGGCACCGGGGTGGTGGATGGCACGAAAATCCATCGGCTAGACGACCGGCCGCACCATCGCCATTGGCCGCGTCTGCCGCACTGCCATTTCTGCCATTTGCGTACGCACTGCTTCACGCCAGCCATGCACAGGACGGTAGCCCAGCAGGCGTTCGGCTTTGCTGTTATCGACACCAACTTCTTCGATCAGATGGATGATGCTGCGCGTTATCAATGGCTCCCAAGGCACGATTGGATGCAGCTTTTCCATCAGCAAGGCGAAGGGATAAGCAATTGCGAAAGGCACGCCGAAATGGGGTTTTGGCAGACCGAACTCATCATGCAGCAGCGTGATCACTTGACGCACGCTCGGCACTTCCGGTCCGACGATATTGAAGCCCTCATAGTCGGTTAGACCCGGTGCCGTGGCCGCCAGGGCAAATGCCTGGCCGATGTCGCGGCCGTCGATGATGGGTAGACTGGTCCGCCCGCCCGCCACCCAGGGCACCAAGTGGGTCTTCAAACGTGGCACTAGGATCGGCAATATGCCAAGGCCATAGCGCCGCCCAGCGAAAATGCCAAGGCGTAGGTTAATTACCTGGAAGCCCGGGGCAGCGGCTTTCCGCAACGCATTTTCGAGCGCAATGACATTGCCCAGATGCGGCCAGAAGGCACGTGGAATACCCTGACTCATCGGGTCGCCGGAATGCTGAGGCGCTGCTGCGCTGGTCGTACTGGTGTTGACGAAACGCTTCACTCCGGCAGCGCGCGCGGCTTCGATCAACGCCAAGCCAGGTTCCAGAAACAGATGCTGCGAATTCTCCGACTGACCCCACATCGAGGTCCACGCTGCCGCATGGCAGAGGACATCCACCCCTGCCACCACTGATTTCAAGTACCCCAGATCACGCAGGTCCCCCACCCGCACCTCGCCTGAGAAGGTACCTGCCAACTGGCCCGCATCGCGGCAAGCGGCGATCAAGCGTATATCTTCACGTTGCTCCAAAGCCTCCATAACATGACTACCGACAAAGCCATTTGCGCCCGTTACCAGAACCGTCTGTTGCATGATGCCCCCTTATTGAGATGATCGTCCAAATATAATTGGACAATTATCTAATTAAGTAAAGGGAATTCTGTGGCTGGGGGAACAAGGGATAGACCACGGTTTCTTGCAGCCATGAATACCGTCGCAGAAGTGTGATGGGCAAGTTACAAGAAGACAGCTTTGATCGGCAAACCGGACTGTCGCGATGGTTAGCCTGACCGTCTGTTCCTGGCCGGTTCCTGTCAGAGAAGCACAACCTGAACATGCACTGTCTGTCAGGTCAGGCCTGAACTACCCAATGAAATATCAGCATGGCCTGTCGATCAGCCAAGCTCGACAAACTCCAGGGTATTCGCATCCGGGTCGCGGCAGAACAACGCCGCGCGGCCGGATTGGCTCACGGTGTATTGAACGCCGGCCGCATCGAGCCGGCTTTTCAGCGCGGCCATATCGCGCACCGCCAGCGCGATATGATGATCGCGGCCGCCATGTGTGGGGCGCACGGAGGCGGCATCGGGGTTGGGCAAATTCATCAGGTGCAGCTGCTGGCCAGCGCCCAGTTCGTACCACTCGCCGGGGTAAGGCAGCGCGGGACGGTCCGGAATCCGCTTGAGCCCGAGCACCGATTCGTAAAAGCCTTTGGCGCGCGCCAGATCGGAAACCAGCAGGCCGGCGTGCAGCAAGGCCGCGATATGGATTGGGGACAGCTCAGACATTGCGTTTCGCTTTCGATTGATCGTCTTCCATATGACCGGAAAACAGGCTGGCCGTGATGATCATGGCAGCGCCGATCCATTCCTGCAGGCCCATCCGCTCGGCCGACAAAAAATACGCAGCGAGGGCGCCGACCACCAGTTCAAACAGGAAAATCACGATGGCCTGATTGGCCGGCACGCGCGCAAGGCCATATTGCACGGCGTAGGTCATGCTGCCGATCAGCAACGCCACGCCGATCAGCAGCAGCCAGGTGCGCGTTGCAGCGCTTGCCATGAAATCCAGTTCAGCCGGTTCCAGCAGCAGGGCGACCAGTGTCAGCACCACCACGCCTAGCCACACCGTGACCGCCTTGGCGCCTTGGGTCACGCCGTCGAGATGGCGGCTGATGACGTTGCTCGCCGCGAACGCCACCCCCGCCGACAGCGCCAGCCACTCTGCATGATTGGCAGGCAACGGCCATTCTCCGGGTTGCCACAGCATCGCCAACGCGCCGCCCGCTGCCAGTGCCATCACCGCCCAGCCAGAACGGTTGAGTTTTTCGTGCAGCAAAAAGCGCGAGAACAGAACGGTCCACAAAGGCGACAGATAAAACAGCAGCAGCACCCGCACCACCTCGCCTTCCAGCACTGCCAGCACGTAGGCCAGATTGGTCCAGCCCGCCGCCAGCCCCAGCGCTGACAGCCACAGCCATTTGCCGTTTGTCCCGAACGCGGCCTGACGCAGGGCGCGGCCATGCAGCCAGCCCATCAGCACCAGCGGAATGGCGTAGGAGAAAAACCCCGACGCGATGCCGCCCACCCCCGCCTCGTTCAGCAGGCGATAGGGATACCAGACCAGCCCCCACAGGGTGGCGGCGTAAACCAGGCTGGCGATAGCAAAAAGGCGTTGAGATGGCATGGGGCTTTATAATGTTGGGGTTTGCAATCTGCTGTTTCCAGGCCATTCAATGAATCCGCGTCTCGACCAACTCCACCCCTACCCGTTCCAGAAGCTGCGCGAACTGTTCGCCGGAGTGACGCCGAATCCCGACCTTTCGCCGATCAACCTGTCGATCGGCGAACCCAGGCATCCGACGCCGCAGTTCATCAAGGACGCGCTGGTTGAAGGCTTGGGCGGACTCTCGAATTATCCCATCACTCAGGGCTCGGATGCGCTGCGCGAGGCAATCGCCGCGTGGGCTGGGCGACGCTATGGCGTGAAGCTCGATCCGGCGACCGAAGTGCTGCCGGTGAACGGCTCGCGCGAAGCGCTGTTCGCGTTTGCCCAGGCCAGCGTCGACTCCAGCCGCCACGGCCGCCGTGTGGTCATCTCGCCGAATCCGTTTTATCAGATCTACGAAGGCGCCGCCCTGCTGGCGGGCGCCCGCCCCTTCTTCCTCAACACGCTGCCGGAAAACGATTTCAGGATGGACTGGTCGCGGGTGCCGGACGATCTGTGGGAACAGGTGAACCTGGTTTACGTCTGTTCGCCCGGCAACCCTACCGGCAAGGTGATGTCGCTGGACGACTGGAAGCAGCTGTTCGATTTGTCGGACCAGCATGGCTTCGTGATCGCGGCCGACGAATGCTATTCGGAGATTTACTTTGAAGAGGGCAAGCCGCCGCTGGGCGCGCTGACCGCCGCGCAACAGCTTGGTCGCGGCCTCAAAAACCTGATCGTGTTCAACTCGCTGTCGAAGCGCTCCAACGTACCCGGCCTGCGCTCGGGCATGGTGGCGGGCGACGCCACCCTGATGAAATCATTCCTGCTCTACCGTACCTATCACGGCAGCGCGATGAGCCCGGCGGTTCAGGCGGCCAGTATTGCGGCCTGGAACGACGAGGCGCACGTGATCGAAAACCGCCGCCAGTACGCTGAAAAATTCGCCGCCGTGATGCCCATGTTGAAAGACGCGCTGCAGTTCGACGCGCCCGACGCTGCCTTCTATCTGTGGGCACGCGTGCCGGGCGGCGACGATGCCGCATTTGCGCGCGAGCTGTATCGCACCCAGCACGTCACCGTGCTGCCCGGCAGCTATCTCGCGCGCGACGCGGCCAACGTCAACCCGGGTCAGGGCTTTGTGCGTATCGCGCTGGTCGACAGCCTGCCTGCCTGTATCGAAGCGGCCAAACGCATGCTCGGTTTTATGGGCGAAGCCGCCTGATCCTGTTCAATCAATTCACCCCTCTCTTACTTTTAAGGAATCCCCATGCAAGACCTGCAAGCCATCATCGAAGAAGCCTTTGAACGCCGCGCCGACATCACCCCACGCAATGTTGAACCGCAGGTCAAGGATGCGGTCATGGCCGTGATCGACCTGCTCGACATGGGCGAACTGCGCGTCGCCGAGCGCACGGATGGCCAGAACTGGATCACCCACCAGTGGCTGAAAAAAGCGGTGCTGCTGTCGTTCCGCCTGGAAGACAACGCCTTCATCAAGGGCGGCTACACCAATTACTACGACAAGGTGCCTTCCAAGTTCGCCGACTTCAACTCCAAGGATTTCCGCGAGGGCGGCTTCCGCGTGGTGCCGCCTGCGGCCGTTCGCAAAGGCTCCTACATTGGCAAGAACGTGGTGCTGATGCCGAGCTACGTCAACATCGGCGCCTATGTCGGTGAAGGCACCATGGTCGACACCTGGGCCACGGTCGGCTCCTGCGCGCAGATCGGCAAGAACGTGCACCTCTCCGGCGGCGTCGGCATCGGTGGCGTGCTCGAGCCGGTGCAGGCCAACCCCACCATCATCGGCGACAACTGCTTCATCGGCGCGCGCTCCGAAGTGGTCGAAGGCGTGATCGTCGAGGACAACAGCGTGATTTCGATGGGCGTCTACATCGGCCAGTCGACCAAAATTTACGACCGCGAAACCGGCGAAGTCACCTACGGCCGCATCCCCGCCGGTTCGGTGGTGGTGTCCGGCAACCTGCCGTCCAAGGATGGCAGCTACAGTCTATATTGCGCAGTGATCGTGAAAAAGGTCGACGCCAAGACGCTGTCCAAGGTCGGCATCAACGAACTGCTGCGCGGCATCTGAGCCCTTTCCCGCAAGCGCGGGAAAAGTCATTCTGTAAATGGAGACGACGCCATGAAACGCACACTCATCATGACTGCCCTGCTCGCCGCCAGCCTGGTCGCGTGCCAGGCCAACCCGGTATCCGGCCGCAACCAGCTGGTGCTGGTCTCTGAAGAACAGGCGCAAGCCTCGTCAGTACAGGCCTACGCGCAAACGCTGAGCGAAGCGCGAAAGCAGGGCAAGCTCAGCACCGATGCCGCGCTGAACGGCCGCGTCAAGCGCATTACCGACCGTCTGATCGTGCAGGCCGGCAATATGTATGCGCCCAGTCGCCAGTGGAAATGGTCGGTTGCGGTGATCGACGAGCCTACGCTCAACGCCTGGTGCATGCCCGGCGGCAAGATGGCGATCTACACCGGCATCGTCGAGAAACTGAAGCTCAGCGACGACGAAATCGCCCAGATCATGGGCCATGAAATCGCCCACGCGCTGCTGGGACATGGCCGCGAACGGATGTCGCGCGCCATGGCCATGCAGGGCGGCATGACCCTCGGCTCCATCCTCGCCGGACGTGACCTCAGCGTGCTGGCGCCGGTGGCCGACGTTGCGTTGACCCTGCCCAACAGCCGTGAAAACGAAAGCGAAGCCGACCGTTACGGGATCGAGCTCGCTGCCCGCGCTGGCTACAATCCGCGCGCTGCGATCAGCTTATGGGAAAAAATGGGCACCGCCAGCGGCAACAGCACACCCACCTTCCTCAGCACCCACCCCGCGCCCGGCAACCGCATCCAGGCGCTCAATGCCCAGGTGCCGAAAATGATGCCCCTCTATGAGAAAGCCCGTTAATGGACACGAACCTCACACCCGGTACTGACGACAAGCTCGCCAGCCTGAAAACCCTGACCACGGTCATCTACGCGCTATACGCACTGTCGCTGTTTATGGGCGTTACGGCCATCGTGGCGATCGTACTCAATTACATCAAGCGCGAAGAGGTGCAAGGCACTTGGCTGGAAAGCCATTTCACCTGGCAAATCCGCACTTTCTGGTGGAGCGTGCTGTGGTGTGTGCTGGGCGCGATCACCTGGATCATCCTGATTGGCTGGGTGATTCTGGGTGTGGCGTTCATCTGGTTCATCTACCGCATTGCCAAGGGCTGGCTCAATCTCAACGACAACAAGCCGATGCCGCTCTGATCCAAACCGAATGGTCCGCCGCAGCCCGCGCGCTCGTAGCCGGCTGCGGCGCACGATTGGTTGCTTGCCCAGGATCACTGTAAGCTTGACTCTGCTCCGGCATGGAGCAAAAGCACGAACCGATTCATCATCAAGGAGAAAACATGTTCGATCCCGTCAGCATTCCCTACGGCTGCAAGATGTTGTTCAACGCGGTCAAACTCAAGCCCGGCATCACTATGAGCGATGTCGAACTCGCCCTGGGCGAGATGTGTCACGTCGTGAAGGAAACCTACGGCAATGAGGCCGGCGGTTTTATTGCCGGACAGGTATTCAAATACGACGGGTTTGTGAGCCAGGAGGGCTCGATCAGTTCGCTCAAGGAGCCGGACTATGACGTGGCGATCGTCACCTACTGGTCTTCATTCGAGCAGCACGAAAAATCCCACGCTGACACCACCTTCAACGAGAAATTCAAGGCCGTGGGCGAAATGTGCAGCGACAGCACCGAAATCGGATTCAGCATGTTGTGGCAGGGCGTTCCCGAGCATTGATTGCCCGACCCTGAGCGCGAAACCCGGCGCCAGGCAGCTGCGGCGTGGCGACGCTAAACCCCGTCCCATGCCGCCACCGGCAACTCCGCCTCAAAAATCAAACCGTTGCGCAAACAGCGCTGCCACCTTGTCGGGCGGCAACGGTTTGGCAACCACATACCCCTGAATCTCGTCACAGCCCTGCTTTTTCAGGAACGCGACCTGTTCGACCGTCTCTACCCCTTCTGCAACCACCCGCATATTGAGGGCATGCGACAGGCGGATGATGGCATTGACGATCTCGGCGCCGTCGCTGTCCACCAGCACATCGTCGATAAAGCTCTTGTCAATTTTCAGCGCATCGATCGGCATCCGTTTCAACTGCCCCAGATTGGAATGCCCGGTGCCAAAGTCATCAATGTAAACATGGAACCCGCGTTGCCGCAGCGCGTCCAGCATGTCGAAGGTCCGCAACGGATTTTCCATCGCCGCGCTTTCCGTCACCTCCAGCTGCAGATGCATGGCCTCCATCCCCGTGTCGACCAGAATGGCATCAATGTCCTCGATCAGATGCACATCGCTGAACTGTCGCGGTGACAGATTGATGGCAACCGGCGGCGGATTGAGGCCGGCATCGCGCCAGGCGATCCATTGTTCGCAGGTCGCCCGCGCTACCCAGCGCCCGAGCGGCATGATCAAACCGGTTTCCTCGGCCACCGGGATGAAACGGCTGGGCTCGATCATGCCACCCGATCGTGGCAGCCAGCGTGCCAGCACCTCCAGCCCCACCACCCGGCCACTGGCCAGATCCAGTTTGGGCTGGTAGGCCAAGGCCAGCTCGCCGTGATCGAGCGCCTGGCGCAACCCGTTTTCCAGGCTCAATTGCTGCTGCGCAACCGTGTTTAGTTCGTCACTGAAATACTCAAACCCGCTGCGGCGCTGCTTGGCCTGATACATCGCTAGGTCAGCCTGGCGCAGCAGGGTATTGGCATCCAGGCCGTCATCCGGATACACGCTGATTCCGATGCTGGCGCCGATGGCATAACGCCGATGCTCAAGCTTGAACGGTTCTGAGAGTGTTTTGAGCAGCTTGCGCACCACCCTGCTGGCTGCGCGCGAAGCGGGAGGATGCATCAGGATGATGGCAAATTCGTCGCCCCCCAGGCGAGCGACAAAATCATCCGCGCGCAACTCTTCGTCGAGACGACGGCCAACCACGCACAACACCTGGTCGCCTATTTCATGGCCCTGCGAATCGTTGATGTGCTTGAAGCGGTCAAGATCGATGAAGAGCAGCGAAACCTGGCTTTTTTCGCGCTGCGCACGCGCCAGTGCATGACCCAGAAAATCCTGGAAATACGAACGATTCGGCAGCCCCGTGAGCGGATCGTGATTGGCCAGCCGGTCGAGGCGCATTTCGGAATAGCGACGCTCAGCCAGCGCGGCGGACACAAACAATCCGGCAAGCGCCATGGCGATCATGCTGATCTGCAAGGCAAACAATTCGCGCGGCGAGGTACTGCTGATCGCGCCCCCCGAGGAGACCACCGCCACCCCCAGCACGATGAGCGCCGACAGGAAAATGGCCAGACTCGCCCCAGTCACCGAAAACCGCAATGCCGCCCACAACACGCCAGGCACCAGCACGAACAGCACCACCTCGCTCGGGCGCAGGGGCTGAAGGTTCGACAGCATCGCGTAGGTCAGCAGCAGCATGCTCAGTATCAGCACCAGCCCTTCCACGCGTGCGGTCTTGCTGGTAGGCAGCAAATCCCAGCGCGAGGCCGTCAGCAAGACCGGCGCGATGAGATACACCCCCAGCACATCCCCCAGCCACCAGACCCACATGCCCTGCAATATCTGGTCGTCTGCCAGGATTCCGCCAGCGTTGAGGCTGAACACCCCGAGCAGCGCACTCACCCCGCAGCCCAGCGGCGCGGCCACCAGCGCAAACTTGGCCACGCTGGGAACCGATTCAAGCGTGGGACTGAAAGGCTGAAGATAGCGCGGCAGATAGCCCATGATCGCCGCACTCGCTGCCGCGCCGAGGGCGAGGCGAAGGGCAGCGTCTGCAGGCACAACCTGGCTGATGATGACAAATGCCCCCACCAGCACACCGATCACGCCGGCCAGACCGAAACGCAGGCACGCCATCGCGCCGATGCCTGCAGCCAGCCAGACGGCAGCAATCACGCCAGCCACATACGTGGCCACTTTGAGGCTGATCCATCCGGCCAGCGCATAAACCAGCGCGGTCAGCGCAACAATCAGCGCAAAACGCCTGGCATCAGCAAGGGTGGGCAATACCAGACGGAGGAACACGTGATTCCGACTTATACCGTCGGATCAAGCTCGGCGCGCACCGACTCCAGGGCGTCCTTGAGGGTTTCTTCAGACAAGCTGTTGAGTTGTTCAGCCAGCATTTCAGCCGCATCGATGGTGTCGGCTTCATCCGGCAAGCTGTCCGTATCCAGATTGGCAACGAATACCGCCGCCGCGCCTGTCACCTGCAGCAGTTGGCGACGCTCGTTCATCAGCATTTCAATTTCGTTGCGCAACAGGCCGACGTCGTCTTCTTTTATCGCGTGCACGGTCATCTATAAATCCTTTTCTTGATCAGCCAAACAGGGTCAAAACCCCGGTGTAGCCATATAAGCGATTGTGCGAAATTTCGCCATTGGCAAAAAAACCCACCAGCGGGAAGTCTCCCAGGGCATCCCGAATCAGCCCCAACTCCCGGTTCGGCGCGCCAAACATATGCTGGCCACGACCGAGGCAGGAATAATACACGCCGCCCCGGATCGGCGCGTTCAGTTGCGCCTTGATCGCCGCCAGCATGCGCAGCAAATCCTCTTCGGCGGATTGCTGGTCGCGGCGACAAAACAGGAGTTCGTCACCCGGCTCGACATATTCACCGATCGCCACCAGATGATTGTGCGGATCGACGCCGAGAATATTGCGCACCAGATAATCACCGGTATCCGAGCCGCGCACCGGCAAGCCCACAAAAATGTAGCCCGCCGCGCGCTGCAGGTCGCGCGCCAGCACCTCGCCGATTTCGTCCTTCATCACCTCCAGCGCCGGACGGTGATCCAGGCTGCCCACAATGTTTTTATTCGCGGTGGTTATGATGTGACGCGGGCCCAGCGGCGAAATACCCTGCGTCAATCGTGTCGCCAGCTTCACCCGCTCGCTGAACAGCACGCCCGACAACCCGCCGCTGACGACGCCATCGCTGATCTGCGCCGTTTCACCGCGCGAACTCGACAGCCCGCCGACGACAAACCCGCTGGTGACCTGCGCGGACAGGCCGTCAATCAGTTCCTGCATGCGAGCGTTCGCCGGGTCGCCGTGTACCAGCGCAAAGTAGGCATCGGACGGCTGTGCCGCGATGTCATGCGGGATGCGCAGCACCGGCAGCATGCTGAATTCGGTGAGTTCAAATTCGCCCAGCATCACCGCCATCGCCGGCTCTTCCAGGAATTCCACGCCTGTTGCACAGATCCCCACGCCCACGCTGCCGGTCCAGTGCGGAACCCCGGTCGCGCTTTTGAAGAAGTCCAGAATCGCGTCGAGCTCGCCCACGAAAGCATCCGCCACGTACAAAAACCCCAGCGTGGCTGCGGCCGGGATGGCGCCCAACTGGCTCATGCAGGCCTGTGCAGCCTGGGTCCAGTCCGCACCCGCGGCATGAGCAGATTTGAACGGCGTCATCAATAGCCCGTTTGTTCGCTATGCGGCAATTCGCCTTCGCCAAAGAAATTCCACAACAAATGCGCCACCACTTCGGGTGCAATCACGGTGTGCTGGTTATGGCTTTCCTGCATCGCGGCACGCAGCTTTTTACGCAAATCGGGATCACCGGTCAGGTCGAAAATGATGTCGACTTTGGCACCCATCGACACCACGTCCAGCGCGTCCTCGAATACCGGCACGCCGTTCTGGATAAAGCCCAGCGCAACGGGTGACTCCAGATTGCGATGCGCAGCCGCGACAATTTCCACCTTGACGTGCTCTTCCTGGATTTTCTCCAGGAAATGTTCTGCAAAGGTTTCACCCACATCACCCAGCCCCAGCAGGGCGACCTTGACAACCTGACTCATGGTAGTACTCCTCATTGATATATTGGCTGGAAATTGCAATGCCAAGCTGCTTCATCGGCAGTTTTAACGTTGTTCTTGAAGAGAATACCTATCCTGACCCGCTCAGTCGATCAATCCCTCTTCCCGACTGATGGGTTTCTTCGTGTCCCCCGGCAGGCGATATGATTCGGCCTGAAGATTCAAGGCTCCGTCCATATCCGCTATGACCCTGCTCCACCCGCCCCTTACCCCTTACGCCAGCGGCATGATGGAGACCGCCGGCGTCCATCGTGTTTACTGGGAAACCTCCGGCAACCCGGACGGCATCCCGGTGCTGTTCGTCCACGGCGGCCCCGGTTCAGGCACCTCGCCCAACCAGCGGCGCTTCTTCGACCCGGCGCGCTATCGAATCATTCTGTTCGACCAGCGTGGCAGCGGCCGCTCGACGCCACACGGTGAACTCACCGACAACACCACGCCGCACCTGATTGCCGACATGGAAGCGCTGCGGCTTGAGCTTGGCATCGGCAGCTGGCTGGTGTTCGGCGGATCGTGGGGATCGACCCTGGCGCTGGCCTATGCCGAAGCGCATCCCGAGCGCTGTCGCGGGCTGGTGCTGCGCGGCATTTTTCTGTGCCGCAAAAGCGAGATCAACTGGTTTCTTGATGGCATCCGCGCCTTCTTTCCTGAGGCGCAGCGGCAACTGGCTGAATTCATCCCGGCAAGCGAACGCGGCGACCTGCTCGCCGCGTATTACCGCCGCCTCGTCGATCCCGATCCGGCCGTGCATCAGCCCGCCGCGTATGAGTGGGCGACTTTCGAGGCCTCGTGTTTGACCCTGCTGCCCAGCCCCGAGCTGGTTTCCGCGTACGGCAACGACAAGATAGCCTTGTCGTTATCGCGCATCGAGGCGCATTACTTCGTCCACAACATCTTTCTGCCCGACAACAGCCTGCTCGCCAACCTCGACCTCATCCGCGCGGTTCCCGCGATCATCGTGCAGGGGCGCTACGACGCTGTCTGCCCCATCGTCACCGCCGACGAACTGGCGCGCGCCTGGCCCGAGGCGCGCTATGTGATCGTGGCGGACGCTGGCCATTCGGCGTTCGAGCCAGGAACCTGTCGCGAACTGGTCGCCGCGTGCGACCGCTTTGCCGCCACCGGATCCTTTGCATCATGAACCTGTCACCTTACGTCTTCGATGCCAGCGCCGACAACTTCAACCGGCTGGTGCTGGAAAACTCGCACAAAGGTCCGGTGCTGGTGCATTTCTGGACCCCCAAGGCCGGTCCCTGTTTCATCCTGATGCCGCGCCTGGTCAAGCTCGCTGCCGAATATGGCGGCAAATTCCTGCTGGTGATGCTGAATACCGACGACCTGCCGGAACTGGCGCGCCGCTTCAGCGTGAACTCGGTTCCGACGGTGAAGTTTTTCTGGCGCGGCGAAGTCGCCCACACCATTCACGGTGCCGACCCCGACAGCAGTTTTCGCGAAGTGCTCAACCGCTTCATCGCCGGCGACGCCAACCGCGCCCACGCGCTGGGCGTGGCGGCATGGCAATCGGGCAACATTTCGCAGGCGCGCATGCTGCTGGCCAACGCAGCGATGGCCGAACCCGACAACCTCGCCATTCCGCGCGACCTGGCCAAGCTGTTGTGGTCGACAGGCGAAGGCGAGCAGGCGCTGAAGCTGCTCAACAGCCTGCCGCCCGAAGCCCGGCTGGAACCCGAACTGGCCCGCCTGCACGCGCACCTGAGTCTGGTCGAGGCTGCACGCCACGCACCCTCGCTGGCCGAAATCAATGCACGGCTGCTCGCCGACGCCAGCGACCTCGATGCGCATTACCAGCGCGCCGCTGTCTTGCTGGCAAACGACGACTTCGACGGCGCCCTGGCCGACCTGCTGTTCATCACCCGCACCGACCGCAGCTACCGCCACGATATCGGCCGCACCAGCCTGCTTGCCCTGTTCGACCTGCTCGGCAGCGCGCATCCGCTCACGCGGCAATACCGCCAGGCGCTGTCCGAGTCGCTGCATTGAAATTCGGCCATCCCGCCTTTGCGCCCTACCGGCAGCTGATCGATGCGCTTGATCTGGGGCGTGTTTCGCCCACGCTGGATGGACTTAACGCGCTGGCCAGCGCCCGCCGCATCACCCAGGCAAAGGGGCATCCCCTTCGCTTTGTCGCCGCCAAAGGCCACCTGTCAGCACGCGATTACGAAACCCGGATTCTGCACAGCGGCCAGGTGCCGACACGCGCCGACACCTGGCACGATGTGATGAACGCCCTGGTATGGCTGCGCTTTCCCCGCTTCAAGGCGGCGCTGAATGCGGCCCATGGCGAAGCGATCAGGCTGGAAATGGATACCACCCGCGGCCGCCGGCGCGATGCGCTGACCATGCTGGATGAATCGGGTGTGTGGGTGATGAGCCGCGATCCCGCTTTGCCTGCCCTGCTGGCTGATCATGCCTGGCAGGCGTTGTTTTGGGATCGACGTCGTGCCGTCGAAACGGCGATGGACTTCGTGGTGGTCGGGCATGCGCTGCTGGAAAAACTGCTGGCGCCCTATCCGGCGATGACCGGAAAGTGCCTGATGCTGGATGCGGAGGCAGGTGATCCCGATGCGGAGTCACACGCAGTCGCGGCACTGCAGACTATCGATTCGCCGCACCAGCTTGCAGCCTTGCCGGTGCAAGGTGTTCCGGGATGGGATGCCGCCAACGCGGCGGCAACGTATTACGCCAATACGAGCATATTCCGCCCTGCGCGCATCAAGCCGCCGGCAGCGGCAAATCCCCTCCAGCCACCCACGCCTGCGCCATCTCCAGATCGTCAAACAGGTGAATCTCCGCCGACATGAACGAGCGGTTGAGCCACATGCTCCACGCCATCCATTGATCGTCGGTGAGGATGGCGATGCGGCCGAAATCGTTTTTGTGCTCGCGTGAGAACTTCAATTCTTCCCACGCCACATCAAGGCTGTATGACAGCATGTCGCGCAGATCAAACAGCAGGTCGACCTTGCCCTGAAACTGGATGCCGTAGCAGACGGCCTGTTCGAACTCACGATAATCATCGAGCGTGAATTGCCCCATGACGGAAACTGAAATCAGATTGTTTTTAACGTCGAGACTGATCATGTATTGCTCCTGAAGTGAGTTGACCTAACTATAGCGAATCGGCTGGCACAGAAGCGCGTACCGCCCAAATACCTGCCAGTGCTACCACCGCCATGCCCAGCCACGCGGACACCGGCAACTGCTCGCCAAACAGGATCAGCCCATACAGCGCCGAGAAACCCACCGTGGAATAGGCCAGCGCGCCCACGATCAGCGTGCGGCCCCGATGATAGGCACGCGTGAGCGACAGCTGCGCCAGCGTGGCAGTTACGCCGATGCCGATCAGCCACGGCCAGTCAGCCGCGTGCGGACGATGAAAGCCCGCCAGCAGCATCCACACCCCACCGCCTAGCGTGGCCAGCAACGTGAAATAGAACACCACCCGCCACTCGGGTTCACCCAGCCGGCCCAGCTGTTTGACGTTGACATAGGCCACCGCCGCCAGCATGCCGGACACCAGCCCCGCCAGCGCGGGCAACCAGGCCTGATCCTGCACCTGCGGGCGCAACACCAGCACAATGCCGACAAAACCCAGCGCTACCGCACCGAGCAGCCCGCGGCCATGTTTTTCATGCAGCCACCAGCCCGACAGCGCCGCAAGAAACAGCGGTGCGGTGTAGTTCAGGGTCACCGCCGTGGCAAGCGGCAGGCGGGCGATGGCATAAAAGAACAGCACCAGGGCAACAAAACCCGACAGCCCGCGCCAGAAGTGCGCCTTGCGATACGGCGTGGCGAGCGGTTTGCGCAAAGAGCCGTGCTGGACGGCGATCACGCCGCCGATCGCCAGCAGACCGAAAATCGAGCGGTAGAACACCAGCTCCGCGCTCGAAAAATTCGCCGAGGCGTGTTTAACCAGCACGCCCATCAGGGCAAACAATGCGGCTGCGACAAGCATCCAGCTGGATTTCATTACGGTGTGTGGGAACGGCCTTGAGTAAGTGAAGCGCGGGCTCAATCTGATTGCGCCGCAGGGTGCAGCGGAATCAGGATTTCAAAGCGTATCCGCGACCACGGATCCCGTCCCTCGGCCAGCCGACTGATGCGCGCCCTCAACACCTGTCCGCTGTCCATGAAGCGCGCCGCATCGGCGTTGTCGCGACGCGGCACGTAGCCAATCTTGTGGCCCTGCCATTCAATGCGCACGGCTTTTGCGTCATGAAGATTGTCCGGCTCGCGGGTCAGGGTGAGCGCGTCTCCCACCCGCATGTGCGACCACCATTGCTTGCCCGCGTGATACTGAAAGCCAGCTACCGGCGCATCCTGCAACAAAATATGCGCAGCAACCTGGGCGTGGAGCGGCGCTGCCCACGCCCCCATCACGATCAGTAGACATCCAAACAAACGGTTCATGGCGGCCATTCTACTGAGTCGCTTGCGTAAAATGGGCGTGATCGGGGTCGCCCGAGCTCATCCATTCATCCAGGAAATTTATTTATTGATAACCGTTATCATTTGCAGTACGATATTTTCATTCATTCAATACAGGAGTGCCACCATGAAACTGACCCGTCTTTTGGCCGCAATGACGCTGGCCGTTGCCGCTCTCCCCGCCCTGGCTGAAGAAGTCGTGGTGTATTCCGCACGCAATGAACAGCTGATCAAACCGCTGTTTGACGCCTACACCAAGGACACCGGTGTGGCGGTGAAATTCATCACCGACAAGGAAGGCCCGCTGATGGCGCGCCTCAAGGCCGAAGGCAAGAACACCCCGGCCGACGTGCTGCTGACGGTGGATGCAGGCAACCTGTGGCAGGCATCCAATGAAGGCCTGCTGCGCCCGATCCAGTCGAAGACCCTGCAAACCAACGTGCCTGCTCACCTGCGCGACCCCGACAGCGAGTGGTTCGGCCTGTCGGTTCGCGCCCGCACCCTCGTCTACAACACCGCCAAGGTCAAACCCGCCGAGCTGTCGACCTATGAAGACCTGGCCAACCCGAAATGGAAAGGCCGCCTCTGCCTGCGCACCTCGAAAAAGGTCTACAACCAGAGCCTGGTGGCGATGATGATCACCGAATACGGCGAAGGCAAAACCGAGGACATGGTGCGCGGCTGGGTCAGCAATCTGGCCACCTCGCCCTTCCCCGACGACACCAAGGCGATGGAAGCCGTGGCTGCCGGGCAATGCGATGTCACCCTGGTCAACACCTATTACTTCGGCCGCCTGATGGAAAAATCACCGCAGCTGCCACTGGCGATTTTCTGGCCCAACCAGAACCTGAAGAACAAGGCCGCTGGCGTGCACGTCAACATTTCCGGTGCCGGGGTAACGAAGTACGCCAAGAATCCGGCCGGCGCGCAGAAGCTGATCGAGTGGCTGTCGTCCGACAAGGCGCAAAACCTGTTCGCCGACGTCAATCTGGAATACCCGGTCAATCCGAAGGTCGCGCCAGACAAGACGGTGGCGGCATGGGGCAGCTTCAAGCAGAACCTCGTCAACGTGAAAGAGGCTGGCAGCCTGCAGACCAAGGCCGTAAAATTGATGGACCGCGCCGGCTACAAGTAATGCTTATACGTGAGCTGGCCACACATTTCTGGAACTGATCCATTTTGTCTGACACGCTTGCCGTCTCTTCAAAAACGCCCGCTGCGGGCGTTTTTGTTTGGTCCCGCCCCAGCGGCTGGATGCTGTTCGCCCTGGCGATCGCCGCGCTGGTGCTGGTGCCGGTCGTGGTCACGTTCTCGTCGTTCGCCGAGGTCGAGGGCGACATCCTCGCCCATCTGACCGAATTCGTACTGCCCGAACTGGTGGGCAACACGTTATGGCTGATATTCGGCGTGGGAATCGGCGTCAGCGTGCTCGGCGTCTCGCTGGCGTGGCTGACGGCGATGTGCGAATTCCCCGGCCGCCGCCTGTTCGGCTGGGCGCTGTTGCTGCCGCTGGCGCTGCCTGCCTACGTTACCGCCTTTGTCGCCATCGGCCTGCTCGATTTCACCGGCCCGCTGCAGACCTGGCTGCGTGACGGCTGGGGCATCAGCGGGCTGCCCGAGATCCGCTCGCGCAGCGGCGTCATTCTGGTGATGTCGCTGGCGCTCTATCCCTATGTCTACCTGATCGCCAAAAACGCCTTTGCGACGCAGGGCGCAATCGCGCTGGAAGCCGCGCAGTCGCTCGGACTCTCGCGTACGCAGGGTTTCTTCCGGGTGGCGCTACCCATGGCGCGACCGTGGATCGCCGCCGGCCTGATGCTGGCACTGATGGAAACGCTGGCCGATTTCGGCACCATGGCCATCTTCAACTACGACACCTTCACCACCGCCATCTACAAGGCGTGGTACAGCCTGTTCTCGCTGGCGGCGGCCGCGCAACTGGCCTCGATCCTGATCCTGTTCGTGCTGGTTGCGGTGGTGTTCGAGCAGCGCTCACGCACGAAGATGCGCTACGGCGCAGTAGGCCGCAGCGCCGCCTCGCGCCGCATCAAGCTGTCACCCGGCATGGCCGCGCTCGCTTTCCTTTACGCGGCGGCAGTCCTGGCAGTGGCCTTCATCATTCCGGTGACGCAACTGGCGCTGTGGACACGCGACGTCATCGCCAACGACCTCGACAGCCGCTACTGGGCATTTGCCTGGCATTCGGTGCTGCTGGCCAGCCTCGGCGCGCTGATGGTGGTGGCGGTGGCGCTGCTGCTCGCCTACGCCGGCCGCCAGCGCCCCGGCAGCGCGATGCGATGGACGCAGCGCCTGGCCACCCTCGGCTACGCCTTCCCCGGCGCGGTGCTGGCGGTGGGCCTGTTCATCCCGGTGGCCGCGCTCGACAACTGGCTGATCGACAGCGGCCGCGCCTGGTTCGGCTTCGACGGCAGCGAAATTCTCAAGGGCACGCTGCTGGTGATGCTGCTAGCCTATCTGGTGCGCTTTCTTGCGGTGGGCTTCGGCCCCATCGACAGCGGCCTGCACCGCATCAGCCGCAACATCGACGAGGCGGCAAAAAATCTCGGCACCGGTGCGGCCGGCCTGCTGACGCGGGTACATCTGCCGATGCTGCGCGCCAGCCTGTTGACCGCTGCCACGCTCACCTTCGTCGACATCATGAAGGAAATGCCGATCACCCTGATGACCCGTCCGTTCGGCTGGGACACGCTGGCAGTACGCGTGTTCGAAATGACGTCGGAAGGCGAATGGGAGCGTGCCGCGCTGCCTTCGCTCGCCATTGTCATAGCCGGTATCATTCCCATCCTTCTCCTGACCTGGCGCGGCAACGCTTCCCACGATTGAATTGACATGGCTGAATTGATTCTCGACTCGGTTTCGCAGTCCTACGCCAAACGACAGATCATTGCCGACCTCTCCTTCACCCTGCCCGAAGGCGCGATCGGTTGCCTGCTCGGCCCCTCGGGTTGCGGCAAGACCACCGCGCTGCGCAGCATCTCCGGCTTCGAGCCGATCCAGACCGGCGAGATCCGCATCGGCGGCGAGGTCGTCAGCCGTCCGGGCTGGATGCTGGCCGCTGAAAAGCGCCGCGTCGGCATGGTGTTCCAGGATTACGCGCTGTTTCCGCATCTGAGCGTGGCGAACAACGTCGGCTTCGGCTTGCGCGGCGAATCCCCCTCCGCCCGCCAGGCCCGCATCGCCGAACTGCTTGAACTGGTCGGCCTGGCGGGACACGCCGGGCAGTTCCCGCACCAGCTATCTGGCGGCCAGCAGCAGCGGGTAGCACTGGCTCGCGCACTCGCCCCGCGGCCGCGCCTGATCCTGATGGACGAGCCCTTCTCCAACCTCGACGTCGAACTGCGCGAGCGCCTGTCGATCGAGGTGCGCGACATCCTCAAGCGCGAAGCCACCACCGCGCTCATCGTCACCCACGACCAGCACGAAGCGTTTGCGCTGGCCGACTGGGTCGGTGTCATGCACGAAGGCCGCATCCAGCAGTGGGACACGCCCTATAACCTGTATCACGAACCGGTCAACCGCTTTGTCGCCGACTTCGTTGGCCAGGGCGCGCTCGTCACCGGCGAGGTCATCAACGATCATCAGGTAGAAATCGAACTCGGCGTGCTCAACGGCCACATCCCGGTAGAGTGCGGCGCGCTGGGCTGCGACGCTTGCGTGCGTAACTGCCACGTCGACGTGCTGCTGCGCCCCGACGACATCATTCACGACGACGACAGCCTGCTGCTGGCCGAAATCGAGAAAAAGGCGTTCCGCGGCGCCGAATTCCTCTACACGCTGAAGCTGCCAAGCGGCCAGCGCGCGCTGTCGCTGGTGCCCTCGCATCACAACCACGCCATCGGCGAAAAGATCGGCATCAAGCTGGCGGTCGATCACGTGGTCGCCTTCCGGCAAGAGTAATGCCGCTGTCCCCGCTGCGCGGCCTGCTGTTCAATGTCGGGCTCGGCTTCACCGTCGCCCTGTTGCTAATGCTGGTGGTGATCGGGCTGGGCGTCACCCAGATGGCGCAGCTCAACAGCGAACTGGCCAATGTAGTCACCGTCAACAACCTCAAGACGCGGCTCGCCTCGCGCATGCGCGACACCCTGCGCGACCGCAGCGTGCTGATGCACACCATCGTCGCTTCAAAGGATATCTGGGAAAAAAACGAACTGTTCGAGCAATTCATCCTGTACGGCGAACGCTACATCAAGGACCGCAACCAGCTGGCCGCCATCCTCCATTCGCCGGAGGAAATCCGCGTGATGGAAGAACTGGACATCACGACCTCCAACAACCAGCCTGCAGTGTTCAACGTCATCGAAGCGGCACTGGCTGACAACAATTACGAGGCCTTGCGGCAGTTGCAGCAGGAAGTCATTCCGCTGCAAAACCAGCTGGTGGAAGCGCTCGACAACATGACCAGCCTGCAGCGCGAGGAAAACGAGGCCGCGCTGGCGCAAACCTACGCCGCCTACCAGGCCACCCGCAAGCTGATGCTCGGGCTGGGCATTCTGGCCACGCTGCTGGCCACACTGGTCGCCGTGCTGGTTGGCCGCCATCTGCTGAAGCAGACGCGGCAACTCGAAACCGAACGGCTGAAATACCAGACCCTGTTCGAAACCAACTCCGACGCGGTCGTCATCCTCAACGACAAGACATTTACCGACTGCAATCCGGCCACCCTCGCCCTGTTCGGGATGGATTCGGTCAAGGATTTTTTGCAGATGCCGATCCAGCAACTCGGCACCACGATGCAGGCCGATGGCACCACCGCGAAAGACCATGCCATGCGCTATATCTCGCTGGCGCGCAAACAGGGCCATGCGGTGATGGACTGGCAAGGCTTGCGGCAGGATGGCTCGGTTTTTTCAGCCGAAATCGCCCTGCACGCGATGCAACTGGAAGGCCAGCCGGTGATTCAGGCCATCATGCGCGATGTATCGGAGCGCCGCGCCGCCGAAGCCGCCAAGGAAGCTGCACGCGAAGCCGCGCTGAAAATCGCGCAATCCAAATCCGAATTCGTCGCCAACGTCAGCCACGAAATCCGCACGCCGATGCACGGCATTCTGGGGATGAGCAGCCTGCTGCTCAAAACGCCGCTCAACGGCCAGCAGCGCGAGTACACCGCCACCCTGAAAAGCTCGGCGGAAAGCCTGCTCACCATCATTAACGACATTCTCGACTTCTCCAAAATCGAGGCCGGCAAACTGGTCATCGAACACGTCGCCTTCTCGCCAGTGGCGCTGGCACAGGGCGTGGTCGCTCTGTTTCAGGCACGCGCGCTAGAAAAAAACCTGCATCTGAAACTCGTCCTCCCCGAGGCAGCCCCCGCTGCCCTGCTCGGCGATCCCACCCGCATCCGCCAGATTTTGCTCAACCTGGTGGATAACGCGATCAAGTTCACCCAGCACGGCGAAATCGAGCTGGCGCTCAAGTTCGAAGCCTGGAACGAAGGGTTCCGCTGCCAGTTCAGCGTGCGCGATCACGGCATCGGCATGAGCCTCGAAACCCGGGAGCATCTGTTCCAGGCCTTTTCACAGGCTGATGCTTCGACCACGCGACGGTTCGGCGGCACCGGACTCGGGCTGGCGGTGAGCAGCCAGCTGACCGAGCTGATGGCAGGCAAGCTCAGCGTCGAGAGTACCCCCGAGCAGGGCAGCTGCTTCACGCTGACGCTGACCCTCCCCATCACCACCCTGTCGCTGGTCGAGCTGCCCTCGTCTGCACTGATCCAGTTGCAGGGGCGCATCCTGGTTGCGGAGGATCACCTGGTCAACCAGAAAGTTCTGGCGCACCAGCTCGATGCCATGGGCCTGCAGCATGTCATCGTCGCCAATGGCACCCAGGTGCTTGAGCGCCTGGCGAACGAAGCCTTTGACCTGGTGTTGATGGATTGGCAAATGCCGGAAATGGATGGTCTCGAAGCAACCCGGCGGATACGCCAGCTGCCAGGCGACCGCCGCCACCTCCCCATCGTCGCGCTCACCGCCAATGCCAATGCGGAATTTCGCGACACCTGTCTGGCGGCGGGGGCAAGCGATTACCTTGCAAAACCCTATACCGAAGCTGCGCTGGGCGCGCTGCTGGCTCAGTGGCTGCCGCAAGTCGGGACCGGTTCGGTGGTGACGGACGCGCAGCCCCCTCCCCTGCTCGACCTGCCCGCCCTGCATGCGCGCTACCCCGACAATCCGGTCCTGGTGAACGATCTGGCCGGCCTCTTTATCAGCACGACCGAAGCCAGCCTGGCCGTACTCAAGCGCGCCATCGAGCAGGGTGATATCGAGGTCTGCCGCAAGGAGGCGCACGCCCTGAAAGGTGCTGCCGCCAGCGTCACCGCCTACGCGGTTCAGGACGCTGCCACCCGCATCGAAAGCTGTTTGCGCGACGGGGATTTTGCTTGCGCCGCCACCGAACTGAGCGAACTGGAAAGCACCTTTCGCGCGCGCGCCTGAACCCCGTTGAGGCACGCGCCGTATCCCATTTGACGCAAGCGTCCTGGCGCGTACGATAGACCCACCTTTCGCAGGAGACCCATCATGAAGCGCCTTGTATCGTTCGCCTTCGCCTCGATGTGCGGCCTGTCGGCAGTCGCCGCCGACCTGCCCGCAACCCCCGTCAAACCCGACCAACCTGCCCAGCCAGCCTCCAGCTGGGTCGACACCGCCCCGACCCCCTACGGCCCGGTCATGATGCAGCAAGCCGCGCCCCCGCCTTATCGCGACTACCAGATGAACCGCATCCTCACCCCCGAGGAAAAACAGCGCTGGCAGCAGCTGGCCATGCCGATGACAACCCACATGGCGGAAGTAGACGCCCGCGAGGCGGTGAACCATTTTGCCGTCAAATATCAGGCCAAGCCCGGCGTGTCGTTTGATGAAGTGGTCGAATCGATGATGCTGCGTGCCAACCAGATCAACCTGAAGTACGTCGGCAAAAATCAGATTTCGAAAGACTTCAAGGTCATCCTCAACGACGGCAACGCGCCACGCATCGAGGTATTCAGCTTCTGCGACATCGCCGTCGGCCGCGACATCCTGCGGGTCATCCCCGAAATGGTGGTGTTCATGCCCTGTCGCATTGCCGTGATGGAAGACGCCGACAAAAAAATCTGGGTGCTGACGCTGGACTGGGACGTGACCGGCATCAACCTGGCAGGCAAACAAATGAACATCACGCCCGAGCTGCGCGCGGGTGCGCTCGCCATCCGCGACAAACTCGACAGCGTCATGCGCGCAGGCGCCAACGGCGATCTCTAGGCGCGCCCCGGACGTGCCTCGCCCGATGACGGCAAGCCTCCAGCCTTTTGCCTCGGCCCCCGCACTTGAGAGGGCTTTTGCCAATAGCCTCCATGCGATGCTGGAAAGCCATCGCGGTCTCGGCGTTTACATCCTGGTGCTGGCCAACGCCGTCTACGACACCGGGCTGTGGGCGCAATTCGCCCCCGCCCTGGCGGCACGCCACACTGAACTCGCCGACGCCCTGACTGCCGCCTTGCGCCAGGGCCGCAGCCTCAGCGAACCCGACGACGACATTCTGGTTTTTCTCAAGCTGCACGCTATCGGGTTTGCCCATTTGCAAACCCTGCAAAGCCGCCGCGCCGGGCATTGGGACATGCAGTTCAACCCCCTCCGCGCCCTGCGCCCGCCCCGCATCAGCGGGCTGCGATTCAACAGCCTGCTGTGTCCGTTTGACCCGGCCGGGTTTCACTTCAATCGGCCCTTTCTGGCCAAGGAAGTTTTCTGGGAGGGCGAACTCGCCGGCAAGCCCGCGCGCCTCCTCTACAACAAATTCCCCTTCGCCCGCCTGCACGGCCTGCTGGTGCCGGACCCCTTGCGCCAGCTGCCGCAACACCTCAGTCCGGAATGGCACCGCTGGGCGTGGGAACTGTGCGAACAAGCCAACGTACCCGGCCTCTGCCTCGGCTACAACAGCTACGGCGCAGGCGCATCGGTCAACCACCTGCATTTCCAGAGCTTTGTGCAGACCCGTCCGTTGCCGGTGCAAGCAGCCTGTTTTATCCATAATGGCGGCAACGAGCGCTACCCCCTGCCCTGCTACCGCTACACCGATCCCGAAACCGCATGGGCTCAACTCGATCACCTGCAGCGGCACAACACACCCTACAACCTGATCTACAGCCAGGCTTGCCTGCACCTCATTCCCCGCGTCCCGCAAGACAGCCCCAAGCTGAACGCCCAAAGCCGGGGCTATGGCTGGAGTGAAATGGCGGGCGTCGTCACCCTGTTCAGCCGGGAAGCGTTTGACGCAATGACTGCCGCGACGTTTGAGGCGGAACTGGCGGATTTCGCGCCGTTGGGCACACCCAACGTCCTGGTGGGTTGATTCGGCGGCAGGGCGGTTTGCGACCCACTCAAATGGTCGGGGTAGCCGCCTAACCATCCGGCCAGGGGTCAAGGCAAGCCACGTTTTCAAACGCAAGAGGCGGCTTCACCATGGATATCGTTTTACTGCTGTTTCTTATCCTGCTTAACGGCGTTTTTGCCATGTCGGAAATCGCGGTGGTCACGTCCCGCAAGACTCGTTTGCAGACCCTGGCCGAAAACGGCAGTCCGGGTGCCCGCACGGCCTTGTCGCTGCATGCTGAACCCTCCAACTTTCTGTCCACCATTCAGGTGGGAATCACGACCATTGGTATTTTGAGCGGCGCCATCGGCGAATCGGCGCTGGCTGATCCGCTGGCGGCATGGTTGTCTGGCTTCACGCCCGCGCCCTATGCACGGGGTATCGCGCTAACGGTTGTAGTGGCAGGACTGACCTACTTTGCCGTCGTGGTCGGGGAACTGGTGCCCAAGCGCCTGGCACTGATGGCACCGGAGGGCATCGCATCGCTCATCTCCCGGCCGATGATCTGGCTGTCGCGCGCTGCGCGCCCCATGGTGTGGCTGCTGTCCTCCACCTCCAGCCTGCTGCTGCGCCTGACCGGGGCGCGCCGCAAGGATGAGCCACCGGTGACGGACGAGGAAATCAGGGGGTTGATGGAGCAAGGCTCCGAGGCCGGCGTTTTCCACGCAAGCGAACGGGCGATCGTCTCCAACGTGCTGCGGCTCGACGAGCAGCGTATCGAGTCGATCATGACGCCGCGCAAGGACATCTATTTTCTCGACCTCAACGAACCGGATGCGGACATTCGCCGCCGCATCGCGGACAGTACCTATACGCGGATCATCGTATGTCGCGACGGCCTGGACCATATCGTTGGCGTATTGCGCACATCCAGTCTGCTGAAGTCGGCACTGGACGGCCAGCCGCTCGATGTCGAACATGCGATACGCTCGCCGCTCTATGTGCCGGCCGGGGTCAGCACCACGCAATTGCTCGAAAATTTCCGCATGGCACGGCTGCAATCTGCCTTGATCGTGGACGAATATGGTGAACTGCAGGGGCTGGTCACCCTCACCGACGTGCTGGCCTCAATCGTCGGCGATCTGCCTTCCGACGACGTTCATGAGGAGCTGGACGTCGTGGAGCGGGAAGACGGATCGTGGCTGATGGACGGTGGCGTAGCGGTCGAACGATTCAGGTCGGTGCTGGAAATCGACAAGGATTTGCCCGGTGAAGCGGAAAACGCCTTCAACACGCTCGGCGGCTTCGTCATGCACAGGCTGGGGCGCATCCCTGCCGTGACCGACCATTTCGACTGGAGTGGATGTCGCTTTGAAGTCATGGACATGGACAAGAACCGGATCGACAAGGTGCTGGTGACCTGCGTCAACCCGCCCCCCACAGATGAAACGGAAGCACGTGCGTAAGCCGTGTTGCACCACCGCTGGACTGACACATGGGCCATCCGGACCCTCAGCTGCCGGGGATCATTGCGATCAGCCGGATGACCGCAATGGGTCGAACGCGCCGGTTCAACACAGTTGAAAAAGTGCTGCTGCCAACGCGTGTCAATGCGCCTGGTTTTTGACGCCCACGCCAAAAAACTCGCGCTTCAAAAAATCCTCGAGTTCAGCCGTGTCCTCCTCGCGCGCAGACAACACCACCACCTGCCCCAGCCGTTGAGATTCCCAGTTGAAATCCCCCTTGAAGTAGCCGCGTATCAAGCCAATCATCCGGCGAACGATCGCCAGTTGAATATCCCCGTCCGGCCCGGCGTTGACACGGATGGTTTCGCGTTGCGGATTGCTGGCATTCGTGGTCCACGAGCGGAATGAAAACCGCGCGCTGCGCGGCTGAAGCTCGAGTATCTGGAATACCCCGTTGGTGCCGACAGGTTGCAGGTTGCGGCGGATGTTGGCCATACGGATTTCGTCTGCGCCGGGTGGCTGGGCGCTGTTGCCCGCGTCCGTTTCCTCCGCCTGGCGACGCGCTCTTTGAGCGTTGAGGTACGACAGCATGTCGGTCGGCGCAGGCTCGCTCGGGCGTTCAAGATTCAATGGCAGCGTAGGCTCGGGCAGGGGTTCGGGTAGCGCGGGCGGCGCAGGTTCGGGCTGCGGCACCTCGGGACGGGGCGGCGCAAGCGGGGGGGCGCGCAATTTTGGCTTGGCCGCGACACGGGGTTGCGGTTTGATGGCTGCACCCTGCACCGATTTCCGGGCGGGCTGGACTTCGGTCAGCTCCACCAGCCGCGCGTCGATGGCAACAGGCGGCGGCTCAATTCGGGGGGATGTCAAAACAAAGCCCATGCCCCACAACAGCGCCAGCCACAGCAGGATCGCCAGTGGAACCGACCACCAAAATGATGGTTCTTTCGACATCATTCCGGGCATGCTTACCGCAATGTCACTGATGATTGACGGCGATCAGGAAATGAACGGCGCCCGCCTCGCGCGCCCGCAGCATGGCCTGTACGACCAGCCCCTGTGGCGCATCGTTGTCGGCAGACACGACCACGTTCTGCCTGGCATCGCGGATCAGCGGCCTGAGCGTGGCGGCGAGCGTCTCGAGCGTGACCGGCGTCTGGTTGACGAGAATGCGGCTGTCACCGGTGAGGGTGAGCGTCAGCGGCTGCTCGAGCTTGAGTTTTTCGGCTTGCCCCTGCGGCAGGTTGACCTTGATCGAATCCAGGTTCTGCATCGACAGCGACGCCAGCATGAAGGTGGCGAGCAGAAAGAACATGACGTCGATCATCGGGATGATCTCGATCCGCCCCTTGCGATAGGTGCGCAGCTTACGGCGCTTCATGCGTGCGGCCTTCCTGGTCGAGGCGAATGTGATCGATCAGGCGGGTGCCGAGGCGCTCCATTTCATCCATCGTTTGCGACTGCAGGCGCGAAAAATAGTTGAAGCCGAACAGCGCGATCAACGCGATCAGCAGACCAATCACGGTGGCAACCAGCGCCTGCGCCACGCCGCCGGTCACGCCGGTGGGATTGACGATGCCTTCGCCACCGATGATCTTGAAGGCATCCATCATGCCGAGCACGGTGCCGACCAGCCCCAGCAGCGGCGCGGCGGTGACGATGGTTTCCAGCATCCACAGCCGGCGGGCCAGCGAGGCCTCGATCAACTGCGCCTCGTCGGCGGCGCGCGATTCGGTCCACCACGAAGGGTGATGCCGGTTGGAGATCACCACCTCAAAAAACCGCTTGAAGTAGTGGCTGCGGCTCAGCCCCGACAGGATTTTTTCCAGATCGGCCCAGGCAAATCCATAGGTTTCGACCAGGTTCAGCACGTCGCTTGAAAGGCGCGCATAGCGCCAATACACCACTGCTTTTTCCAGCATGATGGCCAGCGCAATAACAGCCAGCACCGACAAGGGCAGGACGATGAATCCGCCTGATTTCAATGCCACCCAGCTTTCGTTCAATTCTTGCATGTTGGATTCCTGCGGAAAGTGCGACAAGACGGTTAGCCCGGAACGCTATGACTGCTGCAGCGGCTTAAGGTTCGGGAGGGGGAGGGAGGTAGCGCTGGATGCGATGGCTGCAGGGGCGTGATAAGTATGTGTGGAGCCAGGCAGTTGATGGCACCCTGCTCCGGGGCCGCACGACTGATGGGCGCATCCAGACGTCAGCGTGCCGCATCCAGCACGCTGACGCTTCAGCCGAAGGTCAGCCCCATCGACTCGCGCACATCGCGCATCGTGTCGCGCGCCAGTTCCTGCGCTTTTTCGCTGCCGTCGGCCAGGATATTGCGCACCTGATCCGGGTTTTCTTCATAGAAAAGCGCGCGTTCGCGGATCGGCGCGAGTTCGGCCAGCACGGCATCGATCACCGGCTGTTTGCATTCGAGGCAGCCGATGCCGGCGCTGGTGCAGCCTGCGGTCGCCCACTGCCGCACGCTGTCGTCAGAATACACCAGATGGAACTGCCACACCGGGCAGTTGGCCGGGTTGCCCGGATCGGTGCGGCGTACGCGCGCGGGATCGGTCGGCATGGTGCGGATTTTCTTCGTCACCATGTCGGGGTCTTCGCGCAGGGCGATGGTGTTGTTGTACGACTTGGACATTTTCTGGCCGTCGAGCCCGGGCATTTTTGAGGCTGCGGTCAGCAAGGCTTCGGGCTCGGCGAGGATCATCTTGCCGGAGCCTTCAAGGTAGCCGAACAGGCGCTCGCGGTCGTTCATCGACAGGTTCTGCGCGTCGTTCAGCAAGGCCTGGGCGGATTCCAGCGCTTCGTTGTCGCCCTTTTCCTGATACGCGGTGCGGCATTCTTCGTACAGGCGGGCTTTTTTCGAGCCGAGCTTTTTCACCGCCGCGCGTGCCTTGTCCTCGAAGCCGGGTTCGCGGCCATACAAATGGTTGAAGCGGCGGCAGATTTCGCGGGTGAATTCGATGTGCGGCACCTGGTCTTCGCCTACCGGCACCAGATTGGCGCGGTAGATCAGGATGTCGGCGCTTTGCAGCAAGGGATAACCAAGGAAGCCGTAGGTGGAGAGGTCCTTCTCGGAGAGCTTTTCCTGCTGATCCTTGTAGGTCGGCACGCGTTCCAGCCAGCCGAGCGGCGTCATCATCGACAACAGCAAATGCAGTTCGGCGTGTTCGATCACGCGCGACTGCACGAACAGGGTCGCCTGTGCCGGATCAACTCCGGCAGCCAGCCAATCGACCACCATGTCCCGCACGTTGTCCTCGATCGCCTGCGGGCTGTCGTAATGCGTGGTCAGCGCGTGCCAGTCGGCGACGAAAAAAAGGCACTGGTATTCGTTCTGCAAGTGCAGCCAGTTTTTCAGCACGCCGTGGTAATGGCCAAGATGCAGGCGTCCGGTGGGACGCATGCCGGAAAGTACGCGGTCAGAATACATGTGGGTGAGTGGTTAGCAGTGAAAGCGGAAGGATCAGGACAGCACGACCTGGATCAGGCCGAGCAGTTGCGGGGTGTCGAGGCCGGTGACAAAGGCGATCAGGCCGATGAACAGCTCGATCAGTGGCCACATGATGATGCCGAGAATGCCGCTGAACAGCAGGCCCAGCAGGATGAAAAAGCCATAGGGTTCGATTTTCGAAAAGCTGATCGCCTGTTTCATCGGCAGCAAACTCACCGCGATGCGGCCACCATCGAGCGGCGGCAAGGGGATCAGATTCAGCGCCATCAGAATCACGTTGATGAACACACCCGCCGCGCCCATCAGCATCAGCGGTGTGCTGAAGCTGTTGCCGAGCGCGTGGCCCAGCTGGATCATCAAGGCCCAGAACATCGCCATGACAAAGTTCATGCCCGGGCCAGCAGCGGCGACCCACAGCATGTCCTGTTTGGGCCGGCGCAGGTTCGAGAAGTTGACTGGCACCGGCTTGGCCCAGCCAAACAGGATCGCCCCGCCGCCGAGCAGTTTGCTGGTCAGCAGGATCGCCAGCGGCACCAGGAGGGTTCCCACCAGGTCGATGTGCTTGAGCGGGTTGGCGGTGATGCGTCCCTGCATGGCGGCGGTCATGTCGCCAAAAAAACGCGCGACATAGCCGTGCGCCGCTTCGTGCAGGGTGATGGCAAAAATCACCGGCAACGCAAAGACGGCGACTTTCTGGATCAGGGTCAGCTCCATCATGGGGCGGCTCAGTCCTCGATATCCGTGACTTCGCCCTTGCCGTAACGCAGCACGACCGGGGTATCGGTGGTGAGGTCGATCACGGTGGTGGGCGTGAGGCCACAGGCGCCGCCGTCAATCACCAGGTCGATCTGGTGTTCGAGGCGCTCGCGGATTTCCCACGGCTCGGTCAGCGGCACGTCTTCGCCCATCAACAGCAGAGTCGACGACAGGATCGGCTCGCCCAGTTCGGCCAGCAGCGCCTGCACGATGGGATGATCCGGCACGCGCAGGCCGATGGTGTCGTTCTTTTTATGCAGCAGCCGCTTGGGCACTTCGCGGGTGCCGCGCAGGATGAAGGTGTAGGCACCCGGCGTGTGCGCTTTCAAATAGCGAAACTGGGTGTTGTCGACCTGGGCATAGCGCCCCAGTTCGGACAGGTCGCGGCAAATCAGCGTGAGATCGTGGCCGGTATCGAGTCCGCGCACCGACAGCAGCCGCATCGCCGATTCCTTGTCGCCGATGTGGCAACCGAGCGCATAACACGAATCCGTGGGGTAGACGATGACGCCCCCGCGCTTGAGGATGTCGACCGCTTGCTGAATGAGCCGAGGCTGCGGATTGTCCGCATTGATATTGAAAAACTGCGCCATCATTAATGAGTGCTCGTGATCAGGATGAATAAGAAGCCAGTTCGGGCCAGCCTTGCCACACCGGCTGACAGTAGTAGGGCAGCGCGGGTAAACGGCCGATGTCGATGCCCTCGCCCGGCGCGTGAAAGTCTGCGCCGCGCGAGGCTTTAAAGCCGAACGCCCGCGCCAGCTCGGCAAACTTTTCATATTCGGACGGATGATGGCTGCCGGTGATCACTTCGATGCCCTCCCCGCCCAAGGCGCGGAACGCATCCAGGAACAGATGCAGCTGGCGTGCATTGAAAGCATAGCGACCGGGGTGAGCAACCACGGCCATGCCGCCACTGGCGCGTATCCAGCCGACGGCATTTTCCAGCGTGGTCCACTCGTGTTCGACATAACCGGGATGGCCGCTGGTGAGAAAACGCTTGAACGCCGTGCGGATGTCGGATACATGCCCCCGCTCCACCAACCAGCGCGCAAAGTGCGTACGCCCTACCATCTGCTTGTTGGTGGCGCAGTCATAGGCACCTTGATATGCCCCCGCGATGCCCACGCGCGCCAGATCGTCGCCCATGCGCTGGGCACGTTCGATGCGGCCAAGACGAATGGCATGCAAGCCTTCAGCCAATGCGGGGAAAGCTGGATCAATGCGCAGGCCCACGATGTGTACGGTCTGGCCGCTCCAGGTCACCGAAATTTCCACGCCGTTGATCAGCGTCAGCCCAGCCTCGCTGGCTGCTGCCTGCGCGGACAGCAGACCCGACACATCATCGTGATCGGTCAGCGCAAGCGCTTGCACGCCATTGGCGGCCGCGCGCGCAACCACTTCAGCGGGCGACAACACACCATCGGATACATTGGAGTGGCAGTGCAGATCGATATTGAGCATCGATAATCAGGTTCGGACAACCAAGGCCAAAAGCGCTTGGTCAAGAGGGGGAATCATAGCAAAATAAGCGCCCACCCGAATTGAGCTGCGCGGTTCCCCCCAGCCGCCCCTGACCAGAAGCAATCGCGATAATGAAAAAAATACTGTTCGATCTGTTCCCCGTCATCATTTTTTTCGTCGCCTACAAGATTGGCGACGCCAATGCAGAAGCCTCACGCGCCTTGTTGGCGTCGGTGGGCCTCGCCATGAGCGCAACCGAAAAACCCGGTATTTATCTCGCCACACTGGTCGCCATCCTCGCCAGCGTCGGTCAAATCGGCTGGGTCAAGCTGCGCGGCCACGCGGTTGAAACCATGATGTGGGTCAGTCTTGGCATCATTGTCGTATTTGGTGGCGCCACCCTGTGGCTGCATGACGAAAGCTTCATCAAGTGGAAGCCGACCGTGCTGTACTGGCTATTTGGCGCGATCATCCTGGGCTCGATGCTGTTCGGCCGCAATGTGATCAAAAGCCTGATGGGGTCGCAAATGGAACTTCCTGAGCCTGCATGGAGTCGATTGAACCTCAGCTGGGGCGGATTTTTTATTTTCATGGGGCTTGCAAACCTGTTTGTCGCCTTCAACTTCTCGACAGACGACTGGGTCAACTTCAAGCTGTTTGGCAGCATGGGCTTGATGCTGTTGTTCGTGATTGGCCAAAGCCTCATGCTGAACAAATATCTGGATAAAGCCGACCCGGATCAAGAAAACGCAAACAAGAAAGAAAACCAATAATGCTTTATGCCATCGTCGGACAAGACGTACCCGACAGTTTGAATCAGCGGCTAGCCGCCCGCCCCGCTCACCTGGCACGCTTGCAGGCACTGCAGCAGGCCGGCTGCTTGCTGCTGGCGGGTCCCTTTCCCGCACTCGACAGCAACGACCCAGGCCCTGCGGGCTTTACCGGCAGCCTCATCGTCGCCGAGTTCGACGACCTGACCAGCGCACAAACCTGGGCGGATGCCGACCCTTACGTTACGGCTGGCGTCTACGCCAGCGTCAGCGTCAAACCCTTCAGGAAAGTCTTGCCCGCATGAGCACCGAAGAATTGATCCGCCAACGCCTCAACGTGCTGGAACCGGAAACATATACCCTCGAAGACGAAAGCGCCCAGCATCGCGGACATGCCGGTGCCGCCTCAGGGGGTGGGCATTTTCGCCTCACAATAGTGTCACCAAAATTTCGTAATCTCTCGACCCTTGCCCGTCACCGGCTGGTCTACGAATCCATGGGCGAAATGATGCAGCGCGAAATACATGCGCTTTCGATCACGGCCTTAACTCCGGAAGAACTCTGAAAGGAAAAACCGAATGCGTATTGCTCCTCTTGCTGCCCTGATCCTGCTGTCGCTGTCTCCAATGACACAGGCACAAACCCCTGCCGCAAAACCCGCGGCTGCCGTTTCCGACAAGCCGCTGGCGGTGGTCAACGGCAAGGCCATCCCGGCCTTGTACGCTGACCTGGTCAAAAACCAAATGGCACAGGGTCAGCCCGATTCGCCACAACTTGATACCCGTGTGCGCGATTCGCTCATCAACCTGGAACTGCTGTCACATGCCGCCACCCAAAAGGGGCTGGACAAGGAGCCACGCGTCGCTGCCACGCTGAACATTGGCCGCATGGACCAACTGGCCAAGGCCTATCTGGAAGACTATGTCAAAGCGCATCCGATCACCGATGCCGAAATCAAGGCCACCTACGACAAGATCAAAGCCGAAGCCGTTGAGCCGGAATATCTGGCACATCACATTCTGGTTCCCACCGAAGCCGAAGCCAAAAAGCTGATTGCCAGCCTCAACAGCAAAAAAGCCAAGTTCGATGATCTGGCAAAGAAACACTCAAAGGATCCCGGCTCGGCCAAGAATGGTGGCGCGCTGGACTGGTCGGACCGCCGTGCGTATGTCCCCGAGTTCTCAACCGCACTGGTCGGCCTGAAAAAAGGCGAAACGACCCAGACACCCATCAAGACACAATTCGGCTGGCATATCATTCGCCTCGACGATACGCGCAAGCCGCAGATTCCGGCGCTGGATGCCGTGCGTGGCCAGATCACCCAGCAATTGCAGCAGCAACGTGTGCGCCAGGCCATTGAAGCCGTTCGTGCCGGCGCAAAAATCGAATAATTACGCGTAAAATCATGCGGGGCGTCGTCCCGCCAAACTCAGACAGGGAGCCATCATGGCCGGAAAAGAATATAACCACCTGCAAGACGTTTTTCTCAACACCCTGCGCAAAGAGCGCATTCCGGTGTCCGTTTTTCTGGTAAACGGCATCAAGCTGATGGGCCGAATCGAATCGTTCGACCAGTTTGTGGTCCTGCTGAAAGGCAACGACCAGGCTGCCCAGATGATTTTTAAGCACGCCATTTCCACCATCTCGCCCTCACGCGAAGTGGTATTGCCGCAACGCGACGCCGAGGCCTAAGCCCCGCGGTTATTCAACATGGGCGGCCAGGAGACTGGCCGCCGTTTTTGCGTCTACAAGAACGGCCGCTCCGCCCCGGTACAGCTGTTTGTGACGGGCATCTATCCCGGCCAGACGTTGCGTATCTTTAAGATACACCACGACATACGCATGCGAATGGGCTTCCAGCCAAGGCGCCAACTCAGCGCCACGCAGTTCAACCAGCGGCATGTTCAACCGTCCCAGGAATTGATACTGCGCGTGATATTTAGCCGCATTCGCTACAGGAATCCCTGCGTCCTGCACCTGCTTGATCGCCAACGCCATGGGTTTGACGTCATACAAGGGCTCGATCGAGCGCATGGCTGCAAACTGCACCAAAGCCAGCATCCCGACACCCAGCACGGCCAGACTCAGCATCGGCGAGACGCCACGCCGGCCGCCTTGCCAAACCCCCAGCGCCAGCAACACCAGCACCGCGCCTGGCCACATTGGCGGCAATGCAGCAACCTGATCACGTAGCGAAGCAATCTGTCCGCCGGCTGCCAGCATCAAGGCGCCACCCAGCGCTGCCGCCAGCAAAGCAGGCAAACCGACGCGGGAGTCCAGGCGATGGGTCAGCACGCGTGCAGTCAAGAGTGCAAACGCTGGAAACAACGGCACCAGATAGTGCGGCTGCTTGCCGCTGATGAAGGAAAACGCGATGAATACCGGCAGCATCCAGGCGAGACAAAAGCGCGTGCCGCGATCCAGCCCTTCGCGCCGGTGCTGCGCCAACGAGCGCCACCAACCCGGCCAGACAATCCAGGGGAACAGCAATACCGGCAACAGCGGCACATACCACCAGACAGGACGCCGGTGAGCAAAAGACTCGACCATGCGATCGGCGGTCTGCCCCCAGAAAATCGCATTGCGATAGGCTTCGCCGCCCGCCATCCCGGCCGGCAATGCCCAAGCCAGCGCGATGGCAGTACCCAACAATATCGCCAGCCCCACTCCACCGAACCAGCGCGCCCACTTCAGCCCGGGATTCCACCAGGGTGCCAGCACCGTAATGGGAAGCAGATTCAGCAGGATGACCGGCCCTTTGGTCAACACACCCAAGCCAATTGCGATCCCCAGCATGACAAAGCCGCGCCGCTTGCCGTCAGCCGCAGCCAGGACGCCGTGCATGCCCAGCAATACCCAGAATGCCAGCATCACATCGAACATGATCGTGGTGGAAAAAAATATCCACAACAATGCGCTTACCAGCACCAGCGACGCCTGCCCACCAAGGCCGGGATGTGTCGGCCATAAACGGCGTGAAAGCAGGTAAGTCAGGACCAGTGAGGCAGCGGAAAACAGCGGTAACACCAGCCTTGGCCACCAGTCATTCACACCAAACAGCGCCCAGCCGGCATGAAACATCCAGAACATGAACGGCGGCTTATGGCTGTAGGGCTCGCCATTTTTGTAGGGAACCAGAAAGTCGCCGCGCAGCCACATCTCCCATGCAGCGCTGACATAGCGTGTTTCGTCAATGGGAGTCAGTGGTCGGGCCAGTAGCGCCACCGCGGTGAGCGCCAGCAAAAAAAACAGGCTTAACAGCAGCAGATTGCGGCCGGAGGGTTCAGCGTGGCGTTGAGGATTCATGATGGGGAATGAGAGGTTCGTCCAGTGCGGCATCAACCTGTGCGTCAAGGCTCTGGCCATGCCGGAAATGGCGATAGAGATAAGCGCCCAGCAGTCCGGATATCAGAAACAGGCCGATAGCCAGCGCCAGTTTCAGGGCAGGCGCAATATGCACGCCGCTGCCAACCAGGGCGAACACCAGCGTCTGCGGCAGATAGCCGAGCAAGGTGCCAGAGAAAAAATACGCCGGACGGATGCTGGAAATTCCCGCCGCCAGATTGGTGAGGAGATTGCTTCCCACAGGCAACAGGCGAATCAACACCGTCATGGAAAACGGGTGATCGTGGATGAAGCGGTCGAAACGCCCGGCGCGTTCCCCCAACCGTGCACGCAACAGCCCCTTGCCGAAAAAGCGTGCGTAGAAAAAGCTCAGCATGCACCCCAGCAACGCGGCCAGCGCACCGAGTACCGTCCCCAGCCCAATGCTGAAAGCATAACCGCCGAGAAAGGCGATGATCTGGCGCGGCAGGCCGATGGCCGTAAATATCCCGCCCATCAGCAGGAACAGCAGCGCACCGTTGATGCCGTGGCCGCGCACCCGCGCGTCAATCCAGGCTTCGTTGACGCTATTGCCGAGATCGCTGGTGTTGAACAGATAGCCCAGCAAGGCCAGGCTCAGCATCAGCGCCAGGCCTTTAAGAATGACGCGCACTTTCATTTACAGGTCGGAATCCGGCTCGATCAACGGCAAGCGCACCCGCCGCTGCAGCCAGGCCACGCCGAACAGGTCGACGATGCCCACCCACAGGCGGTTATGCACACCGTATTTGGAGGTGCCGCGTTCGCGCGCACGATGGTGGACCGGCACCGACACCACCGCGCCGCCGTTGCGCATCACCAGCGCGGGCAAAAAACGATGCAAGTGATCGAAGTTGGGGAGTTGCAAAAATGTCTCGCGCGCAAATACCTTGAGTCCGCAGCCAGTATCTGGCGTGTTGTCTTTCAACATGCGTGAGCGCACGCCGTTGGCGATTTTCGACGACAGGCGGCGCAAAAAGGTGTCATTGCGCTTGGCGCGCCATCCGGCCAGCAACTCCAGGTTGGCGGGCTGCGCGGGATTGGCCAGCTCGGCCAGTAGCGCCGGAATATCGGCCGGATCGTTCTGTCCATCGCCGTCGAGCGTGGCAATCCATTCGTATCGCGCCGCGTTCACCCCGGTCGTCACCGCGCGACTTTGCCCGCAGGACTCCCGATGCCGGATCACCCGCAACATCGGAAATTCCGTCTTCAGCGCCGCCAGCCGCGCTTGCGTGGCGTCGGTGCTGCCATCGTTGATATAGAGGATTTCGAACTGGGTGCTGCCAGACAGCGCCGCTGCGATTTCGCGCACCAGCGGCTCGACGTTGTCCTGTTCGTTCTTGACGGGTACAACCACGGACAGCCTGCCGTGATAGGCATATTTAGGCATTGCGATGTTCTTCGATCGAAGGATTCGGGCAAGCCGGCTCGCACCAAACTCGCTATGAATGATACAAAACCGGGATTAATTTTTCCCTAAAACCGGGCTTTGAGACGGCACAAGACACCCTGAATTAAATCATGAAGGTCAACACTCTAAATGGGTTTCCCGGGTTGCGCACGCCCCGCGCGCCAATTCCCGAACCCACCCAATCACCCCCTGCCTACTGCCATAGGCACTGGGCGTCTCCCATCCCCATGAGCGAATCGACCGTTGTACAGTGCAAGGCAATCGACTGGATATGACTGGACTCCGGGCACGGAGACGAGGCGAACCACAAGATCAGGCACCGCCATAAAAATTGAAAAACCCGCACAGCCAATAGCCATGCGGGTTTTCAGGAATAACTGGCGGAGAGGGCGGGATTCGAACCCGCGTTAGGATATTATCCTAAACACGCTTTCCAGGCGTGCGACTTAAACCGCTCATCCACCTCTCCGGGAGCCGGGCATCATACCGGAAGCCCCCACCTGCAGCAAACTGAACTTGCGCTAATTAACCCTACTCGCCGCATAAAAAAGTTGACGTCCGCCACTTGAATCTCCGTCGACCATCCCCATTTGTTCGCGAGATCAATTGGGAGTGCATATGCAGGACGACATCGAAATCAATGCAGACGCGGCTAACGCTCCAACTGCTCACACCAAAGAAACCATGCCCAGCCTGGAAGAAATGCTGAAGGCGTCAGAGCTTGTCGCAGCCGAACATCATGACGCCTGGCTGCGTGCCAAAGCTGAAACCGAGAACATGCGCCGTCGCGCGGCAGACGACGTCGACAAGGCGCGCAAGTTCGCAGTGGAAAGCTTCGCCAGCGAACTGATGGCGGTCAAGGACAGCCTGGAAGCGGCACTCACAGTTGAGTCTCCGAGTGTCGAAAACATGAAGGACGGCGTCGAACTGACACTGAAGCAGCTGGTTGCCGCATTCGCTAAATTCAGCCTGAACGAGATCAACCCGGTGGGTGAGAAATTCGATCCGCACCAGCATCAAGCCATCCAGATGATCGAATCCGATCAGCCCGGCAACACCGTGGTCACCGTATTGCAAAAAGGCTATCGCCTGCATGAGCGCACGCTGCGCCCGGCTCTGGTCATGGTGGCAAAAAACAAAGATTGAACGCCTGGATGCGCCGATGCTATTGAAACCGGCACGGCGCTCCCCACATATCACCCCATTCAAACACTATTAGAAGGAACGCATCATGGGACGCATTATTGGAATTGACCTCGGCACCACCAACTCCTGCGTGGCAGTGATGGAAAACGGCAAGCCGAAGGTGATCGAAAACGTCGAAGGCGCACGCACCACGCCGTCCATCGTCGCCTACACCGAAGACGGCGAAATCCTGGTCGGCGCACCGGCCAAGCGTCAGGCCGTTACCAATCCCAAGAACACGCTGTACGCGGTCAAGCGCCTGATCGGCCGCCGCTTCGATGAAAAAGAAGTGCAGAAAGATATCGGCCTGATGCCCTACAAGATCGTCAAGGCCGACAACGGCGACGCCTGGGTGGAAGTGCGCGGCAACAAAATGGCGGCGCAGCAGGTGTCTGCCGAAACCCTGCGCAAGATGAAGAAGACCGCCGAGGATTATCTGGGCGAAGAAGTCACCGAAGCCGTTATCACCGTGCCGGCCTACTTCAACGACAGCCAGCGCCAGGCCACCAAGGACGCCGGCCGCATCGCCGGTCTGGAAGTCAAGCGCATCATCAACGAGCCGACTGCCGCTGCGCTGGCGTTCGGCATGGACAAAAAAGAAGGCGACCGCAAGATTGCCGTGTATGACCTCGGCGGCGGCACCTTCGACATTTCCATCATCGAGATTGCCGAAATGGACGGCGAGCACCAGTTCGAAGTGCTGTCGACCAACGGCGACACCTTCCTTGGCGGCGAGGACTTCGACCAGCGCTTGATCGACTACATCGCTGACGAATTCAAGAAAGAACAGGGCGTCGACCTGAAGAAGGACGTGCTCGCGCTGCAACGCCTGAAAGAAGCGGCAGAAAAGGCCAAGATCGAGCTGTCGTCCGCGCAGCAGACCGAAGTCAACCTGCCCTACATCACCGCTGACGCTTCGGGCCCCAAGCACCTGGCCGTGAAGATCACCCGCGCCAAATTCGAGAGCCTGGTCGAGGAACTGATCAAGCGCACCATCGACCCCTGCAAAATGGCGCTGAAGGATGCCGGCCTCACCACCGCGCAGATCGACGACGTCATTCTGGTCGGTGGCCAGACCCGCATGCCCAAGGTGATGGATGCAGTAAAAGACTTTTTCGGCAAGGAAGCGCGCCGCGATGTGAACCCGGATGAAGCGGTCGCCGTCGGCGCTGCGATTCAGGGCGGCGTGCTGCAGGGCGAAGTCAAGGACGTGTTGCTGCTCGACGTGACCCCGCTGTCGCTGGGCATCGAAACCCTGGGCAGCGTGATGACCAAGCTGATCCCGAAGAACACCACGATCCCGACCAAGGCAAGCCAGGTGTTTTCGACCGCCGACGACAACCAGAGCGCAGTGACGGTGCACGTGCTGCAGGGCGAGCGCGAAATCGCCTCGGGCAACAAGAGCCTCGGCCAGTTCAACCTGTCCGACATCCCGCCCGCACCGCGCGGCATGCCACAGATCGAGGTCACCTTCGACATCGACGCCAACGGCATCCTGCACGTGTCGGCCAAGGACAAGGCCACCGGCAAGGAAAACAAGATCAAGATCCAGGCGAGCTCCGGACTGTCCGAAGAGGAAATCCAGCGCATGGTGAAAGATGCCGAAATCAACGCTGCCGAAGACCACAAGGCAGTGGAACTGGCGACCGCACGCAACGCAGCCGACGGCATGATCCATTCGGTGAAGAAATCGCTGACCGAATACGGCGACAAGGTTTCGGCCGACGAAAAGGCTGCGATCGAAGCTGCGCTGAAAGAGTGCGAAGAGGCCGTGCGCGAAGGCGACAAGGACACCATCGAGGCCAAGACCAACGCATTGGCCACTGCCAGCCACAAGCTTGCCGAACAGATGTACAAGGACGAGCAGGCGCAGCAGCCGGGGGCAGCAGCCGAAGGCGGCGCCCATGCGGCTGACGACAACGTGGTCGATGCCGAGTTTGAAGAGGTTAAGGACAAGTAAGCCGTGAGCAGTAAGCGGTGAACGGGCAACCGTTCACCGCTTTTTGCTTTTTCCGCTTACTGCTCACTGTTTACCGCTCACCATCATGTCAAAACGCGACTACTACGAAGTCCTCGGTGTTGCCAAAAACGCCTCGGACGAAGAAATCAAAAAGGCCTACCGCAAGCTGGCCATGAAGCACCATCCTGACCGCAACCCGGACGACAAGGGCGCGGAGGAAAAATTCAAGGAAGCCAAGCAGGCGTACGAAATGCTGTCCGATTCCGACAAGCGCGCGGCTTACGATCAGTTTGGCCATGCGGGCGTCGATCAGCAGGCCGGCATGGGCGGCGGAGGCGGCGGATTTTCCGATGCCTTCTCCGACATCTTCGGCGACATCTTCGGCGGTGGTGGTGGCAACCGCCGCGATCGCGTCTATCGTGGCGCCGACCTCCGTTACAACCTGGAAATCGGGCTGGAAGAAGCCGCGCGCGGCACCGAAACCAAAATCCGCATCCCCACACTCGAAGAATGCGGAGTCTGCCACGGCAGCGGCGCCAAGCCGGGTACCACGCCTACCACTTGCACCACCTGTGGCGGACATGGCCAGGTGCGCATCCAGCAAGGCTTTTTCTCGGTGCAGCAAACCTGCCCGCGTTGCGGCGGCACCGGCAAAATGGTGAGCGATCCCTGCACCGCCTGCCATGGCGAAGGCCGGGTCAAGAAGCACAAGACTTTGTCAGTCAAGATTCCTGCCGGCGTCGACAATGGCGACCGCATCCGCTTGGGCGGAGAAGGTGAAGCCGGCGTCAACGGCGGACCGGCCGGGGATTTGTATGTCGTCATTCAGCTCAAAGAGCATGCGGTATTCAAGCGCGATGGCGACGATTTGCATTGTGAAATGCCGATCAGTTTTGCCACCGCGGCGTTGGGCGGCGAAGTCGAAATCCCCACCCTCGACAGCCATGCCAAAATCAAGATTCCGCCCGAAACGCAGACTGGCAAGGTGTTTCGCCTGCGCGGCAAAGGCATCAAGGGGGTGCGCAGCAATGCGCCCGGCGACCTGATGTGTCACATGCAGGTGGAAACGCCGGTGAATCTGTCCGAGCGTCAGCGCGAACTGCTGCGCGAATTTGACGATCTGAGCTCGGGCCGCAACAACAACCCACGCGCGCAGTCGTTCATGGACAAGGTGAAGTCGTTCTTCGGATAAGGGTCGACCCCTTGGGCCGCCCCTTAATCCTAATAGCTTAGTTGCAGCGAGGCATCGACTGCCTCCTGCTCCGGCTGGTTCGCAATATTGCCGAGCTGGGCATAAGCCAGCGTCAGCGAGACTGATTTATTGGGCAGCCAGGCGAAGAAAACATCGCGATAGTCCTCTTCACAGAAGACACTGAGGTTGTCCGGCTTGTGCCGGTATTCCATCCCCGGGCGCCACGGCATCATTTAGAAAAACCACCGACAAACCTTTGAAATGTGCCTGGTAGTGGCGGGAGCGATCGCCGCCGAAACCAGCACCCATCTGGTTAGCGCGCGTGCTCTGGCTCACAATTTTGGGCGGCGCGTGGTGGCAGAAAGCGTAGAGGCTGAAGCGATCCTCAACTATCAACCAGCTGTGCCTGCGGGGATGCGACCAGGCACAGGGCGATCTGTTCTCCAGGGCGGTACGGCCGACGACCTAACCGCCTGGATCGACTCACAACTGTGGCGCGATCAGGTGAAAGTGGCCTGCCGAATCTGATTCCAGACGGGCAGCCCTGATTCAGGCGCGGGCAGCAGAAAACAAACGAAAAAAGTTTTTCGTGGTGGCTTCGCCCACCGCCTCGGCCGTGATGCCGCGTACCCGCCCGATTTCTTCCGCCACATGCTTCACATACCCCGGCTGATTGGTCTGCCCGCGATGCGGAACCGGTGCCAGATAGGGCGAGTCGGTCTCGATCAGCATGCGTTCAAGCGGGATCGCCGCAGCTACTTCGCGCAACGCCGCCGCGTTCTTGAAGGTAACGATGCCGGAAAAGGAAATATAGAAACCCAGCTCGATCGCCGCTTCGGCTACATCCAGGCTTTCGGTGAAGCAATGCATGACTCCGCCCGCCTCACCCGCCTGTTCCTCGCGCATGATGCGTAGCGTGTCGTCGGCTGCAGCGCGGGTATGGATCACCAGGGGTTTTTGCGTTAACCGTGCGGCACGGATGTGAGTGCGGAACCGGGCGCGCTGCCATTCGAGGTCACCGGTCAGCCGAAAATAATCCAGCCCGGTTTCACCAATCGCCACCACTTTCGGGTGATCCGCCAAGGCGACCAGTTCGTCCACCGTGGGTTCAGTGCAATTCTCGTGATCGGGATGCACGCCTACCGAGGCGTACACATTCGGGTAGATCTCGGCGAGACGCCGAATCTCGGAGAATTTTTCCAGTTCCACGCTGATGCACAAGGCGTGGCTTACCTGGTTGGTCTGCATCAGCGCAAACAGCTCAGGCAGCTTGTCGGAAAAATCGGGGAAATTGATGTGGCAGTGAGAGTCGATATACATGGATCAGAATCAAGGCTCAAGTTACACGATGCAAGGCGCTTGAAGGCGCCAGGGTTTATGAAAGGGCTTGGCGCCCCTCTTGTCGCTTGAGTCCTGCACCTGACTACATCGTGTGGGTGGGTCGCAGGGATTTTAACGAGCCGCCGAGAAAGCCTTCAATTTTCTTTTCAGCGGCCCGACCGCTTTCGTTTGCCGCGAACTGTACACCTACACCTTGCGTGCGACCACCGTGCGAACCGGCGGGCGTCACCCACACCACCTTGCCGGATACCGGAAGCTTGGTAGGGTCATCCATCAGGGTCAGCAACATGAATACGTCTTCGCCCATCTTGTAGGACTTATTGGTCGGAATGAACAATCCGCCGCCCTTGATAAAGGGCATGAAGGCTGCGAACAAGGCTGACTTTTCCTTGATCGAAAGAGACAGCACGCCTGGGCGAACCTGTCCGGTGACATCATTTGGCATTGCACTCATGATCGTTTCTCTTCGTTAATCGAACACATGTCGGTATTGAATCAACCAGGCCTGCAACTGCAGGCTCCGGTTAAGCGGATGTGCCAGCGTCCTGCCCTCCGCTGCCTGCAATTTGGCCAATGCCAGCAAACCTGTCAGATCAGCCCGTTTACCCAACCGTCCCAGTACGTCCGAAAAATCGCGGTTAAATCGTACCTCGCCTTGCAATTTCACGGCCAGCAAATCGCTCAGCCACTTGTACACCACCTTATGCCAGATCTGGGGACTGACCGCTTTCCAGCGCTCGCCCAGCGTCACCGGATCCAGCTGATCGGGACGCGCCAGCCCTTCCAGCACCCCTCGACGCTCTTCCAGTTCACCGCTGCCCACCCAGCGCTGCGCGTCAAGCGGTGATCCCCCTGCCAGTGCAAGCACATTCACCGCATCATCCACACCCTGGCAAACCAACCATTGTGCAGCCAATTCAACCGGCGGCAAGCCGATATCGAGCCGGGTACAACGGCTGCGGATAGTGGGCAGCAAGCGGCGCGGCTGATCCGATACCAGCACGAATATTGTCATTAACGGCGGCTCTTCCAGTACCTTTAACAAGGCGTTGGCAGAGGCGACGTTCAGGGTATCGGCCGGGTTGACCAGTACGACGCGATACCCGGCCCGATACGTCGACAAGCGGACGAAATCGACTGCTTCGCGCGCCTGGTCGACCTCGATGGCGGTGGCCATCCGCGTATCGCCTTCCTTGGTGGTTTTTTCCTGCAGAGTAACAAGCTGAAAATCCGGGTGGGTGCCTGCCTCGAACCAGTGACAGGCCGGACAGTTACCGCAGGCACTGCCATCGGGCAGAGGCGCTTCGCACAGCAGGGTTTGCGCCCATGCCTGCGCCAGCACACCTTTACCCACGCCACGCGGCCCGGCCAGCAACAAGGCCTGTGCCGGGCGTGAGCGACTCGCCAGCAAGCGCTGCCAGGACGACGCCAGCCAGGGATAAGGTACGTTCACAGCAGTTCCTGCAGCAGCCGGCTGATTTCGGCCTGCAGTTCGGCGATGGTGTGACGCGCATCCAGCACCCGAATGCGCTTGGGATTCGCTTGGGCACGATCCAGATAAGCCTGGCGCACCCGGTTGAAGAAGGGGTCGGCCTCACGCTCGAAACGGTCGGCAGCGCGCGCAGCGGAACGGCGCGCCTCGGCCACCTCCGCCGGCACATCGAACAGCAGGGTCAGGTCGGGCGCAAAACCGCGCTGCACCCAGGCTTCCAGTGCGGCAATACGTTCCACGGCAATGCCACGGCCGCCACACTGGTAGGCGTAACTGGCATCAGTAAAGCGATCGGACAGCACCCACGCGCCACGCGCCAGCGCGGGCAGTATCAGTTGGGCCAGGTGCTCCTGCCGCGCAGCGAACATCAGCAGCAACTCGGTGTCCGCATCCATCTCGCGATGCAGCAGCAGTTCGCGCAGGGTTTCACCCAGCGGCGTACCGCCGGGCTCACGCGTGACGATGACCTCCCTGCCCTGCTGGCGCAGCCAGTCGGCAACAAAGCCCAGGTGGGTGCTTTTACCGGCACCATCGACCCCATCAAGCGTAATGAATTTTCCAGGCATGCTCATCGTTGGTAGCGGTTTACCGCGCGGTTATGAGCATCGAGGGTGCGCGAAAAAACATGGGTGCCGTTGCCCCGCGCAACGAAATACAGCGCCTGCGTACTGGCCGGGTTGAGCGCGGCCCGGATGGCGGCTTCGCTTGGCATCGCAATCGGCGTCGGTGGCAGCCCGGCACGCGTGTAGGTGTTATACGGCGTGTCGCGTTGCAGGTCGGCGCGGCGCAAATTGCCGTCGAAGCGCTCGCCCAATCCATAGATCACGGTGGGATCGGTTTGCAGACGCATGCCCAGCCTGAGCCGGTTGATGAACACGCCGGCAATCTCGGGGCGCTCAAATGCTGCGCCCGTCTCCTTTTCGACAATGGACGCCATGATCAGCGCCTCATACGGGGTGCGGTACGGCAACCCGGGCGCACGCAATTCCCAGGCGGCCTGTAGCTTGTCGCGCTGCAAGCGATAGGCACGGCGCAGCACATCGAGATCGGATGTATGCGGCGCGTAGAAATAGGTATCGGGAAAGAGCATCCCTTCTGGGTGGCTTTCTTCTGCGCCAATTGCGCGCATGAGCTCGGCGTCGCTCATAGCCGCACTGTCATTCCTTAACAGGGGCTGGGCCGCAAGCACTGCGCGCATTTCGCGCCAGTTTTTACCTTCGATAAGCTGAATGATTGCCTGCGAGACTTCGCCACGCTCGAATTTGGCGTAGAGCGCCAGCGGCGTGAGCGGCTTGTCCAGCGTATACACCCCGAGCTTGAGCATGCCGCCTTTGCCCAGCACGCGTCCAAGCAGCCAGAACAACGACGCATTGCCAATCACGCCTTCGCGTTCGAGCATCGTGCTCAGACTGCGCAAATTGGTTCCTGGCGTCACATTAAGAGTTCGAGGCAGCGGATCAATGCGCAAAGGTTGCATGGCATACCAGGTCAGCCCGCCCGCACCCATCAGTGCAGCCAGAAACATCAACAGAAACAGTCGTTTAATCCACTTTTTCATACAAGGCGTCATTCAAGAGAGTGGTCCAGCCTGCAGACGACCAGATCATGCCAGCCAACCGGGCCACACGGCGCACGCCGACAATGCTATTGCAGATCATCACTTCGTCGGCGGCGAGGAGTTCGTCCGGCAGAAAACGGTCGATATGGGCGCGCATCCCCCGGCGCGCCACGGCACGCAGCAAGCGCATTCTGGCCACGCCCGCGACACCGCATTGACTCAAATCCGGGGTAAACAGTTCGCCCGCCTTCACCCAGAACACGTTGCTCATCACGCCACTGATGACCACGCCCTGATCGTCGCACAACAGGCCTTCAAAAATCTCCGGATCATCCCACTCTGCGCGTGCTAGCACATTTTCCAGCCGGTTCAGGTGCTTGATTCCCGCCAGCCGGGGTTGCCGTGCCAGCTTGAGCTCGCACCAGCGTGCATGGATGCCGTCAGCGGACTTTACCTGCTGCGGCAGTGCTGAAGCCAGCACAACACAGGTTGTCGCAGGATCTTCAGGCATGGCATACCCGCGCGCACCCATACCCCGTGTCAGCACGATCTTGACAACGCCTTGCCCAGCTTCAGCCACCTGGCACACTTCGGCGCGCAATTCGTTCTGATCCGGGCAATCCAGCATCAACACTGAACAATCGGCTTCGAGCTTGGCGTAATGATCGGCCCACCACACAGGCTGACCTGCTTCGGTGCGCAGGGTACGAAATACACCGTCGCCATAAGCCAGCCCGCGATCCCGCGCGTTCAGCATAGCCGTCGCCTGGCCATTGACACGGATCATGTGGCCTCCAGCGTGCGCAACAACCCACGCGCCTTCGCGCGGGTTTCGTCGAGCTCGCGCATGGCATCCGAATCGGCCACGATTCCCGCACCGGCACGAAAACTCAATTCACGGCCGCGCAACAGAAAACTACGGATCAGGATATTGAAATCAAAGCTGCCATCGTGATTGATATAACCGACGCTACCGGTGTAGCTGCGGCGTGGCGTCTGTTCAAGTTCCTGAATGATCTGCATTGTGCGTATCTTCGGGCAGCCGGTTATGGTGCCGCCAGGAAACACCGCGCGCAGGGCATCGAATACCGTCAGCCCTTCGCGCAACACTCCGCTTACGGTCGACTCGATGTGATGCACGTGTCGATAACTGGTGACATCCATCAACGCATCCACCTTGACGCTGCCGGCCACGCAGACCCGCCCCAGATCGTTGCGTTCCAGATCAACCAGCATGACGTGCTCTGCGCGCTCCTTGGGGTGCGCATGCAGACGTGCACGCAACGCAGCATCTTCCACAAGGTCTTCGCTGCGTGGATGGGTGCCGGCAATCGGCCGGGTTTCCAGCTTCCCGTCAGCGCCGAGGCGCACCAGCCGTTCGGGCGAGGAGCTCACGATGGCCCACTCGCCCATCTGCAACAGCGCGGAATAAGGTGCGGGATTGCGCGCCATAAGGCGCTTAAACAAGGCAACCGGCGCAACAGGCGCGGCAAAATCAGCCTGCCAGCCGCGTGACAGGTTCACCTGAAACACGTCACCCGCGCGGATGTAGTCCTGGATGCGGGCAACCCCCGCCAGAAATACAGCAGGCGCGTCTTCGTGCAATGCAGTCAATTCAGGCAGCGCAGGCACGAGGCAGGACGGGGACGCAAGATCATGCGCCAGCTCATCGATCAGCGCACGCTGACCGGATTCAGCCACCAGCACACAACGTCCGCTGTTTCGCTCGAACAGAATCGCAGCGGGTATGCGCGCCAGCCAGGCCAAGGGAAAATCCGCATCGTCAGGCAACCCGACATGAGGTTCGAACGCTGCACCCAATTCATACGCCAAGGCGCACAGCCAGCCGCCTGTAAACGGTAAGCCCTGTTGAATGGGGTGAGTTAAGCACGGATGAAGCTGCATGGCCGGATGCCCCTGCAAACGATGCAGGTCTCCGACGGACTCGATACGCATGACGTCCTGCGGAAAGGCAAACAACACATCCCACCCGGTGTCGCCGCTACTCAAGAACAAGCCTGGATAGCGCTGGGGATTGGAAGCCTGCAGGCCAATCAGATCAGGATGGCCAGACCATTCCCGGATTTCCGGCCTGGCCTGACCGTGTGCCGTTGGCGTCAAACGCGTTTGAAAATGAGTGAACCGTTGGTGCCGCCAAACCCGAAGTTGTTTTTCAGTGCTGCTTCAATCTTCATGTCCCGCGCTGTATTCGCGCAGTAATCAAGATCACACTCCGGGTCTTGCGAAAAGATATTGATGGTCGGCGGCGACACCTGATGATGGACGGCCAGGACGGTAAACACCGATTCAACGCCACCCGCCCCGCCCAGCAAATGGCCGGTCATCGACTTGGTCGAGTTGACCACCGTTTTGTAGGCTGCATCGCCCATGGCAAGCTTGATCGCATCGGTTTCATTCTTGTCGCCGAGAGGGGTCGAGGTGCCGTGTGCGTTGACATACTGAATCTGGTCGGGGTTCAGACCGGCATCCCGCAGCGCATTCAACATCGACCGCCTGGGGCCGTCAGTGCTGGGCGAGGTAATGTGATAGGCATCACCACTCATGCCAAAACCTGCTACCTCAGCATAGATCTTGGCGCCACGCGCCTTGGCGTGCTCGTACTCTTCGAGCACCATCACGCCGGCGCCTTCACCCAGCACAAAGCCGTCACGGTCCTTGTCCCACGGCCGGCTGGCGGTCGCTGGATCATCGTTGCGCGTCGACAATGCGCGCGCTGCCGAGAAGCCACCTACGCCCAACGGCGAGGTCGCACATTCAGCGCCGCCTGCAAGCATCACGTCGACATCGCCATACGCAATCATGCGGGCAGACAAGCCAATTGCATGCAGGCCTGTCGAGCAGGCGGTCACAACAGCGAGGTTGGGGCCCTTGATTCCGAACTGAATGGACAGGTTGCCGGAAATCATGTTGATGATGGACCCCGGGATAAAGAAAGGCGAAATCTTTCTTGGTCCGGACTCCAGCAACAAACCATGCGTATCTTCGATCAGCGGCAGGCCGCCGATACCTGAGCCGATATTGATGCCAATGCGGTCCGCGTTGGCTTCGGTGACTTCCAGACCCGAGTCGCTCATCGCCTGTATTCCAGCTGCCATGCCGAATTGGATGAAGGTATCCATACGCCGGGCTTCCTTCGGGTTGATATATTTTTCAACCTCGAAGTTTTTGACTTCGCCAGCTATTTGCGAAGCAAATGACGTGGGATCAAAGCGGGTGATCCGGGTGATTCCGGAACGACCGGCGACCAGGTTTTCCCAAGCCTCCGGAATGGTATTGCCGACAGGGGAAATGACCCCCAGTCCGGTAACGACAACGCGACGTTTGGACAAAAGTCAGTCCTTCTTACTGGGTGAACAATCAGCTCGAGTGGCTGTTGACGTAGTCAATTGCCTGCTGGACAGTGGTGATTTTTTCTGCATCCTCATCGGGAATCTCGCAACCGAATTCTTCCTCAAGCGCCATCACCAACTCAACCGTATCGAGCGAATCCGCACCCAGGTCACCCACGAAGGAAGACTCGTTCTTGATGTCTGCTTCGCTCACGCCCAATTGCTCGGCGACGACTTTAAATACACGCTGCACGTTTTCCATTATTGATTTCCTCTTTGAAAAAATGTGGCTTCAATCAAACTGAAGCCGTGAAATTGAAGCTGCTGAAAAGGGTAGCCCTGAATTCTATCAAAGCTATCAAAGTTACACCCAAAATTTGCTGACGCTCACGCCATGTACATGCCGCCATTGACATGCAAAGTCGTACCGGAAATGTAGCCCGCAGCAGGCGACGCCAGAAACAGCACGGCTTGCGCAATATCTTCGACAGAACCCAGGCGTCCCAGTGGAATGTGGTTCAGCAAAGCCTGACGCTGTGCATCGGGCAGCGCACGCGTCATGTCGGTATCAATAAAGCCCGGCGCGACACAGTTGACGGTGATATTGCGGCTGCCGACCTCACGCGCCAGCGACTTGGTAAAGCCCATGATGCCGGCCTTGGCTGCACTGTAGTTGGTCTGCCCGGCGTTGCCCATTGCACCGACAACCGAGGCAATGCTGATGATGCGTCCAGTGCGCGCTTTCATCATCGCGCGCAGCACGGCACGCGACAATCTGAAAACAGAGGTGAGGTTGGTCGCCACGATGTCATCCCATTCCTCGTCCTTCATCCGCATCAGCAGATTGTCGCGCGTGATCCCTGCGTTGTTGACCAGAATGCCGATATCGCCGAACCGGGAGTTAATCGCGGTGATGACCGCATCCACGGCAGCGCCATCGGTGACATTGAGATTCATGCCGCAGCCTTTGACCTGGGCCGCAGCCAGGTAATCGCTGATAGCCTGTGCGCCCTTATCGCTGGTGGCGGTGCCGATCACGGTGGCGCCAGCCTGGCCGAGCGCCAGCGCAATCGCCTGACCAATTCCACGACTGGCGCCAGTGACCAGCACTACTTGCCCTTCAAGATTCGCGCTATCCGCGAGGCGTCCTTGCTGCATGTTGATTCCTTATTGATTAAGCGCAGCAGTCAGGCTGGTTTCGTCCACCAGCGCCACAGCCGGCAGACTGTCGTCGATGCGTTTGTTGAGCCCTGCCAGCACTTTGCCAGGACCGCATTCGATCACACGCTCGATTCCGGCTGTCTTCAATGTCTGCACGGTCTCGACCCAGCGTACCGGCGTATGCAGTTGCTTCGCCAGCGCAATCCGGATCGCATCCGCTCCCGCATGACTCAGCACATCCGTGTTGTGCAGCACGGGAATAATCGGCGAGGCAATCGCCACGTTTTGCAGATGCGCCAGCAGTATTTCGGCGGCGGGCAGCATCAACGAGGAGTGCGACGGCACGCTGACCGGCAACGGTAACGCGCGTTTGGCGCCCTTTTCTTTCGCCAGCACCATGGCACGTTCCACCGCAGCCTTGTTGCCCGCGATAACCACCTGGCCGGGCGAGTTGAGATTGACCGCCTCGACCACTTCACCTGCCGCGGCCCCAGCACAGACTGCGCGCACGGCATCGTCGTCCAGCCCCAGAATTGCTGCCATCGCGCCAACACCTTCGGGCACCGCCGCCTGCATCGCCTCAGCGCGGAAACGCACCAGCCTGATCGCATCGGCAAAGCCGAGCGCGCCGGCTGCCACCAGTGCGGCATATTCGCCGAGGCTGTGGCCCGCCATCAACGCCGGCATTGCGCCGCCGGCCGCCCGCCACACGCGCCAGGCGGCGATATCGGCTGCCAGCATCGCGGGCTGGGTGTTAATGGTCTGATTAAGCAGATCGGCCGGGCCGTCCGTCACCAGCGCCCACAGATCCTGGCCGAGCGCGTCAGAGGCTTCAGCGAAGGTCGCACGCACTTCGGCACGCTCGCCCCACCCTTGCATCATGCCGACCGACTGCGAGCCCTGTCCCGGAAATACAAAAGCCAGTTTCATCTGAATACCTTAATACTTGAGGAGCGCGGAGCCCCAGGTAAAGCCGCCGCCAAAGGCTTCCATCAGCACCATCTGGCCACGCTGGATACGGCCATCGCGCACGGCCACATCAAACGCCAGCGGAACCGATGCAGCTGAAGTATTACCATGGCCCGCCACGGTGGTGACGACACGGTCCATGCTCATGCCGAGCTTCTTCGCGGTGGCGGAAATGATGCGGATATTCGCCTGGTGCGGCACCAGCCAGTCGATATCGGATTTTTGCAAACCATTGGCTTCGAGCGTTTCGTCAACGATGCGATCAAGCGTGTTGACCGCCATCTTGAACACCGCGTTGCCTTCCATGCGCATCAGCGCGGGCTCGTGCGAACCGGTCGAGGTGCCGGTGGTGGTGCGCAGCAACTCCTTGTGGCGGCCGTCAGCATGAATGTGCGTGGCGATAATGCCGGGTTCGCTGGATGTGCCGAGCACCACGGCACCTGCGCCATCCCCCCACAGAATGCAGTTACCGCGATCGTTCCAGTCGGTGATGCGTGACAGCGTTTCAGCGCCGATCACCAGCACATGTTTGGCAGCGCCGGTCTTGATGAACTGGTCTGCCACCGAAAGCGCATAAACAAATCCGCTGCACACGGCCTGCAAGTCAAACGCCGGTTTGCCATTGGTCATGCCGAGCTTGGACTGCACAATGCAGGCGGTACTGGGGAACACCAGATCGGGAGTGGTCGTGGCGACCAGCAGCATATCCATGTCGTCGACTGCCAACCCTGCCGCATCGAGTGCCTGACGCGCGGCCTGAGTGGCGAGATCACTGGTGAACTCGCCCTCGGCAGCAATGTGGCGCTCACGAATGCCGGTTCGATCGACGATCCATTGGTCGTTCGTCTCAACCAGTTTCTCAAGATCAGCGTTGGTGAGGATGTGCGCCGGCAGATAGCTGCCGGTGCCGAGAATACGGGAATAGGTCAAGCGGGCACCCGTTGCAAAAGTTGAATCTGGTCGGTGATGCGTTTCAGCACGTTGTTGCGAACCTCATCACAGGCGGTATCGATCGCGTGCTCGAACGCAAAGCGATCAGCCGAACCGTGGCTTTTCACCACCACGCCTTTCAGCCCCAGCAACGTGGCGCCGTTGTAGCGGCGTGGATCGAGTCGCCGCTTGAATGCATTGAGAACAGGCAAGGCCATCAAACCGGAGAGCCGGGTCAGCCAGTTGCGCTTGAATTCGGCACGCAACGTCGTGGCAATCATTTTGGCCAGCCCTTCGGAGGCCTTCAGCGTGACATTGCCGACGAATCCATCGCACACCACCACGTCAGTCGTACCTTTGAAAATATCGTTACCTTCCACATTGCCGTAGAAATTGAGGTGACTGTCGCGCAACAAGATGGAAGCCTGCTTCACCACCTCGTTGCCTTTGATATCCTCTTCGCCGATATTCAGCAGGCCCACGCTCGGATTGGGTATGTGTTCCACGGCTGACACCAGCATCGCGCCCATGATGCCGAACTGCAGCAAGTGCTCAGCCGTGCAATCGACATTGGCTCCCATATCCAGTACCAGCGCGTGCCCACTGATAGTGGGCATCACGGCGGCAATCGCCGGGCGATCGATGCCGGGCAGGGTTTTGAGGACGAAGCGCGCGGTTGCCATCAGGGCACCGGTGTTACCGGCCGATACACAGGCATCGGCTTCACCAGACTTGACCAGATCGATCGCCACGCGCATCGAAGAGTCTTTTTTGCCACGCAGCGCGAGCGCGGGCGCCTCATCCATTGCCACCACCTGACTGGCATGGCGCACGATAAGCCGTGGGCTGGTCTTGGCACGGCGCGCCTTGAGTTCGGCTGCAACGATATCCTGCGGCCCGACCAGAATCACATTCAGGTCGGAATGACGCGCGAGACAACGTATCGCCGCCGCAACCGTGACATGAGGGCCGTGGTCGCCTCCCATGACATCAATGGCAACTGTGATATTTCTCATGCAGCCGGAAGAATGGGCTGAAATGAACGCGCCACGTCGATGCGATCAAACGTCGGTGTGATTAAACACAGCGCGATCAAACGTGGCGCAAAAAATCAATCGCCCTTGGTCTTGACGACTTTACGGCCACGATAAAAGCCATTGGGGCTGATATGGTGACGCAGGTGAGCCTCGCCTGTGGTCGCTTCAACTGCCAGCGCCGGTGCGGTCAGAAAATCGTGCGAGCGGTGCATGCCGCGCTTGGACGGGGATTTTTTATTCTGCTGAACAGCCATTTCCTACTCCTTAAAAATCATCGCGCCAAAATCTGGTGCTTTAAAATCACTTTTTAAAAACCTGGTTTGAAAACCAAAGCGCCCCTCAAACGGGGCATTTACCTTCTGCGTGCATCACCGCTACCGGCAAGCTCAACAACACTTCATCTTCAACCAACTCGACCAGACTCAAGGTCTCGCCCGCCTGGATCGCATCACTGTCGGGCAGCGCGTCCAGACGCTCCATCTCGGCCTCGTTTCGCGCCAGATACAACGTGCGCTCGAGATCAACCGTATAAGGCATACCATTCAAGCAACGTTGGCACGTCATTTCCACTTCGCCGCTGACCGCCAACTGCAGGGACAAACTGCCCCGCTGATTCACGCGTCCAAGCACTCGACAGAGCAGGGCGCCTTGCGTAAATTCATCGGCGAGACGCGGAAACGCAGCCACATCAGATCGGATTTCCCACGACTGCCCGTCCTTGCAAAAACGCCACGGATCAACCTCAGTTGGCGAAAGCTTGGGGGATTCATTCATGACGCACCTGGTAGACATGGCCAGCAACATTAGCCCGCAATGATATGATTTCGCGTTCTTTTTGTCAAAGAAACCCCAGCCACCACACCAACCTCGCTCATGCTCAAGAAAATACTGGTCGCCAACCGGGGCGAGATCGCTGTCCGCATCGTTCGTGCCTGTGCCGAACTCGGGATCAAATCAGTCGCGATTTACACCGACGCCGACCGCCACGCCCTGCATGTAAAAAAGGCCGATGAGGCTTACCACATCGGCAAAGATCCGATTCTGGGCTACCTCAATGCGCACACGCTGGTCAATCTGGCGGCCGCTTCGGGCTGTGATGCGCTGCATCCGGGCTACGGTTTTCTCTCCGAAAACCCTGACCTTGCGACCATTTGCGCACGCCGCGGCATCCGCTTCATCGGCCCCTCGCCAGAGGTGATTCGCCAGATGGGCGACAAGATCCAGGCGCGCAATGCCATGATTGCAGCAGGCATCCCGGTCACGCCCGGCTCGGACCACAACCTGGAAAACGTCGAGGAGGCGCGCACGCTGGCGAACACAATCGGCTACCCGGTGATGTTGAAAGCCACCAACGGCGGCGGCGGGCGCGGCATCCGCCGCTGCGACAACGAAGCCGATCTGCTGAAGAACTATGACCGCGTGGTGTCGGAAGCCAGCAAGGCCTTTGGCAAGCCGGAAGTCTTCGTCGAAAAATGCGTGGTGCGCCCCAAGCACATCGAAGTGCAGATTCTCGGCGACAACCAGGGCAACGTCATTCACCTGTTCGAGCGCGACTGTTCGATCCAGCGGCGCAACCAGAAACTGATCGAAATCGCACCGAGCCCGCAGTTAACCGAAGCGCAGCGGCAATACATCGGCAAACTGGCGGTGCGCGCCGCCAAGTCGGTCGGCTACGTCAACGCTGGCACGGTGGAGTTCCTGCTCGATCAGGACAACCAGTTCTATTTCATGGAAATGAACACCCGCCTGCAGGTCGAGCATCCGATCACTGAAACCATCACCGGCGTCGACATCGTGCAGGAGCAGATCCGCATCGCCTCCGGCCTGCCGCTGCAATACAAGCAGGAAGAAATCAGCCACCGCGGCTTCGCCATCGAATTCCGCATCAACGCCGAAGACCCGAAAAACGAGTTCCTGCCCAGCCTCGGCCGCATCACGCGCTATTACTCGCCGGGCGGCCCCGGGGTACGGGTGGACGCAGCGATTTACACCGATTATGTGATTCCGCCCTACTTCGACTCCATGTGCGCCAAGCTCACGGTGTGGAACCTGACCTGGGATTCGACCATCGCGCGCGGCAGCCGCGCGCTCGCCGACATGCTGGTGTATGGGGTGAAAACGACGATCCCGTATTACCAGGAAATCCTCAAGAATCCCGAGTTCCGCAGCGGCCGCTTCAACACCAGTTTTGTCGACGACCACCCGGAACTCACGCAATACACCGAAAAGAAACCACCGGAAGTGATGGCCGCTGCCATCGCCGCCGCCATCGCCGCTCATCAAGGGTTGTAATCATGGCCAAAGTATTCGTTACCGATCTCGTCCTGCGCGACGGCCACCAGTCGCTCATCGCCACCCGCATGCGCACCGAAGACATGCTGCCGATCTGCAGCAAGCTCGACCAGGTCGGCTTCTGGTCGCTGGAAGCCTGGGGC